>Ga0136613_10000040_pt1 | contig 42575 bp, 38 predicted proteins | sample AntDrymUQ2722106_2_FD_106649 | JGI IMG/M metagenome (GOLD analysis project Ga0136613, IMG submission 106649) | Polar desert sand microbial communities from Dry Valleys, Antarctica - metaG UQ272 (21.06) | ecosystem: Environmental > Terrestrial > Soil > Desert | place: Antarctica: Dry Valley... | reverse complement strand
AGCGGGTGCTCGAGCAGCTGTTGGATCGCGCCGGGGATGCTGTCGCCGTCGAATGGGTCGGAGTTCTGGTCGCCCGCAATGACGAAGAGCTCGCCGGGTTTCAGCCCGCCGTGCCGGGCGTCGTGCCGACGACGCCGTCGCTGTTCAGATCCTTTCCGGAGAAGACGCCGGTGTTCGACGCGGAGATGAACGCATAGTCGTAGTCGATAGGTGCGGCGCCCATCTGACCGACCTCGAGGAAGTTGCTGCGGAAGAGGTTCTCCGGTCCCGGAGCGACACCCGCATCGCCGTTTTGGAGTGGGTCGAACTCGTTCACGAGCAGGACGTCGGGTCGCACCCGTTGCACGACCTCGGCGCCGTTTCGGATCTGGCGCCGGAATACGTCATCGACCGCCGGGTTGGACAGGTGGGTGAGCAGTTGTCCGGCTGAGCTTCGATTGAGCGAGGCGTTGAAGGTCGCGAAGCGCACGTCTGCATTCGGTGGCGCGGCCGACGCGACCGCGGACGCAATACCTAGCGCGGCAACCGCCGCGACGAGCAATCTTCTCATGAGACTCCCCCTCTGGAGTGGACCATTCGCGTCTACCACATTCGTCGAAAATTCAATCCGCGGGTGTGTGGCCAACCGGCCAAAGTCCGGTGAAGAGCTGCGTCGAGATCGGGCCGGAGAACGCGTCTCCGAGTGGCGGTCTGGCCCCTGCAGGCCGCTGCTAGGTTCGGAGGGTGACGTCGGACGGCCGACCCACGCCTCGCGTTCGCGACGGCGTTCGCGCCGCGCTCCCGCTCGTCCTCGGCCCGTTGCTCTTCGGGCTCACCTTCGGGGTCCTCGCCGAGACGGCGGGTATGAGCGCCGTGGCGGCGATCGTGATGTCCGCGACGACGTTCGCAGGATCGGCCCAATTCGCGGCCGCCTCCGTGTTGGAGGACGGCGGCACCGTGCTCGCGGCGGTTACGTCCGCGGTCTTGCTCAACGTCCGCTACATCGGGCAGAGCATCGCGGCAGCATCGATCTTTCCCGGGAGCAGGCCGCGAAGGCTCATCGAGTCTCAGTTGATCGTGGACGAGTCGTGGGCGCTCTCCGGGAGGTCGGGTCGATTCGAGTGGCCGATCCTCGTCGGCGCTGGCCTCCTCCTCTACGTGCTCTGGGTGACGAGCACCGCGATAGGGTCGGTCGTCGGCAGCGTCCTCGGCGATCCCAACGACCTCGGGCTCGACGCCGCTTTCGCCGCGCTCTTCCTGGCGCTCGCGTGGCCCTACCTGCGAGAGCGAAAGCCAGTCGCGGCCGCGTTGGTCGGTGTCGCCATCACCCTCCTGCTGATTCCCCTCGCACCTGCGGGCGTTCCTCTGGTCGCGGCCTCTGCGGCGTGCCTGCTCGGTCTCAGGCGATGAGCGACGCCTGGATCGTCGTGCTCGTGGTCGGGGCGTTCACATGGGCGTTCAAGGCGGCGGGACCGGTCTTCCTCGGCAGGCGCCGGCTTCCGGCGAAGGCCGCGTCCGTCGTCGCCCTCGTCGCCCCGGTGATGCTCACAGCGCTCGTCGTCACGCAAGCAGTCGGCGGCGACGAGGAGATCGTCCTCGACGCGCGGATCCCCGGAGTCGCGGCGGCAGGCGTCGCGATCTCGCGCGGAGCTCCGATCGTCGTGGTGATGCTCGTCGCAGCGCTGGTGACCGCTCTCGTCCGCCTCGTCGTCTAGCGGCCCGCAGACGACGAAGGGGGTTTGCGGCCGCGAAGCGGACGCCTTCAGGGATCTTCGCGCGACCGGAATCCGCGTTAGCGGATTTCGGTCTTGCGCTTAGAGCTGAGTCGTCTAGCGGCCCGCAGACGACGAAGGGGGTTTGCGGCCGCGAAGCGGACGCCTTCAGGGATCTTCGCGCGACCGGAATTCCGCGTTAGCGGATTTCGGTCTTGCGCTTAGAGCTGAGTCGGCCGGCGCCAGAAGACAGCGGCGGCGCCGATCGCCTCGGCGACGAGGCTGAGCACCGCGATCACGAGAAGCCACAGTCGGAAGTGCCGCATGCGCTCAAAGATCGGACGGGATCGGCTCGACCTTGAGTGCGCGGAGCGCTTGGGGCGTCTCGGAAACACGATTGAATATCTCCCGAATCCGCCGGAAATAAACACTTTCCTAGGTCGGTGGTCGAAGGACCGCGAATGGATCGGTGACCTCGAGTCGGTTTGTTCGGAACCGAAAGACCTCCGCAGGCCGACCGCCCGCCGGCCCGTGCGTCCGCCTTCCACCCGTGGTCTCGATGGCGCCGCGTCGTAGGAGCACCCGCTTGAGGTTGGTTGCGGAGACTTCGTACCCGAGCGCGGCGGTGTAGATGTCGCGCAGCTCTGCGAGCGTGAACGTCTCCGGGGCGAGCGCGAAGCCGACGTTCGAGTAGGAGAGCTTGCCGCGAAGCCGCTCGCGTCCGGCGAGGACGATGGCGCCGTGGTCGAACGCCGTCGCGGGCAGCGCGACCACCGGGTGCCAGCTCGTGTCCGCGGGGACGCGCGGGTCGATGCCGAGCGGGACGAGGCCGAGATAGGCGGTGGCGAGCTCCCAGTGCTCCGGATGGCGCGACGGGTTGCTCCAGGTCCCGAGCTGCTCGAGGTGAGCGACCTCGCGCACGTCGACCTTCGCAGCCAGGTGCCGGAGAATCGACGCTTCGAGTGTCTCGTCGGGGCCGAGAGAGCCACCGGGTACCGACCACGCGCCCTGGAACGGATCGCGAGCCCGCTCCCAGAGCAGGACCTGCAGCTCGTCCTCTCGCACCTGGAAGACGGTGGCCAGCGCCGAGTGGGCGGGGGGTGTGTGTGTGCTGGTAGACTCGGCCATGAGGTTATTGACTCACAGGCAAAAACTAGCATGAGCGCCATAAACGGAACACGACACAGCCAGGACGTCGATCTCCTCGTGGTCGGCGCCGGAGTGGCCGGACTCTATGCGGCTCTCTGCGCCGCCCCGGAAGGACGGGTTCTCGTGCTCGCGAAAGGGACCCTACGCTCGTCCACGAGCTCGTTGGCCCAGGGTGGAATCGCGGCCGCGCTCGGCGAGGACGACACACCGTCGCTTCACGCCGAGGACACGCTGCGGACGGGTCGGGGCCTGTCGCGGCCGTCGGCGGTCGCCGCGCTCACCAAGGAGGCGCCGGCGCGCATTCGCGACCTCGTCGAGCTCGGTGTCGAGTTCGACGACGACCTCGGGCTCGAGGGTGGGCATAGCCGTAGGCGCGTCGTGCATGCCGGTGGCGCCGCCACCGGCGACCGAGTCGCGCGAGCGCTTGTGGAGCGGGTGCTCGCGCACCCGCGGATCGAGGTCGCCGAGGGCGAGCGGATGCAGGGCTTGTGGCGGTCGGGTGACCGCTGTATCGGCGTCGTGACCGAACGCCGAGCCGTCCGCGCCCGCGCCACACTGCTCGCGACCGGCGGCGCCGCCGCGCTCTGGAGCCGGACGACGAACCCGCCGGGCGCCATCGGAGACGGCATCGTCGCGGCCTACCGCGCTGGCGCCGCAGTCGCGGATCTCGAATTCGTCCAGTTCCACCCGACGACCCTCATCGACTCGACGCTTCTCCTTTCGGAGGCGCTTCGCGGCGAGGGCGCGCTTCTGCTCGACGAGTACGGCGAGCGCTTCACCGACGAGCTTGCGCCCCGCGACGTGGTCGCTCGCGACATCGCGGCGCGCGGAACCGCGCTTCTCGACCTGCGTGAGATCGACCGCGCCCGCTTTCCGAGCCTGATGGGGAGCCTCGCGGAGAAGGGCTACGACCCCGCCGAGGCCCCGATCCCGGTCGCGCCGGCGGCGCACTACACGGTGGGTGGGATCGTGACCGACCTGCACGCGCGAAGCGAGCTTCCCGGTCTCTACGCGGCAGGCGAGTGTGCTGCAACCGGTGTCCACGGCGCGAACCGGCTGGCCTCGAACTCGCTTCTCGAGTGCCTGGTGTTCGGCCGCCGGGCGGGGCTTGCCGCCCTCGGCGAGCCGCTCTTTACGGGACCTGTCCCGGAGGTCGCTCAGGACCAGTGCCAGGGGGAGCGGGTGGACGAAGGAGTGCGAGCCGCGCTGTGGCGGGACTGCGGGCTGATCCGAGACACCGCCGGGCTAGAGAGGCTGCGCGCCTCGTCCCATCTGCTCACGCGGCTCGTCGCCGAGAGCGCTCTCCTCCGGGAGGAAAGCCGTGGATCTCACTTCCGGGCGGACTTTCCGGTGGAGAATCCGTCACTCGAGCGTCACATCGTGCTGCGCCTTGGCCGCGAACCCGAGTTGGAGACATGGCCGTAGCCGCCGTCACCCTGGATCGGGTCGTCGCGGCTGCGCTCGCCGAGGACGTCGGCGCCGGTGACGTCACCACCGAGGCGACCATCGATGCCGATGCTCTCGGCACGGGAGAGCTCCTCGTGAAGGAGCCTGGCGTGGTCAGCGGACTGAACGCAGTGGAAGCCGTGTTCCTCGCTCTCGACCCGGACGTCCAGTTCGAGGCCCTGGTCGAGGACGGCACGTTCGTCGAGGACATGACCGTCGTCGCGGTCGTCACCGGCCCGCTGCGCGCGATTCTGACGGGCGAGCGGGTGGCGCTGAATTTCCTCGGCAGGCTCTCGGGCATCGCGACGCTCACTCGAAGCTACGTCGACGCCGTCGCCGGAACCGATGTCGCCATCCTCGACACGCGTAAGACGACGCCAGGACTTCGCCTGCTGGAGAAGCACGCGGTCGCCTGCGGTGGAGGCAGAAACCACCGCTTCGGTCTTGACGACGCCGTGCTCGTCAAGGACAACCACCTCGCCGCGGCCGGCTCCGTTCTGGGCGCGGTCGAGCGGCTCCGCCTGGCGACCGATCTGCCCATCGAGGTCGAGTGCGACACGCTCGCCCAGGTCTCCGAGGCGCTGGCAGCGCGAATCGACGCGATCCTCCTCGACAACATGCCTCCGAACGAGCTCATCGAGGCGGTCGCGCTCGCGCAAGGCCGCGCGAGGCTCGAGGCCTCGGGCGGCGTCACGCTGGCCAACGTCCGCGCGATCGCCGAGACCGGAGTCGACGAGATCTCGATCGGCGCCCTCACTCACTCAGCCCGTTCACTCGACGTTTCACTGGAGCTGACATGACGACACTCGAACTAACGACCATGCACGACGAGATCCGCGAGCTCGCGCGCACGCGCGACGCGGTGATCCTCGCCCACAACTACCAAGTGCCCGAGGTGCAGGACGTCGCCGATTTCGTCGGGGACTCGCTCGGGCTCTCTCATGAGGCCGCTCGCACCGAGTCCGACACGATTGTCTTCTGCGGCGTCCACTTCATGGCCGAGACGGCCGCGATCCTGTGTCCCGAGAAGACCGTTCTCATCCCCGATCTCGATGCAGGCTGCTCGCTTGCGGCGTCGATCACCGCCGAGCAGCTACGTACGTGGAAGGCGGAGAACCCGGGCGCGGTCGTGGTCTCCTACGTGAACACGACCGCGGAGGTGAAGGCCGAGAGCGACTACTGCTGCACGTCGGGAAACGCGAAGGCGATCATCGAGTCGATCCCGGAGGACCGCGAGATCCTGTTCCTTCCGGACATGTATCTCGGGCTCTGGCTCGAGAAGGTGACCGGGCGCACGCTCCGCATCTGGATGGGTGAGTGCCACGTGCACGCGGGGATTCGCCCGGCCGACATCCAGCGCTGGCAGGACGAGGCGCCGGACGCCGAGCTCCTCGTCCATCCCGAGTGCGGCTGCGCGAGCCAGTGCATGGCGTTCGGCAACGGCAAGACGCACATCCTCTCGACCGAGGGGATGATCAAGTTCGCTCGGAAGTCTCCCAAGGAGCGGTTTCTGGTCGCGACCGAGACTGGGATCATCCACCGCCTGAACAAGGAGGCGCCGGAGAAGCGCTTCGAAGCGGTCTCGGAGAAGGCGATCTGTCGCTACATGAAGATGATCACGCTCGAGAAGCTCCGTGACTCGCTCCGCGACTGGAAGCACGTGGTGACGGTGCCGCCCGAGGTCGCCGAGCGCGCACGTGGAGCGATCGACCGGATGGTCGCGATCACGTGAGAACGACGGTCACGGATAGCGAGCGCGCGTTTCTGGAGAATCCGTACGCCGGCGTGGTCACCACGCTCGGGCGTGACGGGTCGCCTCAATCCACCGTCGTCTGGGTCGACGTGGACGACGCTGGCATCTCCGTCAACACGGCCTATGGACGGGTGAAGCTCCGCAATCTCGTCCGCGATCCGCGCATCTCACTGGTCGTCGTCGATCCGGGCGATCCGTATCGGTGGCTCAAGGTGAGGGGGAGGGCGACTCTCGTCGACGAGGGTGCAGACGCACAGATCGACCGGCTGTCGAAGAAGTACACGGGCCGAGACGTCTACGCTTCCCGTCAGCCGGGTGAGAAGCGCGTTTCCGTCCGGTTCGCCGCCGAGCGGATCGACTCCCGCGGCATCGACGCCTAAGCGACGATGACTGTCACCTCTGGTGACAGCCATCAGCTTTCGTTCACGCCACCCGCACCGAGTGCACCGGCGGGAGCTTCGTCGCCGCGGTGAACCAGCTTGCGCCCGCGTCCCGCGAGCCGAACACGTCGCCCGAGGTTGCCCCGAAGTAGAGGCCCATACCCTCGCCCGAGCCTTCGTGGGCGAACGCCTGTCGCAGGATGGTCAGGTACGCATCCTCGGCAGGCAGCCCGTCGCCGCGTTCGGTCCAGCTCGCTCCTGCATCGCGCGTCTCGTACACGCGAACGCGTCCGTCGGGAGTCACGCGGTCCAGGTCGGCGACGAGCGGGATCACGAACGCGCTGTCTGCGTCGTCAGGGTCGACGACCAGCGGAAACCCGAAGTCCGAGGGAAGCCCGGTGTCGGTGCCGATGTCGGTCCAGGTCTCGCCCGCGTCGTCGGAGCGATAGACCCCGCCATGGAACTGCATGAACAGTCGCTCCGGTCGCGACGGTGCGCGATGCATGTTGTGCACGCAGAGGGCGAAGGTGTCCTCCCGCGCGTCCTCAGGGAGATAGCGGGGAACCAGCCCGCCGTTGCCGTGGCGCCAGGTCTGGCCGGCGTCGTCCGAGAGCCAGACGCCGACCGCGGAGATGCCCATGGCGAGCTTGCCCGGGTCGCCGGGCCAGGTCGCGATCGAGTGCAGGCACATGCCCCCGGCGCCGGGGCCCCATTCGGGTCTGGTCGGTTGATCCCAGAACGGCTGATTGAGCCCCCAGGTCACGCCCCCGTCGTGACTCTCGAAGAGGACGCCGGGATCGCCACCCGCGTAGAGGTGGTCGTCCTCGATCCCAGGAACGACCGTCCAGAGGCGAATCAGCGCTTTCTCGTCGCCTTCCGGGAGCGTGAGGCCGTCGGCCTGCTGCCACTCTGCGCCGAGATCGTCGGTGACGAAGATCTTCGGTCCGTAGAAGGCCGACGTCACGCACGCGAGGTAGCGGCCGCTGCGCTGGTCGCGCATCGCGAACTCGACCGGCTCGCCGGCAAAGGCGCGCGAAGTGATCTCGAACGGCCCGCCGTTGTATCCCTGTAGCGCGAACAGGCCCTTCTTGGTTCCGACGAGAAGCTCGGTCATGTGTCAGTCAACCTCCGCTGATCGAGGGGAGTACGTGGATCCGGTCGTCGGATGCGAGGATCGTGTCCTCGCGCCCGCGTTCGCCGTTCACGAAGACGTTGATGTGCTCGCGGATGGTCGTTCGCTCGTCGAGGATCCAGCCGGCGATCGGCGGGTGCTCCTCCTCGAGCGCGCGCAGGACGTCCCGCACCGTCTCGCCGTCGAGCTGGAGCTCTCTCTTGCCGCCCGTCAGCTCGGTGAGAGGGGCGCGCAGCCTCACGACAGCCATGGCTCGATCCTAGTCATCGCATTCAGGTGACGAGCGGCGGCGGCGAAATCGACAAGACGCACCGTTTCGTGCTGGAGGGGGGCGCGATCGTCCTGAGCCACATCGCTTGCTACGACTGGAGCTCGAGGATGCCGTGGGGTGATCCGTACTCCTCGAGCTTGGCCAAGAACGGCTGGGCCGGGAAGGCCTCGGGGCCGAGGACGCCCGCGCCGGTCCATTCTCCCGCGGCCAAGAGCTCGAGGGCGATGACCGGGTTGATCGCCGTCTGCCAGACGACGGCTTGAGAGCCGTACTCCCGCATCGACCACTCGTTGTCGACCACGTGGTACAGGTAGGTCTTGCGCGGGTTTCCGTCCTTCCCGGTGCCCGAGACGAGTGTCCCTGCGCAGGTCTTCCCGTGCATGCGTTCGCCGAGCGTGGCCGGATCGGGGAGCGCGGCCGCGACCACATCGCGGGGTGCAACCCCGACGCCCTTCACCGCGATCGGCTCCTTCGAGTCGAGACCGAGCCTGTGGAGGGTCTTCAACACCTCGATGAACTCGTCGCCGAGCCCGTACTTGAAGGTGACCCGCTTGCAGTCGATCCAGCGGGGGACGAGCAGGACCTCCTCGTGCTCGACGTTCACGCACTCGACCGGGCCGATCCCTTCCGGGAAGTCGAACACCTCGGGCTCGGAGAAGGGCGCGGTCGTGTACCAGCCCCGCCCCTGCTCCCAGATCACTGGTGGATTGAGACATTCCTCGATGGTCGTCCAGATCGAGAAGGTCGGCGCGAAGTCGTAGCCTTCGACTACGAGATTCGACCCGTCGCGCACGCCGACCTCGTCGATCTCCGAGAAGAGCTCGTCCGCCGCGTGCCGTGCGAACACGTCGGCGGCGCCCGGCTCGATGCCGATCCCGACGACCGCGAGCAGTCCCGCTTGCTCCCACGCCGGGCCCTGCGCGAGCTGCTCGTCGCCGAGCTTCACGTACGTCTGCTCGTATGGGTGCTCCGGGTGGGGCTGCGATAGCGACATCGCCATGTCCAGGTACGTCACGCGCGACTCCAGACACGCCGAGAAGATCGGCATGTTGAAGACCGGATCGACCGCGTTCAGCACCGCGTCGGCTCGGGTAGCGCGGATCAGGCGCACGACGCCTTCCGTGCTCGACGCGTCTACTTGATGAGCGCTGATGCGGCTGTCGTCGAGATCGTCTGCCACCGCCTTCGGCCGAGCCGGGTCGTAATCGGCGAGCGCACAATGCTCGAAGAACGAGCGGCGAACTGCGATGGCGGCGAAGGCGGCGCCCACACCGCCGGTTCCGACGACGAGGATTCTCACGGCAGCGCGGTTCTACCTGAGCGCGGCCTCGGATGCCCGCGTATCACTGTTCCGGCGTTGTACGCTCACGCCGGATTCGGCGAACGGAGGTCGGCTGTGAGCGTTTCGGTGACCCAGGTGAAGCAGTTCATCGGCGGCGAGTGGATGGACTCGTCGAGCGGCGAGACGATGGAGGTGTTGAACCCGGCGACCGGCGAGGTCATCGCCGAGGTACCGGCCGCAACCGTGGAAGACGTCGAGAAGGCCGTCGAAGCCGCGAAGAAAGCGTGGAGTGAGTGGCGGTCGAAGACGCCGAAGGACCGGATGGAGCTCCTGCTCGCGCTTGCGGACGTTATCGACGAGAACGCGGAGGAGCTCGCGCGGCTCGAGTCCCAGAACGTCGGGAAGCCGTGGTGGGTCGCGAAGGACGAGCCACCGGCGATGTCGGACAACCTCCGCTTCTTCGCCGGGGCGGCCCGGAACCTCGAAGGGAAGTCGGCTGCGGAGTACGTCGAGGGGTACACCTCGATGCTCCGCCGCGAGCCGCTCGGCATCGTCGCCGGTATCTGCCCCTGGAACTACCCCTTGTACATGGCGATGTGGAAGATCGGGCCGGCGCTCGCGGCCGGCAACGTCCAGATCATGAAGCCGGCCGAGCAGACGCCGATGACGCTACTTCGCTTCGCCGAGCTGGCGCAGGAAGTCATCCCGCCAGGCGTCCTGCAAGTCGTCACCGGCGAGGGCATCCCGGCGGGTGACGCGCTCGTGCGTCACCCGGACATCCGCCTGGTCTCGCTCACGGGTGACACGGCGACGGGGAAGATCATCGCCAAGAACGCCGCCGATACGGTCAAGCGCCTCCATCTCGAGCTCGGAGGCAAGGCGCCGATGGTCGTGCTCGACGATGCGGATCCGGACACCGTCGCGGAGGCGATCAAGATCGGAGGGTTCTTCAACTCCGGCCAGGACTGCACGGCATCGTCGCGGATCCTGGTCAGCGACGGGATCTACGACGACGTCCTCTCCAAGACGGTTGGCGCGGTCGACTCCATGACCGTCGGCGATCCGGCGTCGGACGACGAGATCGAGATGGGGCCGGTGATCTCGCAGGAACAGCAGCAGCGCGTGCTCGGCTTCCTCGAGCGCGCGACCGATGCGAAGGCGACGATCGTCACGGGTGGTGGCACGGTCGGGGAACGGGGCTTCTTCATCTCACCCACGATCGTCACCGACGTCGCTCAGGACGCCGACATCGTGCAGAACGAGGTCTTCGGCCCGGTCGTCACCGTGCAACCGTTCTCCTCCGACGAGGACGCGATCGCAATGGCCAACGGCGTGCGCTACGGGCTCGCCGCCTCGGTGTTCTCCGAGAACGTCGGCCGAGCGATGAAGGTCGCCGCACAGCTCGACTTCGGCACTGTCTGGATCAACGAGCACCTCTTCCCGCTCACGCCCGAGATGCCGCACGGCGGCTTCAAGGAGTCGGGCTACGGGAAGGACATGTCGCTCTACTCGATGGAGGAGTACACCCGCATCAAGCACGTCGTGGTGAAGCTCGCTCAGTGAGCTCGGCCGGACAACCTCGGACCGGTGAGCCGGCCGAGCTCAGGCTCGAGCAGGACGCGATCGGCTTTCGCGAAGCCCTGGCGATAGGGCTCGCGTCGACGGCGCCGGCGTACTCGCTCGCCGCCGTGATCGGCACGGTCACCGTCGTCGTCGGCTTCCAGGCGCCAGGGGCGATGCTCGCTTCGTTCGTCCCGATGTTTTTGATCGCGGCGGCGTTCTTCTACCTGAACCGGGCCGATCAGGATGCGGGGACGACGTTCTCGTGGGTGACGCGGGCGATGGGGCCGTGGCTCGGCTGGCTCGGGGGCTGGGCGGTCTGCACGACGGGCATCCTCGTGGTCGGCTCGCTCGCCGATGTGGGCGCCCGTTACTCGTACGAGCTGGTCGGCTGGGAGTCGGCAGCGGCGTCGAAGCCGGCCGTGATGGGGCTGGCGGTCGCGTACATCGTCGTGATGACGGCGATCTGCATCGTCGGCACCGAGCTCACGGGAGCGATCCAGGACGTGCTGATCGTCCTCCAGATCGGGGCGCTCCTCCTCTTCGCGGGAGTGGCGCTCTACAAGGTGTACGACGGCACCGCTCCCACCGCCTCGTCGAAGCCCGAGCTCGACTGGTTCTCGCCCTTCGCCATCTCGAGCACGTCGACGCTCGTCTCGGCCCTCCTGATCGGGGTCTTCATCTACTGGGGCTGGGAGAGTGCGGTGAACCTCACGGAGGAGACGCGCGACTCCGCACGGGCGCCGGGCCTCGCCGCCCTCTTCTCCACGGTGATCCTCCTCGTCACCTACGTTGGAGTCGCGGTCGCGGTGGTCGCCTACGCGGGGCTCGAGACGCTCGCCGAGTACGACGACGACGACGCCATCTTCGCGTTCCTCGGCGCGGACGTCCTCGGCTCGCCGTGGGACAAGCTCGTAATCCTCGCGATCGTCACCTCGGCGATCGCCTCCACCCAGACGACGATCATCCCGTCGTCACGAACGTCGTTCTCCATGGGGCGGCAGAGCGCGTTGCCGCGCAAGTTCGCGGCGATCCACCCACGCTTCCACACCCCCTGGTTCTCGACTGCGGTGATCGCCGGGTTGGCGATCGCCTGGTACGTGCCACTCAACCTCCTGTCCGAGAACGCCTTGTTCGACACGCTCTCGGCGCTCTCGCTGATGATCGCCTTCTACTACGCGCTCACGGGCTTCGCGTGCACGATCTACTACCGGCGGGAGCTCACGAAATCCGTGAAGAACCTCCTCTTCATCGGGGTCGGTCCGCTCGTCGGGGCGTCGATTCTCGGATTCCTCTTCGTCAAATCGGCGATCGATCTCGCCAACCCCGACAACTCCTACTCCGCGCAGACGATCCTCGGGATGGGCGTCCCGTTCGTCATCGGGATGGGCTTCCTCCTGCTCGGGCTCGTCCTCCTCGTGCTCTGGCGCCTCGGCGGGCACGAGCGGTTCTTCGGACGTCGACCGTTCGAGGCGGTCGACCCCGACGTGGCACGGGGTGACGCCGCTCCGGTCGTCTCGGGAGGTGAGAGGTGAGCCAGACCATCGTCGTCGGCTCCGCGAGCGAGCGCCCGCTCACGGGGTTGATACTCGGCTCGGTGCCGCACAAGCTCGTCCACCGCTCGAGCGTTCCCGTGCTCATCGTCCCACTGCCCGACGGATGAGCACGGCTTCTGCGGCGCAAACCGACGTGCGGCTCGAGCAGGTCGTCAAGCGCTTCGACGGAACGGCCGCGGTTGACGGAATCTCGCTGGAGATCCCGCGCGGCTCGTTCTTCGCGCTGCTCGGCCCGTCCGGGTGCGGAAAGACGACGACGCTGCGCATGATCGGCGGCTTCGAGGAGCCGGACGAGGGTCGGATCTTCCTCGGCGAGCAGAACGTGGTCGGCTTGCCACCGTACAAGCGCGACGTCAACACCGTTTTCCAGAGCTACGCGCTTTTCCCGCACATGTCCATCGAGGACAACGTCGGGTTCGGGCTCGAGCGGAAGGGCATCGCCAAGAGCGATCGCGCGGGTCGCGTGCAGGAGATGCTCGAGCTCGTCGGGCTCTCGGGCTTCGGCAAGCGAAAGCCGAAGCAGCTCTCCGGTGGCCAGCAGCAGCGGGTCGCGCTCGGGCGGGCGCTCGTGAACCACCCGCGAGTCCTTCTGCTCGACGAGCCGCTCGGCGCACTCGACCTCAAGCTCCGCAAGCACATGCAGCTCGAGCTGAAGGGGATCCAGAACCAGATCGGGATCACCTTCGTCCACGTCACGCATGACCAGGAAGAGGCGATGACGATGGCAGACGCGATTGCGGTGATGAACCAGGGGCGAATCGAGCAACTCGGGCCGCCGCAGGAGCTCTACGAGCGACCGGCGACGGCGTTCGTCGCGAGCTTTCTCGGAATCTCGAACCTGCTCCCCGGCATCGTGGAAGGGTCGGATGCCGTACGGCTCGACGGCGGGGAGCTCGTGCGCGTGCACGTGAATGGCCGCACCGGGCCGGTGGCTGCAGGCGTCCGGCCCGAGAAGATCACGCTCGGCGAGGGCGGGGGCGAGAACCGGCTCGAGGGCCGAATCAGCGAGACCGCTTATCTCGGCGTCGCGACCCAGGTCGTCGTGCGCACGTCCGCGGGCACCATCCAGGTGTTCGCGCAGAACATGGGCGCAGGTGCGCAGGTAGGAGCACGTGGCTCGGCCGTCACGTTGTCCTGGAGCTCGGAGGCGACCTTCGTCGTCGACCGGGGAGATGCAAGCGAGGAGGAGGCTGCGGCATGACTGTATTGGGCGCAAGACCAGAATCCGCTCGCGCGGATTCTGGCCGCGCGAAGACCTCGGGAATGACCCGAGACGAGCTGCTCCGGCGAGGCACGGCCGTCGGTGCGCTGCTCACATTCCCGGCGCTGTTCACGGCGTGTGGAGGAGGTGGCGACAGCGGGGCCGCGGACGACGAGCTGAAGACCGTGCTCAACTTCTCGAACTGGCCGTTCTACATGGACACCGAGGGGAAGAAGCATCCCACGCTCGACCAGTTCACGGCCGCGACCGGGATCAAGGTCAACTACTTCGAGGACGTCAACTCCAACGACGAGTACTTCGCCAAGGTGCAGGGCCCGCTCTCCCAGGGCAACGGAATAGACCGCGACATCCTGGTCGCGACAGACAACTCGCGCTTCCCGATCCTGTACGTCTCCCAGGGCTGGGTGCAGGAGCTCGACAAAGAGCTCATCCCGAACTTCTCCAACCTGATCGACGCCCAGGCGAGCCCGCCTTTCGACCCGGAGCGCACGTACTCCATGCCGTGGCTCTCGGGGATGACCGGGATCGCGTGGAACGAGGACCTCACCGGTCCGGTCACGACCGTCTCCCAGCTCCTGGAGGATCCGAAGCTGAAGGGCAAGGTCACGATGCTGAGCGAGATGGGCGACTCGGTCGGGATCGTCCTGGCCGAAGCGGGCGACGACCCGTCGAACGTGACCGACGACAGCTTCGACCGTGCGATCCAGAAGGTTCAGGCTGCCGTCGACTCCGGGCAGATTCGGCGATTCACGGGCAACGACTACGCGCAGCCGCTTGCGAACGGCGACTTGGCGGCGTGTGTGGCGTGGTCGGGCGACGTCGCCTCGCTGGTGGCCGACAACCCCAAGCTCAAGTGGGCGGTGCCCGAGAAGGGCGGGATCATCTGGACCGACAACATGCTCATTCCGACGGGAGGCAGCGTCGCGACCGCCTCGACGTACATGAACTTCGTCTATGACCCGAACATCGCCGCCCAGATCGCAGTCGGCACGGGCTACATCTCATCGGTCAAGGGCGTCAAGGACGAGGCCGTGAAGCTCGACCCCGACGCGGCCTCGAATGTCCTCATCTTCCCGGACGACGCGCTGCTGGCGCAGCTCAGCCAGAACGATCCCAAGATGCTCGGCAACGAGGACTACATCACCAAGTGGCAGGCAGTTCTCGGGCAGTGAGAGGAGAGGCTTGGCTCGTCCTCGTGCGACTGCCCTCGTGCCATCTTCGAGACGGGGTCAGGCTTAAGCCTGACCCCGGACCAGCGAGTGGGGTCGGCTGACGCCGGACCCCGGGCCCAGCGGGTGGGGTCGGCTGACGCCGGACCCCGGGCCAAGCGGAGCGGGGTCAGGCTTTGGCCTGACCCCGACTTGAGGTCTGCGGTTGGGCTCCTTCTTCCATCGCCACCCTCGCCTCACCCCGTACCTGCTGCTCGCGCCGGGGGTGGCCTGGCTCGTGGTCTTCTTCCTCGTCCCGCTCGCGTTTCTCGGCTACCAATCTCTTCAGTCCGGGATCTTTCCCAACTTCGAGTTCACGTGGGAATTCTCGAACTTCTCGGATGCTTTGTCCGACTACCGGGAGCAGCTCTTCCGCTCGTTCCTCTATGCGGGGATCACGACCGTCGCGTGCCTCGTCCTGGCGTATCCGCTCGTGTACTGGATCGCGTTTCGAGCGGGGCCGTGGCGGAACCTCTTCCTCCTCTTCATCATTGCGCCCTTCTTCGTCACGTACCTGATCCGGACGCTCGCCTGGCTCAACATCCTGGCGGACGAGGGACCCGTCGTCGGCCTCCTGCGCGCGATCAACGTGCTCGACGAGGACGGCCGGCTGCTGGCGACGACGTTCGCCGTGGTGTCCGGGATCACCTACAACTTCCTCCCCTTCATGGCGTTGCCGCTGTACGTCTCGCTCGAGCAGATCGACGGCCGGCTCCTCGAGGCGGCGAAAGATCTGTACGCGAGTCCGGCCCAGGCGTTCCTGCGGGTCACGCTCCCGCTCTCGGCGCCGGGGATCGTCGCCGGCACGCTGCTCACCTTCATCCCCGCCTCCGGAGACTTCATCAACGCCGAGCTCCTCGGGACGCCCAAGCAGCAGATGATCGGAAACGTGATCCAGGCGAAGTTCCTCGAGTCGCTCGACTACCCCACGGCCGCGTCGCTCTCGTTCATCCTGATGGCAGCGATCCTCGTGACTCTCCTCGTCTACGCGAAGATCGTGGGAGCGGAGAAGCTGACCGGATGAGACTCTGGCGCTTCGTCAAGCGGCACATGCTCACGGTCTACGCGCTCCTAGTCGTCGGCTACCTGATGTTGCCGATCGTGGTGGTGATCCTCTTCTCGTTCAACGACCCGGCCGGTCGCTTCAACTACGTCTGGCAGAAGTTCACCCTCGACAACTGGGCGGACTGGGACGGGGTGCTCGGGTTGCGCGAGGCGCTCATCACGTCAATCGAGGTTGGACTTCTCGCCACGCTCGTCGCGACCGTTCTCGGCGTGCTGATGGCGTTGGCCATCGTCCGGCACGGCTTCCGCGGCCGGGCGTCGGCCAACGTCCTCGTGTTCCTTCCGATGTCGACGCCGGAGATCGTTCTCGGTGCGAGCCTGCTCACGCTCTTCCTGAACATGACGAGCGTCTTCAGCCTCGGCTTCTGGACGATCTTCATCGCCCATGTGATGTTCATCGTCAGCTTCATCGTGGTCACCGTGAAGGCGCGGCTGATCGGATTCGACCGGCACCTGGAGGAGGCGGCGATGGACTTGGGAGCAAACGAGTGGACGACGTTCCGGAAGATCACGCTGCCGCTTCTGGCACCCGCGATCTTCGCCGCCGCGCTCCTCGGCTTCGCGCTCTCCATAGACGACTTCGTCATCACGTACTTCGCCGCGGGCGGGGAGCAGACGTTCCCGGTCTTCGTCTGGGGAATCGCGCGCGTCTCGGTGCCGCCGCAGGTCAACGTCGTAGCGAGTGCGATCTTCCTCGTCGCGATCGGTCTCGCCCTCGCTAACGTCCTCTGGCAGTTCCGGCAAGCCCGAGTAGAGCGAGGAGCGAGAGCCATATGAGCACGACGACAGTCGATCTCCAACAGGCTGCAAAGGATCACCTGTGGATGCACTTCACCCGCATGGGCGGGTACCAAGCCGCAGACGTCCCGATCATCGTGCGCGGCGAAGGGTGCTACCTCGAGGACGTGAACGGGAAGCGCTATCTCGACGCTCTCGCCGGGCTCTTCTCGGTCAACATCGGCTACTCGTTCGGCGAGGAGATCGGACAGGCCGCGCTCGAGCAAATGCGGGAGCTGCCGTTCTACACGAACTGGTCGTACGCGCATCCCAAGGCGATCGAGCTGGCCGCCGAAGTCGCTTCGCTCGCGCCGGGCGATCTGAACCGCGCCTTCTTCTGCTCCGGTGGCTCGGAGGCCGTCGAATCGGCCTGGAAGCTCGCGCGCCAGTTCTACGCGGCGCGTGGCGGGAGGGCGGTCGCGAATGCCGAGGCAGAGCCTCGGGCGCGCGCCACGTACGGACAGGTAGCGGCGAGTGCCGCTGGACCGCGTCGCACCAAGGCGATCGCGCGCAACATCGCCTACCACGGGACGACCATGGGCGCGCTCTCGATCACCGGGATTCCCGGGCTTCGCGAGCCCTTCGAGCCGCTCGTTCCCGAGGTGCGGCACGTCTCGAACACGAACCGCTACCACCGCCCGCCCGAGGAGACGGAAGCGGAGTTCACGCGGTTTCTCCTGCAGGAGCTCGAGCAGACGATCGTCTCCATGGGCCCCGAGACCGTGTGCCTCGTACACATGGAGCCCGTGCAGAACGCGGGCGGCGCCTTCACGCCCCCGGACGGGTACTTCAAGGGGGTCCGCGAGATCTGCGACCGGTACGACATCCTGCTCTCGGCCGACGAGGTGATCACCGCCTTCGGGAGGGTCGGCTACTGGTTCGGCTCGGAGCGCTACGACATCCGGCCCGACCTCGTCACCTGTGCCAAGGGGCTCTCCTCCTCCTATGCCTCGATCGGCGCCGTGGTCGCGACCGACCGCGTGATGGAGCCGTTTCTCGAGCAGACGTCGATGTTCTCGCACGGCATCACCTTCGGCGGGCATCCGACGATGTGCGCGATCGCGCTCAAGAACATCGAGATCATGAAGCGGGAGGGCATCGTCGAGCACGTCCGGGAGAGCGAGGACGCCTTCCGGTCGACCCTAACCCAGCTCCTCGACCTCCCGATCGTCGGCGACCTGCGCGGAACGGGGTTCTTCTATGCGATCGAGCTGGTGAAGGATCGGGACACGCGCGAGGGCTTCACGGAGCAGGAGTGCGAGCAGCTCATACGCGGCTTCCTCTCGGACGCGTTGTTCGATGCCGGCCTGATCTGCCGCGCCGACGACCGCGGCGATCCCGTGATCCAGATCTCCCCGCCACTCGTCGCCGGTCAGGCGGAGTTCGACGAGATCGTGCGGATCCTCGGCGAGGTGCTCACCGAGGCACAGCGTCACATCGGGCGGTAGAAGCGACTAGAACGGCTCGGTCGGCGCGGACGTGGCGCTGACGGAACCCGCGGCGTTCGTTGCCGTAACCCGTGCCCGAAGTCGGAAGCCGGTGTCCTGGGGTGTGGGGACGTAGCTTCGCGTGGTGGCACCCGCGATGGGAGAGCAGGACCCGATCTCGACCGTCCCACATCGCAACCACTGAACCGAGTGCGTCATCGGCGTCGAGCCGCTCCAGGCCCCGTTGCCCACGGTCAACACGGGCGGATACGAGAGCGTCATCCGGATGCGCGGAGGAGAGAGGCTCACCGGGACGGTCGCGTACGTGGCGGTGTAGGTGCTCGGGGAAGATGAGGCGACGATGTTGTGCGTCTGCGCGGCTGCGTCCGACCACGACGCGAAGTGGTAGGTGGTTCCGTCCAGGTCCTGCGGCGTCGGCGCGCTCACGGAGATCGTCGTTCCGGCAATGAATGTTTGCGTGACCGGAGCGGTGAAGGTGTCAGCCCCGACGACGACCTCCAGTCCTGCGGGCGCTGTCTGGAAGACGAGCTCGACCGTTTCGGGCTGGAGCTCCACGCTCGTGGTTCCGGTCGCCGAGCTCGCATCCGTCGCGGTCAGGCGAAGCTCGAGGTGAGACGGGTATTCGTGCTCAGGCGCGTTGAACGATCCGCTGGCCACCCCGTTCCAGGTCTGGACGGTGTGCGCATGGCAGTTCGAGGGGCAGTGCTGGAGCAGAAGTGTCCAGGACAGCGACGACGCCGGAAGCGTCCCTTGCTCAGGGTCGGTCGCGTGCCCGGAGAAGGAGATCAGCTCTCCGACATGCCAGGTCAGCGTCGCAGCCGGCGTGTCGATCACGGGGGTGGGTGGCCCATTCGTCTGAAACGTCCAGACGACTTCGGAGGCGAGTGGGTTGCCGCCAAGATCCTTTACACCGCCGGCGCCGCTTTTCACCGTCGCCACGTAGGTCGCGTTGGAGTCGAGCGTCGAAGCGGGGTCGAGCGTCGCGCTGCGGGTCGGCACGTCGTACGAGACGCTGGCCGCGACGGGAGTTCCCACCCCTTGCCTGACGAGCGTGAACGTGCCCGTGGTCAGTGTCGCGGCGTCCATCGGCTCGGAGAAGGTCGCCGTCGGCGAGACTCCGACGCCGACCCCCGTCGCGCCACTTGTCGGCGTCGTGCTCGTGATGGACGGGGCGGTCGAGTCGACGAAGTGGATCCGTCGAATCGCGCCGCCGTCGAAGTCCGGGTAGAAGAGATCGCCACCCGGGCCGAACTGGAGGTTCACGGGGTTGGCCGCGGAGAAGACGAACGTCTCGAGCTGGGCAGGTGAAGGCGTCGAGCCGCCACCCGTCTTCATCGCCCAGATGCAGTCTCTCGAATAGTCGGAGAAGAACAGCGCGCCCTCGTACTGAGCGGGAAACGTGCTGGGAAAGCCGTCGTTGAACGCGAGCCCGGAGATCGACGAGCTGCCGGTCGGGCACGTCTCCCCCGGAACGACCTTGTTGGAGTGGTGGTACGGGAAGTACGGCTCCGTGTCTGCGCTCGGAGCGAGATAGAGGTTTTCGCAGACAGCGAGGTTGGCGCCGTCGTAGCCGCTCTGCTTCGGAATGCCCTCGTAGCAAGGCCAGCCGAAGTTCTCGACGACGGAGTCGGTCGGGTCGAGGATGCGATCGACCTCTTCGTACGTACCCCAGCCAACGTCGCCGAGCCAGAGTTCGCTCGTGCCCGGCCGGAAGGTGAAGCGGAACGGATTGCGGAGCCCGTGGGCGACGACCCGCCGGACGTTGGGATTGGCGTCTCCGGCCAGTGGATTCGATGGGAGAGCGGCTCCGGTCGCGGGATCGACCCGGATGATCGATCCGTCGAGCGTCGCAGGGTCGCTCGACGTACGAAGATCCTGGCTGCGGAGAGCGCCACCTTCGGCGCTCGGCGGCGTCATCGGGCCTCCGACACCGCCTGGCGGGTCTCCGCATGGGTTGAGCGGACTTCCGTCCTGCCCGTAGTCCGTGAAGGTGAAGCTCGCCCCGTCGCCCGCACTCGCATACAGCGCCCCGTCAGGACCGAATTCGACCGTTCCGACGGAGTGGCTCGGGTACTGCTGGCACCAGTCCTCGATCAGCACCTGTTCGGCCCCCGTCATCGTGCTTCCGCTCGCCTCCAGCCGCGACAACCGACCGCTGACGACGCAGCCGTCCGAGGTCGGGCCAGGGGGCGTCGGGCACGTGTCTCCCCAACGGGGTGGCGCGCTCGGAGACCCGAGCTGGTGGTCGTACGCGTAGAGGACGTAGACGTACGGGTTCGCCGGGAAGCTCGGATCGAGCGCCATGCCGAGGAGGCCGCGATCCCAGAAGTTGTGGACGTTCGTGGCCAGGTTCGCGAACACAGTCGGTGTCGGGTCGGAGAAGTTGTCGAAGACCTTGATCGCGCCGCCCTTCTCGGCCACGAAGATCCGTCCGTCGGCTGCGAAGCGAACGACGGTGGGATTCGTCAAGCCGCTGAAGGCGACGGTCTCCTCGAAGGCAGAGGGCGGGCCTGCATACGCGGGATCGGGAGCAGGGGGTGACGACGCGCTCGGACCGAGCAGCGCGAGAATCGCAACGCCCAAAGACACCCAGACCAACCGTCCGACCACGCCAGTCGGCACGCCGCAGAACCTCCTCCCCTGCTTCCCCGTTCCCGATCTCATCGTACGGACGGCGCACGGTTTTGCAATGGGGCTCAGGCACGTTTCGCGAGACAGACGGCGAAGTCGCCATTCGCGTCTGTCCACCACCGCACCAGCTCTAGGCCGATAGCGGCTAGCTCGGCCCGGACGCACTCCCGCCGGAACTTCGTGCTCACGCTCGTACGCAGGAGCTCGCCGTCTGCGAGCGCGACGTCCAGACCCAGCCCCTGGACGTGCACCTCCTGCGCTCCGATCGAGCGGAAGCCGATGTCGACCCACTCACACTCCGGGTCCCAGGCCGCGTAATGCTCGAATCGCCCCTGTGAGAAGCTCGAGCCGAGCTCGCGGTCGAGGTTGGCGAACCCGTTTCGCTGGAACGTCTCGCTCAGCCCGGAGCTGTCCGCGTAGGCGGCCTCCAGACGCGCCTTGCTCCTTACGAGGTCGAGGCCGAGCAGCAGCGTGTCGTCGGCTCCCAGGGAGGTCGTGACCGCGCGTAGGAACGTCGCCCGTGCTTCGACCTGGAGGCCTCCGAGTGTCGAGCCGAGAAAGGCGAAGAGTCGGCGGCCGCCCGCCGGGAGCGCCGCGAGGTGCCGCTCGAAGTCGCCGACGACGGCGTGCACCTCGAGCCCTGGGTACTCCTGCGCAATCGCGTACGCGCTGGCGACGAGCACTTCCTCGCTCACATCGAGCGGGACGAAACGGCGCAAGGTCCCCTGGGCGACGAGCGCGTTCAGGAGTAGACGCGTCTTCTCCGAGGTCCCCGAGCCGAGCTCGATGAAGGTTTCCGCTCCGGTCTCGAATGCGATCTCGGGTGCCCGCTCCTCGAGGATCTCGCGTTCGGTGCGTGTGAGGTAGTACTCGGGGAGCCGCGTGATCTCGTCGAAAAGGAGCGAGCCGCGCTCGTCGTAGAGCCAGATCGCGGGGATCTGCTTCGGGGTGTCGGTCAGGCCACGAAGAGTCGCTTCGTCCAGTGCGGCCCGGCGCTCCGCTTCGTCGAGAAGAACGTCAACCCGGACGCGGGACGGCGGCACCGGGTGCTCGGTCATCGCCGTCAACCCTACGACCGGGGTCTTGCTGCAGCCAGACCCCGAGATCTCTAGCCATCACGGGCGCAGCGGAAGCCGGCGAAGATCTGGCGGCGGTCCGGGAAGTCCCAGCTCCGGAAGCTGGATCTGGCGACGACCGAGTCCGTCGCCCACGAGCCGCCGCGGAGAACGCGGTACCGGTCGCCGAAGAAGACCTCCGAGAACTCGGGGTGCGGGAAGGCCAGGAAGCTCGGATAGGGGAAGAAGTGGGAGGATGTCCATTCCCAAACGTCGCCCGTCAATTGGCGACAGCCGACCCGGCTCTCCCCGCCGACGTATGAGCCTGCGGGGGCGGGCGAGAAGCGGCGGTGGCCGAGATTTGCCTCGTACCCCGTCCACTCGCCGCCCCACGGAAAGCGATCCTTGCCCCGACGCTCGTGCCAGGCGGCCGCGCGCTCCCATTCGGCTTCGGTGGGGAGGCGCTTCCCGGCCCAGCGGGCGTATGCCTCGGCCTCGTACCAGGAGACGTGTTGCACGGGCTCCTCGAACGGAACCGGCTCGCGGCTGCCGAAGCGAACTCGTTCCCAACCGTCCGCGCTTCGCTCCCAGAAGAGCGGAGCCACGGCTCTCTCGCGCTCGCGCCACTGCCAACCCTCGGAGCTCCAGTGCTTCTGAGAGCTGTAGCCCCGGTTGGAGATGAACTCCGCGAACGCGCGGTTGGTGACCGGGGTGCGATCGATGAAGAAGGCGTCGAGCTCGACCTCGTGGGCGACGAGCTCGTTGTCGTACGCCCAGGGCTCGTCGGTCGCGCCCAGGACGAACGAGCCGCCGTCCACCCGTATCTCGTCGGGCCCATCCGAGACCTCACCGAACGGGCTCTCGTCTCGAACCGGGTACTCGGCCTGGGTCCGGAGCTGGAGCGTCTGCAACATCGTCTCCTGGTGCTGCAGCTCGTGCTGGAGCACCAGCCCGAAGACGAAGGCCTTCCGCAGCAAGGGGCCCGGCCCGTCGAGCTCGGTGTGCTCGAGCGCCTCCAGGACGCGCGCCCGGATGTCCGTCGCGTAGGCCCGCGCGGACTCGGCCCGGAGAAGCGGTAGCTGCGACCGTCCGTTTCTCGCCTTGGTGAACGCCGCGTGGACCTCGTCGTGCGAGTCGAGCACCGGCGCGTGACCGTAGAGGTCGCGGAGCAACCAGAGCTCCTCGAAGTGCGCGATGCGGGCGAGCTCCCACGCCAACGGCAGCTGCAGTGGTGAAACGCGCTCGGAAAGCGCTTCGTCCGAGACGGGAGTAAGGAGCGCGTCGGTCGCCACGCGGGCCCGATCGAGGGCGGCCTGGATCTCGACCACGGATTCCATACCCGGACTTTGCAGCATCGTCGCTACTTCGGCCACGCCACAAGTAGGGCTGTAGCCTCCGTCCCTCATTCGAGGAGAGGAGCTGGGTCGCGTGAACGGCAACGGAGACGGGCCGGTCGTCGTCGCGTCGGAGATCGCTCGCCGCTACGGGCAGGGCGAAACGGCGGTCGACGCGCTGCGGGGGGTTTCGGTCGATATCGAGCGTGCGCGGCTGACAGCGGTGATGGGGCCCTCGGGCTCCGGCAAGTCGACCCTCATGCACATCCTGGCGGGCCTCGACAAGCCGACGTCGGGCACGGTCGAGGTCGCGGGTACCGAGATCACGACGCTCGGCGACAACGACCTGACCAAGCTCCGGCGCCAGCACATCGGCTTCGTGTTCCAGTTCTTCAACCTGCTTCCGATGCTGAACGCGCGGGAGAACATTACGCTCCCACTCACGATCTCGGGCGAGAAGCCCGAGGACGGCTGGGTGGACAAGATCGTCGGCGACGTCGGACTCTCCGACCGGCTCGCGCACCGTCCTTCCGAGCTTTCCGGCGGCCAGCAGCAGCGGGTCGCGATCGCCCGCGCGCTCGTGTCGAAGCCGACCGTGCTCTTCGCCGACGAGCCGACCGGGAACCTCGACTCCTCGACCGGCAACGAGATCCTCGAGCTGCTCCGCCGTTCGGTGGACGAGTACGGCCAGACGATGGTCATGGTGACGCACGACGCCCGCGCCGCGGCCATGGCGCACCGCGTGCTGTTCCTCGCCGACGGGCAGATTGTGCGTGAGCTCGGCGAGTGCAACGCGCACCAGATCCTGCAAGTCTTGGAGGAAATCGCGGCGTGATCAGCGTCTCGCTTCGCGGCCTTCTCGGCCGCAAGCTGCGAGCGGTTCTGACCGCCGTTGCGATTGTCCTCGGCGTCGCGATGATCAGCGGGACCTACATCCTCACGGACACGATCGACCGTGCTTTCACGACGCTCTTCACGGAGTCGTATGCCGGCACTGACGCGGTTGTGACGGGCCGGGGGCTCGACATCTCGATCGACGGCGAGAGCCCACCCAGCCCACCCGTGGACACGTCGTTGCTCGACACGGTGCGCGGCGTCGAGGGTGTCGCTCTCGCCACGGGGACGGTGCTCGACGAACGCAACACGAAGATTCTCACGTCCGAAGGGAAGTCCGTCAGCTCCGAGGGTGCGCCCACCTTCGGGTTCGGCATCGACACCGCTCCGGAGCTCGATCGGTTCAATCCCCTCAGCGTCCTGGAGGGCCGCTGGCCCTCGAGGAGCGACGAGGTGGTCATCGACGTCGGAACGGCGGACGACCAAGGCTACGCCGTCGGCGACAGGGTCGAGATCTCGACCCTCCAGCCCAAGCGCTCGTTCGAGCTCGTCGGAGTCGCACAGTACGGCAGCCTCGACAGCCTCGGGAATGCGAGCTTCGCGGTGTTCACGATCCCGGCTGCGCAGGAGCTCCTCGATCGCGAAGGGCAGTACGACGCGATCTCGGTCGCGGCGAGCGAAGGCATCACGGAAGACCAGCTCGTCTCCGCCATCGAGCCCATGCTCCCGAACAGCGCAAAGGTCGTGAGCGCGACGGCGGAAGCCGAAGACCAGGTGGACGAGGTGAACGAGTTCACCGCCATCTTCCGCTACTTCCTCCTCGTCTTCGCCGGCATCGCCCTCTTCGTCGGAGCGTTCGTCATCTTCAATACGTTCTCGATCACCGTCGCGCAGCGGACGCGTGAGTTCGCCACCCTGCGGACGATCGGCGCGTCGCGTCGCCAGATCCTCGGCTCGGTGATCCTCGAGTCGCTGGTGATCGGCTTCGCCGCATCGCTCGTCGGTCTCGGTCTCGGCGTGCTGCTGGCGGAAGGGATCGAGGGGCTCTTCCGATCTCTCGGGGTCGAGCTCCCCTCGGCGAACCGCGTCTTCGCGTTGCGCACGGTGATCGTGGCGCTGGTCGTCGGCGTCGGCATCACGCTCGCAGCGGGTCTGTTCCCCGCGATACGGGCGACGCGCGTGCCTCCGATCGCGGCGGTCCGCGAAGGCGCGACGCTCCCGAAGTCCAGGTTCGCACCGTTCGTGCCCTGGGTCGCCGGGATCGCAGTCGTGGTGGCGCTCGTCGTACTGGCCCGCGCGATGTTCACCGACGAGCTCGGGACCGCCGATCGGTTGCTCTCGATCGCGGCCGGCGTCCTCCTTCTCTTCCTCGGCGTCGCGATGCTCTCGTCGCACGTCGTAAGTCCACTCGCGGCGGTCAGCAGTCCGATCGGCCGCTGGGCCGCGTTCGCCTTCGCCGTCCTCTTCTGGCCGTTCTGGCTCCTCCCCTACTGGCTCGTGCGCTACGGCGCGTGGGGACCGGGATCGACTGTACGCCGCGTCGGCGCCTTCGTCGGCGGCGCGCTGCTCAACCCACTCGTCGCGCTCGTCGTGCTCGTCATGTGGCTGCGCCGCGCGGTCACTAGCTGGGTGCCCGAGTGGCCTGCAGAGTTCCCGGGCGTCGTCCCGGATCGCGTTGCCGCTCGGACGGGCGGAGAAAACGCCCGCAGGAACCCCGGCCGAACGGCGTCGACCGCAGCCGCGCTCATGATCGGTATCGCGCTCGTCGCGTTCATCGCGACGCTCACGAACGGGATGAAGGCGTCGAACCGCGAGGCGATCGAAGAGCAGATTGCCGCCGACTACGTCGTGACCTCGCTCGACGGGTACACGCCGTTCGTCGCGGCGGCGGGAGATGCGCTCGCCGGCTCGACCGTGCCGGAGCTCGTGACGAGCGTGCGCTCCGACGTCGGCCTGATCGACGGCGAGTCGGCCGAGATCGGGGGCATCGAGCCCGACAAGATCGCCGAGGCATACGTCTTCGACTGGCGGGAGGGCAACGAGAGCGTGCTTGCGACGCTCGGTACGACGAAAGCGGTCGCGAGCTCGAACTACGCGGAGGATCACGACATCGCGATCGGCGATATCGTGACGATCCGCTCTACTGCGGATCGCATCGCGAGGGTCACGGTCGTTGGAACCTTCGAGCCGCCACCGTTCTACCCGTTACTGGAGAGCGTCAACGTCTCGACGGAGCTCTTCGACTCGCTGTACGACCGTCCGCGCAACCGCTGGACCTGGGCGAACGTCGCCGGCGAGTCGACCGACGAGAACCGGGCGCAGATGGAAGCCGCGATCACCGGCTATCCCGACACGCAGCTCGAGACCCGTGAGGAATGGATCGAGCGTGAAGACGCGGACATCAACCAGTTCATCTCGTTCCTCTATGTCATGCTCACCCTGGCGGTGTTCGTGAGCATCTTCGGGATGATCAACACGCTCGTTCTGTCGGTCTACGAGCGCACGCGGGAGATCGGGATGCTGCGCGCGATCGGGATGACCCGTCGGCAGGTGCGCCGGATGATCCGCCAGGAGAGCATCATCACCGCGCTCATCGGGGCGGCCGTCGGGCTCCCGCTCGGGATCTTCCTGGCTGCGCTCGTCAACAGGGCACTCTCCGAGTACGACATTCGCTTTGCGATCCCGTGGGTCCAGCTCGTCGTGCTCACGATCGTCGCGATCGTGATCGGGATCCTCGCCGCGATCATGCCCGCGCGCCGCGCGGCGAAGCTCGATCCACTCAGAGCCATCGCCTACGAATGACGCGCTTCGCCATTCGCGGCCTGCTCAGCCGGAAGCTGCGGACGGCTCTGACGGCCCTGGCCATTGTCCTCGGCGTCGCCATGATCAGCGGCACCTACGTTCTCACCGACTCGATCGACCAGGCGTTCGACCGAATCTTCACGGATATTCGCCAGGGCTCTAACGCCGTCATCTCCGGGAAGTCGGCATTCGAATTGAGCGATGGCAGCGGTGTGACGGAGCCCACCTTCGATGAGTCGTTGCTTGTCGAAGTGCGCGCGCTTTCAGGGGTGGAGGAGGCTGAGGGGAGCGTCAACTCGGATGCGACCCAGCTCATCAGCGACGACGGTAAGGCCGTGGTCTACGGAGGCGCTCCGAACCTCGGCTTCTCGATCGTCAATCCCGATTCGCGGTTCAATCCGCTGACCCTCGTCGAAGGCGAGTGGCCGGGGCCGAACGAGGTCATCGTCGACAAGGAGACGGCGTCGAAAGAGGATTTCGATGTCGGCGAGACGATCGGCGTTCAGGCTGAAGGGCCGGTTCAGCGACTCGCGATCTCGGGGATCATGCAGTTCAGCTCGGGCCTCACCATCGGTGGGGCGACATTGGCCGGCTTCGATCTACCGACGGCGCAAAGGCTGATGAGGAAGGAAGGACGGCTGGACGAGATCGCGGTCGCGTCGAGACCGGGCGTCGCCGATCCCGAGCTCGTGCGGGAGATCAAGGCGGTTCTCCCCGACAATGCCCAGGTTCAAGGGGTCGGCGAGCAGGTGCAATCGGATGCCGACGAGACCAACGAGTTCATCACCTTCCTGCAGACGTTCCTGCTTGCGTTCGGGGGCATCGCGCTCTTCGTCGGCTCCTTCGTCATCGCCAACTCGCTCTCGATCACGATCGCCCAGCGGACGCGGGAGCTCGCGACCCTGCGCATGCTCGGCGCCTCGCGGCGCCAGGTGCTCAGCTCGATCATCCTCGAGGCGCTCGTCGTCGGCGTCGTCGCCTCCGTGATCGGGCTGTTCCTGGGACTGCTCCTCGCAAGGGGGCTCTTCTCGCTCTTCGACCTGGTCGGGTTCACGCTCCCGAACACCGGGCTCGTCTTCGAGACGCGCACCGTGATCGTCGCGCTGCTCGCGGGAATCCTCGTGACACTCATCGCCAGCCTCCGACCCGCGATCCGTGCGACGCGCGTGCCGCCCGTCGCTGCCGTGCGCGAGGGTGCGACCCTTCCTCCAGGGCGCTTCGCACGCCTGCGGGGCGTCGGCGCGCTGCTCATGGCGGTGGCCGGCTTCGGCGCGCTCGCCTACGGGCTCTTCGCGGAAGGTCTCGACACGACGGAGATCCTGATCTGGATGGGTCTCGGCACGCTGCTCGTCTTCCTCGGGGTCGCGCTGTTCTCGTCGCGCCTCGTGCGTCCGCTCGCGCACGTGCTCGGCTGGCCCGCCACGAAGATGGGCGGCGCGGCCGGATCGCTGGCGCGGGACAACGCGCGCCGAAACCCCCAGCGAACGGCGTCGACCGCAGCAGCGCTGATGATCGGGCTCGCGCTCGTGACGCTCGTGGCGACGCTCGCTTCCGGGATCATCGCGTCGTTCAGGGGCGCGGTGAACGATCTTTTCACGGGCGACTACGCGATCACGGCGCAGAACAACTTCTCGCCGATCCCGATCGACGCCGCCGAGGTAGTCGCCAGGTCACCAGGCGTCACGGTCGTGGGGAACGTGCGGACGGGCGAGGCGCTTCGAAACGGAGATGCAGACTTCATCACCGCGGTCGATCCGGGGATGCGCGAGGTGATCGAGTTGGACTGGAAAGCAGGCTCCGCGGAAGTCATCTCCTCGCTCGGCGACGACGGTGCGTTCGTCGACGACGCCTGGGCGGAGGACAACGGCCTCGCCGTCGGATCGTCGATCGAGATCACCTTCCCGAACGGAAGCTCGAAGACGTTTCAGGTCGAAGGCATCTTCGACCCGCCCGCCGGAGGATCGCCGTTCGCGTCGGTGACGATCTCGGCGGCGGCATGGGACGCCGAGGTCGCTCAGCCCAGGAACTTGTACTCCTTCCTGAACATGGACGGCGGAGCGACGGACGAGAACCAGGCTGCGCTCGACGCGGCGCTAGCAGACTTCCCGAACGCGAAGGCGCAAACGCGCCAGGGCTTCATCGACAACCAGATCTCCGGGCTCAGCTCCATCCTGAACATCCTCTACGTGCTGCTGGCGCTGTCGATCATCGTCAGCCTGTTCGGGATCGTCAACACGCTCGTCCTGACGGTGTTCGAGCGGACGCGCGAGATCGGGATGCTGCGCGCGATCGGTATGACGCGGCGCCAGATCCGCCGCATGATCCGTCATGAGAGCGTGATCACGGCGCTGATCGGGGCGGCGATCGGAATCGTACTCGGGATCACGCTCGCCGCGCTCCTGATCTATCGCGTCGACTTCCTCGTGTTCTCGTTCCCGACGCTGCAGGTGGTCATCTTCGTGATCGCCGCGATCGTGGTCGGGATCGTCGCTGCGGTCTTCCCCGCGCGCAGGGCCGCAAAGCTCGACCCGCTCAGAGCGATCGCTTACGAGTAGCGCGGGTGTCGGGGCCAGGCTGCAGCCTGTCCCCGGGTCGAGGTGGTCTACGATCTCAAACCGGGTCCGGCTGCAGCCTGACCCCCAGTTTCGAGCCCGACGACACCGTCTTCCGCCAACACCGCGATCTCCTCCTTGTCGTAACCCGCCTCTCGCAGCACCTCCTCCGAATGCTGGCCGAGCAGGGGCGGCGGCAGGCGATGCTGCGCCCGCTCGCCATCGAACGAGAGCGGGAGAGCGGCGAGCCGGAGGTCAGGGATGCTCGGATGCTCGAGCGGCTGGAGAATCCCGAGCGCTCGCGTCTGCTCCGAGGTGGCGACATCGGCGACGTCCGCGACGGGGGCGGCCGGAACCCCCGCGCGTGAGAGGAGTTCGCTCCACTCGGCGGTGCGGCGCTCACGCAGTCGCGGGGAGAGAAGCTCGACCAGCAGCTCGCGGTTCGAGACGCGATCGGGGTTCGTCCGGAAGCGAGGATCTTCAGCTAGCTCGGAGAGCTCCAGTGCCGTGCAGAGCTTGACGAAGAGGCGATCGTTCCCGCCCGCGACCATCAGCTCGCCGTCCTGCGTGGCGAACACCTGGTACGGCGCGACCATCGGGAACACGGTGCCCTCCGGTTTCGGGACGGATCCGTCTGCGAGGAAGCCGACGAGGTGATAGCCGATGTAGCCGAGGGCGGTCTCGTAGAGCGACGTGTCCACCTCCGCGCCTTCGCCGCTGCGTTCGCGGTCGAGCAGCGCCGCGGTGATCCCGAGCGCGGCCCACATGCCGGTGCCCATGTCGATCAGGGAGGAGCCCACGCGAACTCCCGGTCGCCCCGGCTCACCGGTCATGCTCATGAGCCCGCCCGCGGCCTGCATCAGCGCGTCGTAGCCAGGCTCGTCGGACAGGGGCCCGACCCGGCCGTACGCGCCGATGGAGCAGTAGACCAGTCGCGGACTTCGCTCTCGCACGGCTGACGCGCCGAGCCCGAGCTGCTCCGACAGCCCGGGCCGGAGACCCTGCAGGAAGACGTCCGAGCGCTCGGCGAGCCGGAAGAGCACCTCCCGGCCCTGCTCGGATCGAAGCGAGAGGGCAAGCGAGCGCTTCCCGGCGTTGACCGAGAGGAACATCGCTCCTTCGCCGTTCCAGAACGGCGGTCCCCACGCCCGGCCGTCGTCGCCGGTGTCGGGACGCTCGATCTTGATCACGTCGGCGCCGAGCGCGGCCAGGATCTCGGCACAGAAAGGGCCGGCGATCGAGGTCGTGACGTCGAGGACGCGCGTGCCGGCGAGCGGGAGGAAGGGCATCGGCCGAATCATCGCTCGTTCCGGTGTCTGACACCGGGGTATTCGAAACCCGCATGGTTGCGTGGGCCGGTGTCAGACACCGGCGCTCTGCGAGGATGCGCGCGTGCCCGACTGGCTCGACTTCGACCAACTGACGGAGTGGGTGTCCGGCCAGTGGTGGAGCTACCTCGTCATCTTCGCCGTCGCCGCGATCGACGCGTTCTTCCCGGTCGTGCCGAGCGAGACCCTCGTCGTCATCGGTGGCAGCCTCGCCAGCTCGGGTGACCTGAGCCTGCTGCTCGTGATCCTCGCGGGCGCGACGGGCGCGATCGTCGGCGACAACATCTCCTACGGAATCGGCTCGCTGGTCGGCGAGAAAACGATCAAGCGCTGGTTCAAGAGCGAGAAGTCGCACAAGCGTCTCGAGTGGGCGGAGCGAACCCTCGACGAGCGAGGCGCGTACATCATCCTCCTCGCGCGCTTCATCCCCGGCGGCAGGACCGCGGTGACGTTCTCCGCCGGCTACATCCCGACATTCTCCTGGCGACGCTTCATCGTCTACGACGCGATCGCCGGGGTCGCGTGGGCGACGTATGCGGCGATGCTCGGCTACCTCTTCGGGAAGACCTTCGAGGAACACCCGCTGTGGGGCGTGTTCCTAGCCCTCGGCATCGCCCTCGGGCTCGGGCTCGTCGTCGAGCTCGTCCGCCATATCCGCAACAAGCGCGCGACCACCGTTTAGACTCCGGCACGTGGCGAAGATCCTCGTTCACATGGTGACCGGGCCGGAGAACCCCACACGCGCTGCCCTCGGATTCCTCGTGGCGAAGGCGGCGGTGGAGGAGGGTCATGAGGTCAGTCTCTTTCTCGCGGGCGACTCGGTACAGCTTCTGCGTGATGCCGTGCTCGACTCGCTCGTCGGGCTCGGAACCGGGAGTCTCAGGGAGTCGTACGACGCGGTCGTGGGATCCGGTGCTCGGATCTACGCCTCAGGCATGTCGAGCAAGGCACGCGGGCTGGGAGATGCGGACATCGATGGCAAGACCGTTGAGTTCGCCATGCCGAACAAGCTCGTGCAACTGGCTCTCGAGAGCGAGCGCGTCCTTACGTACTAGACCGAGGGCCGCTACCCGCGGGCTGCGTCGTTCATCGTCGCGTCGGGCATCGCCCGGATGTGCTTCCAGGCCGCCCACCCGATGAAGAGCGCGAGGATCACGACGATCGGCACCAGGGCCGCGTGGAACGCGTGCAGACCGGCGTTGCCTCCACCAACATCCCCACCGTAGGCGAGGAATGCCTGGATCGAGCCGATAACGGCCAGTACGAACGGCCACAGCGCTAGGCGCCACTTTGGCCACGCGGCGACGAGCGCGGAGATGAACGTGAGGACGTAGGCCAGGTGGACGGCCTTGCCGAAGTCCTTGTGCGCGTCCAACCAAGCATCGTCTGGGTCGAAGAGGTAGCCCCCGATGAGGTACAGCTGCACCATCACGCCGACCACAGACGCCCCGGCGAAGATGACGGTTCCCCAGAGCCCGATCCGTTGCCTGCTCATGCGCGGCACCCTAAGACCTGCGCCGGACGGAGTCAACTGCGTACCGTAGAGCGATGAATCGTCTGGCCGGCGCGACCAGCCCGTACCTCCTCCAGCACGCCGAGAATCCGGTGGATTGGCACCCGTGGGGCGACGAGGCGTTCGAGCTCGCTCGCACCCAGGAGAAGCCGCTCCTCGTCTCGGTCGGCTACAGCTCGTGCCACTGGTGCCACGTGATGGCACACGAGTCGTTCGAGGACCCGGAAACCGCGGCGCTCATGAACGACCTTTTCGTCAACGTCAAGGTCGACCGCGAGGAACGGCCCGACGTCGACGCGGTGACGATGGAGGCGACCGTGGGGATGACGGGCTCCGGTGGCTGGCCGACGACGGTCTTCATGACACCTGAGGGGAAGCCGTTCTACGCCGGCACCTACTTTCCACCCGAGCCGCGGCACGGCCTCGCGAGCTTCCGAGACCTGCTCCAGGCTGTCGCGCGCGCATGGAGCGAGCGGCGATCGGAGATCGAGCGCCAGGCGAGGCAGATCGACGACACGCTCCGCCGCAGCGCGGAGCTTCGACCTTCCGCCGAGCCTCTGACCGAGTCGATCCTGGGCGAGGCCGCCCGCGGGATCGCGAACACGTTCGAGCCCGCATTCGGCGGCTTCGGCCGCGCCCCGAAGTTCCCGGCCGCGTCGACGCTCGAGTTTCTTCTCCGCCGAGGAGACGAAGCCGCGCTCGCCATGGTCACCGAGACGCTCGACGGGATGGCCGCGGGCGGGATGTACGACGTCGTCGGAGGCGGCTTCCACCGCTACTCGGTCGACGAGCGCTGGCTCGTGCCGCACTTCGAGAAGATGCTCTACGACAACGCGGTGCTCGCGTCGACGTACCTGCACGGCTGGCTCGTGACCGGACGCCCTCGCTATCGGGAGATCGTCGAGGAGACCATCGACTATCTGGTCCGCGAGATGCTGCTTCCCGGGGGCGGTCTCGCGTCGGCCCAGGATGCCGACACGGAGGGCGTCGAAGGACTGACGTACACGTGGACCGCCGACGAGGCGGCGGCGTCGGGGATCCCGCGGGAGCTGCTCGAGCCGTTCGAGCACGGTCGTCTCGTCGTGCGCGGGCAGCTCGAGCCGGAGCTCAAGGCCCGCCTGCTGGCCGAGCGCGCGCGCAGGCCGCAGCCCTTCAGGGACGACAAGGTGCTCGCCTCGTGGAACGGGCTCGCCCTAGCCGCCCTCGCCGAGGCCGCGTACCGATTCGAGCGCGCAGACTGGCTCGAAGTCGCTCGTGGCGTGGGAGAGTTCCTGCTCGGACCGCTCTCCGATGCCGACGGGCGGCTCCTCCGATCTCGTCGCGACGGGAGGGCGAGCGGCGCCGGATTCCTCGACGACTATGCGAACGTCGCCTACGGGCTCATGGAGCTACACGTCGCGACAGGGGAGCTCCGCTGGCTGCTCGAGGCCCATCGGCTGGCGCTCCTCGCGATCGAACTCTTCGCAGACGAGGAGCGCGGCGGCTTCTACCTCGCTTCGGCGGACGCCGACGAGCGGGTGCCACGCACCAAGGACCTCCAGGACACACCCATCCCGTCCGGGAGCTCGATGCTCGCATGGGTGCTGCTCCGGATCGGCCGCATCTGGGGAGACGACGAGCTCGAGCGGCGCGCGGTCTCGGTCTTTCGGCTCGTCGAGCCGGCGCTCCGTCGTGCGCCCGGAGGATTCGCGTGGATGCTCTGCGGGCTCGACCTCTGGTTCAGCCCTCAACGAGAGATCGCGATTGCAGGCGCCGTCGACTCGCCGGTCGCGCGCGCCGCGCTCGCCGGGTTCGAGCCGCGCACCGTCGTTGCGATCGGACCGGGAGAGGGCGTTCCCCTGCTCGAGGGCAAGGGGCTCGTCGACGGCAAGCCCGCCGTCTACGTCTGCGAGAGCTTCGTCTGCCGCAGCCCCGTCACCGATGCGGCGGCCGTCGCGGCAAGCTTCTGATCATGCGTGTCTGCCTGATGATCGAAGGGCAAGAAGGCGTCACCTGGGAGGATTGGGTGCGCCTCGCTCGGCTCACCGAGGAACACGGTCTGGAGGGGCTCTTTCGCTCGGATCACTACACGGCGATCGTCCGTCCGCAGGCGGGGGCGCTCGATGCCTGGGCGACGCTAGCGGGACTGGCGGCAGTCACCGAGCGGATTCGTCTCGGCACGCTCGTGTCGCCGGCGACGTTCCGCCATCCGAGCGTGCTTGCACGGATGGCCGTCACGGTCGATCACATCTCCGGAGGACGCGTCGACGTGGGCATGGGAGCGGGCTGGTACGAGCGCGAGCACATCGAGCACGGTTTCGGGTTCCTCGACGCCAAGCAGCGGTTCGAGCTGTTCGCCGAGCAAGTCGAGATCGTCGTCAGGTCCTGGACCGAAGACGCGTTCGACCACAGTGGGCCTGAGTTCGAGCTCCGCGGACAGACAGCGTTGCCGCGTAGCGTGCAAGAGCCACATCCGCCGCTCGTCCTCGGCGGCACCGTCAAGCCCCGCTTCGCGGCGCTCGCCGCACGCTTCGCCGACGAGGTCAACACCCTTGGCGCGCCGAACGACGAGCTCCGCGAGCGAAAGGAGCGCCTGGATCGCGCCTGCCGTGACGTCGGGCGCGATCCCGCGACCCTCGGCTTCTCCGTGATGACCGCCTGCTTCGTCGGGTCGGACCGCGGGGAGGCTCTCGATCGGGTGGGAATCTTCCTTTCCGTCCGGGGAGAAGAGGGCGACGCTGCCGAAACGCTGGAGGAGCGCCACGAAACCTGGCTTGCAGGCACCGTCGACGAGGTCGCCGAAAGGGTCAAGGAGCTCGAAGCGCTCGGGGTCACGCGCGTCTTCCTCCAGCACCTGAACCATTCCGACGACCAGATGGTCGCGCTCATCGGGGACGGGCTGCTACCGGCACTCGCGTAAGTAGAGTCTCGGCCATGACGACTACAGAGCTGACCGGGGCGGAGGATGTCGCATGGGATCTCTCCGACCTTTACGAGAGCGGTGACGACGCCCGCCTGGAGCAGGACGTGCAGGAGGCCGAGGAGGCCTCCGAGACCTTTCGCGAGACGTACTACGGCAAGGTCGCCGACCTCGACGCGGCCGGGCTCGCAGCAGCCATTGCCGAGCGGGAACGGATCGAGTCGATCTTCACTCGCGCGATCTACTACGCACATCTGTGGTTTTCGACGGACACGGCCGACCCCGTTCGCGGCGCGCTCGTCGCGCGCCTGACGGAAAAAGGCGCTGCGCTCGACACGCAGCTCCTCTTCTTCGGGCTGGAGATCGCCGATCTCGAGGACGATCGAGCGGACGCGCTCCTCGCCGATTCCGCGCTCGAGCACTGGCAACACTGGCTGCGCTCGCTCAGGAAGTTCCGGCCGTACCTGCTCTCGGAGCCGGAAGAGAAGATCTTCACCGAGAAGTCCGTCTCCGGTGTCAGCGCCTGGTCGCGCCTGCACGAAGAGCTCTTGAGCGCAGTGAAAGTGGAGCTGGACGGTGAGGAGATCGGCTTCGAGCAGGCGATGGCCAAGCTGTACTCCGCCGACCGCGACGAGCGCCGTTCGGCAGCCGAGGCGGTCACCGAGGCGCTTGCGCCCGGCCTGCGCACGAGGACGTTCGTCTTCAACACGATCCTCGTCGACAAGTCGATCGACGACCGCTTGCGCGGATACGAGACCTGGATCTCGTCGCGCAACCTCCGCAACGACACGACCGACGAGGCGGTGCGCGCGCTCGTCGACGCGGCGGTCTCCCGCTTCGACGTCCCGCAGCGCTACTACCGCCTGAAGGCGAAGCTCGTCGGTCTCGACCAGCTCACCTTCTACGACCGCTTTGCCCCGATCGGGGACGACCCCACCTCGGTGTCCTGGGACGAGGCCAAGGACGTCGTCCTCGCGGGCTATCACGACTTTGCCCCCGAGGTGGGAGACATCGTCGAGCGTTTCTTCGCCGAGAACTGGATCGACGCGCCGACCCGCGAGAACAAGCGCACTGGCGCGTTCTGCGCCACCAGCGTCCCCGGCGTGCACCCGTACATCCTCATGAACTTCACCGGCGATCGCCGCTCGATCCTTACCCTTGCGCACGAGCTCGGCCATGGCCTGCACGGCTCCCTCGCTCAGCCACTCGGGCTCTTCAATGCCGACACTCCGCTTACGACCGCCGAGACGGCCTCGGTCTTCGGGGAGGCGCTCACCTTCAAGCGCCTGCTCGCCCTTGAGGACGACCCCCACCGCCGCCTGAACCTGCTGGCGGGGCGGATCGAGGACTCGCTCGCGACGGTGTTCCGGCAGATCGCGATGAATCGCTTCGAGGAGGCCGTGCACACGGAACGGCGCGAACGGGGAGAGGTCGCGACCGACCGGTTCCAAGAGCTCTGGCTCGAGTCGCAGAGGCAGATGTTCTCCGACTCGGTCGACATCGACGGGTACGGGACGTGGTGGAGCTACATCCCGCACTTCCTCTCGACGCCGGGGTACGTGTACGCCTACGCGTACGGCTTTCTCTTCGCCCTCGCGATCTTCCGGCGCTACGAGCAGGAGGGCGAGTCCATGGTGGAGCCGTACCTCGACGTCCTGCGCGCGGGTGGATCGAAGCCGCCCGAAGAGCTCGCGGAGATCGTCGGTCTCGATCTCACCGATCCCGGGATCTGGGCGAGCGGCATCGACGCGCTTGCCGTCGAGCTCGACGAGGCCGAGGCGCTCGCACAGGAGATCGGCCTGGAGACGAGCGAGGGGTAGCGAGGGCTGGCGTCGGCGGCGGTTCGGCGGTACCCTCAGCGGCTGACAGGCAGGAGCTCGGAGGGGAAAAAGGAGGAGTTTGTGCGAAAGCTCATTGCGTGCGGAGTCGCCCTCGTAGCGGCCCTCGCGCTCACGGTACCCGGGGCGCTCGGTGGGGCGGAGCAGACACCGGGTGTCACGGCCAAGAAGATCGTCATCGGCGGGACGTTCCCGCTCACGGGCCCGGTGGCCGCGTATGCGCCGATCCCGGCCGGCATGGCCGCGTACTTCAGCTACATCAACGCCCGGCGAGGGCCGGACGGCAAGCGTGGCGTCATGGGCCGGCAGATCGTCTGGAAGTACTACGACGACGGCTACAACCCCGCGAACACGGTCCAGCTCACGAGGAAGCTCGTCGAGGAGGACAAGGTCTTCGCCACGGTCGGTCAGCTCGGGACCGAGCACAACCTCGCGGTCCGCAGCTACCTGAACCAGTCGAAGGTGCCGCAGACGCTCGTCTCGACGGGTGCGTCGTACTGGGGCACGCAGTACGCGGAGTTCCCGTGGACGATCGGGTGGCAGCCCGACTACATCGCCGAGGGGCGCATCTACGGCCTGCACATCAAGGCGAACTTCAACGGGAAGAAGATCGCGGTTCTGTACCAGAACGACGACTACGGGAAGGACTATCTGCTCGGTGTTCGGGCCGCGCTCGGTAAGGCGTATTCGGACTCGAACATCGTCGCGCAGGAGGCGTACGAGGCCACGGCGCCCAACGTCACGTCGCAGATGGCAAAGATCAAGGCGAGCGGCGCGACGATCTTCGTTATCCTGGCGACGCCGGCGTCCACGATTCGGGCGTACGGAACGGGCAAGGCGCTCGGCTGGAATCCCGAGCAGATCTACGTCAACTCGGTCTCCGCGACCGCTGCGTTCTTCAACATTGCGGTGGCCTCGGCCGGGGCGCCCTACGTCAACGGGTCGCTCTCCGTCAGCTACCTGAAGGATCCCTCGAGCCCGACGTGGACGAACGACGCGGCCATGAAGCAGTACCGCACGATCATGGCCAAGTACGCGCCCGCGGTGAACGCGAACAACGGGCTCTACTTCTACGGCGTCGCCAAGGCCGAGACCTTCGTGCAGGCGCTGTACAAGGCGGGCAAGAGCCCGACTCGCGTCGGTCTCATGAAGGCGCTCCTGAGCCTGAACCAGAACAACAAGTTCGCGCTCCCGGGCGTCACGCAGAAGACGACGAAGAAGGATCACTTCATCATCAGCCAGATGCAGCTCCAGCGCTACACGCATCCGGATTGGAAGCTCCAGGGCAAGCTGATCGAGGGCCGTCCGCGTTAGAGACGACGCTCGTTTGCTCTCCGTAGGGGCCGGGCATGCCCGGCCCCTACCTTTGGCGCAAGGCCGGAATCTGCGGGAGTAGGTTCCGGGCCTTGCAACAGCACTGAAGCAGTTCGCTTCGCGGCCTGTAGCGCCCCGTCATGTCCGACGCCCGCCCTACTGCGGTCCGGCCAGGAACTCCTCCCAGTACCCCTCCATCGTCGTCAGCCGCGACGAGGCGTGCAGCAGGTCGTGCGGGGCGATGTTGACCGCACGCACGATGGCGTCGGCCGGCCAGTCGACGCCGACGTCGAGCACGTTCACGCAGCCCGGCGCCTGCTCGAAGTGTCCGAGGAACATGTGCTCACCGGTGAGCGCGTAGGAGAGGATCGAGCGGTTGACGGCGCCGTGCAGGACCGCGAGCACCGTGTCCCAGCTCTTGTCGGCCAGCAAGCGCTCGAGTGCTGGGAGCACGCGGTCGAAGAGCTCCCCGATCGTCTCGCCGCCGAGGAAGCGCTTCTCGAGCGGGACGATGCCGCGAAACGCGTGCACGAACTCCTCCTCGAGCCGTTCGAATGGAATGTCCGAGAGCCGCGCTCCTCGCAGCTCCCGCAGGTCCGACCACTCCTCGATCTCCGCCTCGGGGGCAACGATGCGCGCGGTTTCGACGGTGCGCGGCAGGCTGCTCGTGAGCACGCGGTCGAACGTCACGCCGCGGAGGAGGTCGCGTGTAGCCTCAGCCTGCGCGCGGCCTATCTCGTTCAAGCCGACCCCGTCCTCTTGGACCGGCCGCCCGTCGGGAGCGAAGTACGACACCGCCCCATGGCGCATCAGGTAAAGCCGTCGCCTCACTCGTATCGCTCGAGGTAGCCGGGGCTCGCGACGAGCAGCTTCTCACGGACGCCGGCGGTGAGCGCCTCGAGATCACCGTCGCGCACATCGCCCGCGCGGATGCGGCGTGCGAGCTCGATGTCGCCCGGATCCGTCGGGCCGGGCGGCGGGGACTCGCGCTCGACGATGGACAGGGCGTTCATGGCAACGCGCGTCCTGAACCGCATGCGCTGGTCCTCGAGGGCGGGGAGGATCTCGGTCTCGAGAAATTCGCGCACCGAGGCAGCAAGCTCGCGCGCATTCGGGCGCGCCGTCATCCAGCCCTTCGGATCAAATCGAGGATCTCGTACTCCATCTCCGCGGCGAGCCGGCCGAGGATCGCAAACTCGACGCTTCGGTCGTCTCCGCGCAGGTGGCGGCGACCTTGCCGGAGGGCTCCGATCGCCCATTTGCAGTTGCCGAGCACTTCCCACGCATAGAGCTCGTCGACGGGGATCTCGCAGCCGGTGAGCTCCCCGTAGCGCGCGAGATAGGGCTCGACCTTGCCGACCCCGCCCAGGCAGAGGTCGTCTCGTCCGAAGCGCCAGGCGCGTACGAGCGGCCACGCGACGTCCTCGGCCGGATCGGACAGGCGAGCGAACTCCCAGTCGAGCACGGCGACGAGCCCGTTCTCGTCCACGACGAGGTTGCCGAGGCGGAAGTCGCCGTGACCGACGACTCGCGGGCGTTCGAGCGGAATGCGCTCGCGCGCCCAGCGCAGTCCGAGCTCGATTGCGGGATGCGGCTCCTCCACCGAGTCGAGCTCGTCGTAGAACTCGTCGAAGGGATCTGCGTCGCGGAGGAACGGGAGCCGCTCGCGCGGAATCGCATGGATCTTCGCTAGCTCGTCTGCCATCTCGAGCGCGAGCGACGGGGGCGGCGCCTTCACGATCCTCCGGCCGATCGTCTCGCCGTGGACGCGCTCCATCACGAAGGCCTCGCGACCCTCGACGTCACCGAGGTACGCGATCGGCTCCGGCGCCTTGACTCCCGCTTCATGGGCGGCGCGCAGAACCTCGAACTCGTGCTCGAGCGAGAGCGTGCCTTCGTGGATCACGCCGCCGGCCGCTCGGCGGACGAGAAGCTCGCGCCCGTCAGCGGTGCCCACCGCCCACGCTTCCTTGGAGGCGCCTCCCGCGAGCAGCGTGGCGCCGGTTATCGATACGCCGAGCGCGGCCTCCAGCGCCTCCTTCACAGCGCGATTTCGGCGAGTGCTCGTAGCGCTTCGGGTTGTTGCGCGGAGACGAGCAGCGAGGTCGCGCCCGACTCCCGCCATGCGTCCAGGCGCTCCGCAAGCCGCTCCTTCGGCCCCACTAGCGCGACCTCGTCGACGAACGAGTCGGGAATCGCCGCAGCCGCGTCTCGCTTGTTCCCGCCGAGATAGAGATCCTGGACCTTGCGTGCCTCGTCCTCGTACCCGTAGCGGGCGAAGAGATCGTTGTAGAAGTTCTTTCCGCGCGCGCCCATGCCGCCGATGTAGAGCGCGTAGTAGGGCTTGAGGAAGTCGCGACCGGCCGCGACGTCGTCGATCAGGATGGCGGGCGCGGTCGGCGCGACGTCGAAATCCTCGCGCCGGCCCTCGAGCTCGGACGCGAACACTTTCGGGGCCTGTCCGGGCGACCAGAAGATCGGCAGCCAGCCGTCCGCGATCTCGAAGGCCTGCGCGACCGCCTTCGGGCCCATCGCTGCGATGTAGATCGGGATATCGGCGCGCAGCGGCCGCGCCATCAGCTTGAGTGGCTTGCCGAGCCCCGTCCCGTTCGAGAACGGGATGTCGTAGTGCTCGCCGTGGTGCTCGACGACCTCCCGGCGAAGCGCCGTGCGCACGATCTCGACGTACTCGCGCGTCTTCCCGAGAGGCTTCCCCCAGGGCTCCCCGTGCCACCCCTCGACGACCTGCGGCCCGGAGGTGCCGAGGCCGAGCAGGAAGCGGCCCTCGGAGAGGAGGTCGAGCGTCGCCGCGGTCATCGCCGTGTTCGCGGGTGTGCGGCCGGGGATCTGCATGATCGCGCTCCCGATCTTGATCCGCGTCGTCGTTGCCCCGAGCCAGGCGAGGACGCTCACGCAGTCTGTTCCCCAGGCCTCGGCTGCCCAGGCGGAGTCGTACCCGAGGCGCTCCGCCTCCTGCGCGAGCGCGATCGGATCGAGCGGGCTCGTCCCCGGCGGCGCGTATCCCATGTAGAACCCGAGGCGCACTAAGGTCGCCTACCGACCCGGCCGCGAAGCGGACGGCTTTAGGGATTTTCGCGAATGGAATCCACACTCGCGGATTCCACTCTTGCGCCTAGCGGAGCTCACTCCTGCGATGCTAACGCCATGACGATCACGGATCTCCGTCCCACCGACGAGGTGCTTGAGCTGAGGGCTCGCGTCCGCGCGTTCATGGAGGAGCACGTGTATCCGAACGAGCGGGCGCTCGATCGCGAGGACGACGGCTCCGACAAGCTCGTCGTGCGACTGAGGGCAGCCGCAAAGGACGACGGCTTGTGGGCTCCCCACCTGCCCCCCGAGGCAGGCGGCTCGAACGGGAGCTTCCTCACCTACGCGTTTCTGAACGAGGAGATCGGGCGCTCGCTCTGGGGGCAGCTCATCCTCGGTTGCCAGGCTCCGGACGCGGGCAACGGGGAGATCCTCTGGCAGTTCGGAACCGAGGTCCAGAAGGAGCGCTGGCTGAAGCCGCTGGTTGCGGGCGAGATGCGCTCGTTCTTCTCCATGACCGAGCCGGACGTGTCCGGATCGGATCCCACAGGACTCAAGACGCGAGCGGTGCGGGACGGTGACGAATGGGTCATCGACGGCCACAAGTGGTTCTCGTCGGGCGCCGAGGGGGCGTCCTTCGGGATCGTGATGGCCGTCACGGATCCCGACGCCGAGCCGCATCGCCGTGCAACCCAGATCATCGTCCCGGCCGACACGCCTGGGGTCGAGGTCGTCCGTGCGATCCCGACCATGGGTCACCGTGGACGCGGCTGGACAACGCATTGCGAGGTGCGCTACTCGGGAGTCCGCGTTCCGCTCGAGAACACGCTCGGCGAGGTGGGCGCCGGGTTCCGGATCGCGCAGAAGCGCCTCGGGCCTGGCCGGATCCACCACGTCATGCGCTGGCTCGGGCAGATGCAGCGTGCGTTCGAGCTCATGTGCTCGTACGCACTGGAGCGAGAGACGTTTGGTGGGAAGCTCGCCGAGAAGCAGACGGTCCAGAACTGGATCGCGGACTCGGCGGCCGAGATCCAGGCATGTCGGCTCCTGACGCTCGACGCGGCGCACAAGATCGACCAGGGGGACGAGGCCCGCGTCGAGGTCTCGCTGATCAAGTTCTACGCGGCGAAGGCGCTGAACGACGTGGTCGACCGGGCGGTGCAGGTGCACGGCGCGCGCGGGCTGACCGATGAGACTCCGCTCGCGGGGATGCTCTCGCAGGCGCGGGGGGCACGGATCTACGACGGCCCGGACGAGGTGCACCGCATGGTGGTGGCGCGGCGGATTCTCAAATCGTTCGCGTCAGGCGACGGCTGGCGCTTCGACTGACGACGGTCTGGGTCAGGCTTCAGCCTGACCCGGGTCTCGAGGTGTTCGCTTCACGAATCTTTGAGGCGAGGTCAGGCTGAAGCCTGACCCCAGTGACGGGCTTCAGCTCCGCGCGCGCTTGGGCGGGAAGGGGACGAACGAGCTCGTCGCCCTCTGGT
>Ga0136613_10000039_pt1 | contig 43732 bp, 40 predicted proteins | sample AntDrymUQ2722106_2_FD_106649 | JGI IMG/M metagenome (GOLD analysis project Ga0136613, IMG submission 106649) | Polar desert sand microbial communities from Dry Valleys, Antarctica - metaG UQ272 (21.06) | ecosystem: Environmental > Terrestrial > Soil > Desert | place: Antarctica: Dry Valley... | reverse complement strand
CGGGGTGCGCCTGGGTGGCAACGAACCACGGATGGTCGCGCAGCTCGATGTACTCGACCAGGCGGCCGTCGGGCGACACACCACTGAACGCCATTCCGGCCTTCGAAAGCGGCTCGCGATAGCCGTTGTTCACCTCGAACCGGTGCCGGTGCCGCTCGTAGGCGATCTCGGTGCCGTATGCGGCGCGCACCTTCGAGCCGTCCTCCAGCCGCGCCGGATACAGGCCGAGCCGCATGGTGCCGCCCTTGTCGGTCACATCGGCCTGGTCGGGCATGAGGTCGATGACCGGATGCTCGGTGAAGACGTTGAACTCGCTCGAGTTGGCGTCAGCGGTCCCCAGCGCCTCGCGCGCGAACTCGATCACGGCGCACTGGAGGCCGAGGCAGAGGCCGAGGAACGGGATCTCGTTGGTGCGCGCCCAGCTGATGGCACGGATCTTCCCCTCGACGCCCCGGTAGCCGAAGCCGCCCGGAACGAGCAGTCCGGCGACACCGGCGAGCTCATCCGCGACCTGCTCGGGCTCGACGCGCTCGAGATGCTCGGAGCGGATCCATCGAATCCTGACCTCGACGTTGTGATGGAGGGCGGCGTGCTTGAGCGCCTCGGTGACGCTGATGTAGGCGTCGGGCAGCTCGGTGTACTTGCCGACGATGGCGACCTCGATCTCCGGCCGGGGCGCTCGAATGCGGCCGACCAGGTCCTGCCAATCGGCAAGGTCCGGTTCCCCGCCCGGCAGCGCGAGCTCGCGGGCGATCAGCTTGCCGAGCCCGGCTCGCTCGAGCTGGATCGGGACCTCGTAAATGCTGGAGGCGGTCCTCAACGGGATGACGGCGTGGACGTCGACATCGGTGAACAGGCTCACCTTGTCGAGGATCTCGTCGTCGATCGGGTGGTCCGACCGCAGGATGATGATGTCGGGCTGGATGCCGATGCCGCGCAGCGTGCTGACGGAGTGCTGGGTCGGCTTGGTCTTGAGTTCGCCGGTCGCGCCGATCTCCGGCAGCCAGGTGACGTGGACATACAGCACGTTGCGACGGCCGACGTCCTTGCGCATCTGGCGGATCGCCTCCAGGAACGGCAGCGACTCGATGTCGCCGACCGTGCCGCCCACCTCGACGATCACGACGCCGTGCGCCGCAAGCCCGCTGGTGGCGACCGACCCGGTGCCCTCGCGGGCGACGCGCGCGATCCGCTCCTTGATCTCGTTCGTGATGTGCGGGATCACCTGCACCGTGCCACCCAGGTAGTCGCCGCGGCGCTCCTTTGCGATCACGCTCTGGTAGATACGCCCGGTCGTCACGTTCGACGCCTGTGAAAGGTTCTCGTCGATGAAACGCTCGTAGTGGCCGAGGTCCAGGTCCGTCTCCGCCCCGTCGTCGGTCACGAAGACCTCGCCGTGCTGATACGGCGACATCGTGCCTGGATCGATGTTGATGTATGGGTCGAGCTTCAGGATGCTGACCGGAACGCCACGGGCCTTGAGGATCCGCCCGATGCTGGCCGCGGTGATGCCCTTCCCGAGGGAGCTCGTGACACCGCCCGTGACGAAGACATACTTCGGCATCAGTCTTCCTCGCACCTCGTGGTGGCTCGAGCGGCGGCGGGAGGAGCTCGATTTGGGCCGCGCGCGAGTAGATTCGCCTTTGGTCTACTCGGGAATCGATCATACCGGAGTTGTGCAGGGCATGCGGGGCGGATGCTGGCACGGAGCCCGCCATGTTCGTCAGGAGTGCCGCCGTTGACTCGTATCGGGCTCTCAGGACTGCCGATCGTGACAGGTATTCCCACGGTGACTGCAGGGCGCGGTTCGGGTGCTACGGCGGCGAACCCGGCCGCCGCGGACCCCGATTCCACGCTCGATCGCCCACCTGATCGTCGCGCCTTGCGGCCAATTGCTGCCTCACCACTCGCCCCGCGCATCTCTGGCAATGAATCGGCCGTGGCCCGTGGCACAGGCCCCGGGCTGGGAGCGCCGCGTACGATGCCGGCGTGCTCGCGCTCGTCCGCCTGGTTCACCCCGCCCCGACGGTGGCGGTCGTCAGCCTGGCCGCCGCCCTCGCGGCGATCCTGAGCATCCAGGCCGGCGAGCTTGCCGTGGGACCGCGGGTCATCCTCGTTACGCTCAGCGTGCTGGGCTCGCAGATCCTGACCGGGGCGCTCAACGACTGGGCGGATCGGGAGCGGGATGCGAAGGTCCAGCCCACGAAGCCGATTCCATCCGGAGCCGTCCACCCGCGAGTCGCATTGATCCTGGCCGGTGGTGGGCTCGCGCTCCAGATCGTGACCTCGCTGCCGCTCGGGGCGGTGCCGATGGTCGTCGGGCTGGTGGCTGCCGCCTCGGCCGTCGCCTACAACCTGTGGCTCTCGCGGCGCGCCGCGTCCTTCGTGCCCTACCTGGTGAGCTTCGGACTGCTGCCGATCTGGATCGCGACCGGGGTCGGCGCCCCGCTCGAGCGCGTCGCGGCGGCGCCGCTGCTGGTCGGCCCCTTCGCGGTCGCCGCACACCTAGCCAATACCGTCAGGGACTTCGATGCTGATGCACGCATCGGTTCCGGCAACCTGGCGCAGCGCCTTGGGCGGAGGACCGCGTTGACCGTGGCGTGGGGAATGGCGATGGCGGTCGGCCTCGGCGTCGGGGCGGCCTTCATCCTGGGAGGCAGGGTCGAGGCGATCGGCCTGGTGCTCGGCGCGCTCGGGATCGCGGCGATTGCCCAGGGAATCGTCGGCCCCGAACGTCTCTGGGCGGGAATGTTGATCGCCGCGGTCTGCTGGACCGCTTCATGGGCGCTGGCCACCGGCTGACCGGCGGCATCATGGGCGCCTACGTTGCGATGCATCGATGGTGTCGACGTAGGCGACCTACTCGGCGTGGATCAGCCGATGTCGCGCCCGATTCACGCTCGGCGATTGCTGGTCGGCCGTCGCCAACGACGTCAGGAGCCGCCTACCACCGATACGGTCGAAGACCGGCAACTACCGCTGACGACGCAGGGCGCGGCCGCGTCAGATCGCGTCGTCGAGCTCCATGACCTCGTCATCGGTCTCCTCGGTCAGCTTCAGCCACACGAACAGGCCGGCGAGGATGGTGAGCGGAATGATGATCATCGCGGCGATGAGGCCGACGATGCCGATGAGAAGGACCTTGATCGCCTTCATTCGAAACTCCCCTGGACTACTGCGCGCCGGTCGTTTCCGGCGCGGGCTGCTGTCGCTGCTCAGGTGCCGACTGGATCATAGCCAAGATCTCGTCCCTCGTGAACTCCGAGAGCTGGTGCTTGCCGCGCGCGCTGCTCACGTTGAAGAGGCGCAGGACGAACGAGCCCTCCTGCTCGAACAGGAAGACATCGTGGGGCTTCTGGGTGTCGATGTAGGCGCCGATGACCCGCAGCGCCAGCTCGTAATAGTTGAGGAGGTCGGGATGCGGGAGGTCGGCGTCGGCTGAGCCGCGCTTCGCCATCGACCCGTCCATCATCTCCCCCACCTGGTCGTCGGTGAGCTCGTAGCTGCGCTTGATCTGCGCGCCGAAGTGATCAGAGTCGGCGGACCCGGCCGGCATGCCGACCCCCTGCAGCAGGAATCCGCCCTCGAGCTCCAGGAAGAGGACGTCCTTGAGGTGCTCGCCATCGGCGAAGGCGCCGATGCTGCGCAGGACCTCCTCCCAGTCCTGGCGCGGGCTGCCTTCGTAGATTCGCATGGGCTGGGCGCGTCCCTCCGCTTCGCTTACCGACCGGCGGCCCGAGCATAGCGCCCGGCCCGGTCAGGTCAAGGCCGATGCGACCGCGCCCGCCATGCGAGCGTTGTTGACGATGAGACCGATGTTGACGCTCAGCGTCCGCCCGCCCGACACGCGTGCCACGAAGCCGAGCAGATACGGCGTCACGGCACCGCCGCGCACGCCGTCGGCGGTCGCGTCACGCAGTCCTGCCTCGATCCAGGCCTCAACCTCGTCCGCGTCGAGCGCCAGGCCGACGGGTGGCGGCTGCACGATCAGCATGCCGCCGGCACCGGGCACGGCGCGATGGGCGCGGATCGCGGCCGCCGCCTCATCGGGACCGTCCACGCGATGCGGGACGCGCAGGCCCGAGCTGGTGCTGTAGAAGGCGGGCAGCTCATCGACGCCGTAGCCGACGACGGGGACCCGCCGCGCCTCGAGCATCTCGAGCGTCGCCGACAGGTCGAGGATCGACTTCGCGCCGGACGAGATGACTGCCACGGGCGTCGCGGCCAGCTCATCGATGTCGCTCGAGACGTCGAAGCTGGACGATGCCCCGCGGTGCACACCGCCGATGCCGCCGGTGGCGAACACGGCGATTCCCGCCATGTGGGCGATCCGCATCGTCGAGCTCACCGTGGTCGATGCGAGGCGGCGAGCCGCGATGAGCGGACCCAGATCCCGGGAGCCCGCCTTGGCGACGTCGCGCTCGGGATCGGCCAGGCGCCCGAGCAGGCCCCGGTCGGCGCCGATGACCAGCCGCCCGTGCTCCAGTGCGGTCGTGGCGGGCACCGCGCCCGACTCGCGGACGGCCGCCTCGGCGGCGAGCGCCGTCTCGAGGTTGTGCGGCACCGGCAGGCCCTGGGCGATGAGGCTCGACTCGAGCGCCACGACCGCCCGTCCCTGATCGAGCGCGGTGCGAACCTCCTCGGAGAGGAGCGGAAGGGAGGTCGTCATCGGTCGGTCTCGGCAGCGACGCGGGCCTGAGCGCCCGGCGCGCGCGCCACCTCGCCGGCAAGGAGGGTCGCGGCGGTGATGGCCGTCTCGAGCGTCGTGCGGCTCGGCGGCCAGGGTGCATCCACCAGCCCAGCGACGACCGTGGCTGCGAAGGCATCACCCGCACCGGTCGTATCGGTCGCGAGCCGTCCGGCCGGGATGATGACCGACACCGAGGCCTCGCCGATGGAGGCCGTGACGAGGTCGGCGGCCGTCACGACGGTTCCCGTGGCGAGCTCATCGATCGGCTCCATGGCCGCCGCCTCCTCGCGATTCAGGATGAGCAGGTGCGGCCGAAGGGCCGCAACAGCGGCCCGCCAACCGGTGCGCGACGAGGCGGGCACCGTGCAGCCGACCACGACACGCCGCGTTGCCCGTTCGGCGACGGCGCGCGCGAGCTGAACCGCATCGGCCTCGAGCAGGCTGTAGCCGGAGATCACCGTCCACGCCGCCATGGGGACCGTGCTGCCTGCGGCGAAGGGGACGCGCTGGCTCAGCATCGTCCGCTCCCCCGCCGCGTCGAGGAGGATGACCACCGTGCCGGTCGCCGAGACGGCCACGGGGTGGAGTCGGATTCCTTCGGCGCGCAGGGCATCGGACACGAGGGAGGCGGCAGCATCGTCACCCGAGCCGCAGGTGAGCTCCACGCCGATCCCCTGGCGGGCAAGCCGCACCGCCAGGTTCGCACCCTGCCCGCCGCAGCCGACGCGAACCTGGGCCGGCACGTCGGCGCCCGGGCGCATCGGCGTCGCGGGCCGTACTGTCACGTCGAGCAGGGCGTCACCGACGACGACCACCGTCCCGCTCACAACGCCCGCCGGGTGCTGAAGCCCTCCAGCGTGGTGTGCCAGAACGCCAGCTCCGGGTCGGACAGTCGCCAGCAGAGCCAGGCGGCCTCGCCGCCGCGGACGGTCGGAATGTCGACCAGGCCGGCCTCCAAGTCGCGGACGACCACGCCGAGCGACTCCAGGTGCTCGAGCAGGTCACGCACCCTGGTCCGCAGCTCGGCGGTCGTGGCCTCCAGCCGGGCTCGCTCCTCCGGAACATCACCGTCCCCGCGCAGCCGATGGTGCAGCGCATCATGCGCATCGTCCGCCCGACGGCGCTCGACGGCCAGCTGGAGGAGCGTCCCACGGATGAGCGGGAGCAGCTCGCGCGCCTGGTCCACGGTGTAGGTGAGGTCATCGCTCATCGGTGCCGATGGTAGTGCTAGCATCGTGGCCCGGATGGGCCTGCTCCGCACCGCGACGGCGCCCTCCCGATCCGCCGGAGGTGAGCGCAGCTGCGCCATGACCGACGAGAGGCCCCGGACCGGGCGCGGCATGAACGACCAGGGCCCCGCCGCGGACGACCCGTACACCGCCTACGACGACTTCAACCTGCCCGCCTACGTTGGCCTTGGGAGCTTCCAGAAGCTTCCATGGATTCCCGACGCGGCAGCACTCGCCGCCGAACGACCCGATGTGGCCATCGTCGGCGCTCCGTTCGACGACGCTGTCAGCCACCGGCCGGGTGCCCGCTTCGGGCCGCGTGCCATTCGCCAGGCGAGCTACCACTCCGGCCCGATCAACTCGCTCCAGCTCGGGATCGAGCCGTACGACTGGCTCAACGTGGTGGACGCCGGCGACGCGCCGGTGACGCCGATGAACATCGAGCGCGCGCACGCCGTCATCGAGCGCAAGGTGCTCGAGGTGGCAGGGTCCGGCGCCATCCCGATCATCCTCGGTGGCGACCACTCGATCACGTTTCCCGCCGCCTCCGCCGTGGCGCGGCATGTCGCGCCACGCGGCCTCGGCATCGTGCATTTCGACGCGCATGCCGACGCCGCCAACTCGACCTGGGGCACGCTCCGATCGCACGGCGCGCCGATGCGACGGTTGATCGAGTCCGGGGCGGTGGCGGGACGCAACTTCGTCCAGGTCGGCCTGCGCGGCTACTGGCCGGGCACGGAGACGCTCGACTGGATGCGCGAGCAGGGCATGCGCTGGCACCTCATGACCGAGATCGAGGAGCGCGGCGCGGAGGCGGTCGTCGCCGATGCCATCGCCCAGGCGCTCGATGGCCCGGAGCTGATCTACCTCTCGGTCGACATCGACGTCATCGACCCCGGCATGGCCCCGGGCACCGGCACGCCCGAGCCCGGCGGCATGCTCACCCGTGAGCTGCTCCGCGCCGTGCGGCAGATCGTCGGCTCGGTGGACTTGGCCGGCATGGACGTGGTGGAGGTTTCGCCGCCATTCGACCGGGCCGAGGTGACGGCTGCAGCCGCGCACCGCTGCGTGCTGGAGGCCATCAGCGCGCTGGCCGCGAGGCGGCGTGCGTCCGGCGCCGCGCCGATCGCGCGGCTGGGTGGCAGCAGCGACTCGTCGGGAGGCGGCTAGCTACCCGCCTCGCTTGGCGAATCCGGTGGTGGCCACTTCATCACCGTTGCGGGTGGCCGTGACGATGTAGTCCCCCGGCTCGAGGCCCTGCATCCCGAACGTCGCGTAGTAGTAGCCGTCCCCTCCGCCCTGGAGCGAGTAGATGCCGCCGTCGAACGTGCCGCTCGGCCCGCGAAGGATCGCGTTGATGACGTCGCCACCGTTGGCGCCGGTGAATCGGACGAGCGCCGTGACCGAGCCGACGTTCGGCGGCACGTTGGCGAGCTGGCCGTTACAGGTCGCGCCCGAGATCGATTGGCAGACGAGGAGCTCGGCCGTGAACCCATCCTGCGCCGCTGCGGGCGGCTCGGGCACGGGCGTCGGATCGGCCGTCGGATCGGCCGTCGGATCGGCCGTCGCGACTGGCGTCGGCGCGGCGCTGGGCGGCGAGCTGAGCGTCGGGATCGGGGTCGGCGGCGGAGGCTCGACCGTCGGGGCGACGACCTGGCCGCCGGGCTGCCCGGCGACGACGGTGGGGGTCGGCGTCGCGTGGACGGACGAGGCCTGGCCGTCCCCCCGCGGCCAGAAGACGAAGGCAGCGATCACGATGAGGAGCAGTGCTGCCGGGAGGCGCAGCTGCTCGAAGGTGGACCCGGACATGATGGAGATGCTACCTGCAGATGGGAGGCCATGCGGCGGCTAACCTAGGTGACCTCGAAGCTCGTCGATGCGGCTCGTTCGCCGTTGCGGGTGACCTCCACCTGGTACCGACCCGGGCCGAGGCCGCTGAACGGGAAGCGCGAGTAGCCGCCGCACGGCGCAACGCAGCCGATGTCGGCCAGCTCGAGCGACCCGTCGCTGATCGTCGAGCCGTCCGGGCCGATCAGGGTCACGCCAAGGACGTCGTCGGCGTTGCCGTTCTGGAAGCCGATCCACATATCGACGGCCCCGGCGTTGGCCGCGCCGTTGCTCTCGCAGCCATCGAGATCCGCAGAGCCGGGGAGACAGGGCTGCGCTTCCGCGGTGAAGCCGTCGGGAAAGACGACCGGATCGCCGCTGGCCGGAGGCTCCCCGGTTGCGGCGGCGCTGCCGGAGGCGCTGGGTGCCGCGCTGACGCCGCCGCTCGGGGCGAGGCTCCCCGCGATCGACGCGCTGGGGGTCGGGGTGGCGTCCACGCTGCCGGTGCCCGGCTCGCCATTGAAGACGCCGGCAAGGACGGCCCCGCCGACGAGGGCCAGCACGCCGAGCGCCAGGAAGCCGAGGATGGCGAACGCTCCCGCGCCCGATGAGCGCCGGCCTTGATCATCGTCCCAGTCGTCGTATTCGTAGGGGTATGCCGCGTCGTCATAGGCGGTCTCGTCGTAGTTGTCGACCTGAACCGGCTCATCAGGCGTCGGTGCCGCGGCCGCGGCCTGCGCCGGCGGCGGAGGGGGTTTGGCGGCGGACGAGCGGCCCATCCAATCGTCGTGCTCGCGGGTGATGTCCGGCCGGTCGGACGAAGTGGCCGCTCCGGTGCCGGCCGCGGCCGCAGCTCGGGCAGCTGCCGCCTCGTCCAGCGCATCCCGGCGCCGCTCGTCGGCGCCACGGCTGCGGCGAGCGCGTGCATCGTCCGGTTCGGGCTCGAATCGCTGGTAGCCTCCGGTGCCCTCATCGGCCATCCCACCGCGGCGATACGGGTCGGCGCCGGAGCGCCGGGCGCGGATCCGATCCTGGAGCTCGTCGCGGTCCATGCCGCGCGGGCGGATCCGCGCATCCGACGGAATCGCCGATCCGCACTGGGTACAGAAGGCGGCGGGAGCCGTCGAGCGGTGGCAGGTCGGGCAGCGAATCTCGCCCGGCTTGGGGGTGGCCATACGTGCGGCATTGTGCCTTTCCCGGACGGTCGTTGCACGCCACGGGCGTCGGCTAGGCTGAAGCCCTGATGGAGCGCATCCGCGTCACCGGCACCAGCTGTTCGGGCAAGACGACCCTCTCGCGGGCCATCGCCCGGCGGCTCGGTCTCCCGGTCGTCGAGCTCGACCCTCTTCTGGGGACAGGGCTGGACGCCGGTTCCCGCCGAGCTGTTCCGATCGCGCGTGGCGGAGGCGGTCGCAGGCGACCGCTGGGTGCTCGACGGCGGCTATTCATCGGTTCGGGACCTGACCTGGTCGCGTGCCGACACGATCGTCTGGCTCGACTACCCGATGAGGACCGTCCTCAACCGATGGGCTCGCCGCACGCTGCGGCGCCTCCGCACCCTGGAAGAGTTCTGGCCGAACACCGGCAATCGCGAACGTCTCGGCCACCTCGTGCGCCGCGACAGCCTGCTGTGGTGGATTCTCAGCACCCATCGGCGACGCCGGCGCACCATGTCCGCCGAGCTGGCCGCCTATCCCGACCTGCGTACCGTGAGGCTGCGCTCACCGGAGGAGGCTGAACGCTGGCTCCTCGCCCTTCAGCCGCCGGCCAGCGCCTCGGCCACGACCGGAGAGATGGCATCCGCCCAGAACCCATAGCCGATCGGGGATGGATGGAAGCCGTCCGCGCTCGTCGCGTCCGGGCGCCCTTCGAAACGTGGACTGGCGTCCGCTGCGAGGTCGACGAATCGGACGCTGCGAAAGCCGGCAGCCGCCGCGCGCTGCTCGTCACGGAGGATGCCGGAGTAGCGGTCAACCATCGTCCGCAGCGGCTCGGGGATGATCTCGGTGCCGTTGAAGCGCGGTGTCCCGGCCAGGATCACGGTCGCGCCACTCTCGGTTGCGCGATCGAGCATCTCGACCGTCTGCCGACGCAGGTCCGGCCACGGCGTGGCGTGGGTCGCGTCGTTGGAGCCGATCACCAGCACCATCACGTCGAACTGTCCCTCGAGCGGCAGCTGCTCCGTCGTGAGGGTGGAGGTGCGCGCCCCGGAGATCCCGAACCCCACGACCTCCACCGGGCGGCCGACGGCATCCGCCACGCGCTGCGCGACGAGCACCGGCAGCGATTCGAGCTCGGTCGGCGACCCAACACCCGCCACCGTGGAGTCGCCGAGCACGGCCAGACGCACGGCCGGCGGCTCGGATGACCCGGAGGAAGGCTCCACGCTGGCATCGATCCGGTAGCCCGGATCGCTCGGCAGGTACTCTCGCCGGGAGAGCATGAACAGCTCGACGCCGATGAGCCCCGCCACGCCGACCAGGGCAAGGCCGAGGACCACGAGCACTCGCCTGATCATGCGCCGGGGCGCTTCCACTCGCTGCCGTCTGCGAAGCGCTCCCGTTTCCAGATCGGCAGGCGCTCTTTGATCGCCTCGATCATGAAGCGATTCGCCTCGTACGCCTCGGCGCGATGCATCGCCGCCGCGACGATCGCGACGGCGGCGTCCCCCAACGGAACGAGGCCGTGGCGATGCACGACGGCGACGGTAACCTTCCACCGCCCTTCCGCCTCCGACGCGATCTCGGCGAGCACCGTGGCCGCCATCTCGGGGTAGACCTCGTACTCGAGCTCGACCACGGCGCGGCCATCATCGGCCCGATCGCGCGCGCGCCCGACGAATGTGACGAGAGCGCCATGCCCGCTGCGCATGACCGCCCGTTCCAGCGCATCCACGTCGATCGGGCCCTGGAGGAGCGCGGTCGTCGCCCCGCCGCTGACCGGAGGCAGGAACGCGATCACGTCGGTATCGACCAGGCCGTCGTCCCACCCCGCGTATGCGCCGTTGCGCGCGGCCCGCACGTACGGACGGTGTGGCGAGAGGTCCGGAAAGCGAACCGCCATCTCGGTCCACGCGTCGTCCACGGTCGCGTCGTCGTCGAGCAGCAGCTCGCATCGGTCCTGCGCAAGCTCGCGCAATGTGGCGAAGCAGCGAACCTCCACGCGCATGCGTGCTAGACCGGGATGCCGGTGAGGTAGGTGATGCTCGACCCGGCGATCGAGCCCGCCATGATCAACGCCAGCCCGATGTAGAGCAGGCCGGTGGAAGCCTGCAACGACGCCGCCCGCGACGCCAGGATGGCGAGGACCGTGATCAGGATCGGCAGCAGGATGCCGGCGATGAGCCGCAGCCACGTGAGCCAGCCGAGACCGCCGGCGACGGGATCCGTGCTGACCACCAGCAGTGCCGCGGTGAAGGCAACGCCCTGGAGCACGAGGCAGCCGATCAGCAGCCACATCATCCTCCGCAGCGGCGCCGGCGACAGCTTCGGCGTGACGAGGTACCAGTGGCCGAGCAGCATGGCCGCGTTGACCGCGCCGAGGGCGAGCGCCGCGAGCACGAGCTGCCCGGCGAAGAGCGGTGCGCTGTGGCTCCCGCCGGCCGCGGCAAGCACCACGAGCGCCGCAAGGCCGACCAGGCCGCTGCCGACCGCCAGCCACGTCCGCGGCCACCTGGCGATGGAGGCGACGAGGTAGGCGACGCACCCTGCGGCGAACACGAGCGTCAACGGGCGGCGCACCTCGACGGTGGCCGAGGCCTCCACGCCGGCGGGCAGCGCCAGGTCGCTGGCCACCACGATGGCGGCGAGCGCGACCAGCAACCAGGCCATGAACAGCCGATACCCCCGCGTCGTGCCCCCCAGCAGCTCGCTCAGCCCGACGACGAGGAGCGTCCCGGCGGCGAGCCCGACCCAGAAGATCCAGTTGACGAACAGGAGCGCCTCGATCCGCATCGGTCCTCAGGCAGCTCCGAGGTCTCGAGCCAGGCTGCCGGTCAGGGCGATCTCGACCCATCCATCGGTGACGCGGACCGCAAACGTCTCGACCGGGTCGACGGCGGGCGGCACCACGGCGCGACCGCTGCGGACCTCGAAACAGCCGCCATGCCAGGCGCACACCAGCACCCCGTCCCGCGGGTCGAAGCCGGCCTCGGAGAGCGGAAAGTCGCGGTGGCTGCAGTTGTTCTGAACCGCGAAGAACTCGCCGAGATGGCGCACCAGCACAACCGGCGTCCCGTCGATCTCGACCGGCACCAGCTCGCCATCGCGGAGCTCCTCCGCGCGCAGGACGCGAACGTGGCGCACGCCGAGCGCCAGATCGTTCATGTGGGCTCCTCGGTCATGCCTCGCATTCTACGATCCAGGCCGCCGGCGCCCGAAAGGGCCGATTGATGAACTCATTCACTCCGGCGCCTTCTCCGTATGATCCGGTGATGGATCCCGTTTACCTGCTGCTCGAGATCGCCGCGGCGACCTTCTTCGTGCTCGCCTCCTGGCTTGCGCTGCGTCGCGGCCGCCTGCCGTTCCTGGAGCTCATCAGCGCCGCGATGTTCGGCCTCCTGCTCGAGGAGGGCGACCAGCTCATCTTCGAGACCTACAGCTACGCCGATGCGTGGATCCTGTCGATCGATCGGGCCCCGATCGTCATCGGCCTCACCTGGGCGCTCATCATCGCGGGCGCCATGCGCATCACTGATGCGCTCGGGGTGCGTCGCCGATGGGCGCCGTTCGTCGACAGCGTGCTCGCGATCATGCTCGACTTCGCCTTCGACGCGATCGCCATCCGGATGGGACTCTGGACATGGCGAGATGTCGGCTCAGAGGACGGTTGGTTCGGTGTGCCGGCCGGCAACTTCTACGCGTGGCTATTCGTGACCTGGGCGTTCAGCTTTCTGTCCCGGTGGTTGCGAGAGACCAGCGCGCGGCGCCCGTCACGCGAGTGGCTCCAGCTGCTGGTGCCGATCCCGGCCTTCGTGCTCCTCCTCATCAGCCTGGTGCCGTTCACGGTCCTTCAGCCGGTGGTGGACCCGACACCGGGCGGCGGCTTGATCCTCTTCCTCGTGACCCTCATCGCCTTCGTCGCTGCCGCTGCGTGGGGCGCGTTCGGCCCGAACCGCGCCACGCCCGACGGATCGGCGACCGCCATCCTGGACCTGCGGCTTGCCTTCGGCACGCGGGTCGCGATCCACCTGTTCTTCGTGGCGGCCATCTTGGTGCTGGACCTTGCCGCGACGGAGCCGATCCTGCTCGTCGTCGCGCTGCTCCTGCTGGCCGCCGAGCTGCCCCTCGGGATGATCGTGGAGCGTCGACGTCGGTCTGATGCGGCGGCCTCGGCGCGAGACGACCCGGGCGCGGTACCCTCCCGTGCATGAGTCTCGACCTCGGTTCGCACCTGGATCTCGACTCGTGCGTCGAGCACCTTCGCTCACTCATCCGCATCCCGTCGGTGAATCCGCCGGATGGCGGTCCGGACGTTGCGGCCGGCCGGGATCCTCGCGGCGCTGAGGCGGCCGCCGCCCGCTACTGCGCGGACGTGCTGGACGGAGCAGGCATCGAGGCCGAGGTGATCGAGCTGACTCCCGGACGCGGGTCCTGTGTGGCCCGCATGCGTGCGTCCGGAGCTGCGACCGATCCGCCGCTCATCCTGCTCAGCCACCTCGACGTCGTGCCGGTCGATGCCGATTCCTGGTCCCGCGATCCCTTCGGCGGAGAGCTGATCGACGGCGTCGTGTGGGGCCGTGGGGCGGTCGACATGAAGAACATGGTTGCGATGGAGCTGGCCATCATGCTCGCGCTGAAGAGCTCCGCAGCGGAGCTGCGGCGAGACGTGATCTTCGCCGCCGTGGCAGACGAGGAGGCGGGCGGGGAGCACGGCGCGCGCGGTCTCGTGGCGCAACTGCCCGAGCTCTTCCACGACGCCGACGGGCGCGCTGCGGCGGCCGCCCTCAACGAGGTCGGCGGCTACTCGATCGTGCTGGGCGGCAATCGCTACTACACGCTCCAGGTCGCCGAGAAGGGAATCGTCTGGACAAGGATGCGCACCAGCGGCGCGGCGGGCCATGCCTCGATGCCGCACGCCGACAATGCCGCGGTCAAGCTCGCCGATGCGGTCTCGGCGATCTCCGTCGACCAGGCCGCTCGGGACGCTCGCCTGGTACCGGTCGTGGCCGACTTCCTGGATGCACTGGGGCTCGGCGAGGTGGCGCGGCTGGCCACGAATGACCCGTCGGCCGCATCGGCGGCGCTGGCGGCGCGAGTCGACGACCCGGTGATGCGCAGGTCGATCGACGCGATGCTGCGCGACACGGTCACGCCGACCGTCCTGCGGTCCGGCAAGAAGGTCAACGTCTTGCCCGGCGGCGGAGAGGCGGAGCTCGACGTTCGCACGCTTCCGGGCACCGATCAGGCCGAGCTGCTGGCACATCTGCAGAGCGTCGTTGGCCCGGATGCATCGGTCGAGCCGGTGGTCGCGCTGCCGGCCGTCGAGTGGCCGGCCGACGCCGAGATCGTCGATCTCATGCGTGACGCGCTCCGCCGCGCGGATCCGGATGCGACGGCGGTCACCATGATGATCACCCCCGGCACCGATGCGAAGGCGCTCGCCCAGCTCGGTATCCCGTGCTACGGCTTCGCGCCGCTGCAACTCGAGCCGGACTTCCCGTTCCTCGAGCTCTTCCACGGTCACGACGAACGCGTACCGGTCAGCGCCCTCGCCTTTGGACTGCCCGTGCTCGCCGAGGTGGTGGCGCGCTACGTCACCCGTTGACCGACATCCGCGCCGCGACGGTGGGTGGCCGAACGGACCCCTCCGGTTTGCGCGGCTATACTCGCGCGAGCATTCCTGAGCACGTTCTGAGCATGCTGACCCGATGAGAGAGACCCTCGACGCAAGGGATTCACCGCGCTCGCCGACCATTGCCTTCGTGTTCCCGGGGCAGGGCTCCCAGTACGTCGGCATGGGCGCCGAGCTGATCGCCCGATCGCCGGCAGCGGCGGCGGCGTTCGAGCGCGCCGACGTCGCCCTCGGCATGCCCATCTCGCGCATGATCCTGGAGGGGCCATCCGAGGAGCTGGATCAGACGATCAACGCGCAGCCCGCCATCCTGGCCACGAGCGTCGCGTTTCTCGAGGCCATTCGCGCCGAGGCTCGCGATGCGGGCGTGCAGCTCCAACCGACCGCGATGGCCGGACATTCGGCCGGCCAGTACGCCGCCGCGGTCGCCGCCGACGCCATCGACTACGCCGATGCACTCCGGCTCGTGCGTCAGCGCGGGCGGATCATGCAGGAGCGGGGGATCGCCGGTGGCATGGGGGCGGTCATCGGCCTCTCCGACGAGCAGGTGGAGGAGATCGTCACCGAGGCGCGGCGGCATGGCGAGATCAGCGTGGCCAATGCCAATGCGCCTGGCCAGATCGTGCTGTCCGGCGTGATTCCAGCGCTCGTCTTCGCGCTCGAGATGAGCAGGACCGTCGGCGCCCGAAGGGCGGCGCGACTCGCCGTCAGCGTGGCGAGCCACTCACCGCTCATGCGTCGTGCGCGTGATGAGTTCGGGCGGATCCTCACCAGGGTGCCCTTCCGCGACCCGCAGGTCCCGATGCTCGGCAACGTTCACGCAAGCTTCATCAACACCGCCGAGGGCCTGCGCAGCGAGCTGCGCGAGCACCTCGTCCACGGGGTCCAATGGACCGCCACGATCCGGCGCATGGTCGCTGGCGGCGTGACCGATTTTGTCGAGGTCGGTCCCGGTCGCGTGCTCTCCGGCCTGATCCGCCGCATCAGCCCGGACGTCGAGACGCACCTGGCCGACGGCCCGAGCGATCGCTCGTTCATCGCCACCCTGCGCGAGATGCCGGCGTGAACGCGCGCCGCGTGGTCGTCACCGGCCTCGGCATCGTCTCGCCGGTCGGCATCGGCTCCGAGGCGACCTGGGACGCGCTCGTCTCCGGCCGTTCGGGGATCGCCGACATCACCCTCTTCGACGCCGAGCCATTCGAGGTCCGCGTCGCCGGCGAGGTGAAGGACTTCGACGCGACCCGGTACATGGACGGCAAGGACGTGCGGCGCCACGATCGCAACACGCACTTCGCGGTCGCGGCAACGGGAGAGGCGCTGCGCGACGCCGGCATGCTCGGCGAGGACGGTCTCGTCAACGGCGAGGTCGACCCTGACCGATTCGGCATGGTCTTCGGGACCGGGATCGGCGGCATCGGGATGATGCTCGACGGGTACCGGACCCTGCTCGAGCGCGGCCCGCGACGGGTCTCGCCGTTCATGCTGCCGCACATGCTGCCCGACTCGGCATCGGGCCAGGTCGCCATCGAATACGGCATCCGCGGGCCGAACATGGCGGTCGTCAGTGCCTGCGCAACAGGTGGCCACGCCATCGGCGAGGCGATGGAGGCGATCGTGCGCGGTCAGGCCGACGTGATGCTCGGCGCCGGGACGGAGGCGCCCCTGGTGCCGCTCGCCTTCGCCGGCTTCGGCCAGATGCGCGCCCTCGGCACCCCGCAGGACCCGGATACCGGTGAATATTCGGCGCCGATGGCGTCCCGCCCGTTCGACGCGACCCGCGACGGCTTCGTCGTGTCCGAGGGCTCGGCCGTGCTCGTCCTCGAGGAGCTGTCCCACGCACTGGCGCGAGGCGCGCGCCCGGTCGCCGAAGTGATCGGCTATGGATCCTCCGCCGATGCGTTCGACATGGCGGCACCGGCAGAGAGCGGCGAGGGCAACCAGCGCGCCATGCGAGCCGCACTGGCACGCGCCGGCATCGGTCCGGAGGCGGTTGACTACATCAACGCCCACGGCACGAGCACCCCGCTCAATGACCGTTTCGAGACCATGGCCATCCGCGCCGTGTTCGGCGAGCATGCCGACCGGCTTGCGGTGAGCAGCACCAAGTCGATGACCGGCCACGCCATGGGCGCGGCCGGAGCGATCGAGGCCTATGTGTGCGCGAAGGTGCTCGCGACCGGCTGCATCCCGCCGACGATCAACTATCGCCATCCCGATCCGGAGCTGACGCTCGACTATGTCCCGAACGAGGCGCGATCCGCGGAGGTCCGGGTCGCGCTCTCCAACTCGATGGGGCTGGGCGGCCACAACAGCAGCGTCATCCTGCGCCGCTACGAGGACTAGCGTGACCCGCACCCCGCCACCGCGTGATCCGACGCGGCGCGCCGTCATCACCGGGATGGGCGCCGTAACGCCGATCGGCAACGACGTGGCCAACTTCTGGGCGAACCTGGTCGCCGGCGTGTCCGGCGTCGGGCCGATCACCCAGTTCGACGCCTCCGCGGAGGAGGTCCGCATCGCGGCGGAGGTGAAAGGCTTCGAGCCCAGGGATTGGATCGACTTCAAGCAGGCACGCCGCATGAGCCGATTCGCACAGCTGGCGGTCGCTGCCGGCCGACAGGCGATCGACGACGCCGGGCTCGAGATCGGCGACCACAACCGCGACGACGTGGCGGTCATCGTGAACACCGGTGGCGGCGGCATTGGCGAGGTCGCCATCGGCCAGCAGACCTTCCTGGAGCAGGGCGGCCGGCGCGTCAGCCCCTTCATGGTGCCGATGCTCTCGCCGTCCATGGCGGCCGCCCAGATCAGCATCCAGAACAAGATCCGCGGGCCGGTCATCACCAGCGTTGCCGCGTGCGCCTCGGGGATCCAGGCGTTCATCGAGGCGCAGCGCATGATCGAGCGTGGCGACGTGGACGTCGTGATCGCCGGTGGCACCGAGTCGGCCATCCTGCCGATCGCGTTCGCGGCGTTGGGCAACATGGGTGCTCTGTCGATGCGCAACGACGAGCCGGAGAGGGCCTCGCGCCCGTTCGACGCCGATCGGGACGGCTTCGTGTTCGGCGAGGCCGCCGTGGTACTCGTCGTCGAGGCAGCCGACCACGCCGAGGCCCGCGGGGCGAGCATCCTGGCCGAGATCGCCGGCGGCGCGCTGACCGCCGACGCCTTCCACATCAGCGCGCCGGACCCATCGGGCTACGGCGCCACGCTGGCCATGCAGCGCGCGCTCCGCGACGCGCACCTCGAGATGGAGTCGGTCGACTACGTCGTGGCGCACGGCACGTCCACCCCGCTCAACGACGCCACCGAGACGAAGGCCATCCGCGCGGCCTTCGGCGCGCACGCCGATCGCATGGCGGTGAGCAGCAACAAGAGCATGATTGGGCACACGCTGGGTGCGGCCGGCGCGGTCTCGGGCCTCGCCGCCGTCCTCGCCATCCGTGACGGCGTCATTCCACCAACGATCAACTATGAGACGCCCGACCCGGCCTGCGACCTTGACTACGTCCCGAACATGTCCCGCCACGCGCCCGTGAACGTGGCGATCGCGAACGGCTTTGGTTTCGGCGGTCAGAACGCCGTCAGCGTCTTCTCGCGCTACTGCGGCTGAGCGGCCATCCGACGGGGGTACGGGCCAGTACCGGGACCTTTGGTCGGGTCGGAAACCGACCCGCCAGCCCGTACCCTCGCACCATGACCGAGGTGAACGGGCTCCGTCTCGCCTACCGCGGCTTCATCGCCGGGCTGGCGGGGGCCTACGTCTGGGCCGCCATCGCGATGGTCCTGTCCGGGCTGGCCGATGGCGATCCACTGCGCCCGATGCGGCCGCTCGCGCTCGCGCTCTCGCCGCTCGCGCGATCATCGGAGCTTGCCTTCGTACTGGGTCTGGTCGCGCTCCAGGCCGGCGGCGCGTTCGTCGGCATGGCCTTCGCCTACTTCTTCGGGCGCTTCTTCACCGCCCGGGTGACGCTCGCCATCGCCGCACCGGCATTCACGCTCCTGGCATGGGGCCTGATCGGGGCGGTCGTTGCGCGAGATTCCGGAATCGTCGAGTTCGCCACCCATCCGATTCCCGCGGTCGCCTCGCTCGGCTACGGCCTCCTCCTCGGGGCCGCAGTGCCGGTGCGAGGAGAGGTCACCCGCTCCCCCCAGGCCCCCTCCGAATAGCGAGAAGCGCCGGCGTCCGCCGACAACGTAGCCTACGGATTCTCGCGATCGGGACTGAGCACCGCGCTCGGCTCGGATGCTCATCGACCATTACGAGGGGTCTCCCTCCACGTAGAGCTCGGGCTCGAAGCGAGGACCGCGCCCCGGCAGCGAGGCCACCCAGTCCCGCAGCGCGCTCTCGACCGTACTGAAGGCCAGCTCGTCCCAGGGGATCTCGTCTGCGGCGTAGGCGCGCACCTCGCTCGTCTCCGCTGCCGGTTCCGGCCGGCCACCGACGACGCTCGCCTCGAACACGATGGTGACGATCCCGACATGCGGACGGGAATAGACGCCGATCAGCCGGCCGATCTCGACGCGCAGGGCGGTCTCCTCCTCGGTCTCGCGCCGGGCGCCCTCCTGCACCGACTCCCCCACCTCGAGAAATCCACCAGGATATGTCCACCGACCCAGGGCGGGCTCGATCGCACGCCGCGCCAGGTAGAGCCGGCCGCCCGAAACCGGAACGGCACCGACCACGATGCGCGGATTCCGCCACGAGACATGGCCGTCCGGACAAACGAGCCGTGGGCGATGATCCTCCTCGAGTGTGCGCGGCTCGACGGGACGTCCGCAGGCGGGGCAGAACTTCGGCTCCTCCCCGAGCGTGAGCGGGTAGTCGTCGCTGGCATCTCGCTGCGGCATCGGTCCATGGTACCGATCCGTTGACGCGAGCCCTTCCGCCGATAGCGCGCCGCGCGCTATGCTGCGCCAACCTATCTGAGGCACCACGATGGCTCGCGACGAGAAGATCGATCTGCTCCGAACCGTCCCGCTCTTCAAGGGCCTTGGCGACCGGCAGCTGGAACGGATCTCGGTGCTGGCCGACATCATCGACCTGCCGGCGGATCGACGCATCCTGAGCCAGGGCGAGCGTGGGGCCGAGATGTTCGTGATGGTACGGGGGTCCGCGCGTGTCGAGCGCGACGGCGCGCTCCTGGCGGACGCCGGGCCGGGTGCCGTGCTCGGTGAGATCGCCCTACTGGACGGTGGTCCGCGCACGGCGACAGTGACCCTCGCCGAGGCATCGCGACTGCTGGTCCTCGCGCGGCGAGAGTTCCAGACGCTCCTCGACGAGTTCCCCGACGTGCGGCTGCATGTCTTCGAGATGGTCGCCCGCCGACTCCGCGCCCTCGACCGCGAGGCGGTCCACTGAGGCACCGGCCGACCATCGGTACAATGCGCCGACCATGCCGAACTCCCTGCCCTGGTGCGCCTGCACAACACGCTGACCCGGCGCACCGAACCGCTTCGCACGAGACCGGTTTCCACGACGATGCGGTCGCGCGGGCGGTCGCTGCGGCCGGATTCGACGTCTCGTTTACCACAGATCGGGGAGTTGGCCACCAGCGCCAATGCTCGTCTGCTGAGCCGCAGGCACTCCTCTTCCGCCGGCGTGGCGTCCCAGCCCCAAGGTGCTGCTACATTGCAGACGAGGCGGCAAGCCCCGCGCCTGATCGTGATGGGATGTACCACGCCGCAGCGTGCGAGATGGAGAGTACGCGATTCTCCTGTCACTCCGCGCAAATGTCTGCGCAGTGCGGCTAGAGAAAACGGCGAGCCACATCCGTCGCGACTCTTAGGACAGGGAGGGGAGTCCGCTCCCAGAGCCACGACAGGGCCCGTCTGGGCCCGACTGCCGCTGCATGGGCGCCGCCCGCCCGCAGAACCGGATCGGGGGTCCGCACGGAATCCGGAATGCCTCCGGGCCGCCAAGCATAACTGTAGAGCGGTATCGGCTCGGCTCCCCAGCGTGCCTTGAAAGCTCCGAGTGAGCTCTCTGGCCAAGCGTATCCGAAGCTCAGGCGGCGGAAGCCATGCTCGAGCCCCCAGTTCATGGCGTACTTGTAGAGGGCGTGATGTGGATGAAGGGGGAGGGTGCCTTCCTCGTGCGCGATGTGCAGTGCTTCGACGGTGTCCCCGAAGGCCAGGGAGATCAAGCCCGCGATGGGTTTGCCCTCATATTCCGCCACGAACAGACGGAATACGCCTTGGTGCGTGAGCAGCTCCTTTGTTAGCCTCAGCTGGCGAAGGGTACGGTTTACAAAGTGCTTCCTCCGCATGTTCGCGAGGAGCATGTCATAGAAGCGCCTCAGATCCGCATCAGAGCCACTCTCCCGTACCCGCAGCCCTACCCTCGCAGAATGTCGGAGGGCCTTCATGAGCGGTCGTCTCTGATTTCCTTTCGCCCACGACGTGAGCCCGTCGGCATCAGAGGGCAGTGTCAGCACCCACACGGGCGGACCCTCGATCGCAATCCACCCTGGTGCATCGACTTCGAGTCCACCCACGAAACTACCAACGTGAGTCTTGGCATGCACGGATTGACCAATGGAGAGAGCCGCGGTCATCAGCGCAGCTTCCCCTGCCCGATGCTGTCCAATCGGCCCCCCGATCTCATAGATGGGAAGCGACCTGAGCGCATGGCCTCGAAGGGTCCGCCTCTGCATCAGCGGCATGATGGCGAGGAGTTGCCCCGACGGGTCTTCGAGCGCGAGATATCGGGGTGTGTACCGGTATGACTCTTCGAATATGCGGGCCCATGCTGCCAAGTGATAGACCGTCGCTGAGGGATGGGCATTCGCAAAGCCATCCCATCGTGGATCGATGAGCGGATCGATGCGGACTACCGTCATTGGCTAGGGCGCCCCGTGCCGGGGCGCGCGGCGACGATGACAGGGTCCTAGCATATGGACGAGCGACTCATACGTGCCAGAGCTCCATGTGCCCATCATCGTTCCCTAGCCCCGCGGCACTACCGCCCTCGGCCTCCTAAGATCGCACCAAGTGCACCCGGGCGGCTATGGCACCCCACCGTACGGGCCGCCGCCGGTGTGGAGCCTGAGTGTTGCGACTCCAAATTGCTTGTTAGGAACCCGCCTGCCAATGGTACCGCTCGGCGCGCTCGGCTGGGGATTCGAGCTGGTTATATAAGCCGCCGTGGTACAGCAGCGGCGCGGCGTCCTCGGGATTCAGCCATACCGAGTCAACCACGCCGACCAGCACGGAATGGGAGAAGAGCTCAAGCGAGGTCTCAAGTCGACACTCGAGATGAGCGAGGGCTCTATCAAGGCGGGGTGTACCACCGACGTCCGAGTCGGTCAGCCAGCCCGCCAAGAGACGCTTATCGAGCCCCGCCCGACTACAGTGGCGAGCGATTGGACTCTGCGCAACGGAGAGCAGATTCACTCCGAACCGCCGCCGCCTGGTGATCTCGGCGAATGCTCGCGCCTCGCGGTTGATGCACGCTAGCAGTGAGGGCGGCGAGGCAGACAGCGAACACACTGACGTGGCGGTCATCCCACACGGCTCGTTGTTGGTGTCGAGGTACGTCAACAGGACGACCGTTGAAGCGTGGCGTCGGAAAGCCTGACGAAAGAGCTCCACATCCCAATCCCGGCGGCTGGCGACGGAAGGTTCCTCGTCTGGATGCGAGGTGCGCGCAACGAGATCAGGTGCCAATCTGGCAGTCATTCAAGGCTCCTCCCCCTTGGTGGCGTCGGCTCTCAGCGTCTGGACTCGGCTTCGCACCTGCGCGGGCACCATCCTGCCCGATCCGGCGAAGTTTGTCACGCGTGTGTGGTCAAGCACTGTTGGGCGCTTGCACCGCTAGCGTGAGGTCGGCATGCCATGGCCGCCGCTTTCAGGGCATGATTGCGCGCCAGAGTGGTGCACAATGGGCCGCACTTGGAGGACCGAGGATGCGAACCGGCGCCGACTATATTTCCAGCATCCGCCGTGATGGCCGTCGCGTGCTCCTCGACGGCGACCCGATAACGGATGTAACGACGCATCCAGGTTTCTCCGGGCCCATCCAGATCCTCGCGTCACTCTACGACCTCGCGTGCGAGTTGCCCGGTCTGCGGTTCCACGAGGATGGTGCGACGCATTCCAGCATGTGGCTTGTCCCTCACGCCGCCGATGACCTCAAGCAAAGGCTGGCGATCCATCGGCACTGGTCGGAGGGGAGTTATGGCCTGATGGGTCGGACGCCGGACCACGGCGCCGCCCTGATGTCTGCTTTCGCCGGGCGCAGGGACATCTTCGACCGTGGGGGCCAGCGCTTTGGGAACAATGTTGTCGCATTTTACGAGCAGGCACGCGCCAACGATTGGTTCGTTTCGTATGCCATCATTCCACCTCAAGTTGATCGCTCAAAGGCGGCCCACGATCAACCAGAGCCGTTCCTCTATCCAGGCATCGTCGAGGAGAACGACGACGGCATCGTCATTCGGGGGGCGCAGATGGTCGGGACGTCGGCGGCGATCGCCGACTATCTCTTTCTGAGCTGCATTGTCCCCCTGCAACCGGGCGATGAGGATTACGCAATATCCGTAGTCATGCCCTTGACGGCCGCGGGGCTTCGCATCTATCCGAGACGGCCGTATGCCTCTGCCACCACCAGCAGATTCGACTATCCGCTCACCGCGCGGTTCGACGAGTCGGATAGCCTCATCGTCCTCCGCGATGTGCATGTGCCCTGGGAGCACACCTTCGTGCACCGCGACGTGAAACTGGTCAACGCGCAATTTTACGAAACTGGCGCGCATGTACTCGCGAACTATCAAGCCTTGATCCAATTTCTCGTCAAGCTCGAGTTCGCCTCGGGCCTGGCGATCAGCCTGGTTGATGCACACGGAATGTCCTCGATCCCTCCCGTTCAAGCACAACTCGGAGGAGAGATCGCCTCTCTCTGCGCCGCGATCGAAGCCATGGTCCTCGCGGCGGAGGTCGAGGCGGTCAGATATGGCGAGCTTCTGATCCCCGCCCCGAAGTACATCTACAGCGCGATGAGCCTCCAGCGCCGCTGGGTCGTCGACTTCATGCGGGCACTTCGCGAATTGGGAGGTGGCGGTTTGATTGCGCTGCCGTCATCGGAGAAGAGCTTTACGGCCCCGGAGACGGCGGACGATGTCGAGCGTTACTACCGCTCGGCGACAATGCCGGCGCGCGATCGGGTGGCGCTGCTTAAGCTCCTCTGGGACCTCGTCGGGAGCGAGTTCGGTGGCCGTCAGCTCCAGTTCGAAATGTTTAACTCGGCGGCACAACACGTCGCGAATCTACGGGCATTCCATGCTTACGATTGGGACATTGGACGTGAGCACGTGCGGCGTTGTATGGAGGACAGTTAGAGGTGGCGGATCGCCGATCAGCTACCATCGCTCGTTGGTTCGGCCCGGCGGAGCGCCCACTGCTCGGGTGGTTGACGCATCCCGCATCCGGTCTCGGTCAATCCGGCGTACTCGTGCTCCCACCGGTCGGTTACCAATACTGGAGCACTCACCGCACGCTCCGCGTTCTGGCTGAGCGCCTCGCGGAGCGCGGCCAAACGGTCCTTCGCCTCGACTATGACGGTACAGGGGACTCGTCGGGCGACCAATGGGCCCAAGAGCGCCTGGAGGCTTGGCGTCGCAGTGCGCAGGCGGGAGCCGACGAGCTGCGCAGGCTCGGCTGCCGGGAACTCGTTGTGGTGGGGGCGCGCCTGGGAGCGACGATCGGTCTGCTCGATGGCGCAGAGCTGGGGGCGGACCGCGTGGTGGCGTGGGCTCCGGTTCTGTCCGGGCGCCAACACGTGCGGGAGGTGCGCCTCTTGTCCGAGGCCCTGCCCGTTGCGATGGATCGCGCGCCCGGCGACCAAGTGATCACGGGTGTCGTGATGGCAGGGGTCATCTTCCGGACAGAGACCCTGGCGGATCTTGCTGCGATCAAGTTGGATACGCTCACTTCGGTGCCGGCCGCTCGCATATTGATGATTGAGGGAGTTGAACCCGGTGCGGCTGCGGTAGCGAGCCGCATGACTGAGCTGGGCGCCGCCGTCGACTTACTCGCGATCGCCGAAGCGAGAGAGGTTCTAGACCAGCCGGCTGAGTATGCGACGCCCCCCCGGCCGCTTATCGATGCTATCTGCACATGGGTTGGACCGTCGTCCGGGGCCGCGCCTATCGATCGACTTGACCACAAATCAGCGAGCATATCGTGGCGTGGCAGCCAGTTGCGCGAGGAAGTGGTCGAACTCGGACCTCGACGCCTCGTTGGCGTCGCGACGGAACCGATCGGCGTAAGCTCGGGCCCGATTGCAGTTTTTCTAAACTCGGGATCCGAGCCACACGTTGGGCCGGGGCGGGCTTGGGTAGAGTACGCCCGCGATCTTGGGGCGCTCGGGTTCGCGAGCCTGCGCGTCGACTTCCGCGGATGGGGTGAGAGTCCTGACGACGGTTTCGCTCCTGGGCGGCCCTACGATGCCCACGGCGAGGAGGACACGATCTCGATCATCCATGCCATCACACAGCGGTATGAGCGGCCGGTGGTGCTAGTGGGACTCTGCGCCGGGGCATGGATCGGCCTTCGCGTGGCGTTGCGAGAGCGCGTCGCAGGAGTCATCGCACTCAACCCGCAGTTGTATTGGCGCGAAGGCGACCCGGTCGAGGCAACGATGGTCGAGACGAGGCTGCGCCGCACCGCTTCCCGGAGGCGCGAGGAGCTGGGAAAGAGGTTCGGAGTGTGGAGCTTGCTTGACCTCATCGGCCACAGACCGTGGGCTGCAACATGGCTGGACCGGCTTAGCGCCGGCGACGCCGAGATCCTGATCCTCTTCGCTGAAGGCGACGAAGGAATCGGGTACCTGGAGCAGCGATTGACACGTCGCTGGCGCATGGCGAATGCCTCCGGCCGGATCCGGGTGAACCAGCTGCCGGACATTGACCACTCCATGCACCGTGCCTGGTTGCGTGGTGCGGTCCTCCGTGAGCTGCACGAGCAGCTGCGCCGGCTGGATACGACGGATCGGCAGACTCGCCGCTAGTCGACGCGCTCACGGTGCGTGGCTGGCACCCGCTCCAGAGCTCGTGTGAGCTCGCGATCGAGCATTTCGTGCACAGCTCGCTGAACGACGATCGGGCGGAGGGTGTGGTCTCGGCCCGGTAGTGGCTGGACCTCGACGTTCGGCCATTCCGGTAGACGGGCGAAGAAACCGTCTGACTGAAGATCAAGCTGTAGGGGCTCATCGTCCGAAAAGGCGATGAGGACCCTCGTTCCCCTGTCTCTCAGGCGGGCGAGCTTTTCCTCGAAATCAGGGGTTGACTTAAGGTGACGCCGTCGCAGGACCGCCCGGGGGAGTCGAATGACCCGCAACGCGGCGCGTGTGCCGAGCGCCCGCGCGATGGCCAACATTCGCGGCATCCGGACCTCGCCACGCAGGACCCTCCGACGCCAGGCGGGACTGCGGAGCCGCTTCAGCTTCCGGGCGTCGCGTCGCGAGATGATCTCGGGATCCCATGACAAGAGGCCTGGATTCAGCAGGAGCGCCGCAATGACGCGGTCATCGCGGGCTGCGCCATGGAACGACCAATACCCGCCTGCGCACAAGCCGCCGAGGACGACTCGCCCTCCGGGACGTCGACGTTCAAGCTCGTCGATGAAGGCGACGATGTCGCCCTCAAGCTCGGGATCGAAAAACCTTCCAACATCTCGGTACCGGGTACCGTCCCCATCGGAGTCTCCTATAGCGGCCAGATCGATCCGCAACGTGGGAACTCCGCGCGCCGCCCATCGTCGCGCCGCTTCGACCCAGATTCGATTCGGGCCGATCCGTCGCACCGCACCCGCATTCAGAAAGATTGCGGTCACATCGCTCGGCGAAGTGGTCGCTGGCTCCGCAAGCACACCGAACCGACGTCCATTAGGCAGGTCCAGAAGCAATGCCGTCTCACGCACGTGCACGCCGCCAACGTCGAGCTCGGCCACGTCGCCAGCAGGCGGCGGGGCGGTTCCAACGGGGTTCGTTGCCACCGCGATGATTGCCCTTGGAGCGACATCGATCCACCGAAGGACCTGGCCGATCACCCCTTCCGGCACCTCGTAGCGCTCGGGATGCAAGCACATCGCCCCCCAGCCGTCGCCATTGCCGCTTGTCACCTCGACGCCAGCCTCGACCAGATGAGTCTTGACTCTTGGGGGAATGACGATGCCGTCTCGATCAAAGAGCAGCGCACGTCTGAGGCTGCCGGTATCGAAAGTGGCGAGATCAATCGCCCCCAGCGACACGATTGTCTCGGCACTCAGGACGAATCCGCCGGATTCCATCCAGCCATCGGGAAGGACGAACGGCTCCTCCTCGCCTGTGAGGCTATAGCGCGAGGCTTGCATCTGCGAGAACGCCCGCTCCTGTCGCACGAACCCCCGGCCCCGGTCCGGAGTTCCCCATAGAACGAGGTCATCTATCGCGGCACCCATGGCGATCGATTTGGCAAGGAAGAGGCCACCGATGCCTAGGCCGATTGCCGCAATCCGCAAGCACCCTGTCTCGGCGCGGAGCCAGGCCGATGCGGCGGTCACGGCATCAGAGCACGCGCCGACCCTGGCAGGATCGTATGCGGACCCACCGCTATCGCCGGTTCCAGGGAAGTCGAACCGCAGTGTCGGATGCCCCCGAGCGGCTAGCTGCTCGGCCCACGATCTACGGGCTCGGTACGAAGCGACGTCGTCCCACCCCCACGGCGAGCAGAACAAGACCGCCGTGCTGACGGGCTCCCCCTTCGGCTGATGGAGGAAGGCAAGCACCGGATCAGGGGTCGTGCCGAGGTAGAGCGGGCGCACGCTAAGGGAAAGATCCACGACTATTAAGGTAACCGGATCGCGATTCGCCCGTCGAGGTTGAGAGCGGTGATGGATCCGCTGCCTACGGTGGCATCCGGGACGGACGGACGGAGCCCAACAACCCTCGCGCCGTCCGGCTCGATGGAAAACGAGCCATCCGTCGCGGTGAAACCCGGGACCTCGATGCGCACTCCGCAGGCGAGTCGGCGACTCTTGACTGTCACTTCAATTAGTCCTTCGAGAGCTGTGGAAGCGACAGCCTCGAGTCCCAGCCTCGCGGCGGACTCCACCCCGATCGACCGTCCGACCGGGAACCGAAACGACTGCCCGAGCAACTCGGTTCGGCCGCGAGAAGTCCGCTCCAGGGAGGCCACGATGACGTCATGGGCCGGCGGACCGAACCGATACGACCACGACGCGTCGACAAAATGCCCGAGAAGTGACTCCAAATTGTGGGCCACAGTCACGTGTGGTCGCAGGGTCAAGGGGACCTCGGCACTCCCGACCTGCTGTTCAAAGTTGCGGAATAGTGACACCCGAAGCCTGGCCGTGACGAGCGACGGCCCGTCGTTAGCAACGTGCACTAACACACCACCCAGCCCCTCATCCGTCGTCCAGACCGCTATTGGTTGAAGGGCGCGCCGCAGATGGTGGTAGGCGACTTTGGGAGCCCCTCGGTGGTCGAGCACGCCCCAGCCGGCCCCGGGAACGAGGTCGTGAAGCCAGAGCACGAGGCCGCCGCCACAGGTCGATGCGTCACGGCGCCACTCTCCGAACACTTCGGCCATGACTTCACCCGTGACTGCCCGTGATAACTCGAGATATCGCTGGGGATCCGTGCGTATCAGCTCCACAGCGTCAACGCCGAATAGGACGCCAAGGTAGTAATCACGGACATCGTCGAAGTCCCAGCTGCTGCCGGCGTCGCGCGGCACTCCCGCCTTCCATCGCGGATCTGGCGGAGCAGCGAGTGCGGCAACGACCTCGTCGTCGGGCACGTTGGCGAAGGCGAGGCACTCACTGGCAAAGCGCACGCCCGCCGCTCGAGCATCGGAGATCGGGCGCCGATACGCACCGACGCCATAATAATTCGCCACCCCCCGATCTGTCCTGAACGGCATGTCGCCGCCGAAGGGCGTCGATGGGATGTACACAGCGTCGGCACCCGCTTGGGCTGCGAGCGCGGGGAGAGTGGTCAGATAGAACTGGTCCTGCGCCAGCGCGGCGTCAAGTCCCAGCATCGCGACCTGCTGCTCAACCTCGCTGTTGCCGCATAGGACGGCAAGGCTCGGCCGACCGGCGAGCCGTGCGAGCACCGCAGCCGCTTCGGCCTCCGCGGTACGCCGGAAGCCTTCGTCGGCGAATGGGTAGTCCATGTTTGCAAACATGAAGTCCTGCCAGACGAGGATGCCCATCTCATCGCACGTCTCGTAGAAGAGGTCTGATTCGTACGCCCCGAACCCAGGGATGCGAAGCATGTTCATCCCAGCATCGCGGACCTTCCCGAGAGTGGATTTCAATGCATCGGCCGATGTTGCCAAGCGGATGTCGGCTCCGGACGACCACACCGCACCGCGACAGAAGATCGGGGTGCCATTGACATGGAGGTCGATGCCGTCCCGAATCAGGTCATGATCGCGTCCACCGCCGGCGGTCAAGCTGCGAAAACCAACCCGTGCCGAGCCGAGCACTGCCCCCTTTAAAAGCCCGGATCGTGCGACCAGGCGAACGTCATGGAGCGCCGGGCTACCATGCGTGTGCGGCCACCATGGCTCTATAGCTCGAATCGGAAGCTGACCAGTCAACAGCTTCCCCCGCGGCTCGAGCGTCGCCTCCAACGACACAGTGCCCGTTCCCGACGGGCCGTCAAGCTCGAGCTCGAAGCCGAGAGGCGGGTCGCCACCGATGCTTCTCATGAGCGCGCGTACGGACAGCAAGCCCTCTCCATCGCGGAGGCGGGTTCGAACACGCAATTCATCAAGCACGGCCCCTCGTCGTCGCTCCAGCCAGAGCGGCCGCCACGGACCGATGACGGGCGGGCCTGGTGCCACCCCGGGCATCCGCCCCAGAAGCATGGTGCGGAACCACCTCACTCGGCCATCCTCAACAAGCCTGGACCGCCATCGGGCGCGAGGCCCGCGCCGTTGATCGAGTAGTGGCGTCAACGCCCGACAACGGATGGCGAGGTGGTTGCGACCACGCAATCGATCGCTGACAACCGAGCGATGCTCGGCGAACATCGAGTTGCTCTCGAGCATTAGAGCACCGTTCAGATAGACGTCCGCGACGGTGGCGATTCCGCCAACATGCATGACGACCTCTTCAGCCGGTCCCGCGGCCGAGGCTTCGAACTCCGTCTGAAACCACCAGTCGACCGACTCTAGGTCATCAAAATCGACGCCGGTCCCGAGCAGCATACCGGCGGATCCGGGTACCTGAGCTGCTTGCCACGTGAGGCCAGCGAGCGACTCATAGCCAACATCGGCGCGTGGATCAGCCGGCGCGGCTGTCCATCCACTGGTGATCTCCTGCACCGAGTGGGCCTGGAGGTGCCCGTGCGAACGCAGGTCCCCAGGCATCGCCTAACCTGCGGCGTGAACGAGCGCCGTCATCGCCTCGTCCCACGCGCTCGCCAGCTGACCCACGATCGGGCCTGGGTCGAATGGACGACGACGGGCGAGCTTGAACCCAAGCAGCTTGGAACCTTCAACGATCCGCATCATGCCGGCATAGGTGACCGCGGCGGTCGTGCCCAAGAGCCAGTCGACGTGTGACGCGGTAAGCTCGAATCCTGCCCCGGCCATGCGGATCGTTGCAAAGGCGTAGCGGTGGAATTCATCGACGTCGCCTGCCAGCACGGCCGGTAGGTCTGCCTCGAGACGCTCACCGAATCGGAGGAACGGATTGGTGCCCGGAAGGCGGGAGAGGTGGCCACGGAGCAGGTGAAGCGCAGCCGCTCGAAGGTCATTCCCCTCCAACCGCGCACCCATGTCGAAACGAACCAACTCAGTGTATGGGGCCAGCTCTCCATAAGGGCCCGCTCCGATTCGAAACAGCCCTCGGTAATCCTCCCCCCCCAGCTCGAACAGCGACCTGTTGTGGTAATAACGCAGCCGCTCGGCGTCCCTGTCGATCGCTTCGACTGCAATGGAGGTCTTGACATGTTCGGTTCGGTAGCTCGTGGCGACCGTATCGGGCAGATACCAAGCATCGACCTCGACTGTGATGGTTCGCTTCTCCTGCAGCAGTTCGCCGATCTGGAGCGGTAGCGGTCGGTAGGGCTGCATCTCGTGGATGTCAACCCCGTACAGTAACTCCACGTCCGGCAGGGACGGCTTGAAGAAGGTCCACTGGTCACCCTCGAAGTCGGCGCGCACATTTGAACCAAGCATTGCCAACGGCTCGTCACCTCTGGCGTGCAGCAGCTCGATCAAAATGTCGGTGTAGCAGTTGGTCTCCGGATACGAGCGTTGGTCGTCATGCACCGCATGGGGGCGGTACGTTGCCGGATCGTGTCCGAAGAGGTGCACCGATGTGGACACGGGGAGCCTCACAGGCCCCACAGCTGGCCCCGAACGGACTCGGGCCAACCTTCAACGTCGAAGCCGTGGGTGCGCAGGAGGGCAAGGGTAATCCGCTCGAGACCGAACCCGAGGCACGCGGTGTGGACATCTTCCCCACTCGCGAACGCGAGCCCGTACGAGGCGGCGAAGTGGTCCTGATGGTAGTTGAATGATGCTACCGCCGTGGCATCGGGACCGGCGATCTCCACCAAGATCTCAACCTTCAACGCCTGCTCGCGCTGACTGGCGGCGAGCATCTTGCCGCTGCGCCCGAAGAATGGATCCGCGGCAAGATCTGAGCGAACGTCGAGGCCCAGGCCGCGTAGCAGATGCAGGGAGAGATTGATCCACGAGTCGCGCCACGTGACGACGGTTTCGGGCTCACCGATGCGCACAAGTTCGCGCATGTGGAACATCTGGAGCCTTGCAGGATCCCCGGACGGCTCACGGCGAAAGACATAGGATCCGCCCGGGTCGATGGTAACGCCTCCCCGAGCGACCGGGCCTCGGGCCGCGACCGCCGGGTAGACCGGGTAGCAGACCGCGGGCATGAGCACCAGATCAGTCATGCTTTGGAATTGACTCCAGTCCTCGTGACGGCTCGCCCGATCGGTCTGCTCGGCCGCCTGTACCTCGGTCCCCTCGAAGGCGAAGATGCTGCCGGCCAAGTGCGGAAAGGACTTCAGATAGCCAGCCAGCTCAAGATGCCGCCGAGGCAAGACCGGGGGAAAGCGCAGCGGCTCAGCACGTTCGTCCTTGGCTACGCGGGTCACCAGCTCGTCGAATCGGAGCCGGATGTCCTCGAATGACTCGCCACGGCCGTATACGCCAGGCACACCCGTCTCCACCAGGAATCCTTGGCCGGTGAGCTGGTGGAGAAACGCCGCCTGGTCACTCGTTGCGGCCCGGAACACCGCCATCAAACATCCTTCGCGACTAGCAGGAGGCTGGCGTTCGTCATATGGATCCGCTCATTCGCCACCATGAGGCTGGCCGACATAGTGTCCCTCAGATGACGTCCTACGCTGAACGGCGTGTCATTCTTGAAGCCAACGATGCCGCAGATGCCCATCGCACCCTGACACACTCGCGGCGCCTGCTCGGATGCCGCGATTTTGAGGTTGTTGAACCGCAGCACGGTGGCCATCGTGGACAACCGATCACGGCTTCCCTCCGATGCCACTTCGAAGTCTGCCAGCGCCGAATTCACCTCGGCGCGCAGGAGGGAAAGTTCGCTCATGAGATGCGAGAGGCGCTGTGCGGTTGGCGGTGGTTGCTCAGGTCGTTGTTTGGCCTGCGCCCGCACGAACGTGCGCGCGCGCTCAAACGCATCGGTCGCAATGCCCAGCCACAGATGAGACCATAGGATGTGGGAGATTGGCACCATCGACTCGGTGGCGACCGCGGTAAATGGGGTTGGCAGGACTTGCTCGGGCAAGAACTCGGCCCGAATCGTGTAGCCGGGGGAACAGGTACCTCGCATACCAAGGGGATCCCAAGTGCCGACCTGCTCGAGGGTGACCTGGTCCCGCGCCGCGAGTACGATCACTTGGTCACCTGGCTCGGCGTCGGGCGAACGCCGCAAGGTCGCGAGGAAGTCGTCGGCATGCGCCCCGTAGGAGACCGTCGGGGCCTGTTTTTCGAAGCGGACAGTCCCATCGTCGCCCGGAGTGAGTGCCGCGATCGAGCGGCTCATGTCGCCACCCGTGCCGATCTCGGACGTGACCGAAGCGATCAAACGTTGCTCGCGGACCAGATCGCGGAGGTACTCTTGGAACCACGGAGCGTCGTCAGCGTGCCTCACAATGGAGGCAACCTCGATCTGGTGCATGGCGAAGACCATCGCGCTCGCCCCGCAGCGACGGCCCAGTTCGAAGCAGGCGGCGGCAATGGCCTCGAACGACACACCGCGCCCGCCGAGCTCAACTGGCACGAATGCCGAGAGAGCGCCACCCCCTCGCAAGGCATCGACGGCCTCGATCGGAAAACGGGCATCGTGGTCGACGGCGTCCGCATTCGGGCCGGCGATCTCGTATGCGATTCGACGGATTCCGGTGAGGAAGTCCTCGTCCCGGTCGGTCAGGCGGTTCATGCCGCGGGCACTTCGAGTTTAGACAGGGCCTCGGCAATGGAGGAGATGCTCTGGAAAACCGCGCGGGTCAACATAGAATCAGGGAATTCGACGTCAAAGGCGTTCTCGAGTGCGAGCATCAGGCCGACGCTGGCATGCGACGTCATGCCTGCCTGGTACAGGTCGGCATTATCTTCCAATTCGTTGACGTCGATGGGCAGGCGTGCGTGGTCCCGGACCACTTGGCGAATTCGATCGATCATGTCCCCAATATCTGTACGGTTGTCACGCGCATCCCCGGCGGCTGAGTGGAACGCAGCATACGTTACTCAGACTGTCGGGCCATCCGTTGGGGGGCGCGGGATGCAGACTGCAAGCGTTGGTTTCAGTCTGTTGATCACGGAGCAGTGGCTTGCTTACAGGCCACGAAGCCGGCATCGGTCACGACGAACTCATCTCCGTGATGGCGTCGCGGCGTGCACCTGGTGCGGTCCCGCGTGGGCCCCGGCGCTCGGCGCATAGCCTTGCCAATACGCGTTGGGTTCGATCTCGTGTCAGTGTCCGCGGTAGAGGCAGAGCTGCACGCCCATACCCGGGAGCGATACTTGGCGCGCATCTACACTCACGAGGAAGTCGCGGAGTGCGCGACGCCACGAGGGTTGAATGCCGAACGGCTGGCAGCGCGGTTCGCTGCCAAGGAGGCGACGATCAAGGTCCTCCCCGTAACTGATACCGGGTTCTCTCTGCGCGAGATCGAGACCCAAAGGGCGGCGTCCGGACAGATCCACCTGAAACTGACCGGCACCGCAGCCCAGTTGGCTCTGAGCGGCGGTCTCACTCACCTGGCTCTCAGCATCACCCACGAGGCCGGCATGGCGGGTGCGGTGGTTGTCGCGGAGTACCACCTGGGATGACGGTGCCGCCGCCGCGTGAACCGCGGTGCCCAGTCCGTCGAGGCTTCGCCCGCTAACCAGATGATCATCAGCCAACACTCGCGCACTTGGATGCGCGTAAGCTCGAGTTGGCTTCCAAAGGGAGCAACTGTGCTTGGATCCCAACGTTACGTGACTTGAAGGAGCGAACGAGCGCGTCTGACGCGCGGTGGGCGATACGGTGCCTGACGCGATGCCGCCATAGGCGCCATGAATCCGTCCAACGGCCCGTACACTTCGCCCGTGCAAAGTACCCCAGGCGGCGCAGTCCGCGAGAGATCGCACCGAGGCCGGCCAGCGCGATCGTAGCGGGGTCAAGCATCGAGTCCGCAGCGTCGTCTGGTATCACGTCCAATTCGAAAATGGCCATGATTGGCGTGGTGATCCCGGTCAGTGCCCCAACGGGTGTGCGGGCCACCCACGGCAGACCTATAGAAGAACCGTCCCTGGCGTTGAGCGTGGATGGCAGCAGTATGACAAGGGCGAGGGTCCCGGCAGGACGATGGCTCCCTTCAGGGCCGGCCAGAAGCCCCCGGCAATGGCAGGCGGAAGCCGGCAGTAGACGCACGTGAGCGCGCAGTTCGAAGCGTCTGACTCGTCGGAGCAGCTGATCGGACAAGTCCGGGGCGGCTCACTCCTGCTGGTCAGTCGCGCTTTCGCCGTTGGCGTCAACCTTGTCACCCAAGTCATCGTCGTCCGCTGGCTAAGCCCAAGCGACTTCGGAGCCCTTGCGTATGTCCTATCGCTGACTTGGGTCGCCCGGAACGTCTCCACGCTCGGCATGCACCGCGTCCTCCCCCGCCTTATCCCCAGGTACCACGAACGTCACGAATACGATCGGCTATTTGGCGCAATCGGATTGCAGGCCGGCACCATCATCAGCACCGGCATCGGCCTCTGGCTCGCCCTACTCGCTGGCAAGGCTCTCGGCCTCTCCCTCAGCGAGGAGGAACCAGTCGGGACCCTGCTACTGATTCTGGCACTGAGCGTTCCCCTCGAGGCCCTCGACTACTTCCTCTTCGAGATCCTGCTCGCCGCATTCCACCGGCCACGTTCGATCGCACTTCGGAAGCACGTCATCGGACCCACCGTCAAGTTGGGCGTGGTACTGCTCATGGTATGGCTCGGCGCGAGCGTCCGGTTTCTGGCGATCGGTCTGGTCGTATCCGCAGCAATCGGCATCGCCATCTACATTCCGCTCATCGTCCGCATGTTCCGGGAGTTGGGGCTCCTGCATCACTTGAGCGAGGGCATCCGACCGCCTTGGGGGGCACTAGCAGTGGGCCTGCCGCTCTTGACCACGGATCTCATGCTGATTGCACGGCATTCGCTCGACGCCATTGTCGTAGACGCCGAGTTCGGGAGCGCCGCCGTTGCCCAACTCCGTGCGGTGCAGCCGGCCGCGACGCTGAATGAGCTCGTTGCGGTCAACTTCGCGCTGCTCTTCATGCCGCTCGCGTCACGGCTTACCGCACGCGGGGCAGACGACGAACTAGACGAGTTGTACTGGACGACTGCCGCTTGGCAGACCTTCCTCAGCCTGCCGGTCTTCCTGCTGACCTTTTCGCTTTCCCTTATGACCACGACCATCCTGTTCGGGGAAGCGTACCGCGCATCGGCGCCCATCTTGATGGTCCTTGCGATCGGCCTGTTCGTCTCTGCGGCCCTTGGCCCGAGCGACCTGATCCTCGTCGCGTCTGGCCGTATCCGGTACCTGGTTGTTGGGAACCTGTCGGTCACCGTACTCAACGTAGCGCTGCTTCTTTTCATGGTCCCCCACTTTGGAGCGTTAGGTGCGGCCATCGCGACCGTCGTCGCACAGCTAGCCCAACGAACCTACGAGCAGGTGGGTCTGCGCGACACCCCAGTTCGACGATTTCGAGCTGCGAATGGACGTCTGTACATCACGGTAGCCGCAGCAGCAAGCGGGCTGTGGGCGATTAGCCACTGGCTTGATCCCGGTCCGCTGATTTCGCTTGCATTGGTTGGCACCCTGGTGATGATGACCATTCGGTTTCACCGACGAGTCCTTTCGGTTGAGAAGACCTTCCCAGAGGCGACACGTTTTCCGGGCGTCGCGTTCATCTTTGGACTCACTCGTGATCGAGGCGCGTCCGGTCCGAAATCATCGGCGAGTGAGGACAGCAATTGACTTCCGAGACGGCTCGCCGTCAGGCTTGCCCGCGGTCGCGCCAAAGGGCTTGGGGCTGCGCCTATGACGCGCTTCGCCGCCGTACGCGTATGAAGGGGGTTGGCCTAGTGTCCAATGCGGTTGCGGGTCTCAGGCGCATGCCCTGCTGCCGGCATGGACCATGGTCCAACAAGCCAAGCGTTTGACGCAATGAACGATCAAGGGGAAACTCCGACCGAAGGGAATTCAACTCGCATGCGACAGACTGAACTCCGGCGCTATCTGCCGCCTCTCAGACGCTGGTGGCCGACCCTCCGAGCTTCTGCTCTGATAGGGGGCGGGGGCACCGTGGGCGCGTTCTTAGCCGCGGCGCTTCGAAAGACGTTTGAGGCGCGATCCCAATCGTTAGTGGGACCGGTGAATGCCACGGCTGTCATCTGATCGTCGCTCAGATGCCGAGGCGAGCGATGCGGCCGACTGCACCGATCGAGCAGCCCGGCCAGGCCTTCGGCGCGATAGCGGCGCAGCCACTTGTAGGCCGTGGCGCGGCTGACGCCGAGCTGCTTGGCCGCATCGCTGGCTGGCCGGCCCTGGACCACCCGGCTCACCAGCAGCTGACGGCCGAACGCGGAGAGACGCGCGTAGGATGAGCCACGAGAGCCTCCGCCCCCTCCCGCAGGTGCGCCTGCATAACACCCTGACCCGCCGCACCGAACCGCTTCGCACGCTCCAGCCCGGCCGCGTAAGCGTGTACACCTGCGGCAGCACGGTCTACAAGTACGCGCACATCGGCAACCTGCGGACCTACCTGTTCGGCGATCTGCTGCATCGCACGCTCGAGTACCTCGGCTACCAGGTGCGCTACGTCAAGAACATCACCGACGTCGGACACATGCGCGACGACCAGCTCGACTCGCTGACGGGTCCCGACAAGTTGGAGCTGGCCGCCGAGACCGAGGGCAAGTCGCCGATGGAGATCGCCGACTTCTACACCACCGCCTGGCTGGAGGACGAGGCGCTCCTCAACATCTTGCCAGCGGACGTTATGCCGAGGGCGACCGATCACATCCCCCAGATGATCGCGCTGACCGAACAGCTGGTAGCCAACGGCTTGGCCTACGAGGTGGACGGCACCATCTATTACGACGTCAGCGCGTTTCCCGGGTACGGCCGGCTCTCCGGTCAGAAGGTGGAGGAGACCCACGCCGGCCACCGCGTCGAGGTGGAGTCCGACAAACGAGATCCCGCTGACTTCGCGCTCTGGAAGCACGCGCACGGCGATCGCCGGATGAGGTGGCCCTCACCGTGGGGCGACGGCTTCCCCGGCTGGCACATCGAGTGCTCGGCCATGAGCCTCGAGCACCTTGGCGAGCGATTCGATATCCACACCGGCGGGATCGACCTGAAGTTCCCGCACCACGAGGACGAGATCGCGCAATCAGAGGGCGCACTCGGACATCCGGTGGTCAGCGTCTGGATGCACGGCGAGTTCCTGACCATGGACGACTCAAAAATGGCGAAGAGCGCGGGGAACATCATCCGCGTCGCCGATCTCCCCGACCTCGGCTATGAGCCCCTCGTGTTCCGCTACCTGGCCCTGACCGCCCACTACCGGTCGAAGCTCGACTTCACCGGTGCTGCCATGCACGCCGCCGCATCCGGGCTGGCGCGCCTCCGGCGCGCCGTTGGCGGTGGCCATGGCGGCGAACCGACCGACCTCACCGCTCGTCCCATGGCGGCGTACCGTGGGCGTTTCGCCGATGCCATCGCCGAGGATCTGGCGACGCCCAGGGCGCTGGCCATCGCGCACGAGGTTGCGACGGCACAGGACCTGGCCGATGGGCAGCGGAGGGCGCTCCTCGTCGACTTCGATCGGGTGCTGGGGCTCGACCTCGGGGTTGCGCCGGCCGACGAGCCTCCCCTGCCGGAAGGCGCCGCCGAGCTCCTGGAGCGACGGGCGGCAGCCCGTGCCGCACGCGATTTCGCCGCGTCGGACGCGCTTCGCGACGAGCTTGCCGGTCTCGGGATCGAGGTCCGCGACACCTCCGAGGGACAGGCCACGAGCATCAGGCGGTGAATCGGTTCGGTCGTCAGTCGACCAGGAGGGCCGTGCACCCGTATGCCATCAGAGCACCGATGAGGGCGAAGATGGTGACGCTGACGACCGCCTCGACCGGCCGGTCCCGGAAGGTGGGGGCGTGCCAGCCGCCCCCTCTCCTCGTCCGCCGGCGCCTCCTGACGTCCCGGCCTGGATCCGTCTTGCCCACACCGACACCTGCATTCCTTCTCGCGGACCGACGACGGCACCGATCGATACGTCGCGCCGTATGGTACCTTCGACTGCGACCGACGGCCACGTGCGCCCAGCGAATCGGAGCAGCCTGACATGGCCGAAACGGTAGACTTCGACCTCCATGGAGCCGTCGGGATCCGGGTCGTCGACGCTGGCCCTCGAGAGCTGAACGCGATCCGGCGTCAGCTGGGTCCGATCGAGCGGCCACTGGGTGATCGTGCTCCCGACATCGTCATTCGATTCGCCAGGGCCCCTCCGCCCGGTGGAGCGTTGCGCTACATCACGATGGGGCAGACGGCCCACGACGCCGAGCACTACTACGTCCTGCGCGACGACCAGGGCCGGCCGACGCGAACCGTCCTGCCGATGGACGCGGTCGGCGGCCCGTGCGAGATCCAATGCTCGCGCGGCACACGCGGTGTTCGACCGCTGCTCGCCATCATCAATCTGACCGCTCTCTGGAAGGGCCTCGTGCCGCTCCATGGTTCCGCGCTGGTGCACGGGGAGCGCGGCATCCTGGTCACCGGGTGGGCGAAGGGCGGCAAGACCGAGACGCTGCTCGCCTTCAGGGAGCACGGCGCGCGCTACCTCGCCGACGAGTGGGTCTACCTCGATCCCGAGACGCATCGCATGTACGGCATCCCTGAACCGATCCGCCTCTGGGAGTGGCACCTGCGAGCCCTCGCCTCGCTCCGCCCGACGGTGTCTTCCTCGACGTGGCGCAGGCTCCGGGCCGGTCGATTCGCGGTGAGAGCCGTCGAACGGCTGGCGGCCGCGGCGGGACGCAACCGGTCCGGTGTGGCGCGGGTGCTTCGAAAGGCGGCCCCGACGTTGGAGCGCCAGCTGTCGGTCCAGGTGGAGCCGGAGCGGCTGTTCGGCAGTTCGCGCCTCGTCTCCGGCGGCGTGCCGGTGAGCTGCCTGCTGTGGGCCATTAGCCACGCCTCGGAGGAGATCACGGTCGAGCGCGCGGACGCCGCATCCGTGGCCGAGCGCATGAGCGCCTCGGTTGAGTACGAGCTCGCCGAGATGCGGGACCATTACCTTCAGTTTCGGTACGCGTTCCCGGGGGCCGCGAACGATCGGATCGAAGCGCTCGGTGCTCGTCTCGCCGAGCTCCTGGGACGAGCGCTCTCGCCCCTGGCCGCGTACCGGGTGGCGCATCCATACCCGGTCGACCTGACCGCCCTGTACGGAGCGATCGCCGGCCGGCTCGCCGAGGATTCGCCGGGCTAGACGCCCGACCGCTTGATCATCGACAGGACGGTGAGGCCGATGATCCGAAGGTCAAGCAGCGGAGACATGGCGTCGATGTACTCGATATCCATCCGCAGCCGCTCGTCGAACGTCGCCGATCCTCGGGCACGCACCTGCCAGATGCCCGTGATGCCGGGGCGGACCTCGAGTCGCTCCATGTGCCAGATCCGGTAGGTCGACGATGCGAACGACGTCGGCCGTGGTCCCACCAGCGACATCTGGCCGCGCAGCACATTGATGAGCTGCGGCAGCTCGTCCAGGCTCGTCTTGCGAAGGACTCGTCCCACGCGCGTGATCCTCGGGTCGTCGGGGATCTTGAAGTCCGGCGGAGGGAGAATATTCAGGTGCGCCAGCGTCGGCTTCAGCTCCTCGGCATTCCGAACCATCGTCCGAAACTTGTACATCGGAAAGCGGCTGCCATGGAGGCCCGTTCGCTGCTGCCTGAGCAGGATCGGCCCGGGAGAGTCGAGCCAGATTGCGACCGCGCAGAGCACGCCGATGGGCAGGAACAGCGGCAGGGCGATCAGGCAGAGGAGGACATCGGTCAGCCGCTTCAGAAAGCGGTAGGTTCGCGTGGTATGGCGGTAGCGCGGCACCCGGCGACCAGTCCTGTGGCGGCGGGCCGCCGCGAGCGTGGCCATCTCGCGGGCGCGGCGGACGCGGGCACTTGCGAGCGTGGTCATGCCGCCGGCGAAGCGGACGCGAGCCCTTGCGAGCGTGGTCATGCCGCCGGCGCGGACCGCTGGCCTTCGAGATCGACCGGAGGCGTGTGATCGAGCTGCTTGATCAGAGCGCCGACGGTAAGCGCGTCCTCGGGGAAGACGACGAGCCGCCACACCGCGGTTCGCGTCACCGGTGCGGCCTCGGTGATCCGCCTGATGGCCGTGGTCGCCCCCTCGCGGTGCGACTCCGGCATCAGGAGCCAGAGTCCCGAGCCGTCGTACCAGAGCAGGTCGATGCTGCGCATCTGGTTCCGAGCTTGGGCGACGGTCTCGGCCAACAGGCCGCCCGTGATGGCCGTGCCGGGAAATGATGCGGCGGCGAGCGCAAGTGGCCGCTCGTGACGCCGGCTTCGATCGATCTCGCGCTTGAACGCCTCCCAGTCGCCAACCATGGAGCCGCCCTGGGCGGCCATCGGCCACTCACCGCGATCGCGGGTGAGCAGAAGGCCGATGGCGCCGACGGGAGCGGTCGCAACGGCCACCACGCCAAGGTTCTGGCTGCTCAGCTGCCAAATGACGACCACGGCCACGAGCAGCAGCCCTGCGATAATGAGAGCGCGGCGCGCGGGCCGGCGAACGGTCGATGGTGCCCAGACATCGAAGGGCGTGGCCATGTCGGATCCCCCTCAGTCGGCCAGGGCAAGGCTTGCGGACGGGCCGATCGTCGGCGCCGAGTCCGCGACGAGGAAGGGAGCGGGCTCGGTGTGGACCGGTATCGCGGCCGCCGTGACCGGCGCGGACGGTCGGGTCGGCGCGCGGCGCCCGAAGCCCTCGTATACGAATCCCGCCGCCTCGAGCGCCTGCGCGATCAGGGCGTTCCGTCCGTCGAGCACGACCGCTTGTCGCGGCAGGCCACGGAGGGCGGACCAGTCCATCTGGCCGAACTCCGGCCACTCGGTCACCAGGCCGATCGCATCGACGCCCGCAATCGCCTCCTCCGCGGAAGCGGCGACCATGAGACCCGGCACGAGCTGAGCGGCGCGGTCGCGCGCGGTGGGCATCGGATCGTATGCCGTGACCCTCGCGCCCCTGGCCAGCAGGTCGGCGGCGATGGTCAGCGAGGGCGCATCCCGCAGGTCATCGGTCCCGGGCTTGAAAGCGAGACCCAGCAGAGCGACGTGGACGCCGTCCGCACCATCCCCCGCCAGCCGGAACAGGCGATCGGCGAAGAGGGTTCGCTGCATGTGGTTGATCTCGTCGACGGCCGAGAGCAGCGGAGCCGGGAGCCCGACGTCCTGCGAGGCCATCACCGTCATCGAAACCTGGTGCGGCAGGCAGGAACCACCGAAGCCGATCCCCGCCTGCAGGAACTGGTCGCCGATGCGCGGGTCGTGGCCCATGACGGTCACGACATTCGCCACGTCCGCGCCGTAAGCCTCACACAGCCGTGCCAGCTCGTTCGCGAAGCTGATCTTCGTGGCCAAGAAGAGGTTCGACGCCAGCTTCGAGAATGCGGCGTCGACGGCCGGCATTGCCAGGACCGGGGCATCCACCGCCCCGTAGAGCGTGCGCATGACGGCCTCGCCCGCGCCGTCCGGGTCGTCGACGATGCCGAGCACCACGCGATCCGGGACGTTGAAGTCATGGAGCGCGCGGCCCTCGCGGGTGAATTCCGGGTTGAGCAGGACCGGGATCCGGCCGATCCCCGCCCCGTCGCGAATCGCACCCACCGTGCCGGCCAGTGATGCGATGTACGCCGGCGGCAGCGTGCTGCGAACCACGAGCGATGTTCGGTCCGAGAGGAGCGGGACCACCCCGTCAAGCGTTCGGCTCATCGTCAGCGTCTGCCAGCCGCCATTCCCGTCGTGGGTGCCGACGGCGACGATCACCACGTCGGCGTGCTGCACGGCGGTGGGAAGCTCGTCGAGGGAATGGAAGCGGAGGCTCTCGTCAGCGGTCACCGTGGCGACGAGATCGGAGAGGCCCGGCTCATGGAATGGCAGCGAGCCGCCTCGAAGACTTTGGAGGCGGCCCAGGTCCGCCTCCACACCGCTCACCGAGTGCCCCCACCGGGCAAGGCATGCTGCGGTCACCAGGCCGACATAGCCCAGACCGATAACAGCGATCCGCACGTTCGTATCCCCTCCGTCGATAGCCCGCCGTGCCTCACCGCATGTCGGGAGGCACCTATCATCGATCGGCCCGGATGCAGACACGACAGGCGCTCGAATCCTGCCCTGTCGGCGCCGATGATGGACACATCACCGAGGCCGGACGATCGTTATGCGCACAATAGTACTTTTGTCATGTCCACGTCAATACGCTGGAATACACGTATCGGCCAAATCTGCCAAGTCGCCGGCCGTTTCTGCCAAGTCGATCCAATTTGGTGCCCGGCTGCACCGCCGAGCCATGGCTCCGCGTTGCTGTCGCGCGCTACGGAACTGCCTGGGTGAGGACCAGGGTCGGGACGGTCGTCGTCTCGCGGCTCGCATACCACACCGTCCCGTCGCTGGCGCTGTCGCTCTGCAGGGCGAACGTGTAGACGCCGTCGCCAGCTGCGAAGGCATTCGGCGGGAGCGTAACGTCGACCCAGGTATTCAGCGCCGCAGCGCCGACGTTCGCCACGGGACCCGTCACGGTCGGCGCGTTGTCCCACGTGAGCGTCGTCTCGTCCCACGAGCTGTCGCCGACGGTGTAGACATTCCCGCCGTTGGTCGCGGCGTCGACGACGTACAGCCTCAGGGTTGCCGACGTGACCGGGGCGACGAGGCCGTCCACGGTGAAGCGGACATAGCTCCGATACGTCTCGCCGGTTCCACCGAACTTGGCGCGCAGAGTGCGCGCTGTCCCGAAGTTTCCGGTCGGCGCACCCGAGCGGACATAGCTGTCCGCGACCGACAAGAGGGAGAGTTCCGCCGGGGCCGGATCGACGGTGACGAACGCGGGCCGGGTTTCGGTGTCGCTTCCCGAGGGGTTGGTGACCGTGAGCTTGACGGTGTAACTACCGGCCGCGGTGTACGTGTGCGTGGGATGCTGCTCCGTGGAGGTGACGCCGTCGCCGAAGTTCCACGCCCAGGCGGTCGCGCCGCCCGTCGATGTGTCGGTGAAGGCCACAGTGAGCGGCGCCGTCCCGGACGTCGGCGTGGCGGTGAATGACGCCGCGGGCGGCGGAGGCGGCGAGACGGCGATGTAGGCCGTGCGCGTCGTCGTATGCGATCCGCCGGGGTTCGTCGCGGTGAGCGAGACCGTGAAGGTGCCGGCGGTCGTGTACGTATGCGTGGGATGCTGCTGCGTCGAGGTCGATCCGTCGCCGAAGTCCCACACCCAGGCGGTGGGGCCTTCACTGGACGTGTCGGTGAAGACGACGGCGAGCGGAGCAGCGCCGGACGTGGGCGTACCCGCGAAGGAGGCCGTGGGTGGCTGCACCGGCGTCGCCGAGCGAATGATGAGCTGCGGCGCGGTGGCGCTCTCGCCCTCGCGGCTG
>Ga0136613_10000038_pt1 | contig 43983 bp, 47 predicted proteins | sample AntDrymUQ2722106_2_FD_106649 | JGI IMG/M metagenome (GOLD analysis project Ga0136613, IMG submission 106649) | Polar desert sand microbial communities from Dry Valleys, Antarctica - metaG UQ272 (21.06) | ecosystem: Environmental > Terrestrial > Soil > Desert | place: Antarctica: Dry Valley... | reverse complement strand
GGCCACCCGCTGTTTCACCGTTTCGTCGAGACGGCTCAACTGGGCGAGGGCAACCGCACCGGCGAGCTCGGACATCCGATAGTTGAGGGCCAAGAAATCGTGGTCCGACGAGGGCGCGTCGTAGTCCCAGGCCTTGTTGATAAAACGCCGAACGCGATCGGCGAGCGACCGCTGGTTGGTCGCTACCAGCCCGCCTTCGCCGGCGGTGATGTGCTTGCCTTGCTGCAGGCTGAACACGGCCGCATCGCCCATCGTCCCCGTGAGCCGCCCGTGGCTCGTCGCTCCATAGGCCTGGGCGCAGTCCTCGAGCACGAATAGTCCGTGAGCTCGCGCCAAGTCGATGATCGGCGGCATCTCACAGGGGTTGCCGAAGAGATGGGTCACGATGATTGCCCTCGTACGAGGGCTCAGCCGTTCCGAAATGCTGCCAGCGGTCAGGAGCCCGCTTTCGGCATCGACATCGGCAAAGACGGGGATCAGCCCCTGGTAAAGAATTGGAGCGACCGCCCCCATGTCGGTGATGCTCGATGTGATGACCTCGCTCCCCGGCTCGAAGTCGCAAGCCGCCAAGACCGAATGGATCGCGCCAGTGCCGGAAGAACAAGCAACGACGTTCTCCAGCCCCAGATAGGACGCGAAGTCGCGCTCGAGACGCTTGACGAACTGACCTTTGGGGGCGAAGAGAGTCCCCGAGGCAAGCACCTCGTTCAGGTAGTTCACCTCGAGTTCACCGAAGGAACGCCCGCTCAGATCCTGATCGGACGGCAACCGAACGTTCGGCGCATCCTCCACCTTGCCCACCCCGGCCTCCCATTCTTCCAGGTGCCCACAAATTATGCTATTGCCCCGAATGGAGGGTGCAACGGAAGATTTGAAGGCCGAGCGTCCTAATTGGCTCGAAAATTTCCTCGGAACTGCCCTGATCCTTGTCGCCAGCCTATTGACGGTGGGTCTCAAGGTGCCTTTCGAGAACGAGCTGATCTATTTGACGCTGCTGCGCCACCGGGCGGACCCCACGTACCTCCCGGGCGACTGGACCTTCAGCGCGGGGTTTGAGGAGTTCTTTGTCTGGCTGAATGTCTTCGGTCCGCTCACCGATGTCTTCGGGATCGAGGCCGTGGCCTGGGCCGGGCGTCTCCTGACCTGGGCGGCGATTGGATGGGCATTGCTGGCGATCGGCCGCCGGCTGGGGGCTCGGCCCTTGTACAGCGCCATCGGGGTCGTCCTCTGGCTGGGCTTGAGCCAGAGCATGGGAGTAGGGGCCACCCGGGTCATCTCGGAGTTCCAGGCCCGATCGGTGTCCTATGCCTTGCTGCTCGGCGCCCTGGCGCTGGCGCTCGACAAGAAGGTTCCCTGGGCCTTGTTGGCCTCGGGTTTGGCCTTCGCGTTCCACCCCGGGGTTGGCATCTGGGGCTCGAGTGCCTTAGTGATCTCGCTGTTGGTGTTGCGCGAAACCCGCTTCCAGTCCTTGCGCTGGATCTGGCTGCCGGCCCTTGCCGCCCTGCCCGGTGTCATCCCCCAGTTGTTGTCATTTCTCGAGGCGAACATGTCGGCGGGCGACGCCAGGTTTCTCGCCCTGCAGAAGATTCCCTTCCATACGGACCCGTTCTCCTTCGGGGTTCGGGGCCCTGTTTTGCTCGTGCTCATGCTGGCTTTCAACCTGGCCTTCGCCTGGCGCTGGCGCACCGAATTCGCCCATCGACTCCTCGGAATCTTCCAGGTGGTGGGTCTGATTCCGGTAGCGCTGGGTGTGATCGCCCGGGTGCTGGGAATCTCATCTTTTTTGGTGTTGCTCCCATTCCGAATCCTGCCCGCGCTGGCGCCGATCCTGTTCCTGCTGAACCTGGCGGCCCTCGCCAGCCGGCGCCGCCTCCGGGAGTTGTGGCCAGCCGGCCAGCCCACCCGAGCCTCGCTCGTGCCCGCCGTCACCGGGCTGCTGGCGATTGTCGGGCTGCTGGTGATCTGGAATCCCGTGGTGGGGCTGGCGAGTCAGGTTCGTGAGAATGTCCAGGTCGCCCGCTCGCCGGTAAGCGATGTCGAGAGGACATTGGCCTTCGTCGCCGACCAGACCCCCAATGACGCGGTCGTTCTCGGACCGCCCGCCCGCGATGACTTGTTCTACTTGAGCGAGCGCTCCCAGTACGTGAGCTGGTCGGCGATCCCCTATGACCGAATCCCCGAGTGGCGAGCGAGGTTGGAGGACGTCATGCCGTCGGGGTTCTTTGCCTCCGGGTTCCGGTCGACCCGGATATGGGAGGAGGAGTTCGCCAAAGTCCCTCAAGACCAGCTCGCCGTCCTCCCCATCGACTACGTCGTCACGAAAGCCGTCTACGACTTTCCGGCAGTGTTCGCGGTCGGCGATTGGACCGTTTACGAGGTGGCCGGCAGCTAGTCGTTCGGAGTTAGATCGATCTCCGTGCAATCGTCGGTGTAGAAGGCTTGGGCGACTCGTCCGGAGTCGCTTTCGACAATCAGGATCACCACCGGACGGTCGTCGAGGGATGCGTCGGCGCTCGCGAGGATCTCGAGCTCGGCCAGCTCCGGGCAGGCGTCGGAGTAGGCGAGAGTCGTGGCGGCGGCGGTGGTTTGTGAGCTGTCCTCGTTGTTCAGTTGGGACATCATTCGCTCTGCCTCGGCGGCGACCGCGTCGATCGAGTCAGCATCTCCTGCCGTGTCGCTGGCGAACGTGGTTGCGGCGCCAGTGGCCTCACCTGGCGCGGCAGTGGTGGCTGCGTTAGCGGCCGTCGTTGCGGTCAAGGCGTCGGGGGAGCGTTCGGCCAACTGAGTTTCGAATGCGCCCGTAGTTGCGGCGGTGCTACCTCCTCCGCCCGATGTGATGACCGTGCCGACGAGAACCACCCCCGCCAGCAGCGCCGCCACGGCTGTCATCCGCCCCCAAATCGGGGACAAAGGCTTCTGGGCCCGGGCCGTGCCAATGTCGACTACTGAGCCGATCATCGGAGCCGGCATTTGGCTCATGACGACCTGTGTCAAAGCCGCCGCTTCGGCCTCGGTCAATCGCGCCGCGGGCTCCGTCCCCAGCACTCCTTTGACCGACAACTGCTCTCGATAGTCGGCTGCGCAGTCTGGACAGCTCGCGAGCAGCGCCTCGGCTTGGACGCGGTCGGCCTCGTGGCCACTGGCGTAGCCGGCGATGAGGTCGTGGTCGTGGTCTGTGTGGTTCATGGGGCTCAACTTGGATGCTCCGTGCCCCCCAAAAGGTTCCCCAATTGCGAGGCGAGCTGCTTTCGGGCCCGGAAGAGCCGTGATTTGACCGTTCCCAGCGGGAGCTCGAGCAGTTCGGCCAGCTCGGGGAGGGCATATCCCTCGATGTCGGAAAGGACCACGACCGCCCGGAACTCGGGCGAGAGGCTGGCGAGCGCGGCGGCGATCGAAGGAGCGAGCTCGACCGAGTCAAACCTGTCACCCGCATTCGGGTCGGCGGGATCGAGGTAGTCGGGCATCGGTTCGGAAGGCCGGCGCCGCTCCTTGCGCAAAAGGTCGTAGCAAGTGTTGACCGCGATCCGATAGATCCAGGTCCCCACCGCGGCCGTCGCCCGATATTGACTGGCCTTGCGGTAGACCGTCAGGAAAGTCTCCTGGGTGGCATCGAGGGCGGCGCTGCGGTTGCTCATGACCCGCAGGCACACCGAGAACACCCGGTCCTGGTGTCTGCGCATGAGAGTTGAGAAGGCATCGTGGTCGCCCCCAACTACCCGCTCGAGCAGCACCGCATCGTCACTGCCTGCGGTCATCGATTGAAGGTTATCTCCCCGATCGTCACCCAATAGGCGCCGTCGCTCTGCAGGGGTAGCGAGCTGAACCACAACAGCCAATGCCCATCCCGCCGGGGCGGTAGCTGGAGGCGGACCGGCCCGCCCTCGCTCGTGCCGCTCAGAACGGTTTCCCATTCCTCGGGGGTGGCGAGGATGGCTTCGGCCCAGCGGACGGAGAAGTTGGCGCCTGCCTGCAACCCTGCCACCTCCATGGTAGTGGGCAGGCCGGTAGTGCTGACAACCACGCCGACGCCGGGCTTCAGCAGTTCCATCGGATCGCGGTAGCGCTCGGTTCGCCAGGTCGTATCTGCATTGCCGTCGATCGCCTGGCCGACGCTCTGATCGTTCTCCCCACCCTCGCCAAATGGGTCGAAGGCGCTGGCTGCGACAATCGCTGGCGGAGGCTCGACTCCCTCAACCAGCGTGGTGATGGTGGTGGTGGCGACGGTCGGGCTGGGAACGGTCGCTCGCGATTGCGGGATGACCGGCAGCCCGCTGCCGCCGCTGAGGAACCGACCGAGCCAGATGAGCCCGGCCGCGAGCGCGATCAGGATGCCGGCCAGGATCAGGACTCTCAAGCTGCGAGTCGGCGAGTCCACCGGTGGCAGTGGCCGTGGGATGGCGTCGAGGGCATGGGAGAACGAGTCGGCATCGAGGTCTCCGTTGCGCGCCTTTTGCAGGATCCTATCGAGCTCGGGCGGCACTCCGTCAATGACTTCGGACGGTGGCGGTCCGCTCGGGGCGAATCCGGTGAGAGACTGTTCGAGCACCGCCGCAAGATCGGCGACGTCGCCAGCCGGGGTCGCCAGAAAACGACGCGACCGGCCGAATCCGCCCAGCCGGGCGGGGCGGGAGATGGTGTAGAGCACCGCTCTCGACTCAATAGCGCCATGGTTCAGTCCAGCGCGGTGGAGCGCCGCCAAGGCACCGGCCAAGCCGGCCGCATTCTCGGCAAACTCTGAGTAGTCGAGCGTTTCTCCGGCCTCGAGGCGGCTGGCTAGGGTCATGCCGCCGTTCCACTCGCAGACGAAATAGGCGCCGCCGGCGACCTCTTCAGCTTCGAAGATCGGTTCCAGGTTGGGATGGCGCACTGCTGCCGCCGCCTGGACGATTGCCAGGAACTCTCTGCGGCGGCGGTCGTCGGCGTCGGGGCCCAGCACCCGGATCAGGACCGGGCGGTCGAGATGCTCGTCGGTCGCCAGCCATTCTTCGATGTCGCCATCGCGACCAAGCCGCACCTCCAGGCGATATCGGGCAGGGAGCGGCGGCGGCATCGACGATCAGTCCGGCGCGGCGGCCATGACGACGAGGCCCCCCGGAACCGGTCGAAAGCCGGTGCGCTCGTAGAGTTGGCGGGCCCTCTCGTTTTCGGCCTGGGTGTTGACCAGCACCGCCCGGGCCCCATGTCTTCGAGCCCATAACAGGCTCGCCCGGACCAGGGCCGTGCCGTGGCCGAGTCCCTGGGCCCGGGGATGCACCGCCAGCCGCTGCAGGTATCCCTGGCCGAGGCCGACGCCGGCGACGGAAAAGCCGGTGGTTCCTTCCTGGTCGGAGACCCTATGAACCGCCGTCCGAACTGTTGCTTCGATGCTTTCCTCGAGGCCGCGGCGACCCAGACGCCACCGAACCGGAAACGCCACTTGGTCGATTTGATAGAGCTCGTCGGCTGGTTCGAAACCGCCGGCGGCGATATCCGACCCAAGGGTTCCGGCGGGGATGTCGCGCAGATCGTGTTCCAACAGCAACAGTTGGTCGGACACTTCGTAGCCGGCGTCCGTCCAGAGGCTCGTCCGCGAAGGCAAGAGCGCGGGTGATAGGACCGGGGTGGCAAGTTCCCGGACGAGCTCGGTGCAGGCTCGCAGAAAGCGAGCATTGCCTCGCTCGAGCCGCAGGGCGACGGCCGGAAAGTCGTCGTTCCATGGTCGGGCCCAAGCCTTGGCCCAACCCTGCGACATTTGCATGAGGTCGGGCCAGTCGCCGCGAACTCTGAGCCCATGTGACTTCACCATCTCAGAGAATATGGCTATGGGAGAGTATGGGAGTGGAGGTTGTCTACATCACGCATCCCGCCTGTCTCGAGCACCTGGCCGGAAGCGGACATCCCGAGCGACCGGAAAGGCTCCGCGCCTTCGAAGCAGGTATCAACGCGAGCGGGGTGTCGGCCAAGCGGCTGGCTTCGGAGGTCGCTGAGCAAAAATGGATCGAGGCAGTGCACGATGCCGTCTATCTCGACAACCTCCGCGATTTCTCGCAGACCGGCGGAGGCATTGTCGACTCCGACACCTGGGTCGACTCCTCCACCTGGGAAGCGGCTTTACGGGCGGCCGGCGCCGCCGGAATGGCTCTGCGCGAAGGCGCCGAGATTGCCCTCCTGGGCGTGAGGCCGCCTGGCCATCATGCCCTCCGACGGCGGGCGATGGGGTTTTGCTTTCTCAACAACATCGCGGTCGCCACCGCTGAAATTCGAGACAGGGGGGAGAAGGTGGCAATCGTCGATTGGGACGTTCATCACGGCAACGGGACGCAAGTGGCCGTGGCGGACGATCCTGGCACCCTCTATGTCAGCCTCCACCAGAGTCCCTTCTACCCGCTGACCGGACTCCTCAGCGAAACCGGGGCAAACGGAACCACGGTGAACCTCCCCTTCCCCGCCGGGACCGGCGGTGATGTTTACCGGCAGGCGTTTGCGCGACTAGTCGGCCCCATCGTCAGACAGTTCGAGCCCGACTACATTCTCATCTCCGCCGGGTTCGACGCCCATGTCGATGATCCGCTGGCCGATCTGTCGCTTGACTCAGCGGACTACGGGTTCATGGCGAAAAAGGTCCGGCAAGCGGCACCGTCAGCACCGGTGATCGTCTTTCTTGAGGGCGGTTACGACCTGGCGGCGATCGAGACGTCGGCGGCAGCGATGGTGCGCGGTCTGGTCGACGACTGGAACGAGCCCACAGGGGTTCTACGAACATCTCCCCCCGAAGCCTTCACCGTGGTCGAGGAGGCCGAGCAAATCTTCAGCACCTTCTGGAGGTTGTGACACGCGCACAACCGGCTATCCCACATCGAGCAATGCCGCCTCTTCATTCCACTTGCATTGGATGCCGCCAATCGAGGCGACAGAAGTTGGCGTGACCTTGGTAATTCCGGCCGCACCCGTTTTGCCGGACCTCTACTTCTGGGCGCTGCAGGCCAGCTTTGCTGGAAAGGGCGGTACCAGCGGCGGGGCTCATATCGGGTTGCAGTGGCATACCGGTCACCCGGACAGCACTGCTGTCAATTGGGGTGGTTACGCCAGCGACGGGTCGATTCTCGACGGGAGCACTTCGGCGCTGGCCTCGGCAATGGCAAATCCTCACACCCGCGACTATCCGTGGCGCCCGGGGATCCCGTATCGACTGGTTATTAGCAAGGACGGCGAACGAGGGGAGGGCTGGTGGAAAGGCTCAGTGATCGACCTCGAACAAGAGATCCAAACGGAAGTTCGCAGCCTCTTTTCACCGGGGGATGAGCTCGTCGGGCTCATGGTCTGGACCGAGGCATTCTGCCGATGTGAAGCACCGCCGGTCGCAGCCATCTGGTCGTCGCCCTCAGCCGTGGCAGTCGACGGCGCCGCCTTGCGACCCGAAGGCGTAAGCCTCACCTACCAGAGTGAAAGCAGCGGCGGCTGTGCGAACACCGATTCCTACGAACTCCCCCACGGGCTCGCCCAGGTCACCGGCGTCACAAGGACCAACCAGGCAGGAGCCGTGCTGCGTTGGTCCTAAAGCTCGAGACCCGCCTCGAGCGCCCGCGCCCGCAGCTCGTGCGGATTCCGAGAGTGGGGGAGCGCCGACCGCACCGAGATGCGCCGGCTTAAGACCAGCGTTTGCAGGTTCTGGTCGAAAGTGTGCATGCCCGAGAACTCGGACTCTTTCAGTACCTCATCGAGGCTGCTGGTGAGAGTTCCATCGAGAATTCGATCCCGCACCCGCTCGTTGTTGGTCAAGAGCTCAGTGGCGAGCACTCGTGACCCACCGTCGGTGGTTTCGAGCAAGCGTTGGCTGATGATGGCTCGCAGATGGGCGGCCAGTTGGCGGCGGGCCAAGGCCTGCTCGCTCACCGGGTAATAGCCGACAATACGAGTGATCGTGTCGGCTGGGTCGACCGTGTGCATGGAAGAGATCACCAAGTGGCCGGTCTCAGCCGCGCCGATCGCGGCCCGTGCGGTCTCGAAATCGTCGATGTGCGAGACCGCGATCACGTCCGCGTCCTGGCGAACTGCGCGCCGGATCGCCTCGGCGAAGGTGGCAGTGTCGACCCCTACCTCCCGTTGCGCCACCACGGCCAGCTTGTCGGGATGAAGCACCTCGATCGGATCCTCGACGGTGACGATCGAAACCGGCTTGGTGCTGTTGATGTGGTCGATCATCGCCGACATCGTCGAGGTTTTCCCCGAGCCCGAGGGTCCGGTGACGAGGAGGAGGCCCTTCGGCTCGCTGGCCAATCGGCGCAGGATCGGGGGTAGGCCGAGCTCCTCGAAGTTCAGCGAGTCGGATGGCACCCGGCGCATCACCAAGCTGATCGATCCGCGTTGGCGAAACGCGGTGACGCGGAACCGTCCCAGGTCGGGGCGTCCGAAGGCAAAGTCGGCGTCGCCGCGTTCCTTGAACTCCTTCACCGCCCGCTGAGTGAACACCACTTGGGCGATGGCTTCGGTGTCGTCGGGGCGGAGGCTGGCGACACCGTGCAGACGGCGCAGCTCGCCGGCGACGCGGACTACCGGAGGCGAGCCCACCTTGAGATGGAGATCGGACGCGCCGGCTGACACCGCCCGCTGCAACAGCTCTTCGATGCCAGTTTCCACGATGAATCCAACTCCCTTCGAGGGTTGAGTCGCTTGTATCGGCATTGCTTGAGAATGTCTTGAGAGGTCGGGTTCCCTCGACCCCTATCCTCGCCCCCAATGACCCCCAACCGGCTCTCCTGGTTGGTCGAGCCGGGAAGTCCGAGTCGCGAGCTAGCCGACCTCTTCGAAGCCGCCGGCTACCAGTTCTTCCTTGTGGGAGGCTCGGTCCGCGACGCGTTCTTGGATCGTGATCACGAGGACCTCGACTTCGCCACCGACGCGCTGCCGCCCGCGACTCGGAAGATCGTCAGCCGTTGGGCCGATGAGGTCTATCGAGTTGGCGAGGCATTCGGGACCATCAAAGTCCACAAGCGGTCGCTTCGCGCCGAGATCACGACATTCCGCTCGGAGATCTATCGCGACGAGAGCCGCAAGCCAACGGTCACCTATTCGAGCACGATCGAGGAAGACCTCTCCCGACGTGACTTCACGATCAACGCTATTGCCTTACGGCTGCCGGCGCTCGAGACGGCCGATCCCTATGGGGGCTTACAGGATTTAGCCGTGGGACGGCTCGACACGCCCCTCGATCCCGACATCTCCTTCAGCGACGACCCGCTCCGAATGCTGCGGCTGTTTCGGTTCCACGCCACACTTGGTTTCGAAATCGTCCCCCGAGTGTGGGAGGCGGCGACCCGACTCTCGCCCCGTCTCGAAATCATCTCCGCCGAGCGCATTCGCGACGAACTCTCCAAGCTGATAGTGGCACCTGCGCCGAGTTCAGCCCTATCGGGAGTGGTCAAAACCGGGCTGGCCAACTGGTTCCTCCCCGAGCTCGGCGCGTTGGCCATGGCCCAAGACCCGGTCCACCAGCACAAGGACGTGTTGTCGCATTCGCTCGCGGTGCTCGACAAGACCCGGCCTGAGCTGACGATCAGATTGGCCGCGCTCCTCCACGACATCGGCAAACCTGCGACTCGCGAGTACGGGCCCGAAGGGGTCAGCTTCCATCATCATGAGGTTGTCGGGCAACGGATGGCCCGTGACCGCCTCCGCGCTCTCCGTTACTCCAAGGAGCTGATCGATGATGTCGGCCGGCTGGTGTTCCTCCACCTCCGCCCCCACACCCTCCGGATGGGCTGGTCAGATGCGGCCGTCCGTCGCTACGTGCGCGACGCCGGCGATCTGCTCGAATCGCTGAACGAATTGGTTCGCTGTGATGTCACCACCGCCAACGCCCGCAAAGCCGACGACATCAGCCGCCGCATCGACGAGTTGGAGTTGCGCATCGACGAGTTGGGCAAGCAAGAAGAACTCGACTCGTTGCGTCCCCCCATCGACGGTCACCAAGTCATGGAACGTCTCGGCATCAAACCCGGCCCGCTGGTCGGCGAGATCATGGAGCTGCTCTACGAACGACGCATCGAGCAAGGCCCCTACTCGGTTGAAGAGGCGCTCGCCATGGTCGAGGACTGGTACAACGAGCGCTCCTGACCCTCTCCCCTGCGGAAGTATCCAGTCCGGACACTTCCGGCAGGGGAGAGGGCCGGGATTCAGGCGGCAGTGTATATGCGTATACTGACAGAAGATGACGTTGAAAACGACGGTGCTTGGTGCTAGCGGACTTGCGGGTGGCGAGCTCATTCGCATCTTGGACGACCACGATGGCTTCGACCTGGTCCACCTCGGCGCGCATAGCCACGAAGGGGGAACGCTCGCCGACGTCCACCCGCAGCTTCGCAACGGAACAAGGCCGCTGGGTGCCATTAGCGCTGAGGTAGGCCCGCTCGACATCGCTTTCCTCGCGTTGCCGCATGGGGCGTCCGCAGCACTTGGCCGAGAGTTGCGCGAGCAAGGCGTCAAGGTTGTCGATCTCGGCAGCGATTATCGGTTCGACCCTCAGTGGCGGTATGGGCTGCCAGAGCTCTTCGACGTCAAAGACGGGTCCGCCGTTGCCAGCCCCGGTTGCTATCCCACCGCCATCCTGCTCGCCATTGGCCCGTTGGTTCAAGCCGGGGTGGTGTCAGCCACGGGAATTGTCGCCGACTGCATGTCGGGAGTGACCGGAGCCGGCCGATCGCTGAAAGACGAGCTTCTGTTTGGTGAGGTAGCCGAGGGCGTTCGCGCCTATGGGATCGCCAATCACCGGCATCGTGCGGAGATCGAGATGGGACTCGAGCTGCTCGGCGCCACCGAAGCGATCGTGACCTTCACTCCGCACCTGGTCCCGATGCAACGCGGCCTCCTCGCCACCGTCACCACCCAACTGCTCACTGACGACAACCCGAGCGAGGTTCTCGCGGCGGCCTACACCGAGGCACCGTTTGTCGAGGTGATCGACCGGCCACCGCAGACCCGATGGACGGTCGGTTCCAATCGAGCGCTCGTCGCAGCGTTTGTCGACGAACGGCAAGGAGTCGTCATTGCTCAGTGCGCGATTGACAACCTGGGCAAAGGTGCGGCGGGTCAGGCGGTGCAAGCGGCCAATCTGATGGTCGGGTATGACGAAACCGAGGGCCTGACGACCTCGGGATGGATGCCGTGACCGGTCACTCCAGTCCCAACCCGGTCAAGAGTCGCATTTCTAACTCGATGGGGAAGGCCCGCATCCTGATGGAGGCGTTGCCCTACATCAAGGCGTTTCGGGGAAGGACGGTGGTCGTCAAGTTAGGCGGTACGACCATGGACGACCCCGAGCTGCAGGCGAGCTTTGCGGGCGACGTGACCTTGCTGGCGATGGTCGGGATCCGGCCGGTGGTTGTCCACGGCGGTGGCCCCCAGATCTCGGCCGAGATGAGGAGGTCGGGGATCGAGCCCAGGTTCGAGGACGGACAGCGAGTCACCGGACCCGAGGCGATGGCGGTGGTGCAAAGGGTGCTGGCGGGCGATATCAATCCGCGAATCGTCAGTCTGCTCAACGGTCATGGTTGTCCCGCGGTCGGTCTCACCGGGCTTGATGGTGGGATGCTGAGCGCCCGTGCGCTCGGAGGAGAACTCGGCCTCGTCGGTGAAACCGAACAAGTCGACACGACGTTGCTCGACGATCTGCTCGAAGCGGGGATGGTGCCGGTGATCGCCCCGCTCGCCACCGGCCCCGAGGGAAAGGTGTACAACCTGAACGCCGATGTCGCCGCCGCCTCCCTCGCGATCGCCCTCAGCGCGCAGAAGCTGATCTATCTCACCGATGTCGAAGGCGTCCGCCGAGTCCGCGCTGACGCCGGCTCCCTCATCTCGCGCATGTCGGCGTCCGAGCTCGAAAACCTCCTCGGGACCGATGAGATTGCCGGAGGGATGCGACCCAAGCTCGAATCATCTCGCAACGCCCTCCTTGGCGGGGTCGCCCAGGCCCACATCCTCGACGGCCGCATGCAGCACGCCTTGCTGCTCGAAATCTTCACCCCGGAGGGGATCGGAACGATGGTCACCCAATGACCGCATTGCCAATGAACGCTTTGATGGACACCTACTCCCGATCCGAGGTCACCTTCGTTCGTGGCGAGGGGTCCTGGCTGTATGACGACCAAGGCAAGGACTACCTCGACTTCCTTGGCGGACTGGCGGTGGTGGCGATCGGACACGCCCATCCGGCGGTCACCGCGGCGGTGGCAAAACAGATGGACACCTTGGTCCACGTTTCCAACCTGTACTCGACCGAACCGATGATCACGCTCGCTGAGCGTCTCGCCGACATCTCCGGTCTCGACCGGGTGTTCTTTACCAACGACGGCGCCACCGCCAACGAAGCGGCGATCAAGTTGGCCCGCCGCTACGGCCAAAAGCATTTCGGTCCGGATCGATATGAGGTGATCTCCCTGCTTGACAGCTTTCATGGGCGCACCCTGGCGACCCTTGCCGCCACCGGGCAGCCCGGAAAGCAGGCAACCTTCCAACCCTTGCCGGCGGGCTTCATACAGGTTGAAGCAGGAAACCTCGAGGTACTGACCCAACTCGTCGACCAGCGAACGGCGGCGGTCATGCTCGAAACTGTGCAAGCCGAAGGCGGGGTGATCCCGCTGCCCGACGATTACCTTCACGAAGTTCGGCAGCTGTGCGACGCCACCGGCACTTTGCTCATCATCGACGACGTCCAAGCGGGCGTCGGGCGCACCGGTGAGTGGTACTCATGGCAATCCCTCGGGATCAGTCCCGACATCGCGACGACAGCCAAGGCGCTCGCCAACGGTCTGCCGATCGGAGCTTGTCTCGCTACCGAGAAGGTAGCGAGCGCGTTCGCGCCCGGAGACCACGGCACCACCTTCGGCGGCGGACCCGTGATCTGCTCCGCCGCGCTGGCGGTCCTCGACATCATCGAGAGCGAGGGATTCCTCAAGAACTGCCGGGCCCGGTCCAGTCAACTACAACGCGGTCTGTCTTTACTTCAGGGGGTTAAGCAAGTCCGGGGCAAGGGCCTTCTCCTCGCGGCTCAGCTCGACCACGAGCGCGCCAACGAGGTCGCCTCTTCGGCGCTGCAACACGGGCTGGTGGTCAATGCCGTTCGGCCCGACGCGATCCGGTTTACTCCTCCGCTTTCGGTCACGGCCGACGAGGTCGAGCTGGGTATTGATCGGTTCCGCCAGGCACTGGCATGACGGCCGACACCGCCTCACGTCGCCGCGCTCTCCGCCGGATGATCGAAGAGAACCTGATCTCGAGCCAGGCCGAGCTCGTTTACGGATTGCATCAACAGGGATTCGATGTGACCCAGGCGACCGTGTCGCGCGATCTGGGGGCGATGGGGGTGCTCAAGAACGGCGGCCACTATCGCTTCCGGCGTGCCATCCACGCCGATGCCCACCTCGCCCGCGCCATCGGCGAATACGTGCAGAGCTTTGCCAGCTCGGGCAACCTCGTCATCTTGAAGACTCCACCCGGAGCTGCCCAGGTGGTAGCCGCCGCCATCGACGGCTCGCAGATGGAAGGGGTGTTGGGATCGGTCGCGGGAGATGACACGGTGCTTTTGGTGGCGGCGGAGCCGGGCGGCGGCCTCGACCTGAAGAACCGCCTGGAGCTGATCGGGGACACCCGATGAAGGTGGTCTTGGCCTATTCGGGTGGACTCGACACGTCAGTGATCCTGGCCTGGTTGATCCAGGAGAAAGGGGCCGAGGTCGTCACCTACACCGCCGATGTCGGCCAAGGGGAGGAGGTCGAAGAGGCGAGAGCCAAGGCCATCGCCACCGGGGCGGTCGAGGCGATCGTCGAGGACCTGCGGGAGGAGTTCGTGACCGATGCCGTCTTCCCCGCCTTACGGGCCGGGGCCGTTTACGAGTCGTACTACCTGCTGGGAACTTCGCTGGCCCGGCCGATCATCACCCGAGGGATGATGCGGACCGTCAGGGCTGTGGGCGCGGACGCCATCGCTCACGGCGCCACTGGCAAGGGCAACGACCAAGTCCGCTTCGAGCTTTCGGCCTACGCCATCAACCCTGACATCAAGATCATCGCTCCCTGGCGAGAGTGGAAGTTACGCGGACGGGCCGACCTCGTCGAGTACGCGGCCGAAAAGGGCATCCCGGTCCCGGTCACCGCCGAGAAGCCCTATTCAATCGATGCCAACCTGCTCCACGTCTCCTACGAGGGAGGCGTGCTCGAAGACCCCTGGGTCTCACCGCCCGCAGGAATGTTCAGAATGACGGTCGATCCCGAAGCCGCCCCCGAGACGGCAGAGGTGGTGACGATCGGATTCGACTCCGGGAACCCGGTCGCCATCGACGGCGCCGCGCTGGGACCCGTCGATCTGCTCACCGCTTCCAACCGGCTTGGCGGCCGGCACGGCGTTGGCAGAGTCGACATCGTCGAGAACCGGTTTGTCGGCATGAAGAGCCGTGGTGTGTACGAAACCCCCGGCGGGACATTGCTGCACCATGCCCGGCGGGCGGTGGAGTCGATCACTCTTGACCGTGAGGTCGCCCACCTCCGCGACGAGCTCGCGCCCCGTTATGCCGAGATGGTCTACAACGGCTTCTGGTTCTCGCCCGAGCGGCGAGCCTTGCAGGCGTTCATGGACGAAGTCCAAAAGCGAGTCAACGGAGAGGCGAGGCTGCGCCTCTACAAGGGCAATGTGATCGTCGAGGGCCGGCGGTCGGAGACCTATGACCTCTACGACCAGGCCACTGCCACGTTTGAGGAGGATGACGTATACGACCAGGCCGACGCCGCGGGCTTTATCCGTCTCAATGCACTGCGACTGCGCCGCCTCGGGGAGGAACGCCTAGGAGAAGGGGAATGACGCGAAGGCGAATGACGCTTTGGGGTGGGCGCTTCGCGGATCGTCTCTCCGACGAGGCTTTCGCCTACACCGTCGACCTGGCCGACCGGAGGCTCCTTTCCTTTGACCTCGCCGGTTCCATCGCCCATGTCGAGATGCTCGGCGCGACCGGAATCATCGCTGCGGCCGAGGCGAGAACGATCAGAGAAGGGCTCGAACGCATCGCCGCCGAAGACTTCGAGTTTGTGGACGGAGACGAGGATGTCCATTCGGCGGTCGAACGACGGTTGATCGAATTGGTCGGCGAAGTGGGGGAGAAGCTTCACACTGGTCGCAGCCGCAACGATCAGATCGCCCTCGACCTTCGGCTCTATCTCCGGGCCGCGGCGGTGGGGCGGCGCAACGATCTCGCCGAGCTGATCGGCGCCCTGACGGACCAAGCCGAGCTTCACGCCGATACCGCGATACCGACCTACACCCATCTTCAGCAAGCTCAGCCTTCAACGCTCGGTCAGCACCTGCTCGCCCATGGATGGGCCCTCTCCCGCGATCGTGAACGTCTTCTTGACTTGGACCGTCGGTTGGCGGAGTCACCGCTCGGGGCGGGTGCCTCCGCGGGGTCGAGCCTCTCCCTCGATCCAGCGCAGACCGCGGCCGCGCTTGGATTCGCTAGCTCCTTCGTCAACTCGCTCGACGCGGTCGGAAGCCGGGATGTCGCGGCCGAGTTTGGTTTTGTCCTCACCCAAGCGATGGTCAACCTCTCCCGTCTGGCCGAGGAGCTGGTGCTGTGGGCAACGAGCGAGTTCGGGTGGCTCTCCCTCTCCGATGCGTACGCGACTGGTTCGTCCGCGCTGCCGCACAAGAAGAACCCGGACGTGGCAGAGCTGGTGAGAGGTCGGACCGCCTCCGCGATCGGCCACCTCAATGCTCTCCTCGTTCTTCAGAAGGGCCTTCCTTTGACCTACAACCGCGACTTGCAGGAGGACAAACCCGCCCTCTTCTGGCTCGACGACACCCTCGCTTCTTCTTGCGGGGCGCTGGCGGGGGTGATCCGCACCGCCACCTTTCATCCGCCGGCTCCGTCCCCTGTCACCGAGGCGCTCGGCATCGCCGAGAATCTGGTCCGACGAGGCGTGCCGTTTCGAACGGCCCATGCCGCTGTCGGAAAGCTTGTCGCCCTCCTCGATGGCCGTCCCTTCACGGAAGCAAGTGCCGACGTTCTCGACGCGGCCGGTGTGCAATCCGCCGACCTGGTGGTGCGACCGCCTCAGGCTGGGCGTTCGGTGGCCGACCAGGTCGCGAGCCTACGGTCGTCAACTAGCTGACTGCCGGCGGCGGAACGACCGCACCCCTTCACGGTTGGTGCAACGAGCTGAGCAATGCTTGCGGGAATGGTTGCGGCTGACATCGATGAACACGTCGCGGCAGTCGTTGGCTGAGCAAACTCCGAATCGATCGGTGCCGTAGTGGACCACCAGCTCGGCGAGCCCCATCCCGATCGTGGCGCCTAGCCATCCGGCCGGAGTTTTCTCGTCCGGGGCCACATGGAGGTGGGGGCCCTCGCCGTGGAGCCCGACGAACGGCGTGGCTCCAGCCCCGCGCAGGATGGCATTTATCCCCGTCGCAGCCTGGTCCACAGATGCAGACTCGAAGACTGCTCGGACTTGAGTGCGGAGCCGCCGCATAGCTTCGAGATGACTGGGCCGGACCTTGGACGTCCGGTCGAGATCGGAGCGATTGATGAGGGCTTGCACCGCCGAGACGTCGAGAGTGTCGGCGCCTTCGAGGACGTCTTCGCTGTTGACCAGGGTCACGGCCAGCTTGAGCGGGTAGTCCTTGTAATGGGAGAATTGCACTTGACTTATTACCAGCATCTAGTCTAATCTGTAAGTAGCTAAGAAGCTATTGATACTTACCAAAGCCGCACAGCCACTGCTGGAACGAGTTGAGAAAGGAGGTGACGTCATGAGATTTCTCTTTTGGTACGCCGTCGCCGCCGAAGCTGCGCTCTCGGCTCAAGACAACGAAGACAAGGCGTAACCCAAATGGCGAACGAGACCGCAAGTGGGTTCTCGTTCCGGCGAGGGCTTCGTGACACCCTCCCGTTGGTTCCACCATTAGTGGTCTTCGGGTTTGTGTACGGAGCCCTTGCCGTGCAAGTGGGCTTTAGTCCCTGGCTCACCGTTCTCTCTTCCCTTTTGATCGTTTCCGGGTCCGGCCAATTGGCGATGGTGGGACTCCTTCCGTTTGGCGTGGGCCCGGTGCTGGCGGCAACCACCGGTTTGGCCCTGCGCCACCTTCCGATGTCGATGAACCTGGCGGGGCTGATCGGTTTCCAACCGTGGTGGCGACGAGTTCAACTCGCCTGGGTGCTGGTCGACGAGAGCTACGGGCTCACCGTGGCTGCAGCCGAGAGAGGCCTCCCCGACCTTGCCGCCTACAAGTCGGCCTCCGATCTGACCCTTTACAGCAACTGGCTGGTGAGCACCTCGATCGGCGCCTGGCTCGGCACCTCGCTGGACCCCGAAAGATTTGGCCTCGATGTCGTGATTCCGCTCGTATTTGCCGGCTTGGCCGCGGCGTTGATCAAGGGTTGGAGGCGATGGTCGGCGGCCGGCCTCGCCCTGTTGATGACGATCGGGGCGGTACTTTGGCTTCCGACCGCCTGGCAGGTCACGAGCGCGGCGACGGCCGCAGCTTTGGCTGCCAGCCTCCTCCCCGAGCGATGAGCTACCTGTGGCTGGTGTTGGCGGTGGCGGCGATCAACTTCGCCAGCCGGATCTCGTTTCTTGCCCGACCGGGCGCCAAATCGAACAACAATCGTTTTCTCGAGGTCTTCCCGGTCGCCCTTTTTGTTTCGCTCGCGGCCCGCGACCTGATCGCGCCCGATGGCAGCATCATCGCCAGTCCGTCGCTGGCTGCCGCTCTCGGCGCCGTCGTTGGTGGTTTGGTCTTTCGCCGGTCCATCCTGGGCGTCGTTGGCGCCGGCCTCGCGTTCTATTGGGTCGCTCGCCTCTTAGCCTGATCGGCCATGCCCCTCATTGCCGCTTTCGCGGCCGCCGTCGCTCTGCTCTCATTGGTCGCCTTTCTCGGCGGCGTCTTCTGGATGTTCGATTTGGTGGCGGCGTTCCGGCCCCAGCTCGCCCTGGTCCTGCTGGTCTTGAGCAGCATCCTGATGCTGAGCCGCTGGCACCGGACGGCGTTGGTCATCGGTTTGGTGATGGTGGTCAATGTGGTGACGATCATCCCGCTCTTCGTTCCGGGACCACGGGCGGCGACGCGGGATCTTCGCATCCTGTCTTTCAACGTCCTCGCCAACAACGAGGACTACGAGGAGGTCATCGAGTTCATCCAAACGAGCGGGGCCGACCTGGTTGTCCTGCACGAGGCGAGCGAGCCCTGGGAGGAGGCGCTGGGTGAGGCGGACCTCGGATACACGATCTGGCTCAACCGCAACCCGGAGGACATCTTCAGCTCGGTGGTGCTGGCGCCGCCCGATGCCGTTGTCGAGTCGTTTGGTTTCAGGCTGGACGATCCGCGCTCGGTTGCGATCAGACTTCCCTCCGGGGTCTCGGTGCTCGCCATCCATCCGCTCTCGCCCCAACGAAGGCAACGGGCCGAACTGCGAGATCGACAGTTGGCCATCGCCGGCGATTGGGTCAAAGAGCAGGCCGGACCGGTCATCGTCACAGGTGATTTCAATGCCAGCCCTTTCTCCTATCCGTATCGTCGTCTGCGGGCGACGACAGGCCTCAACGACTCGATCCGCGGGTTTGGGCTCGAGCTGACCTATCCGGCTCGGCTCCCTTCCTTTTTTCAAGTCTCGATTGACCATTTGCTCTTTTCCGAAGGGCTGGCGGTGGTCGATCGGCGTCTCGGCCCGGCGCTGGGTTCGGACCATTTTCCGCTCATAGTTGACCTAGCCGTGTCGTCCTAGGAGCACTACCGTCGGAGTCATGCCCGATAGATTTCGTGAACACCGCTCCAAGCTCTCGTCCCAGATCGGGAGCGATGCCGCCGCCCTCGTCCCGGCCAGCACCGAGACCATCCGCAACGACGATGTCACTCACGAGTTTCGCCAAAACTCCGAGTTCTTCTATCTCACCGGCTTTCACGAACCCGAAGCCGTGGCTCTGCTCGTGCCAGGCCACCCCGACGGGGACTATCACCTATTTGTCCGCCCCCGCGATCGCAACGAGGAGATTTGGAACGGATATCGCGTCGGCAAGGAAGGGGCCAAGGAACGCTTCCAGGCCGATCAGTCCTACGAGATCACCGAGCTCGACACGATGCTGGCCCAATTGCTACTAGGCCGGGAGAGGCTTTTCTACCGATCGGGCAACGGGCACGACCGCCGCGTGCAGACTTTGTTGGAGAAGTCCCGCAACTATCACAAGCGCACCGGGAAGGTGTTGCCGAGCACCATCGTTGACCTCGCTCCCGTTCTTGGCGAGATGCGGCTGCGCAAGACGGCAGCGGAGATTGAGAGCCTGCGTGCGGCGTGTTCGCTATCAGCCGAGGGTCATCGGGAGGCGATGCGTTTCGCCCACCCCGAGTTGGCCGAGTACCAGGTGCAGGCGGCGATGGAGTACGTTTGGCGGGAAGGAGGGTCACCTCGCAATGGCTACCCGTCGATCGTTGCGTCCGGGCCAAACGCCTGCATCCTGCACTACGTCGAGAACGACCGCATGATCGAAGACGGCGACCTGATCCTGATCGACGCCGCCTGCGAGGTCGACTACTTCTCCTCCGATATCACGCGCACGTTTCCGGCCAATGGCAGCTTCACCGGACCCCAGGCTGCCATCTATGAGGTGGTGCTGACGGCGCAGAAGGCCGCTATCAGCCCGGCCCGGCCCGGGGCGACGATCCGGTTGATGCACGAGACATCGATGGAGGTTCTCACCGAGGGCCTGGTCGATCTCGGGCTGCTGCCGCGCAATGTCGATGACTCCTTGGCCATGAATCACTATCGAGAGTTTTTCATGCATGGCACCAGCCACTGGCTGGGACTCGATGTCCATGACGCGGGCAGCTATCGCGTCGAGGGCAAACCCCGTGTCCTCGAACCCGGGATGGCGTTCACCGTCGAGCCGGGCGTCTATGTCGACGGTCGCGAGGAGATCGAGTTCAACCTCCATGCTTACGACCTCGATGAGCACCTGGAGCAATCGTTCCTTGACCCGTCCGGAGCGAAGAAGCGGCTGGAGGAAGCGAAGGAAAAGGCGGACAAAGTGACTCACAAGGTCCCGGCCGAGTTCCGCGGGATCGGGGTGAGGATCGAGGACGACATCCTCATCACCGAGAGCGGGCACGACAACCTCACTTCGTTCGTCCCGCGCGAGATCGACGAGGTCGAGGCGCTTTGCACGCAACAGTCCTGGCTCAGCCGGGCTTGAGCTCCTCGGCGGGTCGTCCCTCTTCTCGGCATAGCGGCGGGAGAGGTTCTTGTAGGCGTTCGAGTTGAAGGCAACGATTGTGGCGATTAGCCCGATGGAGCCAGCAACGATAAAGATCAGGGCCATCCCACGCTCGGGCCCGGTCCCAAACCAGGAACCGATCGTGTCGGCTCCGGCGCCGTCGGTCATGAAGGGGATTACCCAGGCCTGAGCGATCGGGCCGATGAGAAAAGCCGTGACCGGCGAGGCCGCGGTTTCGACGGTTTGGGCGAACCCGAAGACCCGACCCTGTTCCTTGAACGGTACGACCTTCTGGATGATCGTTTGCTCCGAAGCCTCGGCCATGGGAATGACCACCATGTAGAAGAAGAAGCCGATCGCAAGCGGGATGATTGAAGACCGAATCGGAAACAGGATCGTGATCGTCCACATCACGACGTTGACCAACAACAGGGTGTGAGCCGGATTGGTCCCCAAACCTCGTCTCGCGACCACGAGCCCGCCAATGATGAAGCCCGAGCTCGTAAGCGCCAGCATGATGCCCCAGGCCTCGACCGAGACAAGCTCGAGGCCGTAGGGGTCCATAAGGGCCATGAACACTCCGCCGAGAAAGTTGTTGAAAGTGCTGAAGAAGAGCAAGGCCATGAGGCCCGGCACCGCCCGCACCGCTCTCAACGCGCCCTTGGCATCGAACTTCGTTGGTCCCTCGGCGCTGGCATCGTCTTAGGTGTGCGGGGCGGTGTCGTTCTCGATCTGAATCGTCGCCAGATGGGCTCCGGCGATTGCCGTCAATGCCACCGTGATGATGACGCACGCCCCCATGCCGAGCATTCCGATAGCCAATCCACTGAAGACCGACGTGAGTGCAAAAGCGATCCCGTTGGCGGTGCCGACGAGGCCATTGGCCCGGTCATGGCGATCCACGGGGACGACCAGGGTGACCGTGGTCGATAACGCGACGGCGCGTAAGTTGCCGGCGATAGCCCCGGCGAGCACGAAGACGATGAAAACCCAGGTCAGCGGTTACCCGAGCGAGGGAAGCGAGCCGTCGGGCGCCACCAGATAGACGACCCCGGCCAAGACGAAGAGAACTAATGAGGCGGCGTTTGAAACCACCATCGAGGTCTTGCGCTTGTTCCGATCGACATATGTCCCAAAGAAGATGCCGGACGCGGCAAACAGGAGCATGAAGGTGCCCCCGATGACGGACGACGCGATGACCGAACGCGTCTCAAGGTAGACCCAAAACGTCAGGGCGAACCACAAGAAGTGGTTGGTCGTGCTGGCGATGACCGTGTTGAGGACGAGCCGATGAAACGTCGTCACTGGTTTCTCCTACGCGAAAAACGGGGGCTAGGCCGCGTAGGGCATGACGTACCACCATACCGAGAGGAAGTGAAACAGCGACCCGAGGATCACGAAGACGTGGAAGAGCTCGTGATAGGAGAACGTCCGGGCGGCGAGCCGTGGTCGTTTGATGGCGAAGATCACTGTCCCGATCGAGTAGGCAACGCCGCCGGCCACAAGGAGCCACACCGCACCGGGGCCCAAGCGCTTCCAAATCCAGGGGAGGGCCAGGAGCGACATCCACCCCATGGTGTGCTGGAGAATCACCGACAACTTGGTCGATATCCGCGGGAGCACAAACTTGAGCGCGATCCCCACCAGCGCGATGGCCCACACCATCGCGAGCAGGATGACTTGCAGCCAGCCGTCGAGAACAACGACCCCAAACGGGGTGAAGGTGCCAGCGACGAGGAGGAAGATCATCGAGTGGTCGAGGCGCTGGAGGAACTGCTTGCGCCGCTCCTGCCAACCGACCGAGTGGTACAGCACCGAAACGGCGTACATCGCCACCAATGTGCACGAATAGATGAGTCCAGCGACGAGCTGACGGCCACCGGAAGCAGCATTGGCAAGGAGGGCAACGCCGATCACGGCGCCGACCCCGGCTGTGCCGTGCAGCAAGGCGCGAATCGGGTTCTTCACACGTCCCCATTCCCAACGATCCATGGCCCGGCGATCCATGACCCGAGACTATCGGCCGTGTCTCTCTACCTCTTGGTAGGTTTGTTTGGTGGGCCTGCGAATTGCCAACTGCTCAGGGTTCTATGGCGACCGGTTGTCGGCGGCCAAGGAGATGGTCGATGGCGGACCAATCGATGTCCTCACGGGCGACTACCTCGCCGAGTTGACGATGGCGATCCTCTGGCGCAACCAGCGTCGTGACCCCGATGCCGGCTATGCGTCGACCTTTCTCACGCAGATGGAGCAGGTGCTGGCGACGTGTCTCGACCGGGGCATCAAGGTGGTGGTCAACGCCGGCGGCCTCAATCCGCGGGGGATGGCCGAGAAGCTGGAAAAGCTCGCCGCCGATCTTGGGCTCTCGCCACGAGTTGGCTGGGTCGAGGGCGACAACCTCCTCGACCGGTTGCCGGCACTGATCGCGGACGGCAAGGAGCTTCGACACTTCGACACCGGCGAACCGCTCGCGGGCTCGGGCGTGGAGCCGGTGACGGCGAATGCCTACCTCGGGGGTTGGGGAATCAAAACGGCTCTCGACCAGGGGGCCGAGGTGGTGGTCACCGGCCGAGTCACCGACGCCGCGGTTGTGCTCGGCCCCGCCGCCTGGCACTTCGGCTGGGAGCGCGACGACTGGGACTCCCTCTCCGGCGCGATCGTCGCGGGTCACGTCATCGAATGCGGTGCGCAGGCCACCGGCGGCAATTACAGCTTCTTCAGCTCCGACCTGGGGATGCCAGGCTTTCCGATCGCCGACCTCGAAGCCGATGGGTCGTCGGTGATAACCAAACACCCGGGGACGGACGGCGAGGTGTCGGTGGGCACCGTCACTGCGCAGTTGCTCTACGAGATCGGTTCGCCGCGCTATCTCAACCCTGATGTGACCTCGCACTTCGAAACGATCGAGCTGGCATCGGACGGTCCCGATCGAGTGAAGGTGAGCGGAATCGAAGGGAGCCCCCCGCCTCCTGACCTCAAGGTTGCCTTGAACTATCTGGGTGGTTTTCGCAACTCGATGACGTTTGGGATCGCCGGGCTCGACATCGAGAGGAAAGCGGCGGTGCTCGAGCACGCCCTTTGGCAATCGGTCGGAGGGCGCGAGCAGTTCGAGGTGGCGGAGTCTCAGCTCATCCGTTCGGATCGCCAAGATCCCGTCGACACCGACGCCGCACTGTCCTACTGCCGGTTCACGGTGAAGGACCAAGATCAGGACAAGGTCGGAAAGGCCTTTTCGCGCGGGGCGGTCGAGCTCGTCCTTTCGAACTACCCCGGCCTCTTCTTGACGACCCCACCCGGCGACGCCACCCCCTACGCCGTCTACTGGCCGACCACCATCCCCGCCGCACTGGTCCCCATGACCGTTTCCGTTGCAGGAACCACCACAACGGTCACCTCGGTAGCGCCAGAAACTGCGAACCCTGGGTTCGTATCCGTGTCCAGCACGGACTCCAGCCCACAGAACGAAAGTCCGACGGAACGGCGGCCACTCGGAGTGGTCGCGGGCGCGCGGTCGGGAGATAAGGGAGGCAATGCCAATGTCGGGCTATGGGCGCGCTCAGAGCCTGCCTACGACTGGCTGCGTCGATTTCTCACCATCGACAAACTCCGCGAGCTGATGCCCGAGGCCGCGGCGCTGGCCATCGATCGTTACGAGCTCCCCAACCTCCTCGCAGTCAACTTCGTGATCAGAGGCCTTCTGGGCGAAGGGGTTTCCTCGTCGACCCGGACCGATCCGCAAGCGAAATCGCTCGGTGAGTTTCTCCGGGCGAAGCTGGTCGATGTGCCGATCGAAATTTTGACCTGATCGATTTCTGACCCGTCTCGGTAGCATCATCGGACAGTGCCTGGTCCCCGCTCGCTCGCCTACTCGATCTATGAACGGCGGCTGCTAGCCCACCTCGACCACGCCCGGCTGCCCCGCCACATCGGCATCATCCTTGACGGCCACCGCCGGTACGCCCGCGAGTCGGGCCTCCCTTCGTACACCGACAGCTATCGGGCGGGCATGGCGCGGTTCAACGACTTCCTCGACTGGTCGCACGAGCTCGGCGTCCCGGTCGTCACCGCCTGGGTGCTCTCCCGCGAGAACCTGGTGCGGCCCGAGAGCGAGCTCAATCCCTACTTCGAGGTGCTCGGCGAGTTTTTTGGCGAGCTCGCCCAGAAGGCCCAGGCGCGAGGGGAGCGGCTCCGGTTCATAGGCAGCCTCGATCTCTTGCCCTCAGAGCTCGTCGGTGCCGCCAAACGCGCCGAGGACGCACTTAGCGACGGCGACGCTTCCCGCACTCTCAACATTGCGATGGGTTACGGAGGCCGCCAGGAGATAGTCGACGCTGCCAAGGACCTCGTCTCCCGCCTTGCCTCCGAAGGGGTGACCGCGGAGGAGATGGCCACGCACGTCGATGCCGACTCCCTCGCCCGCCATATGTACTCGGCCGATGTTCCCGACCCCGACCTCTTGATCCGCACCAGTGGCGAATCCCGGCTTTCGGGTTTCCTGCTTTGGCAATCGGCCTACGCCGAGTTTGTGTTCGTCGACGTCTACTGGCCGGCGTTTCGCCGGGTCGACTTCCTCCGCGCTCTGCGCGACTTCACCGGTCGCAGCCGTCGCTTCGGGAGATAACGCTTCTAGCGCGTCGACATCCCCGGTTCGAGGTGGTGGAGGTCGTTGAAAAGCCGGAGCGAGAACCCGTGACCGTGGGAGATCGGGATTGTGACCAGGCGGGCGACTCCGGTATGGGAGAGTTCGAGGCGATCCCATTCCCAGGGGGTCGGCGCGACCCCGAGGAGGTGACCGATAACCACGGCGTTAGTCCCCCCGTGGGCGACCAACACCACTCGACGCTCCGCTTCGGGGCTCAGCTTCCAGAGCCTCAGCTCCGATTCGAGGTCGTGGACCCCGCGCTCGCTCATCGCCGCGGCCAGACCGGTGGTGACCCGGAGGTGGAAATCGGTGAAGCGCTCCCCGCCCGGCATGCCACCCCAAATCTCTGAGATCGGGCGAAGGTTGCCGTCGACCCACATCGCATGGATATCGCCCAGTGGCTTCTGCTCCCAATCGTCGGGGTTTCGAATCTCATGCGCCCAGTCGTGCACCTGGGCCTCCATCCCCAGGGCTTCGGCGATGGGGAGCGCGGTTTCCCGCGCCCGTTTCATCGGCGAGGCCCAAAGTTCGTCGACCGCTCCCCAGTCCGCGGCTCGGGCCGCCAACATTTTCGCCTGCTGGTGACCGAGCTCGGAGAGGTGCGGATCGTTGCGATAGAACGTGTCGGGCGCAAAGTCGGGAAGGCCGTGCCGTACCAAGATCAATTCCATGTGAGCCAACAGATAAACAGATGACACCAACCACTTCCCAAACCTAAGGTTTGCGTGGTGGCTATGCCACCACGATTGCCTTCAGAATCGGGGAACAACAATCTTGAACGAACTCATCGCGCATCTTCGAGCTAACGCGCTTCGCACCGACGGCCCATTCAGGCTCCGCTCCGGCGCGACTTCTTCCTGGTATCTCGATGCGCGCAAGACGACCTTCTCCGGCGATGGAGCTTGGTTGGTTGGGAGGGCGCTTTTGGCGGTGATTCGACCCGAGGTCAGCGCGGTCGGAGGGATGACGATGGGGGCCGATCCGATGTCGCTGGCGGCGGCGATGGCAGGGGCCGAGATGGGCCGCTCGCTGCGAGCGTTCTCGGTCCGCAAAGACACCAAGGCCCATGGCACCGGCGGCCGCCTCGTTGGCCCGGTGGAAGCCGGGGAAAAAGTTGCGGTCCTTGACGACACCGTCACCACCGGTGGAGCGTTGAGCGAAGCTATCGACGTCCTCGAACTGGCGCAGGTTGTGGTCACTCAAGTAATCGTGCTGGTCGATCGCAGCTATGGAGTGGTGGAAGAAATCTGCCGAAGCCGTAACCTGGAATACACCGCTCTCATCCGACCCGCAGATCTTGGAGTTGAGTGATGCACCTTGCCGATATCAGGCCAATCGAGGTTCGACGATCCGGGCTGAAGATGTGGTTGATGTCCCTGGCCGGCATCCCGCTGGTCGTGCTGGGCGTCGACGTCCTGCGCAGCCGGCGCATCATCGGCTTTTTCCAGAATCTGATCTGGCCCAACGGAAATCCCGAGGTCCTTGAGGCTCGCGACCACATCTGGGCCGCGGCCCTGATCGTGGTCGGTCTGATCATCGCCCTTTACGGGGTGATCGAACTGATCAATCCCCGTCCAGCCATCTACGCGGACACCCTTGGAATCCATGTGCGGCTTGGCCATCCCCTCGCCAAGGCATCGCTGATTCCGTGGGATGAGCTGGACGACATTGGCGCCGAAGACCTCGACGATGAAGGCGATGCAGTGCCGGTGCTCTGGCTCAGCGTCCTCGAACCCTCCCGATTGCCTGCTCATCCTTGGGGAGCCCGATGGCTCGATACCAAGACCATCGCGGTGCTGGCCTCGGATTGGGAGAAGGCCCCGGCTCCCGTTGGAATGGAAATTGCCCAGGCAGCCCTCACGGTGGCAGGTATTAAGCGCACGGACTCTTCGGTCGTTACGTGACCGGGGTCGGAGCTCACGTCGGATCAGGCGATCCGTTGGCCGAGGCCGCGGCTCGTCAAGCCGATTTGATCCAGATCTTCCTTTCCGATCCCCAGTCGTGGAAGAAGCCGTTGCCTCGCGCCGATGCCGCCGAGCTTCGGAAGTCACCGGTGCCGATCGTCGTCCACGCGCCATATCTGGTGAATGTCGCCGCGGAGGCATCTCGTATTCGGATCCCATCGCGGCGGATCCTGGCCGAGTCCTGCGAGGCTGCGGCCGAGATCGGCGCCGCAGCCGTCGTCGTTCACGGGGGACACCTGACCGGCGAAGGTGATCTTGCCGATACCTACCCCCGATGGCGGAAGGCGCTGCAATCCCTCGACACCTCCGTACCGGTGTGGATCGAGAACACGGCTAGCGGCGACAACGCCGTCTGTCGCCGAGTTGATTCGATTGCCCGCCTCTGGGAGGAGATCGGTGATCTTGCACCCGGTTTCGTGCTCGACACGTGTCATGCCTGGGCAGGCGGGGAGCCGGGCGATGAGCTCGTGGGGCGAGTCCTTGCCGCGACAGGGCGAATCGACTTGGTCCATTGCAACGACTCGCGCGATGATTTCGATTCGCGCCGCGATCGCCACGCCAACTTGGGCCAAGGGAGAATGCCGGTCGACTTGCTGGCCGAGGTGGTAGCCAACGCCGGCGCACCAGTCGTGGTCGAGACTCCTGGCGGGGTGGCCGACCACCTCGCCGACATCGCCTTCGTACGCAACTCGATTGCCGTGGCCGCAGGTACATAGCGCCCGGCGGTTTACAATGTGGTCTCCACGGGCGACCGGTCAGGCGGCCGATGCGAGTCTTGATAGCTACCCGACAAGCTGATTTCCCTCTACCGGACTACGGAGGGGAGAAAGGAAGCGTATGGATTCCGCCGCCGGGGACGAGCGTCCCAAAGTCACCGCTCCGATGGTCAGAGCCCGCAAGGGCGGCCCGCCCCTCATCATGGCCACTGCCTATGACTATCCGTCGGCGCGCATTGTCGACGAAGCCGGGATCGAGATCATCCTGGTTGGCGACTCCGTCGCCAACGTTGTCCATGGACACGCCACCACCATCAAAGTCGGACTCGACACGATGGTCCTCCATACCTCAGCTGTTGCCCGCGCCGAGCCGCGGGCATTGATCGTGGGGGATATGCCGTGGCTGACATATCACCTGTCGACGGAATCGACCATCGAGAACGCCGGCCGGCTCATCCGCGAGGGTGGGGCGGAAGCCATCAAACTCGAAGGTGGACGCAAGCGCTTGCGGATGGTCAAGGCGTTGATCGAGACCGAGATCCCGGTGATGGGCCACATCGGTTTGACGCCGCAATCGGTTCACGCCATGGGCGGATATCGGGTGCAGGGGAAGCTGGTCGACGATGCCCGCGGCCTGATCAAGGACGCTCACGCCCTTGACGAAGCCGGGGTTTTTGCCCTCGTCCTGGAAGGAATTCCGGATCTGGTGGCCGACATAGTCACCAAAGAGGTGTCCTGTCCGACGATTGGGATCGGCGCCGGTAGCGGCACCGATGGGCAGGTTCTGGTGTTTCACGACATCTTGGGGCTTGCCTATGGCAAGACTCCAAAGTTCGTTCGCCACTTCGCCGACCTCCACGCTGAGGCGGTTGAGGGAATGCGTAGCTTTCGCCAGGCAGTGGAAAATGGAAGCTTTCCCAACGATGACGAGACCTATCACCTTTCCGAGGAAGTCGCCAAAGCCCTGGCCGAAGATAAGTAGCTCACTTTTCCTGGGGCTGCTGCTCGTCGCGTGCGGCTCGGCGGCCGCGGTTACGACCTCGACCGCGAATCCTGTCATCACCACGACCACCGCTCCCGAAACGCGACAGTCGCCGACCACCACCCTCCGCATCGCCTTCGACCGGGGTGAGCTCACTGACTTCGAACCCGTCGAGATCGATCTCGGCGGGACCTTGCATTGGGTCGCTCTGGCCGACACCGACGCCGAGCGAGCGAAGGGCTTGATGAATATTGGTGATGTCGGCGACTTCACCGGCATGCTCTTTACGTGGGAGGAAGAGGTGAGCGCCGGCTTCTGGATGAAGGGCACGGTGATGCCTCTCGACCTCTACTTCTATTCCGCCCAAGGTGCGCTGGTCGACCAGGTCTCGCTCGTCCCCTGTTCGGCCGACCCTTGTCCGGTGCATACCCCCGAGACGCCTTTCCAATGGGTGCTGGAAACCCCGGCCGGTAACCTCGCACCTCCCAGAGAACCCCTAACCATTCCTGCGTAAATCTGCGCCCCTAATCAGGGGGTTTTTTACGCAGGAATGGAGGCGATAAGTGACGGGTTACACTTCATGTCACCAGGGCGGGCGAAGCGTCTGCCCAATACCCTGCTTCGTAACTCTCAACTTGGGCGAGCGAAGCCTTCCGCCGAAGCGGATGTCCACAGGAGGAAAATGCACATTGCGCACCTATGAGGTGATGACTATTCATCGCCCTGATCTGAGCGAGGCCGATTTCGAGAGCCGTGTTGACGGGATCGCCTCGTTTCTAACCGAACGCGGAGGAACTATCAGCGGTCGCGATCTTTGGGGCAAACGACGTTTTGCCTATGAGATCGACGATCTGCACGATGGCTTTTACTCAGTCGTGACGTTTGACGCCGAGCCCGAGACGATCAACGACTTGCACCGCATGCTCACGTTGGCCGACGAGGTCGTTCGGCACAAGATCCTCCGGCCCGACGAGCAAATTGCCCCGGTTGTCGAGGAAGGATCTTGATTTGTCACTCCCAATCCGCATATTGGTCGGGAGAAAGAAGGAGGAACTATGTCGACCAACACCGTGACCCTGGTCGGGAACCTGGTAGACGACCCGGAAATGCGATTCACCCCTTCGGGGGTGCCGATGGTCAAGCTCCGGTTCGCGGTAAATCGCCGCTGGCGGGACCAGAACAACGAATGGCAGGAGGAAACTGGCTTTTTCTCCGGCACGATCTGGCGTGAGCACGCCGAGAACGTGAGCGAATCGTTGCAGAAGGGCGCCCGAGTGATTGTCACCGGACGCCTCGACCAGCGCTCCTGGGAGACCCAGGATGGCGAGAAGCGCTCGGTCGTCGAGATCAGCATCGACGAGATCGGTCCGAGCCTGCGCTGGGCAACAGCCACCGTCAACAAGACCGCCCGCTCCGGTGGTGGGGACTTCGCCAACAACAGTGGGGGCGAGCGCGCGATTCCCCCGGCACCGGTGGCGCGCGATGACTACGGCCCCGACGAGGCCCCGTTCTAAAGGGAGGATTTCCATGCCACGGGCAACCAATCTCGATCGAAAGCTGAAAAAGCGACGCCCGGAGGGCAACTTCCGGCGGATGAAGAAGAAGGTCTGTTACTTCTGTGCGGAGCGGGTGGAGTTCGTGGACTGGAAGGACGTCTCGCTGCTCAGAAAGTACATGTCGGATCGAGCGAAGATTCGCTCCCGGCGGGTGAACGGCAATTGTCCCCGTCATCAACGCGAGGTGGCGACGGCGATCAAGAACGCCCGCGAGATGGCGTTGCTGGGATACATGGGCCGCTGATGAAGCTGATCCTCTCCGCCGACGTCGAAGCTCTCGGTCAGCGCGGCGACGTGGTGGACGTGTCCGACGGATATGCCCGCAACTATCTCCTGGCGCGCAAGCTGGCCACCAAAGCCACGCCGTCATCCATCGCGGTCGCCGCCGTGATCGTCGCCAGCCGCAACGCGGCTCACCACAAGCTGCGCCAGGAGGCCGAGAGCATTGCCGGCCGCTTGGTTGGCACCAGGGTGGTCCTTGCCGCCAAGTCCGGCGACGAAGGCCGGCTCTACGGCTCGGTGGGTGTCACTGATTTGGTCGAGGGGATCAGGAAGTTCACCGGCCTCGAGATCGACCGTAAAGCGGTCGAGCTGCACGAGCCGATAAAGGACATCGGTCTCCATGAGGTGACCGTTCGCCTCCATCCCGACGTAGTTGTGCCAATCACCATCGACGTCATTCCGGCCTGAGTCCGTTTTCTATCCCATTCGCGAAAACCCACCACCTGGTGGGTTTTCGCGTTGGGAGGGGTCGGCCTTAAGTTGGTCGCACTTCCCGTTTCAGTCACACCCGACCGTCAGGATCAAATAACCATGACTGAGCGCACCATCGAGGCCCCGCGACGATCGCCCCGTGTCCCTCCCCATTCCCGGGAAGCCGAGCTTTCGGTGCTGGGCGCAATTCTTCTCGCTTCAGATTCAGCCAACGAAGTGATGGATCGCCTGGTGCCCGAGGACTTCTACGTCCCGGCTCACCAGACGATCTTCGAAGCGATGACCACCCTTTACAACACGAGTCAGCCGATCGATGCCGTCACGGTTTCCGAGGAGTTGCGCCGGCGCGACCATTTGGAACGGATCGGTGGGATCTCCTACCTGGCCTCGCTGATCGATCTGGTGCCTGGTGTTTCCAACATCGATTACTACGCCGGCATCGTTGGAGAGCACGGGCTGCGGCGATCGCTGATCAGAGCGGGGGGAAAGGTCAACGAGCTGGCCTTCCGCACCGACGCCGATATTGCCGGGGTTCTCGACCGGGCCGAGCAGGCAGTGTTGTCTGTGGCAGAGAAGGGCGAGTCGAAGCGGATGTTTCACGTTGGGGGCCTGATGAACCATGTCGTGGATCTCATCGAGGCGGCCGACGGCACATCGCCCGCCGGCCTCGCAACGGGGTTTCGCGATCTTGACAATCTGCTTGGTGGACTCCAGCCGGCGAACATGGTGGTGATCGCCGCCCGACCCAGCATGGGGAAGAGCACCCTCGCCCTCAACATCGCCACCAATGTCGCCGTCCGTGGTGAGACCGTTGCCATCTTCAGCCTGGAGATGTCCAAGATCGAGATTGCTCAGCGGCTGATCAGTTCGATCGGCAAAGTCGACACCAGGGTCATGCGAATGGGGGCCAGCAACGATCAGGAGTGGAAGAGGATCAACGACGCCGCCGCCAAGATGTTCACCGCCCCCATGTATGTCGATGACTCCTCGGCGGTCAACGTCACGGACATTCGCGCAAAGAGTCGACGCTTGCAAAGAGCACATGGCCTTTCGCTGATCGTGGTCGACTATCTCCAATTGATGCAGGGGTCGAATAGGGAGAACCGCCAACAGGAGATCGCCGAAATCTCGCGCAGTCTGAAGAATCTGGCCGCCGACCTCGCGGTGCCCATCATCGCGGTTTCCCAACTCAACCGCCTGGCCGAGCAACGGGAGGACAAGCGCCCTCGTCTTTCGGACCTCCGCGAGTCTGGTGCCCTTGAGCAGGACGCCGACATCGTGATGTTCATCTACCGCGACGAGTACTACAAGAGCGAGCGAACGGATGCGGACAAGAAGGGAGTCGCCGAGATCAACGTCGCCAAGCACCGGGGCGGCAAGACCGAAACCGTCAAGATGACTTTTCAACCGAGCTACACCCGCTTCACCGACATCGGTTATGACCGCTAACGAAAGCCAGAGATGAAATCGATCATCCCGCACTTGTGGTTCGACAACAACCTCGAGGAGGCAGTCGACCTCTACTCCTCGATCTTTCCGGATGCAAAGACGCACAGCCTCATGCGCCTCCCGGACGGCAACGTCATGGCCGCCGACTTCGAGATCGCCGGCCAACCGGTGAAAGGTCTCAATGGCGGACCACAGTTCCGCTTCAACGAGTCGTTCTCGTTCTTTGTCGAATGCGACGATCAGGAGGAGGTCGATCGCTACTGGGAAGCCCTGATCGCAGACGGGGGCAAGGAAAGCCAGTGCGGATGGCTCAAAGATCGCTTCGGTCTTTCCTGGCAGATCATCCCCACCCGATTCATGGAGATGATTTCGACCGGGAGCCCCGAGCAGGTTGGGCGGGTCATGGCCGCAATGATGAAGATGCAGAAGATGGATGTCGGCACCTTCGAGGAGGCCTACCGAGGCTGACCGAGCACGAACAAGAAGCGGCTTCGCAGCCGCTTCTTGTCGGTCCCTGACGTCGCCCGATGGAGGAGGAAGAGTCCTGGAGTGAGGATTGGGTAACGCCTGGGTGTTTTGTTGTCCTCTTAGCTATCGGAAGATCTTGGCCGAGTTTGAGGGTCAGCGCGGCTTTCCACCAAAGAACTAGCCCTAACGTCGTGCGATGACCGAGAACTGGACCGAGTTCGGCGACCGCATCTTTGTCCGCCGTTTCTCCAGCCCTTTCGACCTCAACGTCGGCTTAGTCGTGGGCGGTGCGGGAGCGCTCGTCGTCGACACGCGCACCAACCCGGCCGAGGCCCGAGCGCTGCGCAAGGAAATCCGCAAGGTGACTGCTCTTCCGGTCGGATGGGTGTTCAACACTCACGAGCACTGGGACCACACTTTCGGGAACCAGGAGTTCTCCACCGCTCGCATCTGGGCACATGTTGCGTGCCGGGAGCGGATGGAAGAGGACGGCGAGCAAGCGCGGAAACGTGTCATCGGCTATTACCCCGATGATCCGGCCTACCAGGAAGTGATCATCACCCCACCCGCCGAGACATTCGCGGATACAGCCTCACTCGACCTCGGCGATCGCACCGTCGACTTCGCCTTTTACGGACTCGGGCACACCACCAATGACGCGGTGCTCCACGTCGAGGGCGTCACTTTTGCCGGCGACTTGGTCGAGGACGGCAATGCCCCCAGCTTCGACGACTCGTACCCGGTGGCATGGGTGGAGACGATCGGCCGGCTGGCTGAAGCCGCTCGGCCCATCGTGATCCCTGGTCACGGCGGCCCGGTCGATCCCGACTATCTCGTGATGTCGCGCTTCGACCTCGCCTGGATCGTCCGCACCGCCCGCGCGGGCATCGAGCGAGGGACGGCGGTGGAAGATCTGGCTCTCGACGGCGCCCCCTACCCCGAGGAACCCGTCCGCCTCGCCTTGAGCCGGGCCTATGCAGAGTTGGAACCGCGAACCCTGGGTTCGTAGCGTTGTTGTACAACGACCCCAGCCCACAGAATCGAGCGATTCACCCGATGGGCTTGAAATGTTTGCTCAGCGTGTCGGTTTGGAGCTGGTAGGACGAGCCGATTCCCTCGCCGTACAAGGTCGATGGAACCGCGGCCATGCGCTCAAAGGACAGTTTCGCCACTCTCTGCCGGTGTTCGACCATGAACGGCACGTCGTGGGCACGCAGCTCCAGCGCCGCCCGCGAGCCGAAAAAGGTGTCATCGCGGTCGTATCCGAACCCGGGGTCGAAGAACCCGGCGTAGTGGGTGCGCAGCTCCCCGCTCGTCGGGTCGTACGCGGTCATCTCGGCCGCGAAGCCGGGAGGTATTCGCACTGCTTCGTCAGACAACAGCAAGTAGAACCGCTCCGGCGTCAGCACGATCCGATCTGCGTCGCGTTCGCGGCGAACCGGGTCCCAATAGTCTTCCCACTCATAAACACCTGTGCGTGAGACATCGATTGGGGGAGTGGACTCCTTGGCTCGATAGCCAACCCGCCCGGCGGCGTCCCCTTTCAAATCGAGGCTCAGGTAGAGCCCATTCGCGACCTCGAGCTGGCTCCCGGCGATGGGCTCTTGGTCGCAAAACAGGAGCGGATGCAGCTCGTGTAGCTCCCCGAGCTCTGAATCGCTCAGTCGCGAGCCGCCGGCCGATAGTCGTAGTTGGGCCAGCGGCAGACCTTGCTTGACCTTGACCGGAAATGACAAAGGGACAACTTCGAGATAGAGCGGCCCTTGATACCCAGGTCGTACCTCATCGAAGCGGAAGCTTTGGTCGGTGATCACTCGGGTGAACACGTCGAGGCGTCCCGTCGAACTCTTGGGATTGGCCTTACCTCTGAGGAAGTCGGGAAGGTCCAGCTCCTCGGCCAGGGGGATCAGATAGGGCGTTTTCGTCTCGAGCACGGCTCCCTCCCGGCGGAGGTCCAGCTCGTCGACGATGAACTCCTTGATCTTGACCTCGACCGGCCGGGTATCGGGGAGGAAGCTGGCTCGAACCCGGTAGGCCACCTCGCCGAGCCGCAGGTCCAGGCTGGCGGGTTGGATCTGTGAAGGCTGGATCTTGAACTCGCCGGCGCTGATGATCCCGAGGTCAACTGCGCGGACGATTGCCTGGCTCGGGAGGACTCCACTCGCATCCAAGGGAAGCCCGAGCTGCTCAAAATTCATCGAGCGGATGAGGGGAATCGAACCCCCACTTCAGGCTTGGGAAGCCCGTGTTCTGCCGTTGAACTACATCCGCAACAGCGGCGCGACCCTAGCCGACTAGGTGGGTCCGACGATTAGAGATCCCACTCCCCAAATCGTCATCAGCACTCCAACCAAGATCAGGAATCGAACCCGGCCCAAGCGAAACTCGCCTTCAACGCCTGGCGGCCGCTGTCCCTGGCGGTGCTTCCTCCAGGCGAGCACATTGCCCACCACCAGCGCCAGCCCCAACCCGGTGACCATCTCCGCCACCAAGGTATCGAGTCCCAAGATCTCCCGCATCCGACGTTTTTATCACCGAATCGGCACCTGCCAGGTGCCGATTCGGTCGCAAGAACGAGGACATCGCCGTTTTCGCGACCAAAGCGATTCCTTGCTGGGTACCGATTTGGTGATAAAACGACGCCACCATTTATGGCCACCGCCTCCGCCCCCGCTTCTGCCGCCAACCTCGGGCCCGGCTTCGATGTCCTCGCCTTGGCGTTCGAGCTGCGTTGTCAGGTGAGCGCCACTCCTTCCTCCGAATGGCGTGTCCGCCATATCGGCCCTGAGGCCCCGGACGGCCAAATCTTCGACATTGTCCTTGACGCGGCCCAGCGGGGGGTTGGGTTGGAAAGGCCAATGGACCTGGTCGTCGACAACCACATTCCCATCGGCAAGGGCCTCGGCTCCTCGGCGGCCGCCGCCGCAGCCGGCGCGGCCGCCGCCTTACGTGCGGTCGGAGAGCCAGCTGATCCGGAGGCGCTTTTCGAACTGGTGGCCACGATGGAAGAACATCCGGACAACGCCGCCGCTGCCGTATACGGGGGCCTGGTCCTCTGCCCCCCCGACGGCACCGTCCGCCACCTCGAGCTCCACCACAGCCTGGTTCCCTTCGTCGCAATTCCCTCCGATTCTTTGCCCACCTTTGAAGCGCGCGAAGCCCTCTTTAATCAGGTCTCGCGAGCAGTGGCGGTGAGATCTCTGGGTCGCATGGGGGCGTTGATGCTCGGCTTGGTCAACGGCGATGACGAGCTTCTCGCCGGTGCGGCCGACGACGAGATGCACGAAGCCCCGCGCAACGGCATCAGGCCACGCGTCAAGGAGTCGATCCGCGCCGCCCGCGCAGCGGGAGCGTCGCATGTTTGTTGGTCGGGGGCGGGTCCGGCAGTCCTGGCCTTCGTCAAATCACCGAACGAAGATGCCGTCGCGCAGGCGCTCGCTGAGGCGATGCCGGAAGCGGAAGTGATCCGTATGTCGGTTGCAACGCAGGGAATCCGCTAGCCACCCGGGCTTGACCATTGCCGGGTGATCCGCCAAGCTAGGCCGGTCCACTGTTCCATTCCTGAGGATTGCATGGGTTCGTTGATCAAAAAGAGACGCAAGAAGATGTCGAAGCACAAGTACCGGAAGCGTCTCAAAGCCAATCGGCACAAGAAGAAGTAAGCCAGGATATTGGGGCTCCGGAGGGGGAGCCCCAAAGCTTTTCTCGCCGGTCTCCCCCCGGGCAAGAAACTCTGAGGATTGACTCCGTCGCGGGGTAGGCCCTCGTGCCGCTCGAATTTGGCCGCGACGACAGACCGCCGCCTGTCTCGCCAGCCTTATTTGTCGCCATAGGAACGGTTTTGGGAAATTCGTCCCGTGGCGAACGAGTACCGTTCGTCACAGGACAGATTTGGTTCTGGGCGTTCGCCACACCACAAATTACGGGCACGCGAGGAGTTCGCGGCGGGTCAGGTCCCGTAAGCGACACTTTCCAGGAGTGGGAGTGGCCGCCTGTTGCTCCCCCTGAACCGGGGGAGAAACGGACTAATTGCCTTCTTGCAAGTAGCGTTCGATCTCGTCGACCAGGCTCCCTTGACCGAACTCCTCGGTATTGGCTTCCAGCCGCCGAATGTGAGCCAGTACATCCGGCTGATCCTCGAGCTCGGCATCGAGGGCGATCCGGAATTCGAGACTGCGAGCGGCAAGGTCTCCCACCGACAAGTTGATCCGCAACACCTCTGACACCTTGCCGGCTAAGGCATAGGTGGCCGGGGCATAGTCCGGATCCTCGATGTAGTGAGGAACTGCACCCCACAGCGCGGTAGCCGGGATCCCCGGCTTCACAAATGCGCTGGTCAGCACCCCGACGATGCCGGTCGGTCCTTGATAGTTGGTGGAGTTGAGCCGATGCTGTTTCAGAAGCGATGGATTTCCGGTCGCCCCGAAGATTGGCGTAGGTCGGGTATGGGGTACCTCGCCGAGAAACGCGCCCACGAGGACCGCCTCCTGCACCTCGAGCTCGACCAAGGCATCGATGATGATGTCGGTGAAAGTTGGCCAGCGCAGGTGCGGCTCTTCGCCCAACACAACCACAAGGTCGCGGTCGGGAAGTTGGACCACGGAGAAATTCGTTTCCGGCCAACTGATACGGCGCACGCCGTCGTCGAGGTAGGTGATCGGTCGTCGCACTGTGAAGTCGAAGAACAGATCGGGAGAAATCTCGGCCACAACTCGGCTCGGATATGCGTCGAGCAGATAGCGGGCCGTCGAAGTGGCCGCCCGGCCCGCGTCACCCCAGCCGGCAAACGCCAACAGCGCCGCCGGCTGGCGCAGATCATTCACTCGCGTGTGCCAGAGAATCGTCATCTACCCACCCTAGATCGCTTGCGCTAAAACCGACCTAACCCTCGCAGTCGCAGGCTGTTGACGATGACCGAAACCGAGGAGAGGGCCGTCGCCCCGGCGGCCACCATGGGGTCCAGAAGTCCGAACGCGGCAAGGGGAATCGCGGCGACGTTATAGGCAAACGCCCAGAAGAGGTTTTGCCTGATGACAGCCAGGGTCCGGCGGGCAAGCGAGATCGCCGTCGGCAACAACGCTGGATCTCCCGACATGAGGACCATGTCGGCACTTTCGATCGCGACGTCGGTCCCGGTGCCGATGGCGATGCCGAGGTCAGCAGCTGTCAAAGCCGGCGCATCATTGATGCCATCGCCGACAAAGGCCACCTGCTTTCCGTTCACTTGCAAGCGTCGGATTACTTCGGCCTTCTCACCCGGAAGCACCTCGGCGATCACTTCGCCGATACCGACCTTCCGAGCAATCTCGCTCGCGGTGAGGTGGTTGTCACCCGTGAGCATGCCGACCGAAATCGAAAGCTCGCTCAGTTGTTTGATGGTCGCGGCCGAAGACGGGCGAACACTGTCGGCGACTGCGAGAGCCGCCCGGGCCTCGCCTTGGTAGCCGGCGAGAAGGCGGTCTTTCCCTCCCTCTCGTACTTCTCCATGGCCTCCAACAATCGATTGGGGATCTGCAGCCCGCGATCGGCTAGGAGCTTGGGCTTTCCGGCGACGACTTCGATTCCGTCCACGGTCCCGATCACTCCGAGCCCCCCGAGAGTTTCGATCTTCTCCGGCCGGCCGAGCTCGATGTCGCGGGACTCGGCGCCGAGCGCGACCGCTTTCCCAATCGGGTGCCCACCGGCGGCTTCCACTGTCGCCACCAGGTACAAGACCCGTTCTTCGTCTTGATCGGTTGTGAGATCGGAGAGGGTCATCGCCCCAGTGGTGAGAGTTCCGGTTTTGTCGAAGATGACCGTCTCGATTCGCTGAGCCCGTTCGAAGACTTCGGGGTTACGGAAGAGGACTCTGAGCTGGGCTCCGCGCCCGCTGCCGACCATGATCGCGGTAGGAGTGGCCAATCCCAACGCGCAGGGGCAGGCGATGATTAGGACCGCGACGGCAGCTCGAACTGCGTCGGCCACGTCGTTTCCGAGAGTCAGCCAGAGGATGAAAGTTAAAAAAGAGATGCCGATAACGACCGGGACGAACACCGATGAGATGCGGTCGGCGAGCCACTGAATCGGGGCCTTGCCCGCTTGGGCTTCCTCGACCAAAGCCACGATCCGTTGGAGCGCGGTCTCTTCGCCAATCCTCCGGGCTTCGATCACCACCAGGCCCTCCTGGTTGATCGTGGCCCCGAACACTTCCTCGCCCACTCCCTTTTGAATCCCGGTCCATTCGCCGGTGAGCATCGACTCGTCAAACGAGGAGCCGCCTTCAACGATCACGCCGTCGGTGGGAACCTTCTCGCCGGGTCTGACAACCATCAGATCGCCCGGCAAGACGTCGTCGAGTGGCAGCAGGCGTTCGCCGGCATCGGTGCGAATTCGTGCCTCCTTCGCTTCCAACTCGAGCAAGGCGGTAAGGGCACGGTTGGCGCGGCCCTTGGCCCTTGCCTCCAGGGCTCGACCCAATGTGATCAGCGTCACGATCACGGCCGCCGTTTCGAAGAAGATCTGGTTGTGATTGCTTGATCCGAGGAGCGCCCACACCGACCAGCCGTAAGCGGCCAGTGAGCCGAGGGAGATCAGGGTGTCCATGCCCACACTTCGATTGATCGCCTGATTCCAGGCGATGCGATGGAACTGAGATCCGATCCAGAGGACCACAGGAGTCGTGAGGGCGAGCTGGAGCCAAGCGCTGGTTGCGTTCATCTCGGTGAACATGGCCAATACGAGCGCCGGCATAGTCAGGGCGGCGGCGATCCAAAACCGTCGCCACTGTCTTGTCTCCTCGGTGCTGTGAATACCAGCGGCGTGGTCAGCCTCCTTGGTCCGAAGCTCGTAGCCGATCTTGGCAACCGCGTCCTTGAGCGACTGCTCGTCGACCGATGGAACTGTCCGGACCCGCGCTCGGGCAGCAGCAAGGTTGACAGTGGCCGCCTCGACCCCGGGTTGCTTGACAAGCGCTTTCTCGATCCGAGCCGCGCAAGACGCACAGGTCATCCCCTCGACATCAAAATCCAAGGTGGTGGTCTGCTTGGTCATGACTTCCATTCTGTGGGCTGGTACCGCTGTTGTACAACGCTACGAACCCAGGGTTTGCAAGAAGGGCCGAATAACGAGGCCCCGGCGGAGGGGTCGCCGGGGCCTCTGTTTCTAGGACTCGTCTGTGTCGAGGGGAGGGGGAGAGAACCTGACCCAGCGTTCCTAGAAGCCTTGGTCAGAAATCCACGTCCGATTAGGTGCCTTCGGGCAGAATCCGACCTCTCACTCGCGGGAATCGCACCGGTGCATGCGCATAACAGTGGTCCCGACGGTTGTACTGGCTGAGACGGGTGTCGCAGCTGGGGTGATTACAGACCCGATCCTCTTCGTAACGGCGAGAGGGCCTTGCCATTCCTCGTATCGCTGAGCCTTTGAGTGTTTCTGACATTTTTAAAGGGCCTCCTTCAGGCCACTATCCGGAATCAACCTCTATCGACGGCGTTTTCTTCCGGTTGCCAGACTCCCAGCGCAAGCCCTTGGAGCCTGGCCCGGTTCCCAACAGGTTTGTCTTTCCCTGTTAAACCGCCGCTAAAACATCCTGAAACCAGCACGTTCTTGGGCTTAGACGCTGCGGGCGTCGCCCCGGTTCCCTACCCGTTCATCCCCAATTTGTGCAGGAACGCCTGATTATTGGGCTCGCGACCCAAAAAACCCCGCAAATGCTCGATCCCATCCCGCGCTCCGCCCTTGGCCAAGACCTCCCGCCGGTAGTCGGCGCCGACCGAGGGACTGCGGAGGCCTTCGGAAGCAAACCGGCTCCACATGTCGTCCCCGTAGACCTCTGACCACAAATACCCGTAGTAACCGGCGTCATATCCGCCCAACAGGTGTCCGAACGAAGCCGGGTAGAAGGTTCCCTCGTGATAGGGAAAGAGGCCGACCTTGGTCGAGCGCAGGTGGATGTCGTCGAGGTCCTTTTCCGGGTTTTCATCATGGAGCCACATGTCGAGCAACCCAAACTGGGCCTGTCGCAACGTGAGCAAGGAAAGGTTCAGGTTCTTGGCCGCGGTCAGTTGCGTCACGAGCTCGGTCGGGATGGGCTCGCCGGTCTCGTAATGACGGGCGAAACGGGCCAGGATCTCGGGCTCCCAAGTCCAGTTTTCCATGATCTGGCTTGGCGCTTCGACGAAGTCGCCCTCGGTCGAAGAGCCGGCAAAGCGGGGGATCTCGGCCTCGGTCAAGGTTTGATGGAGGATGTGGCCAAACTCGTGGAAGAACGTTTCCACCTCTTGATGCTGGAGCAGAGAGGGCCGTTCGCCCCCGGGCTTGGTGAAGTTGGCGACGATCGCCGATAACGGTTGCTGATAGCTGCCGTCCGCCTTGCGCCGGCCGCTGATCAGTGGGAAAGCCGCGGCATGGCTGAACTTGCCTTCGCGCGGAAAGAGGTCCATGAAGAAACGGGCGATTTCTTTACCGGTCGCGACATCGTCGATCGCATAGCCGAGGACGTCCGGGTGCCAGCGAGGTGCCTCGATCGGGCGGTAGCGAACCCCAAAGACCGCTCCCGTCAGCTCGAACATTCCGTCGATGACGTTTTGGAGCGGGAAGTAGGCCGCCACCGCCATCGGGTCGACTCCGTAGTCGCGCTTTCGCAGCTGGGTGTCGTAGAAGCGAAAGTCGTAGCTCTGAAGGTCACCTTCGTTCCCATCGGCGGCGAGCAGCTCAGCGAGCTTGCCTTTCTCGGTTTGACCGAGCTCGGTGAGGCCGGGGACCAAGCTCGCATAGAAGGACCGGACTGCATCCGGGGTCTTCGCCATCTTCTCCTCGAGCTGATGGTGGGCCCAAGAGGGTTGGCCGAACAGCTCGGCGATCCGCTGACGGTGGTTGACAGCGTCTTCCAGCAGCGGGCGATTGGCCTCAACCGCCCGACTGTTGAATTTTCGCAGCAGATCGTCGCGCAGGTCGCGCCGTGAGGAGTTCTCCATGAATGGCATGACATCGGGATACGCCATCCCGACCTCGTAAGTGCCTTCTTCTTTTCCCGGTTCGAGACCTTCGAGGTAGTTTGGCGAGAGGCCCTCAAGATCGTCGGGGCCAAGGGTGATCGAGTCCAGGTGCTCGTCAATGTTGCGTTGGTAGAGCACCCCAATCTCGATCAGGCGTTGGGTGAGCTTTTTGACTTCGTCCCGCGCGGCTTGGTCGAGCTCATGACCCGCACGGCGCAGGTCGCGCAGGACAAACTCCAGATAGCGACGCCGTTCGCCTTCCAGGTCGGCGGCTTCGGCCGTTTCGGCAAAATCCTTGACCGCCTGATAGAGGTCAGAGCGAAAGATCAGTTCCACTCCCCACTTTTGGAGTCTTTCCTCCGCTGCGTTCCCGGCGTCTCGCACTTCCTTGTCGGGATGCACGTAGCCCATGAATGCGCTCTTGCCGTAGGCTTGGCTGAGCTGGTCTTCGATGTCCTCTAAAGGGCGCAGGACGTTCTCGTAGGTGGGTTCGGTTGTTGGGTCCACTACCCAGGCCACGATGCGATCGGACTCCTTGAGAGCATCGTCGAGGGTCGTTCCGACGCCTTCGGCCGTGACCTCGGTGTAATCAAACACAAACCCAACCTAACAATGAGAGGTCCTATTCGAGGTCGAGCGCTGGTGGTGGTTCGATTCGCTCGCCATGTCGAAACACCGTGAGAGCCCGGTTCTCGGCGCTCACCAGGTCGTGTTCTGTCTCGATCAGATGAGCCGGATCACCGACCTGCAATGGCGGCCCATAGAGCTCGTACGCCGACTCCGCACTGAGCCCGGCGGCAACCGCGGTCGCCATCGCCGGCCAGGGATTGGGCGATTCGACCGGGCAATCAGAACCCCCTATCAGGTGGATCCCGGCGGACTCCATCGCCGCCAGGGCATAGGTGTTCTCCACCCTCGCTCCCAACCGCGCCTCGAGCCAGTCGACCTCCGAGCTGATGAAGGACGGCTGCACCGAAGCCGTCACTCCGAGACCCGCCATTCGCGTCCGAGCGTCAGCGGTGAGCAAGGAGGCGTGCTCGATTCGCATTCGGTGCGAGGCGCCGCCCTGGCCGATGACTTCTTCGAAAAGCGTGAGCACTCCGTCGTTGGCCGCGTCGCCGATGGCGTGAATCGCAATCGTGGCGTCGAGATCGAGGCAGGTCCTCGCCATCACCAATGCGTGGTCCCAATCAAGGCGCATCACCCCGCGATTGTCGGGGTCGTCGCTGAAGGGCTCGTGAAGGGCAGCCGTGCGGGCCCCCAGCGCCCCGTCGGCGAACTCCTTCCACCCGAGAAAGTGGAGGTTGTCGATGTGAGCGGACCGGATCCGTTCGGCGGCTTCCCGAAGCTCGCTGGGGTCGGCCGCGATCACCAATACTTCGAGATCGAGCGGCAAGCCTGGGGCGATCTCGATCAGAGTGGCGAGCTCGTCATCCACCTCGCACCAGAGCGGGTCGGTAGCCGAGACAATGGCAGTGATCGCTCCCAGCCCGAGACCCGCCAATCCTGCCAGCACTTGCGCCACGTCTCGGGATGCGAGTTTTGGCCGCAATGGCGCGAGGGCTTCGGTGACCGGACCGATCTCGGTTTCGCGCAAGATCCCATCGGGGTGGTCAGCCAGCCCGGCCAGGCCGAGCGCGGCGCTGTTGGCCACCGCCAGATGGCCGCAGTAGCGGTAGAGCACGGTGGGAGACGAGCCGGTCCAGTCGTCGAGGTCGGAGCGGTTGGGCAGCCGGTGCTCGAGCAGGGCTTCATCGTCGAGGCGGTTGCCGATCAGGGCTTGCTCCGGTTCGATCCGAGCGCGGGCTTGGCGGAGCTGATCAGCGAGACCGGCGAAGCTTCCAGCTTGCTTCAGCGACAGCCCGAACACCGCCCCCGCATAGCCAATCGGATGGAAATGGTGATCGTGGCGCGGTGCCCCGAGATAGCCGTCGTGTTCGATCGATCGCCGCGCCGAGAGATCGGCCTTTTGTCCGATGGCCACGATCTGATCCTTCTCGATCAAAACGGCGTCGGCTTCTGGATGTCCGACCACCCCGCGGCCGCTGAGCCGGGTGCTCATGCGCCGGCAATGACCGCGATCAGCTCGTTGTGGATGTGGCCGTTGGTGGCGATGATCATCGGGTCGTCGAGACGATGGTCGGCGCCATCGAGATTGCTCACCCGTCCACCCGCCTCGGCGATCAACAGGACTCCGGCCGCGGCATCCCAGGGGTGGGTGCCGGCCTCCCAATAGCCTTCGTAGCGTCCGCACGCCACCCAGGCGAGGTCAAGCGCGGCGGAGCCGAAGCG
>Ga0136613_10000036_pt1 | contig 44168 bp, 42 predicted proteins | sample AntDrymUQ2722106_2_FD_106649 | JGI IMG/M metagenome (GOLD analysis project Ga0136613, IMG submission 106649) | Polar desert sand microbial communities from Dry Valleys, Antarctica - metaG UQ272 (21.06) | ecosystem: Environmental > Terrestrial > Soil > Desert | place: Antarctica: Dry Valley... | reverse complement strand
GGAGGGGCGCTGCGCTACGACATCGAGAGCCTGCCACTCTCGGACGGCCGCTTCCACCTCCGCCTCGGCCTCAGTGATGTCACGGGCGAGCGCCCGCTGCATTGGCTCGACGACGCCCTGACGTTCGTCGTCTATCCCGAGGGGGACGAAGGTGGGATCGTTCGCCTGGAAGGGAGCTGGGCGCTCGAGGAGAAATCCGAGGCTCGATGAGCGTCGCGCGCCTTCGGCTTGTTCCCGCGGGTGAAACCATGTTTCCCCTGCGATCCCCCTTCCTCCTACCTCGTGTGGGGGAACTTCCCCTTTCCCCCGCACCGCCTCCTCAGCTCATCGACCAACGAGTTGGCCGATGAGCTCGCGTACCTGTCCCGACTGGCCGACGCTGATGGAGCTGGCGCCCGACCTACAGTTCAAGCACTACACCGTCTCGGAGGCGCAGCTGCCGGTCGACGCGCTAACCGAGATGACCCAGGTCTCGCTGGGAGATGTCGCGATCTGCTGCGACCTCGACCACCACGTCTTCAACGCGGCGCACACTGAACCAGGGGTCGTCGAGGCGCTGCGCACGACGCATTGGTTCGAAGTGCGCGAGTACGCGGAACGAAGCCCGGGCGCCAGCGCCGCGTAGCCCGTTTCAGCCGCTGACGTGCCGAACTGACTTGGCCGCGAACGGCGGCGGTCCGAGGAATTCGACCCCGTGCTCCTGAGCGGCCGCGATCGTGCGAGCGTGATCCGGCAGTGGCGCGGCATCGAAATCGCGGTGCGTCGCCGGATCGCCACCCGCGCGAAAAAAGCGGTCGTGCGTACCGGGCGTGTTCACCACGAGGAACCGCGCGACCTCGGACACGATGAGGAAGGCGTGCGGAACTCCGCGGGGAACCGCGACCGTCCCACCTGCCCGAACTCTTCGATCCAACCCGTCGACGTGAAAGTCCAGCTCTCCTTCGAGCACGTAGAACGTCTCGTGACTCGGGTCTGTGTGGAGTCCCGTCGCGCGGCCGCGCGGAGCTGCCACCTCGACGATCGAGAAGGCATCCTCGCTCCACGCGCCGGGCACCTTCACGGTTATCAGGGCGCCGTTGAACCAGATGGACTCGCCGTCATCAGGCTCAACTGCGTGGATCGCCTTGGTGATCGGAACCGCGGTGTCGCCCATGGTCTCTCCGCTTCGGGCCCGAGATTGAGGGCCTGTTTCTGGACAGTATAGTACCATCATGGACATGTCAATCCCATATGAGCTGAGTGGCCGCACCGGCCAGAAAGCCCGGACTCGGGACGCCCTGATCGCGGCAGCCAGAGCTCTTCTCGCTGGTGGGGAGACTCCGACGGTGGAGCAGGCCGCTGCGGCGGCCTCCATCTCCCGAACAACCGCATACCGTTACTTCTCGAACCAGCGCGCCCTGCTCGTCGCTGCTCATCCTGAGATCGAAGCGCGCTCGCTGCTCGGCCCGACTCCGCCGCCGGACGCAGCGACCCGACTGGACGTCGTCACCGACGCGATGACGCGCCTGTTCCTCGAGACGGAGCCGGAGCTCAGGACGATGCTGCGGCTCTCGCTCGAATCGGCGCCGGTGCACCAGGAGAAGCTGCTGCTGCGGCAGGGACGAGCAATCGTCTGGCTTGAGGACGCTCTTGCGCCGTTGCGGGACGAGTTGTCCGAGCCCGAGCTGCGGCGGTTAGTGCTCGCGATCAGGTGCGCAGTCGGGATCGAGGCGCTGGTGTGGCTCACGGACGTCGCGCGGCTCTCGCGGGCAGAGGCGGTCGAGCTGATGCGATGGTCCGCCCGCGCCCTGTTCCGGTCGGCCGTCGCCGACAGCGCCCGTACGTCGGCTTGAGTTCTAAGTGCCTAGCCGTGCGATCTCGTCGAACGGGAACGTGTTCAGCACGTCGCTGCGTCGTGCGCCCGCCCGGCGCGCCGTGACGACGGACAGCCTCATGTTGCCGAGCCCGCGAACCGAGTGTGCATCCGTCGAGCAGACGAGCTTGACGCCGGCTACGAGCGCCTCGCGGGCATGCTCCGACGAGAGGTCGAGCCGGTCGGGCAGCCCGTTGAGCTCGAGTGCGGCACCGGTCTCCAGTGCCACCTCGAAAACCCGCCCCAGGTCGAGTGCGTTCTCCGGCCGGTGGTTCAGGATCCGCCCCTTCGGGTGGGAGAGACACGAGGCGGCGGTTGCTGTAGCCGCGTGCCGCATCGCCTCGACGACGCGATCCGTCAACGCCTCGCGCCCCCAACGCTGGCCTGCGTGAAGACTGATCTGCACCCAATCGAGCTCGCCGAGCACGTCGTCGGGAAGATCGAGCGAGCCATCGGGGAGGATGTCGCACTCGCTGCCGCGCAGGACGACGAAAGGAGCCAGCAGCTCGTTGGCCTCGGCGATCTCCTCGCCCTGTCGGCGCAGGTCGTCCGCGTCGAGCCCCGGAACGACGCGCACCGCGCGCGTGTGGTCGCAGATCGCGATGTACTCGTAGCCGAGCTCTTTCGCTGCCTGCCCCATCTCGAGGACGGACGCCTTGCCGTCGGACGCGCTCGAATGGAGATGCAGGTCGCCGCGGACGTCCTCGAGGCGGAGAAGATCCGGTGGCGGGTCGGCCGCATCGGCCTCTCGCAGCTCCGGCGGCCGGAATGCGAGGCCGAGCCGCGCGTAGAGCTCCTCCTCTGTCGCGGCGTCCGGCAGCGGCTCGAGGGCGGCCACGTACTCGGCCGCCCCGGTCGCGCGCACGAGCTCGCTGCCGAGCTGCTCGGGCGGGGCGTACACGACCTCGATCGGGTGTCCCTCCGCGGTAACCGCGACCGCGCGCCGCTCGTCCCGTTCGAGCACCGCCACGATCTGCGGTAGCCGTTCGAGTGCGAGGAGCGCCGCGGCGCTCGGCACGACGACCGCGAACCGTGTCGAGAGGTCGCAGCCGCGGCGAGGATCCCCGGCGGGAACGCCGCCGAGACCGTCCGCCACCTCTCTCACGAGCGCGTCGGCGCGGTTCAGCAGCATCCCCCGGCGTGGATGCGCCTTCGCCGCCTCCGCGAGTCCCGCGCTGATCCGCTCGGCCGTCTTCGGTCCGACCCCCCGCACCTCCGACAGTCTCCCGGCGTCAACCGCCTCGCGCAGCTCCCCGAGGGTGCGAACGCCCAGCGCCTTGCCGAGTTCTCGTATCCGCTTCGCCGAAAGGCCGAGCAGCCGACCAACGCCGACGAGTTCGGGCATCGCCTCCGCCTCGAGCTCTCGGAGCTCCGCCAGCTCGCCCGTCGTAACGAGCTCATGAAGCCGCGCCTCGATCCCTGGGCCAATCCCGGCGAGCTCCCGCACGTGCCCGGACCGTACGAGCGCGGCGACGTCCGCGGGCGTCGAGCGGATCAGGTCGGCCGCACGGCGATACGCGCGCACGGTGTAGTAGCTCGAGCCCGACAGGTCGAGCAACGCCGCGAACGCCTCCAGTCGCTCCGCCAACGATGCGTTGTCCACCCGGGGATAGTCTCTCTCGAGCGATGACGGCAATCGTCGTACCCTTTCGCGGGGCGAGCGGCAAGCAGCGACTCGACGCTCCGGACGACCTGCGGGCGCAGGTCGCGCTAGCGATGCTCGGCGACGTCGTGGCCGCGTGCGTCGCGACTGCGCGCACGCGGGTAGTCACCTCCGACTTGACCGCCCAGGATCTTGTCGTCGAGCTCGGCGGGGAGGTGGTGCCGGATCCGGGCGGCGGTCAGGGCGCTGCCGTTGCGGCCGCGCTCGCCGGTCTGCCCGAGGAACCGGTGCTCGTCGTGAACGCGGACGTGCCCTGCCTCGTGCCGCACGACCTCCGAACGCTCACGGGCGCGGCGGAGCTCGGAGCCTTCGGGCTCGTCGAGGCCGACGACGGGACGACTAACGCACTCGCGCTTCCGCGACCGTCCGCATTCGCGCCCCTTTACGGCGCCGGCAGCGCGCGACGCTTCCGTAAGCACGCCGTCTCGCTCGGCCTCGAGACGGTTGCCGCCGTGATCCCGAACCTCGCCGACGACGTCGATACGGTCGACGACCTGGAACGGCTGGCCCTTCGCGTCGCGCCGCGGACTCGGGCCGCCCGGGAAAAGCTCAGCCTGGGGAAGCTCAGCCTGGCGGAGCTCAGCCGACGTTGAGGGTCGCGCTCCTCTCGGGCGGCGTCGGAGGTGCCCGTTTCGCGCGCGGTCTCGTGGCAGCGATCGAGCCCGCCGACGTGACGGTGATCGGGAACGTCGGTGACGACCTCGAGGTGCTCGGCCTAGCGGTCTCGCCCGACGTCGACAGCCTCCTCTACGCGCTCGCCGGCCTGAACGACGAGGAGCGAGGTTGGGGGCGAGCGGGCGAGACCTGGAATGCGCTCGAGACGGTGAGCACGCTCGGAGGCGAGGACTGGTTCAGTCTCGGGGACCGCGACCTCGGGCTCCACCTCGTACGCACCCAGGCACTGCGAACCGGTCGGTCGCTCTCCGCCGTGACGGCCCAGCTCGCACGGGCGCTCGGGATCGAGACGCGGATCCTGCCGGCGACCGACGATGAGTTGCGCACCTGGATCGACACCCCGGCCGGGAGCTTCTCCTTCCAGGAGTGGTTCGTCGCTCGCGGCCACCGGGACGAGGTGGAGGCGGTCCGCTTCGTCGGTACGGCCGAGCCCGCACCGGGCGTCGTCGAAGCGCTCCGGGAGGCCGACCTCATCGTCATCGCGCCGTCGAACCCGTACGTCAGCATCTGGCCGATCCTGGCTGTGCCGAAGATTCAGGGAGCACTGAGGCAGCGGGAGGTTCCTTGTGTGGCGGTGAGCCCGCTGATCGGGGGACGTGCAGTCAAGGGTCCCGCCGACCGAATGCTCGCGAGACTGGCGGGAGGGACGACGCCTGCTCACGTTGCGTCTTGCTACGAGGGCCTGATCGACGCGCTCGTCGTCGACACGGCCGATCCGACTGGGCCGCTCGCAGTACGCGCCGTCGTGACGAGCACCCTCATGACCGACCTCCCCGCGTCCCGGCGCCTCGCGGAAGCGGTGCTGGCGGCGGCCGCATGAAGGTGGCAGTGGTCGGCGGAACCGGCAGCTTCGGCCAGGCCGTTGCAAAGCGGCTCGTCGAGGCCGGTGTCGAGGTCGTGATCGGATCGCGCGACGCCGAGCGCGCTCGCGAGGCCGCCCTTGAGCTCGGCGCCGAGGGCAGGGAGAACGCGGACGCCGTTCGCGGCGTCGACCTCGTCCTGCTCGCGGTGAAGGCCGACGCGGCGGTCGAGACGGCGAGCGAGCTCCGGGAGAAGATCGGTCGAACGCCGGTGCTCTCGGTCGCCGCCGAGCTCACCTTCGGCCCTGGTGGAGTGAAGCCGACGGAGGAGCCGACCTCGGTCGCACAGCGGATCCAGGCAGTCCTCGAGGGGCCGGTCGTGGCCGGACTGCACTCACTCGCGGCAGCCAGCCTCTCGACTCAGCCGGCTGACGAGGATGCGCTCGTTTGTGGGGACGACGCCGACGCGAAGGCGCTTGCACTGGAGCTTGCGTCTCGGCTCGTTACCGGCCGCGCCGTCGATGCCGGGCCGCTCGCGAGTGCTCGGGCGCTCGAGGGCATGACGGCGGTGATCGTGAACGTCAACAAGCGCTACAAGGCGCACGCCGGTCTGCGCGTCACCGGCCTTCATTGAGCAACGAGATCAGGGTCTTCGGGCTCGAGGGGATCTCCGAAGTCGAGGCGGGTGACGATCTTCCCGCACTGCTTGCCGCAGCGGCAGCTCGGGCAGGCGGGCTCGAGGACGGAGACGTCGTCGTCGTCGCGCAAAAGGTGGTCTCGAAGGCCGAGGGCAGAGTTGTCGCGCTGGACGGAGTCGAGCCGTCCCGCCAGGCGCTCGAGCTCGCGGGTGACGCCGATCCGCGCCACGTCGAGGTGATCCTGCGCGAGAGCAGGCGGATCGTCCGGTCGCGGCCGCCGCTCGTGATCGCTGAGACCGCGCACGGTTTCGTCTGCGCCTCGGCTGGGGTCGACGCCTCGAACGCGAAGGGAGCCGGGACGCTCGTGTTGCTGCCGCGGGATCCGGACGCGTCTGCAACGGAGCTCCGCGAGGGGCTCCGAGAGCGCACCGGCCGGACTGTCGGTGTGATCGTCAGCGACTCCTTCGGCCGGGCCTGGCGGCAGGGGACGACGGACGTCGCGCTCGGAGTCGCCGGGATCGCGGCACTCCTCGACCTTCGCGGCCTCCGGGACGGGACGGGCTACGAGCTCCACGCGACACAGATCGCAGCCGCTGACGAGCTCGCCGGGGCGGCGGAGCTCGTGCTGGGGAAGACGCGTGGCGTGCCGGCAGCAGTCGTGCGCGGGTACGACGCAGCGGGCGAGGGCAGCGGCCGCGACCTCCTGATGCCGCCGGAGCGCGATCTCTTCCGCTGAGTCCTACGGCTCGAGGGCCTCGAGCGCCAGCTTTGCCAGCGTGCGCCCGATCAGGGGAGCGAACTTGAAGCCGTGGCCGCTGCAGGCCGAGCCGACGACGACGCGGCCACGTCGCTCGAGGACGAACCGCTCGCCGGGCCGGTTCGTGTAGAGGCACGTTTCCGCGCGAACCGGTTCCGGTTGCAGCCCCCGCAACCGGCGAGCCGCCCAGTCCGCGATCGTCGCCAGAAGCTCTTCGTCGGGGACTCCCGCCTCGTCGGGATCGGTGACCGGCCCGCTGTGGTGCGTCCCGGCCTTCGCGCCGACGCCCGGTGCGACGAGCGCGTAACCGAGCCGACCGAACGTGTCTCCCTCCGCCCGGTCGATCAACGACGGAAACGGCTCAGGACACGCGAAGTACGCCAGCGTCTCGCGGGTCGTGGTCGTATCCAGCTCGACGAGCCGGTCCGCCCACGAACCTGCGGTCACGACCACCGCTCGCGCCCGCAGCCCGGCAACTCGAACCCCATCCACCTCGTTCTCGACCGACTCGGCGCATGTCCGCTCGAGCACCCGGGCCCCGGCCGCCACGGCGCCTTCCCCGAGCGCGCGGAGCGCCTTGTCCGCAAGCACGATCCCCGCATCGGGCTGATAAAGCGCCCGCTCGCCCGCCGCGACACGCACCGGGAACCGGCGTTGCGTCTCCTGTGCCTCGAGGATCTCGAACGGTGCGCCGCACGCCTCGAGAGCGCGCCGGTCGGCGCCCCAGTCCCCGAGGTCGAGCGAGCCGTGCCACTCGCGAAGCGGCGCTCCCCATTCTGCTTCGAGCTCGCTCCACAGCGGCAACGCCTCCTGCGCAAGCCGCACCCATTTTGCTTCGGGATACGTGAGCCGGAAGATGCGCGAGCTGCCGTGGCTCGAGCCGCGATCGTGACCGAGCTCGAACTGCTCCAGCACGACGACGTTGCGCCCCGCCTGCGCGAGCGCACGCGCTGTCGACAGTCCCATGACGCCGCCACCGACGACAGCGACCTCCGCGTCGGTCTCGGCCGGCATGACGGCCGAGCGTACAGAACCGAGGCAAGAGTCCCGGCGCCGACGGCCGATAAGAGCAGGATGTGGAGACGCGCCTGGACGCTCGCTGCCACGACTGCCCGCGCCTCGCGCGACTCCTGTCGGTCGGTCGAGCGCCTGCACGAGCTGGTCGACACCGTCGCGGCCGTTGTCTCCGAGTTCGACGTCCGGACGCGCCGGTTCACCTAATTGAGCGGGGCGACCGAGGTGGTCACGGGCTATCCGGCGTCGGCCTCCTTCGCCGACAACGCTTCTGGAGCGACCGGATCCACCCCGCGGATCGTGACCGTGTCTTCGAGCTGTACGAGGAGGCGGTGCGGACCGGACGGGAAGCGGCCGAGCGCAATTCCGAACAGCGGTTTTGCGAGACGCTCGAGAGCGTCTCGCTGATCGCAAATCGGGATCGATGCCCAGGGCGTCCTCACCTTCGCGAACGACTTCTTCCTCAAGCTCACCGGCTGGAAGCGGCATGAGGTCGTCGGCAGCGACTGGTTCGAGCGCTTCGACGACGATCCTGCGGTGAGGGCGGACGGCTTCGATTGCATGGCGAGCAGCAACATCCGGGCAAACTTCGAGAGCACGATCCGCACCCGCAGCGGCGAGCACCGCACCATCCGCTGGAGCAGCACGGTTCAGCGCGACGCGGTCGGCGAGGTCGCGGGGATCGTCACGATGGCACCAGCCTGTACGAGAGCCCCTCTGTGGAGCGAGTCACCGAAACCTCTAGCGGGTCGAGTGAGCCAGCAGCGCCGTCTGCATAGGACGGCCGTCACTGGCGGCGCTCCGGATCGCCAGGACGTCGTCCCAGGCGCCGAAGAAGAGGTCCAGGAGCTCCTGGTCGAACTGCGTTCCCCGGCCGGTGAGCATCTGCTCACGCGCCTCGTCCGGGCGGAAGGCGAGGCGGTAGACGCGGTCGGACGTGAGCGCGTCGAAGACGTCGGCGATCGCTGCGATCCGCCCTTCGAGCGGGATGTCGTCGTCCTTGAGTCCGCCGGGATAGCCCTGGCCGTCGATCCGCTCGTGGTGGGTCAGCGCGAGGGTGGCGGCGAGATCGAGCAACTCGACGCCGGATCCCGTGAGGATGCGGTGGCCCATTTCCGTATGCGCCTGCATCACCGCGCGCTCCTCGGGCGTCAGGAAGGTTGGCTTGAGCAGGATCCGGTCCGGGATGCCGATCTTCCCGACGTCGTGCATGGGGCTCGCGATCCGGATCATCTCGGTGCGATCGACATCGAGGCCGACGAGCCGCGCGAGCAGCGTGCAGTAGAGGCTCATGCGGAGGAGGTGCTGGCTCGTCTCGTTCGAGCGGAACTCGGCGGCCCAGGAGAGCCGGCGGATCGTCTCCTCGCGCAGCCGCCGCAGCTCGCTCTCCGAGCTCTCGAGCTGTGCGATCGTCTCCCTCAGCGTCGACGTGCGCTCGAGCACCGTCTGCTCGAGGCGATTCCGGCTCTCTCGATTCTCGATCTCGAGCGTGCGTCGCCGCAGCGCGTTGACCACGTTGATCAGGAGCTCGTTCGGCTTGAACGGCTTCAGCATGTACCCGTAGGCACCGTTGGCGAGCGCCCTCTCCGCGTGACGCCGGTCGTCGGCGCCGGTGGCCATCACGATTGCCGTGTCGGGGTAGTCCACGAGCACCTCCTGCGCGAAGTCGAGGCCGGACTCGCCCGGCATGTTCACGTCGCATAGGACGAGCGCGAAGTCATCGGCTGCGAGCAGGCGCCGAGCCTCGCTCGCGCCGGCTGCGGTCGAGCAGGCGTAGCCTTGCGCCTCGAGCAGGCGGGTCAGGAGTGAGCGGATCTGCGCCTCGTCGTCGACGACGAGGATGCGTTGATTGATCGGGTCGGGCCGCACTCGCCGATTTATCGGCAGCTCCAAGCTGTTCATGAAGCCTCAAAGCTTTAAAGCAAGGCCCGCAACCGCTCTGGGTGCTTGCGCACGAAGCGGAGCATGCCGCGCAGGTGCCAGAGTGTGTGGCGGGATACAAAGCGCTTGTCGATCACCGCCGCGTAATCGTGGCGGACGGCCGCGGCGGGGACGAGCCAGCGCTCCCACCCCGACTTGGCAGCGCGATAGGCGACGTCGATGTCCTCCACGTAGTGGCGGTAGCCGGCGTCCCAGCCGCCGAGCTCCTCGAGCATCGTCCGACGCATCAGCAGGCAGGCGCCGCCGAGGAGCCAGTCGCCCTGAACGGGTAGCTCCGGTCGCGTTCCATAGTGGCTCGTCTGGTGCTCGTACGGACGCCGGAGGAGACGGAGCGGCGTCCGGCGCACAATCGTCCCGAAGACCGTCGGGAACCGGCGCAGCGAGGGCTGCCAGGTACCGTCCGGCCAGAAGACGAGCGGCCCGACGAGGCCCGCGCGCGGGTGCGCCTCGGCGAAGGTCGTGAGCGCTGCAACCGCGCCGGCGTCGGGCGCCGCGTCGGGGTTGGAGACGAGGACGTAGTCGCCGCTCGTGGCCGCGATGCCCTTGTTCACGTTCGCCGCGAACGGAAGTGGCGACTCGTTCGCGAGCACCCGGGTCCCCTCCGGCGTCACGCCGACCGAGCCGGGGAGGTTCGAGATCACGAGCAGCTCGTCGACCTGGGGGGCCAGAGCCGGCAACGATCGCTCGAGCTCGTCGGCGTGCCCGTGCGAGACGACCACGGCGGAGACGCTCACCGGAGGGCCGCCCGGTAGACCGCGAGCGTGCGCTCAGCGGACGCGCGCCAGCTGAATGCCTTAGCCCGCTCGAGCCCCGCCGCCCGGAGGCGCTCGCGGTCTGCCACCGCAAGGCGGATACCGGCGGCGAGCTCGCGCTCGGGCACGATCACCGCTGCCTCTCCCGCCACCTCTCGCAGGGCGGGCTCGTCTACGGCGACCACGGGAGTTCCGCTCGCCATCGCCTCGAGGAGGGGGAGGCCGAAGCCCTCGAAGTGGGAGGCCTGGACGAGGCAGGCGGCACCGTGCAGGAGCTCGACGAGATCGTTCTGGGACACGTAGCCACGCACGTCGGCTCCCCGCTCCCGCAGCCTCTGCGCGAGCGCTTCGTCCTTCACCGGACCGACGACGACGATCGGCAAGCCGGCCTCGGCCGCTGCCTCGACGGCTGCGAGCTGGTTCTTGCGGATCTGGACGGCGCCGATCGCGAGCACGTACGCGCCTTGTGACACAGCGTCACTTGGCGCAAAGGCGGCTTCGACGCCGTTGGGCGTCACGACCACCTTGTCGGCCGGCAGGCCGTAGACCTCGAGCAGGTCGCGCTTCGTCCGCTCCGACACGGTCAGGACACGCGCCGCTGCTCGTGCGGCCTGAGGGACGACATTCCTGAAGACGAGTCGGTCCCGGAACGGCATCCACGCCGGATCGCGCTCGAACGAGAGGTCGTGGATCGTCACGACCGCCGGGCACGGCGATCGGAGCGGCACGGCGTACTGGGTGTGCACGAGCGCCGCACCGACCCGTCGGAGCAGCCGCGGCAGCGTCAGGAGCATCCGCAGCTCCTGCACGGCCGTCGTGAGCGTGAGTGGCTCGATCCCGTCCGGGACGAGGTCCGGACGCCGGGTGACGGCGGCGATCCGGATCCCAGCCTCGGCCGCGGGTTCCGCGAGCTCGCGCAGAAGATTGAGGACGTAGCGCTCGTCGCCTGTCCGCTGCCGCCCGAGGGTGTCGGCGTCGACGACGACGAGGGGCTTGTGACGCTGCGACACTAGCCGCGTCCGAGCGCCCTCGCGTACGAGCCGACGGCGGCCTCGGCGGCGCGCTCCCACGTGAAGAGGCGGGCACGCTCGAGACCGAGCCGGACGAGCTCGTCGCGCCGCCGGTCGGCCTCGTCGATGCCGTTCGCGATCGAGCCGGGGTCGAGGGGGTCGACGAGGATGCCCGCTCGGCCGACGACGTCCGCCATCGCGCTGCCCGCACTCGTCACGACGGGCGTACCGCAGGCCATCGCCTCGGCGGCCGGGATCCCGAACCCCTCGTACAACGAGGGGAAGACGAGGCAACGGGCGCCGCGATAGAGGGCCGCGAGCTCCTCGTCCGCGACGAAGCCGAGCCGCCGAACGTGGGGGCCGGCAAGGGTGACATTCCCCCAACCGGGGTCGCCGACGACGCGCAGCTCGATCCCCGCCTGCGCCGCCGCCTCAATCGTGCGAGCCAGGTTCTTGCGCGGCTCGACAGTCCCGACCGCAAGCGCGTACTCACCCGAGGCCGCTGGGCCGTCGGCGTCGAAGACCCGCTCGACGCCGTTCGGCACGACGTCGACGACCCACTCGTCGACGCCGGCCAGCTCCACGACCTCCCGCTTCGAGAACTCGGAGACGGCGATCACGCGGTCGGCCGAGCGGATCGTCGGCCGCAGAGCCGTTCGCCCGTAGAGACGCGTCCAGAGCGGGAAGACGTCCGGGTGCCGCAGGACGGCCAGGTCGTGCACGGTGAGGATGGTCGGGACGCGGGCGCGCGGCGGCGCCCGGAAGATCGTGCAGTGGAGCACGTCCACCTGCCTGCGCGACGCTGCGTGCGCGACCAGTGCGGGATACCAGACGACGTCGCGCGCGACCGCGGTCAGCCGACCGCGACCGCCCCACGAGAGCGGGAGCACCGTGACGTCCTGCCGCCGCTCGAGCTCCCCCTTCAGTCCGTTCAGCCAGCGAGCGGTGCCCGCACGCGTCTGCAGCAGCGGCGCCACGTCGAGCCCGACCTTCACGCCGCAGCTTCCTCGAAGGCCCGCAGGTGGATCTCGCCGGTGCGGCGCCAGCTGAACTGGGAGGCGTGTGCGAGACCCAGCGTGACCAGCTCCGCCCGGCGCTCGTGCGCCTCCCGGATGCCGGCGGTCATCGCCTCGACGTCGTCTGGATCGACCCGGACGGCGGCAGCTCCGCACGCCTCGTCGAGCGAGGGGTGGGCAGAGGCCACCACGGGAACCCCGCTGGCCATCGCCTCCACGATCGGAATGCCGAAGCCCTCGAAGCGGGAGGGGTACGCGAAGACGGCCGCGCCGCGCATCAGGCCCGCGGCCGCCGCGTACGGGACGAAGCCGAGCTTCTCGATGCCCCGCTCGTCGAGGAGTGGGGGATCGCCCCAGCCGGCCGCACCCGCGAGCGCAAGCGAGAGCTCGTCGCGGAGCGGCCGCCAGGCCTCGACGAGCGTGCCGAGGTTCTTCCGCGGCTCGAGCGTCGCCAGGCTGAGGAGGTAAGGACGCCCGAGCGAGGTGCGCTCTCCGTCGGGCGAGTAGCTGCGGTCGACTCCTGGTGGGGCGACGTGGATCCGGTCGGGCGGCACCGCAAGTAGCTCCGCGACGTCGCGCGCGGTGTAGGCCGAGTTGACGAAGACGAGGTCGCACTCACTCGCGCGGGCGTACTTGTAGCCGTGCATCGCCCGCGTTCGCGGCGTCACCCACTCCGGGAAGCGCACGGGAACGAGGTCGTGGATCATCGTCGAGCGCAGGCCGGCGCGCTGAGGCGGCACCATCCAGTCGCTGAAGAGGAGGGCGTCGATGCTGCCGAGCCAACTCTCGGCAGCCGGCCGGCGCGCCCGGCTCCAGGCCATCCGGAACGCGTGTGAGAACGGGAGTACGACAGTGCGTGTCTCCACCGGAAGCTTCTCGAGCGCCTCCCTGATGCGCCTGCGCCCGCGGAGGCTCGTCGGCGCGAACGGGACGACCTCGTGCGCGTCCCCCGCCGCCTCGAGCAGGCCCGTGAGCGAGCCGAGGATGTAGTTGCCGATGCCGGTTCGCGGGTGCGAGAGGGGGCTGACGTCCCAGGCGATCCTCACGGCGTGACGTGGAAGTCGCCGAAGTGGGCGCCGAGCTCCCGGGTGTCGTCGGTCTTTCCGGGGAGGACCTCGGCCGGAACCTTCGTCTCCGCGACGTCGAATACGACCCGGCAATCGCCGCCTCGCGGCTGTAGCGGCACGTGCAGCACGGCTGTGCCGGCAGGTGCGATTCGTGTGCGCGTCGCGACCCGATTCCCGACGGTGGCCGTGACCGTCTGCCGCTCATGGAACAGAGCCGGGTCGCTCGAGAGCGAGACTGCCAGCGTGCCGCCGCGGCAGTTGCGGCGCGTGAACGTGACCCGCTTGCCCGACCACGTGTCGTTGGGGTACAGGCCCTCGATCTCCGTCTCAGAGGAGACGAGCGGCTCGTCGAGGCGCCAGAGGGTCAGGCCGAGCGCCCGGTCGCGTGCGACCTCCACGCCCCTGTCTGGCGAGATGGTGCCCTCGAGGAGCACGTACTCCTCGTCGAGCGCAGCATTGCTCGCGAGGCGCACCGTTCCGTCGTCGGCGTCCAGGCGTACCTCCGTCTCCGCGAGGCCGCCGGGCGTCGGACCACCGATGTAGTAGATCGGCCCGACCGCGCGGTTGAAGAACTCGTTCTGGTTGACGACGAAGCGATCCGTCACGCCGGTCCAGACGATTGCGACACGCGTGCCCTCCGGCACGGCGCCGTCGATCCAGCCGCGGTCGCCGGTGCGGATGCCCTGGAAGAGCGCGCCACCGGAGGCTTGTCTGAAGCCGCGCTCGCCGAACCACACGTTGTGCGACATCGCTGCGAAGAAGGCCAGGGTGAGGAGCGGGAGAGCGAGCGCGTACCGGCGCGGCAGGAACAGGAAGAGAACGGCCGCGATCGCGCCTCCTACGAGCACGGTCGCATCGATGGAATCGAGGAGGAGCGAGCCGAACGCGGCCCAGATCGGCAGTAGCGCCAGCGTGTCGGAGATGGCGCCGGTCTCGATGAAGCGCTCGAACGGGATCGCGAGGGGCAGGAGCGCGGCGCCGATCGCGGCGGCCGCGGCGAGGAGCGGCGGCCGCGGGGCGCCGCGCTCGACCCAGACGAGCAGGCCGATCAGAAAGAACGGTGCGAGTACGAACGTGTTTCGCTCCTGGATGCGGTTCGCGAAGACGGAAGCGAACGCGGCGACGACGAGCAGCAGCGAGACCGAGAGCGACACAGCAGCCGCGGCGAAGGCGCCGACCTCAGGGCCGAGCCGCCGAGCGAGCGCGACGACGACGACAGAGGCCGCCACCGGCACGACACCGAGGTAGAGGTCGAGCTCCGCCAGGTGGTACAGGAAGAAGCGCGCCACGGCCTCGGGCCGGTAGTTGCCGTCGCCGACGACGGCATAGGCGCCGAGAAGGTCACCGAGCGACCTGCCACGCACGGCCTGGACGCCCAGCACCAGCACTGAGCCGCCGAGGATTGCGACGTAGAGCCAACGGAACGGGCGCAGCGTCGAGCGCAGAGGCCGGCCCTGGAACAGCGCGAGCAGGAACGGCGCGACGACGATCGCCGGCAGGATCGCCACGGCCTGGACGCGGGTGCCGAACGCGACGGCGACCAGTGCCAGCAACGTTGCCTGTAGAGACAACGTCGGGCGCTCGAGGACGAGCACGAGCACGAGCGCCAGCGTCAGGAAGAGCGGATAGAAGACGTTCTCGGTCATCACCGCGCCCGTGTAGGCGAGGGACGGTAGGGCCACGGCGAGCACCGCTGCCAGGAGCGACAGCCCCGACCCGACGACCCGCCGCGAGAGGAAGTAGGCGGGGATCGCCGCAAGGGACATCGCGAGGGCGTTCAGCGTCTTCACCGCGGCGTAGGCGTCGGGCAGCGAGTCGAAGAGCGCGTACGCGGGGCTGATCAGGAGCGGGTAGACGACGCTGAACCCGCCTGCCGGTACGTCGCGGACCCGTAGCGTGCCGTCCGCCGCGATGCTCCGCGCGAGCTCGGAGTAGATGAGCTCGTCGACCATGATGAACGGCGCGACCATCCCGCGCGCGAGCCAGGCGCGGAGCAGGAAGGAGGCGACAACGATCCCGGCAAGCCAGGCCCAGGGAGCCGGGACACGCCGGACGCTATCGACCAAGCTCGACCTCGGCCAGGCGCTGCGCCAGGTCTGTCGCCTCGGGCGACCCGGCCTCGATGCCGACCGCTCGAGCGGCGGCCGCGACCTCGCCGAGGACGGCGTCTGCGACCGCCTCGCCGCCCGCCGCCTGCTCGAACACGGTCGTGTAGAGCTCGGCCACGCGTTCGAGGTCGTGCTCGCGCCGCGCCAGCTCGGCCGCGGCCACGCCCATCGAGTGCCGCACCACGTCGTTGCGCGCGAGCAACTCGAGCGCGGCGTGGAGCGTGTTCACCTCCTGCTCGTCGACCGGAACCTTCAACGCCACGTCGTCCGGCAGCTCCGAGAACCAGCCGACATCGCTGACGACGAGCGGCTTCCCCAACGAGAGCTGCCGGATCGCGCTGCCGGACGTCTCGCCCATCGTCGGGGCCCGTAGGTTGACGCACGCGTCGCAGCCGGCCAGCAGCGACCAGAGCCGGCTCTCCGAGACGTAGCCCTCGCGCACGATTCCGTCGGCGGAGAGGCCGAGCCGCTGCAGCCGCCGGTCGAGGTCGAAGCCGGGGGAGGTCGCACCCACGAGCAGCAAGCGCGCATCGGGCCGGTCGCGGCGAAGGCGCGCGAACGCCTCGAGGAGCTGCGGGATCCGCTTGCTGGCGTTGACGTTGCCGAAACAGCCGACGAGGTAGCCGCCCGTCGAATCCCGTGACGCCGAGGCCCCTGACGCCGAGGCCCCTGACGCTGAGGCTTGTGACGCTGCGACACAAAGCTCCGGCGGCGGCTGCCAGGCGGGATGCGGGATCCGCCAGATCCGGCGCTCGTACCCGGCCTCGCGCGCCTTCCGCTCGACGTAGTGCGAGTGCACGATCAGCCCGGTGGCTAGGTCGAGCACCTCTCCGGCGAGATGGAAGTCGGCCGGCCGGCTCTCCCAGAGCGGCGGGATGCGCTTGTCGAGCACCCCGTGGCCGAGCAGCCGCCCCACGACGCCGCCCTCACGCTCCATCGCGTCGAGGTAGCCGTGTCCGTCCCGCCGCCCGATCGTCAGCCCGGCGACGAGGTGGTGCAGCACGAAGTCGTGGAGCACGACGATCCCGGGCCGTCGGCGGAGTGCCTCGACGATCCACCCGTGCGCCTCCGGGTTGTTGCCAATATGGTAAACAGCGAGGTCGGCGCCGCGTGCCTGTCGACCTCTACCTCGGCGGATGACCTGCACGTCGGCTCGCTCTCGGAGGCTCGGCAGCAGCAGGGCGCTGTAGTCGGCGATCCCGGATCGCTCAGGCGGCATCGGGCTGTGGTAGGCAACCTTCATCCGAGCAGGCGCTCGATGCAGCGATCCCACGTCACCCCGGCTGCCAGCTGCCGCCCCGCCCGGCCGTAGCTGCGCGCCTCGTCGGGGTGGGTGAGGAGGTAGCTCGCCGCCCGCGCGAGCTCGTGGGGCTCCGGGGCAGTCACGATGCCGGTGCCGCCGTTCGTGACGATCTCCAGGGGGCCGCCGGCGTCCGTCGTCGTCAGCACCGGTTTCTCGGAGAGGAACGCCTCGTACGGCACCATGCCGAAGTCCTCGTCCACCGGCGCGTAGTAGACGGCCCGGCAGCGCGCGTACAGCGCCGCGAGCTCGTCCTCGTCCACACGACCGGTGAACTCGGCGCGCCCGTTCAGGCCCCGTTCCCGGGCGAGCCGCTCGAGTCGCTCACGGTCCGGCCCCTCGCCTGTCACCACTACCCGCAGGGACGGATCGAGCGCCGCGGCCTCGAGCAGCAGGTCGTTGCGCTTTGCGCGGTCGAGCCGCCCGACCGAGAGGACGAAGTCACCGTACTCGTCGCAACGGTACGGGAGCTCCTGTGGGGGGTGCGGCAGCACCTCGGCCGCGAGGCCGGTGGAGCGCGCGATGCGCTCGGCGACGTTCTGTGAGGTCGAGAACAGCCGCTTCGCCTCGCCGAGCGCGATCCGATCAAGATGATGGACCGAGCGCCGCAGGGCCCGGTCCTGCACTGATTCGTCGAACTGTCCCAGATCGGTTCGGTCGAGCTCGTACGCCTGCCGGAACTGGTGCAGGACCCAGACGCGCTTCTCGGGGTGCCGGACGCAGTAGGAGGGAAACTTCGTCGCGATCACGAGGTCGATCGGCCGACCATCCGACTCCTCGAGGTCGAGCAGGCGCCAGAGAAACGCCTGCGAGAGGACGCGCGTGCCCGGGTACCACTTGAATGGCACCGTCACGAGCTCGACCTCGTGCTCGCGCTTGCGAAGCTCGTCGACGAGCTTGTCGGCGAAGATCTCGGCTCCCCCGCGGACGAACGGCACCTGCGGCGCGCAGACCGCGATCCTCACGAGGAGCGCTTCGGCTCGGCCTCGAGCTGCACCTCGAGCTGGGCCACGCGGCTCTCGAGGTCGTCGATCAGCCGCAGCGCAGCCGCGTTGAACGAGCGTTGGTCGTAGGCGAGCGGCTCGACGTACCAGCGCATCAGCTTGCGCAGGACCGCCTTGACCGGGTTCGCGAGCTTGCCGCGGACGCCGGGCCGAAGCTGGAGTGAGCGATCGGCCGAGACCGGCCAGAGCCGCTCCGCCTCGGAGCGGGCAGCCAGCCGATCCTCCCCGCCCCCATCCGCACGCACGCCGGGTGCCGCCCCCGAGCGCCGCACCTCCTCCTTCAGCTGCGCGAAGAGGGCGGTGAGATCGGGGCCGGAAGCCGCGGAATTGCCTGCAGACGCGCCTGTTCCAGCCAGTTCCTCCGCCACCGGGGCAATTCTAGAGGCTCCATGTGAAACTCGGGCGTGCGCGGGGATGGGCGAAACCGTGCCGTGTCTGGCACACCAGCCGTCCGTGCCTGAGTTTCACATGGAGCCTCTACCTCGGCGGCGGAAGAGAAAGCCGCCGTGGCCGGTGGGACTCTCGGGCGCGCCCCGCGCCGCGAGCCAGGCGTCGAGGAGGAACTCGCGCACGAGCTCCAGCGACGCGCGCTCCGCGCAGGCGAGCAGCTCCTCGCGGTTGACGACCCAGCCGAGGTACTCGGTGTCGTAGCCGTAGTCGTACGCCCGCTGGATCACCGTGAACGAGGGGACGGCGCGGGCGAGCGGCAGGCGAGTGACGTAGAGGTGGCCGCTCGCATGGCCGGCGAGATCGTGGAGAGCTGCGCACCAGTCCTCGCTGTACTGGAGCGATCCGCTCACGAGCACGAGGTCGTAGTGCCGGTCGCGCCAGGAATCGTCGTCGACGAAGCGGCCGGGGTGGCCGAGCCCTCGTGCGGCCGCGACGATCCGCGGCACCTCCTTGCAGTGGTAGTCGACCTCGACCCCGGGCAGCACCTTCTCGGCGAGCAGCGCGTAGTGGCCGATGCCGCCCCCCCAGTCGAGGAGCGAGAGGCGCTCCTTGTTCCGAGCGGCGAGTGCGAGCACGTATGCGAACGAGACGAGCATGTTGTGCGCCGCCACGTCGTTGCTCTTGACCTCTTCGCCCTCGCGTACCTCGTGGTAGATACCGAGCGGTGACGGGCCCTCGAGGGCGTGGACGTAGGAATCCCACTTCGAGCGGTACGCCTCGGCGACCCCCTCGACGTCCCAGCCGGCGAGCCGAGGGTCTGACTTCGTCTGCCGCCAGCCCTCCGGGGCGTACTCCCACTCGGGCTCCGCCTCCTCGACAGGAGGCTGCTCGGGCTCGGGTCGCGAGTCGGGGGCCCGCAGGCCGAGCTTGATCAGGAGCACCTTCGCGCCGAGGACGAGGATCGGCGGCGTGACCGCCTTCACCGCCCACTTGAGCGCGAAGCGCCAAGTCACTTAGTCCACCGTTTCGTGGTTCCCTTGGACTCCGCTGGCGTCCAGCGGCGCCTCGTGCCACGGGATCACGGCTGGCCACTCCCCCGAGCGCCAACGGACTTCCGCAAGGGTGCACTGGCGACGCGTGGGTGCGCAAGCGAGGCGTGCACCGCGTCTACGACCCACGCGAGCTCGTCGTCGCGCAACTCGGGGTAGAGCGGCAGGCTCACGACCTCGGCGCACAGGCGCTCGCTCGTGTCCAGGGCGCCGGGCCTGGCCAGCGACCGGTAGGCAGGGTGGTGGTGGATCGGCCGCTCGTAGTGGACGAGCGTGCCGACGCCGCGACGAGCGAGCTGGTCGCGGAAGAGCTCACGCTGCTGGCTTCGGACGACATAGAGATGCCGTGCGTGCTCGCCGTTCTCCGACGGGCGCGGCAGTGTCAGCGGCAGCCCGGACAACTCCGCGTCGTAGCGCTCGGCTAGCTCTCGCCGGCGCTCGTTCCAGCTGTCGAGGTACGGGAGCTTCGCCCGCAGCACGGCAGCCTGCAGCGGATCGAGCCGGCTGTTCCGGCCGCGCTCGACCGCGCCGTCTCCCGCGTCGCCGTAGGCGTGCAGGCGGCGCACGCGCTCTGCGACCGCACGACTGTTGGTCACGACAGCGCCGGCATCGCCGAGCGCGCCGAGGTTCTTCGTCGGATAGAAGCTGAAGGCGGCGGCGTCGCCGAACGTTCCCGCCCGGCGGCCGCTCCGCTCCGCCCCGTGCGCCTGGGCCACGTCCTCGACGACGAGGACGCCGTGCTCGCGCGCGATGCGCATGATCGTCTCCATGTCGGCGCAGCGGCCGTACAGATGCACGGGCACGATCGCTCTCGTGCGTTGCCCGAGCGCCTCCTCGAGCCGGTCCGGATCGAGCGTCATCGTCTCGGGGTCGGGGTCGACGAGTACAGGTGTCGCGCCGGCGGCGACGATGGCCGCGACGGTGGGGACGCAGGTGTTGGCCGCCGTGACGACTTCGTCGCCGACGCCGACGCCGAGTCCTCGCAGTGCCAGCTCGAGCGCGTCCGTGCCGGAGTTGACGCCAACCGCAAAGCCTGCGCCGCAGAAGGCGGCGAACTCCTGCTCGAAGGCGTCCACCTCGTCACCGCCCACGAAACGGCCGGCCGCCAGCACCCGGTGTACGGCGAGGTTTAGCTCAGGCCGGAGGGCGGTGGTCTGGCGCCCGAGGTCCAGGAACTCGACCTTCACGGTCCCCAGTACGCCCCACCGTGTACTCGGTAGTAGTCCAGCGTTCTCACGAGTCCTTCCTCCAGATCGACACGCGGCTGCCACCCCAGGCGACCGCGCAGCTTTGAATCGTCGGCCAAGTAGTCGCCAATGTCAATCGCGCGCCGTTCCGGGGGGAACGGGACGACCCGGTAGGAGCCGGTGCCGGCGCTGCGGACGAGCAGCTCCGCGAGCTCCAGCAGGCTGAGATGGTCGTTGCCACCGACGTTGAAGATCTCCCCGACCGCCTCGTCACGCACCGCTGCGAGGCACAACGCCTCGACGGCGTCGTCGACGAAGGTGAAGTCTCGCTGCTGCGTGCCGTCCCCGAAGACGCGCAGCTCTTCACCCGTGAGCACCTGCCGGATCCAGGTGCCGAGGAATGTCTGGCGCGAGTCGCGTACCCGCATCCGCGGCCCGTAGGTGTTCGTGAGGCGTAGGACGCTCACGCTGAGGCCGTACACCCGGGCGTAGAGCAGGTGGTACCACTCGCCGGCGAGCTTGTGGATCCCGTTCACGTCCACCGGGTCGAGAGGGTGCGATTCGTTCACCGGCAGCTCCCGCGGTCTGCCGTAGACCTGCCGCGTGCCGGCGAAGACGACTCGGATCCCGGGGTTCTCCCGCCGGCAGTTCTCGAGGACCGCGAGTTGAGCCCCGCAGTTGTGCTCGAGATCCAGGAGCGGCTCGCGCATCGAGTCAATGTGGCTCGTCTGGCCGGCGAGGCTGAAGAGAAGCTCCGCCCGTCGTACGAGCGGCGCGAGCCGCTCCGTGTCGCGCACGTCGAAGAGCTCGACCTGCACCCCCTCGAGTCCGTCCACGTTCGCGTGGTTGCCGCCGTGGGTGGGGACGAGCGAGTCCACCAGTGTGAGTTCCGCGCCGGCCTCCCGCAGCAGCCACGCGAGGTTCGAGCCGATGAAGCCAAGGCCGCCGGTGACGAGGACGCGTCGGCCGCGGAACGCATCGGTCACCTCGGGCGAGAGGATCACGCGACTCTTTCGCCGAGCAGGCCTCCTGCGGTTCGAACCGCCGCCTCCGCGTCCCAGCCGACGACGACCACGGGCAGGCCGAGTCCCTTCGCCGCGAGAACGAGCGCGCGGTGCGCTAGTCGTTCTCTTGGCGAGCCGTCGCGACCGAGATCGAGCAGTGCGTCCACGGTTGCCAGAGCGTCTAGCGGCACGCGGGCAACCGGCGGCTGCACGCCTGCTCGCCGCGCGCCTGCGGCTGCGACGAGCCCGATGGCCCGCAGCGCCGTCCGCGCCCTCCCGGGCCCGGCGTGCAGGACGTACTCGCTCGCATCCGGTGCCGCCTCGTAGCCCGTCCGCTCGGCCGCGCCGCCGGCGTCCGGCGCCAGGACGAGCGGCTCCACGCCGGGGAGCAGGTCGGCCGCAACGGTCGCGACCGCGCGCAACCGCTGCTCGTCTCCGCCCACCAGCCCGATCTTGCGCAAAGGTGTTACCTCCACCGGGATCCGGAGGCTGCAACCAAACCAGCGCACGTGCTCGTGCACGAGGTCGAGCTCGAGCACCCACAAGCCCGGGCGAGGTGGAGCCGCGACGTCGACGAGCACGATCGCCTGTTCTCCGGGAGGCACCGCGTGCGGGAACGGCGTCCGCAGCCCGTCCCCGACCTCGAGCTCGCCTGCGGGGGTCCACCAGCGGTAGCTGACCCGCACCTCTGGGACGCCGAGGCGGTCCCAAGGCCACAGCCGCGTGCCCCGGTTTCGGACGCGGAGCCGAATTCCGCGCTCCTCGCGTAGCGCGAGCGTGGCCAACCGATCGACGAGCTCGAGCTCGGCGCGGTAGAGCGCCTCATCCGGTTCCCGGCCGTGCCAGTGGGCGTCGACCTCCTCCCGCGACGCATGGCGGAACGAGGGCGTGTCGGCGGGCTCGGGCCAGTCGGTGGTGGCGAGGGCGGCGTCGACGAGTGCGGCATCCTCCGGCGGGAGCGGGCGCACGTCGAGCTCGTCCCTGAGCTCGGGCAGGTACAGGGCGAGGTTCATCGGCAGCCCGGCGAGGCGCCGACCCGGAGCGACCGTCTCGTAGCGGCGGGCCTTCTGCCGCCGCGCCTCGAGCGGGTTCAGCAGCAGATCGGAGTGGAGGATCGGCCAGGGGAGGAAGCGGTGTGGCCCGACCGCCTCGATCGGCCGGTGCGTAACCCCGGGAAACCACAACAGGCGCGGGTCGTTCTGGACGAGCCGCAGCTGGAGGTCGGGCTCCCACGGGGCGCCGGCGAGGTAGGTCCGAGGCGAGCCGTACAGCCACCGGCGCGGCAGCCAGTAGTGCGTCTCCTCGGCCGCGGCCAGCAGCTTCGGCAGCTCCCGCAGCAACTCGGTGCCCGGAAGCTCGTCGTCGTCGAGCCAGAGGATCCAGTCCTGCGTGCAAAGGCTGTGCACCCAGCCGACGGGACGGTCGACCGGATCGAGGTACGGGTAGAGCACGAGGTCGTCGGCGAGCTCCGCCAGGGGCACGAGCAACCTCGTGTCGACGCGATCGTCCACGGCGATCAAGATCTCGCTCGCCAGCTCCCGCAGCGGCTGCAGCTGCGCGGCCACGCGCTGCGTAGGCCCGCGCGTGATGCAGCAGACGGAGAGCGACGTGGTGGTGGCCGCTCCCCCCATCCCCGCGCGTAGCTTACGCGAGTGTGAGGGTCGGGATCAGCGTGCTCACGCTCGTGCCGGGCGAGATCGGCGGAGCCGAGACATACGCGCGCGGGCTGACGCGCGGATTGGCAGCCGTTGGCAGTTTGGACTACAGCGCCTTCGTGCCGCCCGCCGCCCCCGGGGCCGGCGGGGGGCTTCCGGAAGTTCTCGTGATCGAGTACCGCCGGGCGCGGTCGCTGCCGCAGCGCTTCGTTGCGATGACGGCCGCGGCGCTCCGCCCCGGACCGCTGCGACGGCGCTATGCGGGACTCGACCTCGTGCACCACCCGCTGACGATCGCGGTGCCGCCCCTGGCGCTGCCGACGGTCGTCACGGTTCACGACCTGCAGCACCTCGACCTGCCTCACCTCTTCAGCCGCAGCGAGCGACTCTTCCGCCGGCGGGCGCACGAGGGCTCTGCGCGGCGTGCGATCGCCGTGATCGTTCCGAGCCAGTTCGTGCGCCGGAGCGTCGTCGAGCAGCTGGGCCTTCCGCCCGAGCGCGTCTTCGCCATTCCACACGGGATCGACCACGAGCGGTTTCGGCCGGGCACCGAGTCCCGGGAAGGATTCCTGCTCTACCCGGGGCGCCCCTGGCCGCACAAGAACCACGCGCGGCTCTTCGAGGCGCTCGTCCTGTTACGGCGCGAGCGACCGGAGCTCGAGCTCGTGCTGACGGGCGGTGGTCACGGCCGCGGGCCGTTCCCCGACGGCGTACGCGTCAGGGGCCTCGTCGGCCCCGCCGAGCTCGTCTCGTTGTACCAACGCGCCGCGTGCCTCGTCTTTCCCAGCCGCTACGAGGGCTTCGGACAGCCGCCGCTCGAGGCGATGGCCTGCGGTTGTCCCGTCGCGGCTTCGCGAGCTACCGCGATTCCGGAGGCGGTCGGCGATGCTGCTGCGCTCTTCGATCCCGAGGATCCCGAGGACATCGCCGCGGTTGTCTCCGCGGTGCTCGAGAGCCCGGCCCGGCTCGTCGCCGCGGGGCTCGCACGGGCCTCCGCGTTCACGTGGGCCGAGACAGCCCGACGGCACGAGGCGGTCTATTCGTCGATCCTGTAGCGCGCGCCGATTGCGCGCTTGTCCGGCGCCGGATGTCCGGCCTCCAACCGCAGCCAGGGCTGGAGGTCGCGCGGGAGCTGCGGCTTTTCGATCACGAACGCGAACAGGTTGGCCTGGCTCGGCAATGCGCGGGTGACGACGCCGAGCGCCGGCTCGAGCAGGCGCAGAGCGAGCCGGCGCGACGGGCTTGCCGCCGACGCCAGCACGTCGGGGAACTCGAACTCCCGGAAGAAGCGGATGCGGTGTCGTGCATGCGGCGCGTATGAGGCGATCGTCTTCTCCACCTCTCGCTCCGTCCACCGGAAGACGAAATTCGGCGTGCTCGTGTTCGCGACGCCGCCCGTTCGGAGGCCGTGTGCTGCGACCGCAGCAAGCTCGTAGTCGTCGACGGCGCGAACCTTGACCCCGAGCCTCATCAACGCGCTGTCGCGGGCCTCGATGGCGAGCACCGCCACCCGGCTGACGCGATAGAGCTCGAGCAGGGCCCGGTGTGGCGATCGGCAGTGGTGCAGGCCCGCGCTGACGACGGCGAGGTCGACCGACTCGTCCGGGAGGGTCAGGCTTTCCGCGTCCTCGAAGGCCCAGGAATAGGGTGCCAGGTCCGCCGACGCCTGGCGCTCGTCGAGGTTGGTGATCGTCACATGCTCGAATCCGACCGATCCGAAGGCCGCGCTGTCGGCGTTGCCGCCGGCGACGACGAGGACGGACATGTCCCGGCGGAGCAGGCCGTCCTCGATCAGGTTCGTCAGCACCCTGCGGTAGAAGCCGCTGCGCGGATCGGAGGTTGGCGTGGGGCGATTCATGCCAGCAGTCTCCGGTACGCGGCGGCCAGCCGCTCTGCCGCCGCGTCCAGCGAGTAGCGACGCACGAGCTCGGGGTCGTGGTCGTGAGCTCGACCGGAGTCTGACAGCGTCTCTCGCAGCAGGCGGGCGAGCTCCGGCCAGTCACCGGGCGCGAAGAGCGCCGCGCCGGGGCCGAGGACTTCGGGAATGGCACCCGAAGAGCTCGCGACGACCGGCACGCCTGCCGCCATCGCCTCGGCGAGCACCATCCCGAACTGCTCCTCCCACAGCGGGGTAGGCAGGCTCGCGAGGACGACGCAGGCAGCGCCGGCGAAGACGGCCGGCATCTCCGCGTGGGGAACCGCCCTGATCTCGACCCGGTCGGCGACGCCGAGGTCCGTGGCGTAGCGGAGCAGCCGCTCGCGCTCGGGGCCTGCGCCGACGATGAGCAGCCGTACCGGCGGCTCGAGCAGCGCCACCGCCCGCATCACGTCGTAGTGCCCCTTCTCCCAGACGAGCCGCCCCGGCGAGACGATCACCGGTGCCGGACTCGTGCCGGCACCCGTGCCAGGGACGAGCGCCGCACGGGCGGTCGCGAAGCGATCGGCGTCGACGCCTGGGGGCGAGACCTCGATGCGCTCCGCCGCAGCGCCCTCGAGGAGCAGGCACCGGCGCGCGCGGTCGGTGGCGGCGAGGAAGAGGTCGGCCCCTTCGAGGGCAACGCGCCGGTAGCCGCGCCCGCGGAAGGCTCGGAAGGTGTCCCGGAACGGGATCGTCTCCCAGACGGTCAGCACGAGCTTGAAGCCGAGCTCCTGCTTCAGCTCCGCCGGCTGCCCGCTGAACCAGACGCCGAGCTCGGCCGAGTGCACGATCGCAGCGCCGCGCAGGTGCGTCGCAAGGTCGCGGTACCGGTCGCCGGGAACCCGGGACGCGAGCTCACCGATGCGACCCCCGGGCAGGAGGTCGCGCACCGCCTTCACCGGGATCACGTCGAGATCGAGATCCTCCAGGTCGTAGACGTTCGAGCCGGTCACGAGTACGACGACCTCGAACTCGTCGCGCAGGCGCTCCCACGGCCGCAGGTCCCAGGGGTTCGCGTTGTGGCCGCGCAGGAGAACGACCCGGGGCCTCATCGCCTGCTCCTCGCGCGCAGTGCCGGCAGCACCTCGGGCGGGACGGCGCCTGTGACGATGGCGACGCCGACGAAGACGAGCGCGGCGAGGGGTGCGGCGATCCACGCGCTGAGCGGCAGCACCAGAGCGACGAGCGCTCCCGCCCCGGCGGCGGCCAGCGGTCTCGGAGCGAACCGGAGGCGCGGCGCCGCGTCGCGATCGGCGCGGAAGAGGAAGACGTAGACGAGCACGGCCAGCAGCGTCTCGCTGGCGACGGCCGTGGCCGCACCACCGATTCCCTCGTAGGCGTTCACGAGCACGAGGCCGAGGACGACGACGACGACCAGGGCGATGCCGTTCGCGAAGGCGACATCGCGCTGGCGCCGAAGCGAGACGAGCGCGAGCGTCCAGACCTGGCTGAGGAAGATGCCGATGAGCGCGAACGCCTGCAGTTGCAGCATCGGCGCCGCGTCGTCGTACTCCCCGTCGCCGAGCAGTCGGATCGCCGGCCGCGCCAGCACGACCGTCACGAGGACGAGCAGGAGCGAGACCGCGAGCGCCGTCTCGGTCAGGCGCTGCACCGCGTAGCGCAGGCGCTCACGATCCTCCGCGCCGGCGACGGCGAGCAACGGCAGCGCGACGCCGAGCACGAGCGTCGGGATCCCGAGCAGGATCTCGAAGACGCGGAACGAGGTCGCGAAGAGCCCCGTCTCCAGGTCGTCTGTCCCCAGCGAGACGAGCAGCACGAGCAAGCGGAGGTAGACGACGTTCATTGCGATCGCTGCAGCGAGCGGTAGAGACTCCCGCAGGAGGGCAAAGGCGGTCGCCCGGTCGACGGATGGGCTCATCCCGCGCATGCCTGCGACGAGGAACGGTGTCAGCGCCACGGTGGCCACTCCGACCGCGACCGGGATGGTGAAAAACGCGAAGAGCGAGGCGCCCGCGACGACGAGGGCCGCGATCCCGACGAGTGTGAGCGCGTGCCTGAGCGTCTCCACGAGCGTGATCGAGCCGTAGCGGAGCTCGATCGCGAGCGGCATCATCAGGGTCGACTGGGTATGCAGGAGCAGGATTCCGACTCCGGCGACTGCGGTGCCCGCGACGACGACGCCGTCGTAGCCGGCCGCGAGCGCGAAGAGGGTCGCGACGACGACGCCCGCGGAGGTGAGCAGGATCCGCAAGGCAACGAGGTTGCGCATCAGCGCCGGCCGCTCCGCCGCCGGCCGGATCGCGAGCTCGCGGCTGCCGACGGCTGTCAGCCCGGCGTCCGTGATCCCGCCGACGATCCCGAGCAGCGCGATCACGACGCCGTAGCGGCCGAAGTCGGCGACGCCGAGATGGCGGAGCAGCAGCACCGACGTGCCCGCGCCGAGCAGGATGCCGGCGGCATAGCCCGCGCCCCGCAGGACACCACCCCGGATCACCTTGCCGCCCGCTTCGCCCGTCCGCAGGACGTCCGTGTGCTCCGAGGCGCTCACGTAGGGTCAACCGTAGTGAAGGCGTGGGTCGTCATCCCGACGCTGAACGCGCGGGAGCTGCTCCTCGAGACGCTCGCGAGCCTCGAGCGGCAGACGGCGCCTGCGGGAGTGGTGGTCGTCGACAACGCGTCGACCGACGGTACCGCCGAGGCCGTCGCCGCGCGGCATCCCGGCGTGCGCGTGGTTTCGAACGAGCGCAACCTCGGCTTCGGCGCCGCGATCAACCGGGTCGCGCTCGAGCTTAGAGGCGACGTGCTCGTGCTCGTCAACAACGACGTTGTGTGCGAGCCCGGCTTTGTCGCCGAGCTGGTCGAGCCGTTCGGCCGTCCGGAGGTGGGGATGACGGCAGGTGTCCTGCTGCAGGCCGACGATCCGGGCCGGATCGACTCGGCCGGGATCGAGCTCGACACCACGCTTCGCTCCTGGGACTACCTCTGGAACGAGCCGACGTCCCTGCTCGATCGGGCAGCCGACCCGGTCGGCCCCTGCGGCGGCGCGGCTGCGTACCGGCTGACCGCCTTCAAGGAGCTCGCGGGCTTCGACGAGACGCTCTTCGCCTACTGGGAGGACGTCGACCTCGCGCTCCGCTTCCGCGCGGCCGGTTGGCAGTGTGCGCTCGCTGCCCACGCTCGGGCGCTTCACCGGCACGGCCAGACGCTCGGTGCCGCCTCGCCGGCGGCCCGGCGGCTCGAGGCGTTTGGGCGCGGCTACGTGCTCGCGAAGTACCGCGTCGGCCGGCGCCGGCCGCTCCTGCGCGCCAAGGTCGCGCTCCTCGACTGGCCGGCGCTCGCGATCCACCTGCTCTTCCGGCGCGAGGTGGGTCCGCTCCGGGAGCGCCTGCGCGCGAGAGCTGCAGGCCTCCGAGGCTCGGGACACCGCCCGCCGCTGGAGCTCGCTTCGGTCGGCTTCGTCACGGCGCTGCGCCGGCAGGCGAGCCTGCTCAGCCTTCGCTTCCGGGGGGAGCTTCCGGCCCATTTCGGGCCCGCCGGCCGAGCGCCGAGAGCTGGTAGACCAGAAACTCGGCCGACAGACCGCGCGTGACTCTCTCGGCCAGCCGCGAGATGGGCCGGAGCCGGCCGTGCGCGACGGCTTCGACGCTCCAGCCGGAGCTCGACAGCAAGTCGCCGAGGTCGCGTTTCGTGAACCAGCGCAGGTGAGTCCGGTCGCGGTGGCCGGCCTCGACGTAGCCGAAGCTGCCGCGTAGCGCCACGTCGCGCAGAAGCGTCCAGTGCCGTGCGTTCGGCACCGACACGTGGACGCGTGCCCCCGGCGCGGCGACCTCGTGCAGGCGCTCGAGCACGACCCACGGCTCGGGCAGGTGCTCGAGCACGTCGTAGAGCAGGATCGTGTCGAACGGCCCGCTCAGATGCTGCAGCTCGTCCTCGGCGCGCCCGACGTGGATCTCGTCGTACGACCGCGCGGCAACCGCGGCCGCCTCGGGGTCGAGCTCGACGCCCGAGATCCAGTGCGCTCCCGCCCCGCGCAGGCTCCGGCCGGTGGCGCCCTCGCCGCAGCCGACATCGAGAACGCGCCCGAGCGGCCGCGGGAGGAGCCGGACGAGCTCGGCCCGATCCTGGGCGAAGTAGCCGGCGGGCTTCACGGCAGACGCAGGCAGCGGAGGTTGACGTAGTCGCCGTCCCATGCCTCCGAGAGCGGCGCGAGGCGGTGGCCGGCCTCGTCGATCCACTCGACGGCGTAGCCGGCCGCGTGCAGCCAGGTCAGCAGCTCGTCGCGCGAGGAGCCTGCGCGGGCGAGCAGCTGCGGATGGCACTCGACGAAGAGGGCACGTGGCGCGTCCTCGCGCTCGAGCAGGCGCTCCATCCCTCGCAGCGCTGCGAGCTCGGATCCCTCCACGTCGAGCTTGACGACGTCGACAGGCCCTTCGACGACCTCGTCGGCCCGAGCCACGGCGACTTCGACGGACGTCACCTCGCCGCCCGCCTCGAAGACGCTGCTCGTGTCGCCGCTGAGGTAGAGCCGGACGGTTCCCCTCTCGGCGCCGAGAGCCAGTCCGTGCACGTCGACGCGATCGGCGACGTCGTTCAGGTCGAGGTTCTCGCGGAGGATGTCGTGCACCGTCGGGTTCGGCTCGAAGACGACCACACGGCCGTTCGGCCCGGCGGCCCGCGCCGCGTGGACGCTGACGAATCCGAGGTGCGCCCCGCCCTCGAGCACCACCCCTCCGTCGGGCACCGCCTCGGCGAGCAGCTCGACGAACGTGCGCTCGCGCCCGTGGTCGCGAAGCTCGCGAACGTAGTGCAGCTGAGCGAGATCGCGTCCGTGCAGCCGCACCCCGTCCACCTCGAGCTCGAACCGCTCGAACGGCCGCGAGACATAGGGCCCCAGCGCATCGACGAGAAAGCCCAGCCGCCGCCGCCGCGCAACTGCAGCAGCCCGCTCGAGCAGGCTGAGCGCGGTGAGCTTCAGCGCTGAGGGCTTCAACCGCACGACCCGGTAGCCTAGATCGCGGATGGGCGACTCGATCTGGACCACCTCCGACCGTGAGCGGCTGCGGCAGGACTTCGGTGAGATCTTCGGCGGTCGGACCGTGCTGGTCACTGGGGCCGACGGCTTCATGGGCTCGCACCTGACGGACGCCCTCGTCGAGCTCGGCGCGCACGTTCACGCCTTCGTCCGCGCCACCTCGAGCGGAGCGCTCAACAACCTCGGGCATCTGCGGGGGCGGCTCAAGGTGCACTTCGCCGACCTCACCGACAAGACGTCGGTCGACTACCTCGTCCGTGAGCTGAAGGATGCTCCCGACCGTCCGTACGTCTTCCACCTGGGCGCGCAGGCGCACGTGGGCGAGTCCTGGCATCGGCCCTACGAGACGGTGATGGCAAACACCGTTGGCACGCTCAACCTGCTTCAGTCGATCGTCGACTGGGGGCTCGAGCTCGAGAAGTTCGACACCGCGGGCACGTCCGAGGAGTACGGGAACGTCCGCGACACGGTCGCGCACCATCACGACTTCGACGAGCAGGGCGGCCTGATCCTGCACGAACGCTCGCCGCTCAACCCGAAGTCGATCTACGCGACCGCGAAGGTCGCGGCCGACTTCCTGACGATGAACTACCACGACGGCTTCGGCCTGCCCGGTGTCGTCACCAGGATGTTCAACAACTACGGCCCGCGCCAGAACCCGCGCTACGTCACCGGGACGATCATCACGCAGGCGCTCGAGCGTCCCGAGATCGAGCTCGGCGCCCTCGAGCCGCTGCGCGACTTCTGCTTCTGCTCCGACGGCGTCCGTGGGCATCTCACCGTGGCTGCGCACGGCACCCCCGGCGACGTCTACGTCTACGGCCAGGGCGAGAACATCTCGATGGCCGACTGGTCGGCGCTGATCCTGCGCGTCGGTGCGGAGAATGGCTACTGGCCCGCCGACCGCGAGATCGTCACCACGCCGTCACGGCTGCGCCCGGGCGTCACCGACGTGATGGCGCTCCGGGTCGGCTACGAGAAGCTCCACGGCGAGACGGGCTGGGAGCCGCTCGTCTCGTGGGAGGAGGGCGTCCTCCGCACCATCGCCTGGTACGCCGAGAGCCGCGAGCGATGGATCGGGCGGGTCGACTGGCTCTCCGCCGCCACCGAGGCCGAAGCCGTGGCCGAGGTCGGCGGCCACACGGAGTAGCCTCTCCGCATGCGCGTCCTCGTCACCGGCGGCGGCGGCTTTCTCGGTTCGCGCCTCGTCGAGCGGCTGGAGGGCGACGGCCACGACGTGACTGCCGCGCGCCGCCGCGACTACGACCTGACCCGGGAGGCCGACGTGGCCCGGCTCTTCGCCGATGCGCAGCCGGAGCTCGTCTTTCACCTCGCTGCCGAGGTCGGCGGCATAGGCGCGAACCGCGAGAACCCCGGACGCTACTGGTACGCGAACCTCGTCATGGGCGCACACGTGCTGGAGCAGAGCCGGTTGCACGACGTGGCGAAGCTCGTGGTCGCGGGCACCGTCTGCGCCTATCCGAAGCACACCCCGGTGCCCTTTCGGGAGGAGGAGCTCTGGAACGGGTATCCGGAGGAGACGAATGCCCCCTATGGGGTCGCCAAGAAGTCCGTGCTCGTGGGTGCCCAGGCCTACCGAGAGCAGTACGGGCTCGACGCGATCTTTCTGCTTCCGGCGAACCTGTACGGGCCTGGGGACAATTTCGACCTCGAGACGTCGCACGTGATTCCCGCCCTGATCCGGAAGATGGTCGAGTCAGCCGACGAAGTCGTCCTCTGGGGCGACGGCTCGCCGACCCGCGAGTTCCTGTACGTCGACGACTGTGCCGAGGGGCTTGCGCTGGCCGCCGACCGCTACAACGAGGCCGAGCCCGTCAACCTCGGTACGGGCATCGAGATCTCGATTCGCGAGCTGGCCGAGACGATCGCCGAGCTGGCGGGGTTCCGCGGCGAGATCGTCTGGGACACGTCGATGCCGAACGGGCAGCCGCGGCGCTCGCTTGACGCGACCAAGGCGGAGCGCCTGTTCGGCTTTCGCGCCCGAACGAACTTCCGCGAGGGGCTCGAGCGCACGATCGCGTGGTACCGCTCTCACGCCCCCGTGCGAGCCGGTGATCGCGGCTAGCAGGCTACGGGCCGCCGCCGTGGCCGCGGCGCCGTTCGTCGCGCTCCAGTGGCTCGTGGCTGCAGGCGCGGCGACGGTCGCCGACGGCTACGACGAGGCCGCGTGGTGGTTGCTCGCGCTGAACCAGCTCGTGCTCGCTCCGGCAGCGATCGTGGCGGCGTTGTGGCTCGGTACCACTGTCGGCGGCCGAGCGATCGGACTCCTGTCGGCGCTCCTGGTCGTGGTCCTGCCGACGCTCGGCGTGCTGTACGCGCTCTCACGCTTCCGCGACACCTACGTCGACCGTGTGCTGACGGAGGCGGTCGGGATCGGGAACGGCGGACGCTTCGCCGCAGGGGCACTGTCCCTCCTAGCAGCGGCGCTCGCTCTGGCCGCCCTGCGCGGCGAAAGACCGCGAGCGGCCGCAATCGCGAGCGGGCTCGCCGCGGGGGTCGCCGCGCTCGCGCACCCAAGTGGCGCGCTCGTCCTCGTCGGTATCGCGCTCGCGATCGCAGTGGTGTGGAGGCCCGTCGAGGCGGGCCTGCTCGCGCTCGGGGCTCTCCCCGGCGTCGTCCTCGCAGCCGGCGTGCACGGACTCGGTCTCGACGTCACCTGGGAGGCGTTCACCAGCAGCCTGACCGGCCTGCGCGAGTACCTCTGGAGCAACCGCCTGTTGCAGTGGCTGCCGCTCGCCGGAGCCGTAGCCGCCGTGCGCGGCTCGCTCCCGGCGGGGCTCCTGCTCGGAGGCTGGTTCGGCGCGTTCGCGCTCGTCTATGGAGCATCGCCCAATGTGAGCGTCGACAACGGTTCCTACCTCGTCGCGTTCGTACCGGCCCTGCCCGCGTTCTGCGTGCTCGTCGCGTGCCTGCCTCTGCTCGTCCCGACGCTACCGCAGCGGCTGCGGCGGCTAGGGCCCGCTGCTTGAGAACCCCGATCAACCTGAACCTTGTGTCGCCGGGACGGCCTGGGCGGCTCGCCCCGCCGACGAAGCGTCATGCTGATCCGGGTTCTGACCTCGTCGAGTCGATCCGCTGCTCGAGCAGCGCCACCCTCTGCGCCAGGATCACGTTCTGATCGGCGAGCTTCGAGATCACCGTCGAGTAGTGGAGCAGCACGACGAGGATGAAGAGGATGCCGACCGCGAAGAGGACGGCCGGGGGATATCCCGTCACGCCCACCCAACCGGCAATCGTGTCCAGCGCCTCCCGCCACGCCGAGAGCACGAGCAGGACGACGCCGGTCGCGAGCCAGAGCAGCGCGTAGCGCTCCCGCAGCCGCCGGCTGCGGATCAGCTCGAGCACCACGAGGATGAGCAGGATCGACGCGATCGTCGCCGCGATCGAGATGCGGAGCGGCGTCAATGTGGGTGGCCCGGTGTCATTGCCGGAAGCACGGATGATGGTGCCGGGCGACCCACTAGTCCTCTGCGGGAACGACGCTGCGCCGGAAGATGCCGACGAAGAGCGCGAGCGTCACCTTGACGGCGTAGTAGAGCGATCGCAGGGCAGTGATCGACGAAGAGCCGAGCTCCCGCTCGCGCATCCGCACCGGCACCTCCACGATCCGCAGGCGGTGCCGCACGACCATCACCGCCGCCTCCACCTCCGGGTAGTCGTGCGGGTAGTCGGCGGCGAAGAGCCGGATCCCACGGGCGTTGACGGCTTGGAATCCGGAGGTCGTGTCGGTGAGGCGCTGGCGTGTCAGGAGCGAGACGAGCTTCGCGAACCAGCGGATGCCGGCGCGGCGCGCAAACGGCGGCCGGTACTCGCGGTCGCCGCCGGCGAAGCGGGAGCCGATGACGACGTCGGCCTCGTCGCGGGCGAGCGGCTCGAGCAGCTTCGGCAGCTCTGTGGGATCGTGCTGCCCGTCGCCGTCGAGGCGGACGGCGATCCCGTAGCCGTGCTCGAGCGCGTACTTGAATCCGGTCTGCACAGCTCCGCCGATCCCGAGGTTGAACGGCAGCCTGACGACTGCGGCGCCGGCCGACGCGGCGGCTGCAGCTGTGCCGTCGACCGAGCCGTCGTCCACCACGACGATGTCGAGGGCCGGGTCGAACGACCTGATCTCGGCGACGACGGCGGCGATGATGCCCTCCTCCTCGTAGGCGGGCACGATCGCGACCCGCCTAGACACGGCCCACCACGGGAGTTCCGGCTCCGACGAGCTCCAGCAGCTGGCGTGCGCGATGGGCGTAGGTGTGCTCGTCGAGTACGCGCTCGCGCGCGCGGGCGCCCATCGCCTCGGTCTGACCCGGATCGTCGAGGAGCTCGCGGTAGGTGTGGAGAGCCTCTTCGGCGGAGGAGACGACGAGGAGCTCGCTTCCCGGCTCGAACCACCGCTCGATCCCCTCGTAGGGGTTCGACACGATCGCGGCGCCCGAGGCGGCAAGCTCGAATGGCCGCGCGGTCGCCGACGCCGTGACCGTCGCGTGCGAGCGGCGCGTGATGTTCAGGTTGACGCGGGCTGCGGAGATCGCGTGCGCGAATGCGTTGAACGGGATGTCCCCGACGAGGCGCGCCCGACCCGTGTCGCCCTGGAAGTCGCGCCCGCCGAGCGCGAAGTCGAGCTCGGGCGCAGCTCGGCTCGGCTCGGCGACCATCGCCGCCATCCAGTCGCGCCGGAACTTGTCGCCGTAGCCGTAGAAGAAGAGATCGTGCTCCTTGGGAACCGACCGAGGGGCGAAGAACTCCGGATCGGCGCCCCAGAAGACGGCTTCGGCACGCCGAGCGCCGAGCTCGAGCAGGCGGCCGAGCCCTCCTTCCGAGTTCGAGACCACGAGGTCGTACTCCGACGGATCGGCACCGTGGTAGTAGTTGAAGCCGGTGTCCATGCCGCCGAACTCGGGCAGGCTCATCGGCACGTCGCCGTCGTAGAAGACGACGGGCACGTCGAACCGCTCCCGCAGGAAGGTGGGGATTCCGCGCAGGTGGGACATCGGCACCGTGAAGACGATGACCGCGTCGACGTCACGCTCCCGCTCCAGCACCCTCGTCAGGTGTCGCTGCCAACGCGGTGTCACCCAGCGCCGGATCGCCTCGCGCGTTGCCCGGTCGAAGGCGCTCTCGTCCGGCCGGTCCTCCGCTCGCCTGAGGTAACGATCACCGTTCAGACGGGCGAGGCCACCGCGAAAGGCGGCGAAGCTCTCGCCCTCGGCGTACGTCGGATTGGGAGCGGTGCGCCACCACGGCGACTCCACCGGGCGGCCGCGGTAGGGCGTCACGATCAGGTCGACGCCGACCTCGTAGAGCCCTTTCCAGAGCTGCCACCACGCGGGAGTGCAGCCGTACCGGAAGTCGAGGTCGACGGCGGACGCGACGGCCAGGATCTTCGGCGCCTTCATGCGCCGGGAAGTCTACGGAGGGCACATGAGGGAGCCGTAAGCGGGCGGAGAGCCTCCGACACGATGAGGCCTCGTCGAGGGGTGCGATGGTCGTGCGAGGCAAGGACGCAGGAAGCGCCCCCTTTGTTGGATATGGGCGCGATCGAGGACGCCGCGCATCGCGCCGCCCAGCGTGCCTCGGCGGCTCAGAGCTCCATTGTGTTAGAGGCCCTGAGATAGCCTCGCCGCGAGCGATGCGCATCTCGTTCCTCATTCCCGCCTTCGACGAGCGCAAGACGATCCTGGAGGTGCTGGAGCGGATCGAGGCGCTCGGGCTCGACCGGCAGCTGATCGTCGTGGACGACGGCTCGACGGACGGCACCTCGGAGCTGCTCGAGGAGTGGGGGCGCGGCCGCGATGGGATCGTGCTCCTGCGGCAGGAGAACGCGGGGAAGGGTGCCGCCATCCGTGCCGCGATCCCGCACATCGACGGCGAGATCGCCGTCATCCAGGACGCGGACATGGAGTACGACCCCGCCGACGTGCCGGCCCTCGTCGCCCCGATCGAGCGCGGCGTCGCCGACGTGGTCTTCGGCTCCCGCCTCTCGGGCGGCAAGCCGCAGCGGGACTACCTCTTCTGGCACCTCGTGGGCAATCGCTTCCTGTCCCTGCTCACGGGTGTTCTCTACAACACGACCGTCAGCGACATGGAGACCGGCTACAAGGCCTTCCGCAGCGACGTCCTGCGTAGTCTCGATCTCCGCCAGAGCGACTTCTCGATCGAGCCGGAGATCACGGCCAAGGTCTGCAAGCGGAAGCTGCGGGTCTACCAGCTGCCGATCTCCTACTACGGGCGCACCTACGAGGAGGGCAAGAAGATCACGTGGCGCGACGGGTTCAAGGCGATCTGGGTGCTCTTCCGCGTGCGAGTCGGCGACTGAGAGCTCGGCTGCTCGGCTGGACGGTGAGAGAGAGGTGACGTTCACTCCACGTCGGCTGCGAGTGCTCGCCGTGGTGCTGCTCGTCGCCTGGTTCTTCCTGCCCGAGCTGCAGTCCGCGATCCCGATCTGGATCCCCTTCGCCGTCGTGGCAGCGCTCGAGCTGCACTTCCTCGTCGGCGGCTTGGGCGACCGCGGAACCGTGCCGGCGCGTCGCGGACGAAGCCCGCAGGAGTCCGATCTCTCGGATTTCGGCGGTCAGGAATGGCTCGAGCCGGCGCTCGTCCAGATCGACGGGCGGGAAGTCTGGCTGCCCGCGACAGGGAAGACCGAGGAGGAGCTGGCGGAGCTCGTCGAGGAGACACGCGAGCGGCTGCGTCGCGGTGAGCCGCCGCTCGAGCCGCCGGCCCCGCGACCTCCTCCGGCGCCGCGGGGGCGCCCCCTCGCACGACTCGAGGGTCTCGGCGTGCTCGCGGTGCTCGCCGTCGTGCTCTTCGTGCTGCTTCCCGACCGAGGCTGGGACGGGCTCGACGGCGACGAGCGGGCGCGGACGCAGCAGCTGCTCTCGCGCGAGGCAGCTGCCATCGCCGGCCATGAGACGGACGTGCGCTGCGACGCCCGTGGCGAGGCGGTCGGCGTCGTCCAGCACGCGGACGGCGTCGCCGAGGTGGGCGGTCGACTCGCGTTCCTCACACCCTCGATCTGCTACCGGCTCCACCGGTTGGCGTTCGAGGACGACGAGGGCGCGTTCAGCCAGACGGCGCGGGCGCTCGCCGTGCTCGCACACGAGGCGTGGCACCTCCGCGGGGAGAGCGACGAGGGCGTCACCAACTGCTACGCCTTCCAGAGCGGTATCGGGCTCGGCCGCCGGCTCGGTCTCTCCGAGGAGACGGCAGCCGGGATGATGCGCCAGCAGCTCGCCGACAACGCGACCTTCGCCCGCTCGGCGCCGGAGTACCTCGTCCCGGGCGAGTGCCGGAATGGCGGGGAGCTCGACCTCGACCGCGGGACGAGCCGCTTCCCTTAGCTCGAGCTAGGCCTCGCCGGCCGCCAGTCGGGACTCCCGGAGTGGTACGCGGTTCGGCTCAGGCGGATCGGCGTCCCGCCCGAGGACGGAACGACATTCAGCTGCGTGTGGAGCTCTCCCGAACAGGCGATGTACGCGATCCACGCGCCGTCGGGCGACCAGGTTGGATCACCGCCGCAACCGGCGATGACCTTCGGATCGCTGCCGTCCACGTTCGCGACCGTGAGCCTCCTACTGTCGCTGAAGGCGAGCCGCTGCCCGTCCGGTGACCACGCAGCACGATCGGCCCTGCAACCGTCTCTGAGACCGTCCAGGTGCGCTGCACGAATCTGTGACGAATCCGTCACACACGCGCAACGGCGTCCGTGGTAGCGCGCGGCGCGTCCGCCTCTGAGACGATCGCGCGCGGATCTGGGTCTAGTACGCGCCCCGTCCGGCCAACACGGCCGGGATCGTCTTCACGAGAATCGAGATGTCGAGCCAGATCGACCAGTTCTCGATGTAGTAGAAGTCGAGCCGCACGAGGTCGTCGAAGGTGAGGGCGGAGCGGCCGGAGATCTGCCAGAGGCCGGTGATCCCCGGCAGCACGTGGTAGCGCTTGCGGTGCCAGAGCTCGAGCTGGCGGTAGTCGCGCAGCGGCAGCGGCCGCGGGCCGACGAGACTCATCTCGCCGCGCAGGACGTTCAGTACCTGCGGCAGCTCGTCCAGCGAGAACCGGCGCAGCGCTTTCCCGACCCGCGTCACTCGCGGATCCTCCCGGATCTTGAAGAGGGCGCCGCCGGCCTCGTTGCGCAGCTCGAGCTCGTCCTGGAGCTCAGCTGCGCCCTGCACCATCGTCCGGAACTTGAGCATCCCGAACTCCCGCTCGCCGACGCCCACCCGCCGGTCGCGGTAGAGGACGGCGCCGCGGGAGTCGAGCTTGACCGCAAGCGCGATCAGGAGCCAGACGGGCAGGCCCACGATCACGACGAGGGAGCTGACGGTGAGATCGAACGTCTTCTTGACGGCCCAGTCGGCGCCGGCGAGAACGGGGGGCCGGAGCTCGAACAGTGGCACGCCCTGCCCCGGCACGTACTCGCCTCGTTGCAGCAGCAGCTCCGTCGCCCTCGGCGCGATCCGCACCCTCACGCCCGCACGGTGGGCGGTCTCGACGACCTCGAGCACCTCCGGCTCGTCGAAGTCTCCCTCGCTGAGGATCACCTCGTCCGGCCGCGCCAGCGCGAGCCGGTCGGCGAAGCTCTCGCCCGAGCGTGGTTGAAGCGAGCCGACGAACTCGTACGCGAGCCCGCCGCGCGACGTGAGTAGACGCTGAAGGGTCGCCAGGCTCTCACCTTCGCCCAGGATCAGCGCCCGCGGACGCGCGCCGAGGACGCGTTGCAGCTCGCTCGTGAAGGAGTCATAGGCGGCTCGGAGCAGGCCGATCAGGATCGTGCACGTGACGAATGCGGTCGGGATCAGCCCGGACGTCGTGAAGTCGTAGTCCGTGCCCAGGCCGAATGCCAGCGTGATCGCAGCTACGAGCACGAGCGAGGAGGCGACGCGGCCGAGGCCGCTCCGCCGTTCTCGTCTCGCGTAGAGCCCGGCCTGCCAGAAGACGAGCAGGGTGATCGGAATCAGGAACGGGAGCCATTCGCGCGGCCCGGTGCGCCAGAGGAGGCTCCAGAAGACGTCGTCGCCGTAGAGGAGTGCACGGAGCACGAGCGCCGCGTAGAGCCCGAGCGCGAGCCCGAGTGCGTCGAGCGCCGCCAACGTCACGACCCCGAGGGTGCGCCGGAAGAAGGAGCGCAGCGGCGCCCGGGAGAGGACGTACGGCCGCCCCGCCCGGACGTCGCGCTCGCGGGAGCTCAATGCCGGCTCCGAGGGCGGCGTCGCCACGACCCGATGTTACTGCCGCCCGCGGGCTACTACGAGCGAGGCAACGGTGTCCGCCCACGACTCCACCGAGTGGCCGGCGATCACGCGCTGACGCAGCTCGAGACCGACGCGCCGGCGCTCCTCCAGGGTTGCAGTGCCAAGCTCGAGCAGCACGCGGGCCAGTGCCTCCGCGTCGCGTGGAGGGAACCGGAGCTCGAGGTCGAGATCGCCGAGGAACTCCGTCAGCGCGGTGTTGCTCGCAACGACGGGGACACCGCAGGCCGCCGCCTCGTAGACCACCTTGTCGAGAGTCTCGCCGCCGCGTGGCTGCGTCGCACTGAGGAGCGCGTGCGCGGTCTGGAGCAGGGCCGGGATCCGATCGCGTGACACCGGCGGCTGGAGGCGAACCCGGCCGCGCAGCTCCTCCGAGTCCGCGACGAGCTGCTCGAGCTCGGCCCCATGGGCGCGCTCGTCCTCGGTCAGCGCCGGCCCGCGCAGCTCGAGCTCCGCATCGAGCCCGCGCGCGACAGCGAGGCGTAGCCCCTCGAGCATCGTCTCGTATCCCTTCCAGCGCGCCATTCGGCCGAGCGCGAGCAGTCGCAGGCGTTCAGACGTCGGCGTCTCCTCGGCCGGCGCCTCTTCGGCCGGTGCCCCCTCGACCGGTGCAAAGCGGGCGACGTCGATTGCGTGCCCCGTCGGGTGCAGCTTTGCGGTCTTGAGCGGGAAGGAGCGCCGGTCGACACTGAGCACCGTGTCGGCGAGCGTGGTCGCAAGCCGGAGCGAGCGCCCAGCGTGCCAGTGTGTGTACCAGAGCAGGAGCGGGACGCTCCGCGCCTTGGCGAGCGGCGCAAGCAGGAGCAGAAACAGTGGCACCATGTGAACGACCGCGGCGTCGGGCCGTCCCTCGGATCGGAGAAGTACCGCCGCCGCGGCGCGCGCGAAGCGGAGCCCACGGCCCGTCCTGGAGCGGGCGCCGAAGGTCACGAGCTCGACGTTCGGCGGCAGGTCGTGCCGGCGAACCGAGTCGCAGAGAACGGTGACGGACTCGGAGCGAGCGGCGAGCTCCCGCACCAGGTCGATCGTCTGAGCGAGCGCTGGGTGGTCGGCGTCGATCGTCTGCGTGACGAAGAGGAGCCGCATGCTCAGCGCGCTCGTCCGGCCGCCGCCGACTCCAGCAGCTCGCGCAGCCGGCGGGCCAGCTCCTCCGGCGTCGAGTGCCACTCCGCGTAGCGTTCCCGCGCAGCCGCGCCGAGCCGCTCTGCAAGGACGCGATCCCCGAGAACTCGCTCGAGTGCGGCGGCAAGCGCCGGCACGTCGCCGGGAGGGATCAACAGGCCTTGGCGTTCGTGCGTGACGAGGTCGGGAATCCCGCCGGCATCCGTTGCGACGACGGCTCTGCCGCGGGCGAACGCCTCGATCACCACGCGGCCGAGGCCCTCCGGCCACGACGGCAGGACGAGGAGCGTGGCGTCGTCGAGTGCCGCTGCGACCGCGTTCGGATCGAGCCACGCGTGGTGCTCCACCCGCCCCGGGAAGTCGTGGACGAGGCGATCGGAGATGGCGCGCTGTGAGCCGCTGCCGACGAGTACGAGCCGAGCGTCCGGCAATCGCCCGGCCAGCACGCGCCACGCGGCGTCGAGCCCCGCGAGGTTCTTGTAGGCCTCGAGTGCGGCCACCGAGAGGATCGTCGGCCGTTCCGGGAGCTCCACGGGCGGCCGCTCGGCGAAGGCCGAGAGATCGCTGAACGGCGTGAACAGAGCGCTAGGCGGCACCCCGCGCGTGTCCTCGATCAGACTGGCAGTGAAGGTGGACACCGCCCGCGTCGCGTCGGCGTGACGCACGGAATACTCGGCGACACGATCCGCCAGGGGCGTCACGAGGCGCCGGCCCGGCGAGCCGTAGAGCCGCGTGAACGTCTTCCAATCGCCGTGAACCTCGACGATCACCTTCGTCGGACGACGGGCGAGCGCCCGTCCGAGGAGCGAGCAGGCGCCGAGGAAAGGGTCGGAGGCGAACACCGCGTCGGGCTTGAACTCTCGAATCTCGTTGCGGAGGCGGAACGGGAGCCGCAGGTAGAAGAGCAGGCCGTCGAGGATGCGCGGGCGCGAGGGAGCCGCGAGGTGGAAGCGGTGGTTACTGGTGTCGCTCTCGGGCGCGGCCGCACCCACCACCCGGTAGTCGAGCTCACCTTCGATCGCATCCCACTTCTTCGCGAGCCACTCCGGCAGCGGCAGGGTGTAGCGCATCCGCCCGACGAAGAGCGCACGGGGCCGATCTGTCATCGGCAGGCCGGGCCATCGACACCGGTGGTCATCGTGACACTCCGGCGAGCACGCCCTCGAGCCGCGCGTAGATCACGTCGCTCGAGAGTCCCGCCACCGACGGCTTCGCCGCGGCGGCGAGCCGCTCGCGCAGGCCGGGTTCCTCCAGGATGCGCGCGAGCGCCCGGGCCAGCTCGTCCGGCCTTCCGGGCGGTACGAGCAGGCCGTTCTCACCGTCGTGGACGACTTCGGGCACCCCGCCGACTGCGGTCGAGACGACGGGCACGCCGACCGACAGCGCCTCGACGGCCGAGTGAGGCAGGTTCTCCCAGGCGCTCGAGAGGAGGCCCGCTTCGGCGCCGGCCGCGATTCGCAGCGCGTCGTCGCGCGTCCGCGAGCCAAGGAACCGGATCCGGTCGGAGGCGCCTGAGGCCGCTGCGATGCGCTCGAGTTGCGCCCGCTCCGGCCCGTCGCCGACGATCGCAAGGCTTGCGGCCGGCGTCCGCGCGATCGCGTCGATCGCCACGCCGAGCGCTTTTTGCTCGGTCAGCCTCCCGACGAAGACGAAGGTGCCGGGCTCGAGCACCGCGGGCTCCACGGCCACAGGCGGGGGCGCGGGGTTCGTGAGCACCGTTATCCGGTGGCGGTCGAGCCCCCAGCCGACTGCGATCTCCGCCAGGTAGGCGCTCGGCACCACGATCGCGGTCGCCGTCCCGAGCGCCCGCGTCCTCGCGCCCCGGAGGGCTCGTACCGCAGCCGTCGCGGAGTGCTGGAAGTCCTCGAGCGTCCCGGTGAAGAGCCGGAGGCGACGGGCTCGCTCGTAGGCGGGGTCCGAGACGAGCTTCGCGACGAGCGGGCGCCGCGCCACGGTGGCGGCGGCCGCGGCGGCCGCGTAGGTGGCGGTTGCGTAGACGACGTCGGCGCTGCGCGCCGCGCGGGCGCCGCGCAGCGTCACCTGCCCATAGCGGAGTGGAAATGGAAGCCGGCGTGAGACAACCGATACCTCGCACGGGCGCTCCGTGGGCTCGCCGTCGCCCATCGTGACGACATGAACGGCGTGGCCGCGGCCAACGAGGAAGCGGGCGAAGTCGGGCCCGTGGGTCGCGGGGCCGCCGACGTCAGGGGGCCAGATTCCGGTAAAGAAGGCGATGCGCATGTAAGAGCCTCTGAGGCTCGGGCCCGGCGCGAGCGCACCGGAGAACACGCGTAGCATAGGTTCTCCCGATGCCGAGACCGCCGCGGCGAGCGTTCGCGCCTCTCCGCGATCTCTCCTTCACCGTTTTTCTCCTGGCTGTCGTGCTCTCGCTGCTGCGTGCCAGGGATCTACCGAGCGTGGAGGTCGGCCTGGGCGGCGCGGACCTCTCCGTCGGGCCGGTCGACCTCGCCCTCGTCGCGACCGCCTTGCTCGCCGGGTGGCGGTTGCGGGCGCGTCGGGTGGTTCCGGGTCGCAGCCTCGTGCTCGCGGCCGCCGCCTTCGCCGCCCTGATCGCCGTGTCGGCGATCCCGAACGGCGTCGATGCGCTCACCTCGGCGGGCAGGCTCGTGGAGCTCTTCGCGCTCACGCTCGGTGCGGTGGCCTTCGTCGAGGACCGGGATCGTCTCGTCACGTTGCTCGGGGTCGTCGTCGGCTTCTGCGTCGTCGCGGTCGCGTGGGGCGCGGTCGAGTTCGTCGCCGGCGGGGGTGGGCGCCAGGGTTCGTTCATGGGCGAGCACGACCTCGCGGCTCTTGGGACGCTTGCGCTGGTGATCGGCCTCGCGACCGTCTACGCGAGGCCAGGGCGGCCGGGATCCATCGCCCTCGCCGGAATCGTCGCCGGCGGCTTCGCAATCGCGCTGGGTGCGTCGCTCGCGAGCCTGCTGGGCCTCTACCTGGCCGCCGCAGTGCTGGTCGCGCTCGCGCTCGGCCGCCGCTCCCTGCGCCTGGGCGCGCTGCTCGTCACGCTCGGAGTCGTGGTCGCCGTCACGGGAGCGACGCTGACCTTGCGGACTGGCGAGCTCGGCTTCATTCAGGAGTGGTTCGGCCCGGAGCCCGAGCGGCCGGGTCAGTACGCCGCGAGCTGGAGCCAGCGCCTGATCTTCGCCTATGTCGGCGGCCGCGTCTTCCTCGATCGCCCGGTTCTCGGTACCGGTTGGCACGGGGAGCTTCCCGCGGAGGACTACGCGCGGTATTTGCCCGACGCCCGCGCGCGGTTCCCGGATCAGCCGGCGCAGTACTTCCGCGACCTGGAGGGCACCTTCATCCCGCAGCAGACCTACGACCAGATCCTGCTCGAGCTCGGCCTCGTCGGGGGTCTCCTCTTCCTGCTGATCGCGTTCCTCGCCATCCGGCGGGGGCTCGGCGTCGGACTGCGCGCGCCGCCCCTCGAGCACGCGCTCGTCCCGGCGGGCTGGCTCGGCGGCCTCGCGGGAGCGCTCGCCGGAGCCGCGCTCTTCGGGGGTTCTCCGGTCGCCTCGATATTCTGGCTCACGCTCGGCGTCGTTGCGGTGACCCCGCACGTCGTCGGAGATCGTCGACTGCGCCCATGAGCTCGCTTCGAATCGTTCATGCGATCGCGCGCCTGAACGTCGGCGGTGCCGCCCTGCACGTCCTGCAACTCGCGCGCGAGCAGCAGCGGCGCGGGAACGATGTGCTGGTCGTTGCCGGAACCCTCGCGACGGGCGAGGAGTCGATGGACTACGTTGCGGAGGAGCTCGACGTCAGCGTGCAGCAGCTGCCGGCGCTGCAGCGCGAGCTATCGCCGCGAGCCGACCTCGCGGCCATCCGTGCGCTGCGCGACGTCCTGCGGGCGACGCGCCCGGACGTGCTCCAGACCCACACCTCGAAGGCCGGCGCCACGGGCCGTATCGCCGCGCTTCTCTCCGGTACGGCGCGCCCGCGGGCCGTCGTGCACACCTACCACGGCCACGTCCT
>Ga0136613_10000035_pt1 | contig 44618 bp, 43 predicted proteins | sample AntDrymUQ2722106_2_FD_106649 | JGI IMG/M metagenome (GOLD analysis project Ga0136613, IMG submission 106649) | Polar desert sand microbial communities from Dry Valleys, Antarctica - metaG UQ272 (21.06) | ecosystem: Environmental > Terrestrial > Soil > Desert | place: Antarctica: Dry Valley... | reverse complement strand
GAACGCGACGGCCACGCTTACAACCCGAAGATGGCCTGGATCTGATCCCAGATCGTCAGGCTGAGGACGGCGGCCAGGAAGAGGAGCGCGAGCAGGAGCACCTGGAAGCGTCGACGCGCGCGCTTTTGCTCGAGCTCGTGCTCGGTCTTCGCGCGCCGCTTGGCCCGCTCCCTGAGGAGCGAGCGCTCGAGCGGGGACGGCGGCCGCGGTACCGGGTGCGGCCGCGCACGCCGGGGAGCGGGAACTGGCATCCGCGGGATTCTTCCCACCTTTCGGCCCGCGCGCAAATCCGCTCGGCGGCGAGGGCCATAATCGGTGCGTGCAGCACGCCCTCACAGACCTCGACCTGTCCGGCCGGGTCGGCGCCGTCGAGGCCGACGCGGTGGCGGCCATCGCCGACTCCGCGGCGTCGCTCGTTCAGGGCGCTCCGCTCGGGGAAGCGCTGACGTCGATCGCGACCGCCGCAGCGAACGCGACCGGAGCCGAGCTCGCCCTCGTCCGGTGCGGCGAGCGCGGAAGCGCCGAGCTTGCCCTACGGGCGGTGATCACACCCTCGGCCGTGCTCGCCGCGGAGGTGCAGGGCTCACGCCTGAGCACGGATGAGCTCGACGGCGACGAGCTCCTCGTCGACGTCGGTGCCGACGGGCGGGACGCCCCTCCCGCAGTGCGGCGAGCGGCTTCCCGCGCGGGGGCGGGGGCCGCGCTCGTCCTCCCCGCGCGCGACTCGACCGGCGCCATTCGGGCGACGCTCGAGCTCTACCTTGCCGCCTCTCGCCTCACCCCGCGCGGCCATGCCCTTGCGCGCCTCGCAGCGGTGCACGTCGGCCTCGCGCTCGAGCTCGACGACGCGCTGGCCGGGCCCACCGGCGGCGAGCGAAGGCCTGCTCCGCTCGATGTCGTCGGTGAGGCGCTCGCAGCCGGGTCGGACGAGACCGAGCTCGCCGAGCAGGTCGTCCGCCTGGCAGCCGAGGCGACCGGCGCGACGCGGTGCCTCCTCTGGCGGATCGAGCCCGAGGTGGCGCCGGCCTTCCTCGCCGCCCACAGCTTCGAAGGCACGCCGCCCGAGCTCGGCGAGGCCGCCGCCGCGGTCTCGGCCGCGATCGAGCTGCGAGGCGCCCGACCGGGAGGCGAAGAGCCGGGGGCACTGCCGGGCAGCGTGATCGTGGCGCTCGGGGAGCCTGCGGCAGGGGCGCTCCAGCTCGAGTGGGACGACCCTTCGCTGGCCCAGGACCCCGACGTCCTCGCGGCTTTCGCTGCCCGGGTCGGGCTCGCCCTTCGCCGCACTCGCAGGGCGCATCTCGTGGCCCTCGCCCTCCGCCGGTCGCAGACGATCGTCGGCGTCGTCAGCCAGGCGATCGCGCGCCTCTCGCTCTCCCACACGCTCGAGACCGCCGTCGAGCGGATCTCGGAGCTGACGGCGAGCGCGCAGGTGGCGATCTACCTGCGAGAGCGCGACCGGCTCGTCGACGCCGCTTCCCGCGGGCTGCGCGGTCAGCACCCGGAGCTCGCCGAGCGGCTCCTCGAGCTCGCCCTCGGTCCCTTCCGCAGCCGCGGCTTCCTGTTCATCCCCGATCTGCGCCGCGACCCGCGCCTCACGGGCCTCGAGCCCGTGCTCGAGGAGACCGGCGTGCGCCGCGCGCTCGTGATCCCGCTCGTCGTCGGCGACGAGGTGATCGGCGCGCTCGCGGTCTACCGGCCGCGTCCCCGGCCGTACCGGGTGGGCGAGGAGGGGATGCTGATCGCGCTCTCGAGCCAGCTCGCCGTGGCCGTGCAGAACGCGCGGCTGCACGAGCGGACGAAGGAGCTCGGCGCGGTGCTCGAGCGGACGCTCGCGTCCGAGCGCCGGGCAGCCCATCAGCTCCGCGGCCTCTTCGAGATCTCCCACGCCTTCACGCGGAGCCTCTCGCTCGAGGCGACGCTCGAGGCGATCGCCCGCGCGATGGTCGAGGTCTTTAGCGTCGACGCGGCGGCGATCCGCATGCCGGACGAGCGGCGGCAGGTGCTCGAGACAAGAGCGGTGCACGTCGCCGACCCGACGCTCCGCGAGGCGGCCTCAGCCATGCTCGCCCGGCCGCAGCCGCTGACCGATCCGCTGGTCGAGCGCATCCTCTCGCGCGGCCAGCCTGTGATCCTCTCCTCCGCCGCGTCCGACGGGCAGGGCGACCCGGTCCTCGACCCGTTCCTGCGGTCGGGGTCGAGCGCGGTCGTGCTCCCGCTCGCCACGCCCGCCGAGGCGATCGGCACCCTGACGCTCCTCTCGCTGAACCCGGCCCGGCCTCTTGCAGCCGACACTGTGGAGACGGCGATGACCGTCGCCGCGCAGGCGTCGCTCGCGATCGAGAACGCCCGCCTCTACCAGCAGCAGAAGTACTTCGCGGAGACGATGCAGCGCTCGCTGCTTCCGACCGAGATCCCGGCGGTGCCGGGTGTCGAGATCGGCCACGTCTATCAATCGTCGGCGCGCGTGGACGTGGGGGGCGACGTCTACGACTTCCTCTCGCTCGAGGACGGGCGGGTGGCCATCGTTCTCGGCGACGTGATCGGCAAGGGGATCCAGGCGGCCGCGGACATGGCGATGGCGAAGTTCTCCTTCCGGGCGCTCGCGCGAAGCTACCCGAGCCCGTCCGAGTTCCTCGCGCGGACGAACGACGTCGTGATCGAGGAGGTTGCCCTCGGCAAGTTCATCACGATGGTCTACGCGCTGATCGACCCCCAGACCCACGAGCTTCGGTGTGCGAGCGCGGGCCACCCGCCCATTCGGCTCGTGCGCCCGGACGGGGTGGTCGAGTCGCTCGCGCCGTCCGGGCTCGCGCTCGGGATCGACTCGGGCCAGCGCTACGAGGAGGAGCGGGTCATGCTCGAGCCCGGGAGCGCCATCGTCCTCTACACCGACGGCGTGATCGAGGCGCGACGCGACGGCGAGCTCTACGGCGAGGCGCGCCTGGACGAGCTCCTCGCCGCGAACGCATCGCTCCCGGCGCAGGCCCTCGCCGAGGTCGTCCTGGCCGACAGCCGCGCCTTCTCCGGCGGCGACCTCGCGGACGACTGCGCGATCGTCTGCCTGCGCACCAGCTGACGCGGCGGTGACGGAAGGGCCGCTTCCGGGACAGGCGCTTCAGGCACCCTAGGCGCGTGGCACACGTCGACGTGGCGGGCGCGGTGCGCGCCGAGGCCCCCGCTGCGGTCGGGCGCGCCCGCCTGGGGCTCGTCGTCTTCGCGGGCGGCGCGGGGACGCTCGCGACCGAGATCGCGGCCTCGCGGCTCCTCGCGCCCTACTTCGGCTCTTCGACGATCGTCTGGGCCAACATCATCGGGCTGATCCTGGCCTACCTCTCGCTCGGCTACTGGCTGGGCGGGAAGCTCGCCGACCGTCGGCCCGAGCCACGCCTGCTCGGCCTGATCGTGCTCGTCGCGGCCGTCGTCGTCGCCGCGACGCCGTTCATGGCGCGGCCGATCCTCGACCTCGCGCTCGAGGGCCTCGACGCGGTGAACGTGGGAGCGGTCGTCGGCTCGTTCTTCGCGGCGCTAGCTCTTTTCGCCATCCCGGTCACGCTCCTCGGAGCGGTTTCCCCGTTTGCCATCCGGCTCGCGCTCGTCGAGGTGGGGGAGGCGGGCACGGTCGCCGGGCGCCTGTACGCGCTCTCGACCGTCGGCAGCATCCTCGGAACCTTCCTCTCGGCCCTCATCACGATTCCGCTTCTCGGCACGCAGCGGACGATGATCGGGTCGGCCGCGCTCCTGGTTCTCGCCGCGGCGCTCCTCCTCGGCCTGCGCTGGCAGCTCGTCACGGTGGCCGTCGCGGCGCTCCTCCTCGTCCCGGCGGGGACGATCAAGCCGACCGACGGGCTCCTCCTCGAAGGCGAGTCCGCCTACCAGTACGTGCAGGTCGTCCAGCGCTCGGACGGCTCCCGGGCGCTGCGCCTGAACGAGGGCGTGGCCGTCCATTCGCTCTGGCGGCGGGACACCGTGCTCACCGGCGGCGTCTGGGACACGTTCCTGGTCGTGCCGGCGCTGCTCGACCGGCCGGTCGAGCGGATGCTCGTGATCGGGAACGCGGGCGGCACGATCGCGCGGGCCTACGGCGAGCTCTACCCCGCCGTCGAGATCGACGGCGTCGAGATCGACCCGGAGGTGACCGATGCGGGGAGGAAGCTCCTCGGCCTCGGGGACAACCCGAACCTCGAGGTGATCGAGGCCGACGGGCGGCCGTACCTCCAGCTGACGGACGAGCGCTACGACCTGATCATCGTCGATGCCTACCACCAGCCCTACATCCCGTTCTACCTCGCGACGGAGGAGTTCTTCGAGCTCGCGCGAGATCGGCTCAGGCCGGGCGGCATCGTCGCGCTGAACGTCGCGGCCGTCCCCGGCGACGAGCGCCTCTCCGAGGCGATCGGGACAACGCTGCTCGCGGCCTTCCCGCAGGCCTGGCGCTGGAAGCCGCTTCGCTTCAACGAGCTCGTGCTCGCCTTCGACCGGCCGGCGGAGCGGGCCGAGCTCCTCGAGCGAGCCGGCGAGCTGGATCCGCGGCTCTCCTTGCTCGCGACCCTCTTCAGGGACGGCCTGCGCCCGGTCGCCGCTGAGGGCGACGTGCTGACGGACGACCGCGCGCCGGTCGAGTGGCTGACCGACCGGATGATCATCGACTTCGTCTCGCGCGGCGGGGAGCTCGACGAGGACTTCCTGCCGACGGCCCCGTGAGGCTCGCGAAGCCCGGCGGCGGCTACCTGCGAGTCGGGCACCGCGGCGCCGCGGCCCTGGCGCCCGCGAACACGCTCGCCTCGATCGAGGTTGCCCTCGCCCAGGGGGTCGACGGCGTCGAGATCGACCTGCTCGCAGTTGACGGCACGCTTCGTCTCGCGCACTCGCGCGCCGAGCTCACGGAGGCGAGCCCGACCCTCGACGAGGCCCTGGCGCTCGTCGGCGCCGCCGACGGCGCCTTCGTGCATCTCGACCTGAAGGCGCGGGGCCACGAGCGGGAGATCGCCGAGGCGCTTCGCCGCCACGACCTGGAGGAGCGCGCGATCGTCTCCTCGTTCGACCTTCAGGCGCTGCGGGAGCTCCGGGCCGTCCTGCCAGGCGTGCCGATCGGGCTCGGCTATCCCGAAGACCGCCTCGGCCTGGAGTCTCGTGTGCCGCAGCGGACGATCACAGCGGCGCTCGCGGCCGCCCGCGTGACCCTGCCCTTCCGGATCGGCCGCCTGCTCCGCAGGGCGGGCGCGCAGGCCGCGATGCTCCACCACCTAGTCCTCTCGCCCGCGCTCGTCGCACGCTGCGATGAACTCGGCGTTCCGATCTTCGCGTGGACCGTGAACGACGCCGAAACGCTCGACCGCGTGGTGTCGCTCGGGGTCGCCGCGGTCGTGACCGACGACCCAAGAATCTTTACGGGCGAGACGCCACCTCAGCCCGCCTGACATATACGATTCAGGCCCTTGCGACGGCCGATACTCGCGCTCCTCTTCCTCGCGGCCGTCCTGGCCGGTCCGACCCATGCGCAGACGCCACCGCTCCCCCCGGAGGAGCCGCGGATCGCTGCGGACGTGACGATCGCGCGCATCCCCGTCGGCGGGATGACCGCCGCCGAGGCCGAGGCCACCATCCAGGCCGCGTTCGACGCTGAGCTTCCCTTCCGCCACAAGGCGCGCCTCTGGAGCGTCAAGCCGTCCAAGTTCCGCGCCGTCGCGGACGTCGATCGTTCGGTCTCCGCCGCCCTCGCCGCGCAGCCGGGACAGCTCGTCCGCCTGAGCGTCAAATACTCCCTCCCGCGCGTAAAGGCCTACACGGAGTACCTCGACCGCGTCCTCTCCCGCGCGGCGGTCAACTCGCGCCTTGCCCTGCGCAACCTGCGCCCGTACATCTCCAAGCCGCGCAAGGGGCTCGAGGTGCTCGAGTACCGGATGCGGATCGCGATCGAGCGGGCCCTCGTCCGCACCGAGCGCAAGACGATCCCCCTCGCCGCGAACGTCCTGCAGCCGACGGTGACCCGAGTGAGCTTCGGGCCGATCATCGTGATCCGCCGAGGCTCGCGGAAGCTCTACCTCTACCGCAACATGAACTTCGTCCGCAGCTTCTCGGTCGCGGTCGGCACGTCGTCGTACCCCACGCCGATCGGCAACTTCCGCGTCGTCTCGCGGGAGCGCCATCCGACCTGGGATCCGCCGAATAGCCCCTGGGCGGCCGGCCTCGGCCCCGTTCCGCCCGGCCCGAACAACCCGCTCGGCACGCGCTGGATCGGCACGTCGGCCCCCGGGATCGGGATTCACGGCACGCCGCAGCCATGGACGGTCGGCACCGCCGCCTCACACGGCTGCATCCGTATGTACATGCGCGAGGTCGAGTGGCTCTTCGAACGCGTGCAGGTCGGGAGCCCCGTGTTCATCGTTCGCGCGTAGCGGCCCGGCACCACCCGGCTAGACTCGAAACGGCTTGGCGCGCAGCACCCGCATCCTGCTCCAGGCGGCGGCGGTGGCCGTCGTCGCCTCGCTCCTCGTCCTCCTGGCGATCGAGGTCCTGAGCGACTCGAAGGGGCGGAACCTCGTTTCGGCCGTGCGGAAGGGCGAGAGCCCGCCGGCCCCGGCTCTCGAGCTTCCCGCCCTCGACGGAGACGAGCGGATCTCGCTCGCGTCGTTTCGGGGCAAGGCCGTGGTCGTCAACTTCTGGGCCTCCTGGTGCGAGCCGTGCAAGGAAGAGACGCCGATGCTCCAGAAGGCCTACGAGCGCTACCGGGCCGAGGGCCTCGTCGTCCTCGGCGTAAACGCACAGGACTTCCGCGTCGACGCGCGGCGCTTCGCGGGGCGCTACGACGTCACGTACCCGCTCGTGCACGACGGGCCCGGCACGACCCGCGAGGCGTGGGGGCTGACCGGGTTCCCCGAGACGTGGTGGATCGACCGGCAGGGCCGGCTCGTCGCGTACGTCCAAGGACAGTTCTCGGCGGAGGAGCTCGAGCGGAACATCGAGCGCGCCCTGGGGCCCGCGTGAGCCGCCTCCTCGTCCTCGTCGCGGCGCTCGCCCTGGCGGCACCTGCGCTCGCGGCCGAGCGTCCGACGCTCGCCGACCTCGAGGACGAGGTCATCTGCCCGACCTGCAACACGACCCTCGAGCTCTCGAGCTCGCCAGTTGCCGAGCGGATGCGCGCGTTCATTCGAGCGCGGATCGAGGCCGGGGACTCGAAGCAGGAGATCAAGGACAAGCTCGTGGCCGACTTCGGGGAAGGCGTGCTCGCGGCTCCTCCGCGCGAGGGCTTCAACCTTCTCGCCTGGCTCCTGCCCGCCGTCGGGGGGATCGCGGCCCTCGGGACGATGGCCGTCCTCGCGCGCCGCTGGCGTTCCGCTCCGCCCGAGACTCCCTCGACCACGCCTGCTGCGAACGGGCGCCCCTCGCTCGACCCGGAGCTGGAGCGGCGGGTGGACGAGGAGCTCGTCCGCTACGACGCGTGACCGCGGAGCTCGCCCTCGCCTTCGCGGCCGGGCTCTTCTCCTTCGTCACGCCCTGCGTCCTGCCGCTCGTCCCCGGCTACCTCTCGGCCGTGTCCGGGACGGCGCCCGGCGCGAGCGGTCGCCGGGTGGCCGCTGCGAGCCTCCCGTTCATCGTCGGCTTCACGCTCGTCTTCGTCGCGCTCGGGGCGGCCGCGGCGCTCGCCGGCGATCTCTTCGACGAGAACAGGCGCCTGCTCCTCCAGGTCGCGGGGCTCGTCGTCGTCGTCCTCGGGTTCGCCTTCATGGGCCTCCTGCCGTTTCCCTTTCTCGAGCGGCTGGCGGCCCCGGGCCTCGTCGCCGAGGCGCGCCAGAGCGGGTCGAGCGCCCTCCTCGGCGCGGCCTTCGCGCTCTGCGCCGCGCCGTGCGTCGGACCGGTGCTCGCCGCGATCCTCGTCCTCGCGAGCGACTCGGGCACCGTCGCGGAGGGCTCGGCGCTTCTCCTCGTCTACTCGCTCGGGCTCGCACTGCCCTTCGTGCTCGTCGGGATCGGCTTCGCGCGCGCGATGCGGGCCTCCAGGTGGCTCCGCGACCGCTACGGTGTCGTCCGGGTCGTCAGCGGCGCGCTCCTCGTCGCGATCGGCCTCCTCCTCTTCTTCGATCGCTTCTGGTGGCTGAACGTCGGCGTCAACCGCGTTCTGGAAGCCGTTGGAGTCGGGGTGTAGGCAGGTCGGGAAACCGGCCCGCCGCCTCGACGACCGAGGCGAGGAGGCCGGCGACGTCGAGGCCCCGGTGCGCGGGTGCGAAGGGTGAGAGTCGTCGAGCGGCTTTGTCGAGTTGGCGCTCGCAAGCGACCGGGCGCCCCGTGACGGCCGCATGGTGCCAGGCGACCGCGACGTGGACGAGTCCCTGGAAGAAGTCCCGCTCGGGCGGCTCGGCCGCGCGCCAGGCGTCCTCGAGGGCCTCGTGCGCGGCGAAGAACTCCCCGGCGGCGATCAGCTCGAGGCCGCGCTCGTAGGCCGGCTCGAGACCCTCGGGCACGCGGCGATGCTACGCTCGGCGCCGCTGTGGCGACGATTCTCGTTGCTGGAGTCGACCTCTTCTTTCGCGGAAAGCTCGACGCGCTCCTCGGCGCGAACCACAAGCTCGTCACGTCCGACGCGGTGGCCGAGCCGGACCTCGTGATCGTCGACATCGCACGTGTCGATCCCGAGGAGGTGGCCGAGGAGTATCCCGACATCCCGATCCTCGGATTCACGAACCACACCGACACGGCGGGCCTGCGCGCGGGCCAGGCGGCCGGGTTCGACCGGGTGGTCGTCCGCTCGGCGCTGGCGGAGCGTGCGCCTCAGATCGTCGAGGAACTCGTAACGTAGAGTTGGCCGCCGATGACGTACATCATCGGCGAGCCCTGCATCGACATCAAAGACAAGTCCTGCGTGGACGTCTGTCCCGTCGACTGCATCCACGAGGCCGACCGCATGCTCGTGATCGACCCTGAAGAATGCATCGACTGCGGGGCCTGCGAACCGGAATGTCCGGTCGAGGCGATCTTCCCGGAGGACGCGCTCCCGGATAAATGGGAGCCCTTCGTGAAGATCAACTACGCCTACGGGGACGGGATGGACGTCGTGAACCAGCTCGTCGATGCGTACGCGACCGAGCACGACGTCCAGAACCCGCCGCTCGACCAGCGGCCACCGGCCTAGCCCGGCGTCAGCCGCAGCTCCCGCGGCAGGCCGCGTTCCAGGGCGAGCGAGCCGAGCGCGGCCACGAGGCAGACGCCCGCTGCGAGCGGCCAGAGCGCGAGCGGCTCGGCCTCGAGCACGAAGCCGCCGACCGCCGGCCCGATCACGAAGCCGAGCTGCCATGAGGTGGTGGAGACGGCCATGTAGCGGCCGCGCAGGCGATCGGGCGCGAGGTCTGCGACGAGCGCGCCCTGCGTCGGGCCCTGGAGGGTCTCGCCGACGCCGAAGACCGCGGCGGCCACGGCGAAGAGAACGGCGGCCAGGAGCGCCTCCATGTAGGCCCCGGTCGCGAGGACGACCAGCCAGGCAAGCGCCCAGATCCCGTTCATGACCGCGAGGGCGACCATTCTCCGCCGGCCTTCGAGGAGCTTCGACACCGGGAGCTGCGCGAGCACGATCACGAGCGTGTTCACGAGGAAGATGACGCCGATCGCACGCTCCGAGACGCCGGCCTCGTTCTTCGCAAACACGGGGAGGAGCTCGAAGACCGCGTATCCGGAGGCCACGAAGAGGACGTTCAGCGCGACGAACGCGACGAAGACCCGGTGGCGGAGGACGTCGAGGTAGCCGGCCGCGCCCGGGGCATGCTCCTCGGGGTCGGTGAGCGTCGGCTCGGGGACGAAGGCGAGCGCCCCGACGAACCCGAAGAACGTGACCGCGTCGACGAGGAAGAGGATGGTGAAGCTCGTCGGGTCGGATGTCGTCGCGATCAGTCCTCCCGCGACGCCGCCGAGACCGATTCCGAGGTTGCGGGAGACGCGCTGCATGGCGAAAGCCGCATGGCGCCGCGGTCGTGGGGTGAGGGCTGCGAGGAGCGTCGACTGGCTGGGCCAGAAGAAGCCGTTGCCGATGCCGCCGACGAGCGCGGCGGCGAACGCGTGCCACGGCTCGTCGACGAGCGGGTAGGAGCCGTAGCCGATCGCCATCAAGACGAGCGCGCCCGCGAGCGTGACCCGCCCGCCGATGCGGTCGATGATCGGCCCCGAGATCGGTCCGGCCAGGAGCCCGATCGCGTTCCCCGCCGCGAGCACGAGCCCCGCCGTCACGAGCGAGAACCCGCGCACGTTGTGCAGATAGATGACGAGGAACGGGAACGTGATCCCGTTTCCGAAGGCGTTCACGAGCCCGCCCGCCTCCATGATCCAGACCGGCCGCGGGAGCCGGGGGTCGAGGCCGCGGAGGTAGCGCCCGATCACCCCGTGAGCTTACGAACGGCGCGCCGCGACCCCGCACCCCCCGAGGAGCCCACCGTCAGGGTCTGTCCCTCCCGAAGGGTCGAGGTGTGCCGGAACTGTCACGAATGCGTCGCGGATCTGCGCCAAAGCGTCGCCGAGGCCGCCTCGCGAGGCACTTGCCTGCCACCATCGGCTTGCCGGCTGCTTCTGGGTGGGTCGCCTGTCCGCGCCCGGGCGCGGCTCTACGACCCGAGGGTCGACCAGACCTCGAGCTTCTGGCGGGTGCGCGAGATCACCTCGTCGGTGAACTCGCTCGTCGAGGCGTGGCCGGCGAGGTCGGCCGTCCGCACGCCGCCCGCGACCGCCTCGAGGCAGGCCTCGCGGATCGCGCGCCCGGCCGTCCGCCCCTTCTCATCGTCGCTGTGCGAGAGGAGGGCGGCCTCGGCGAGGATCATCGCCATCGGGTTCGCGACGTTCTTGCCGAAGAGCGAGGGAGCCGTCCCGTGGGCGGCCTCGGCCATGAGCGTCTTCGGCGTGTAGTCCTCGTTGAAGGCCACGAGGAGCGACTCCGACCCCGCGATCGAGCCGAAGAGAGGGAGCACGAGGTCGCTGAGAATGTCTCCGTCGCGGTTCAGCGCAGGGATCACGAGCGGGTCGCCGGCCGCCGAGATGAGGAGCGCGAACGTCGCGTCGATCAGCTGCGGCTCGTAGGGCACCTCGGGATGCCGCGCCGCCGCCGCGTCCATCTCTTCCTTCAGCATCCCCTCGTAGACGGGGGACACGGTGTACTTGGGCCCGCCGAAGACCTTCGCCTTCGTGCGCTCGGCGTGAAGGAAGGAGAACTCGGCGACCGCGCGGCAGACCCGCCGCTCGATCCGCTCGGTGCGAAACGCGAGCTCGTCCTCGCCCTCCCCCTCGCGCCACTCCTTCGCCCCGTAGGCGTCGCCGACGGCCATTCGGACGACCGAGATCGGATAGTGCGCACCGCCGATCGGGACGACCCCGGGGATGCGCCGCCCCGTCCGCACGATGACGTGGCCGCCGATCTCCTCGCGGAGGATCCGGTTCGGGCTCCCGACATCCCCCGCCTGCTCGGGCGTGACCGTCGCAGCCTTGAGGCCGAGCCCCGCCTCTCGCATAGCTGCGGCCGCCTCGTGCACGACCCCGTTCTCCGTCGCGCGCCGGTTCGCGAGCGAGAGGTCGAAGCGAGGGAGGTCGAGCTCGAGTTCGATCACGTCGCGCGCGAGGAGGCGCAGCGACTCCTCCAGGAGCTCCTGGCCGGTCTCATCTCCCTCGAGGACGACGATCGTCGACGTCTGCACGGGCGCGCGAGTCTACCCACCCTCTTTGACTCGAAAGGTCGCCAGGTGGTAAGGAACGCGGTACCGGCGAAGGAGGGGGCGTTGTCCGAGGTCAAGTTCGAGCAAGTCAGCAAGATCTACCCGGACGGAACGCGGGCCGTGAACGATCTCAACCTGGACGTCGCGGACGGCGAGTTCATGGTGCTCGTCGGCCCCTCCGGCTGCGGGAAGTCGACGGCGCTTCGCATGGTCGCGGGTCTCGAGGAGATCTCCGAGGGCGTCCTCAGGATCGGCGACCGCGTCGTGAACCACGTCGCGCCCAAGGACCGCGACATCGCGATGGTCTTCCAGAGCTACGCGCTCTACCCGCACCTGTCCGTCTACGAGAACATCGCCTTCGGGCTGCGCGTTCAGAAGGTGGCGAAGGACGAGGTGGACAAGCGCGTCACCGAGGCCGCGAAGATCCTCGGCCTCGAGGAGTTCCTGAAGCGCAAGCCGCGCGCGCTCTCGGGCGGCCAGCGCCAGCGCGTGGCCATGGGCCGCGCGATCGTGCGCAAGCCCTCGGCGTTCCTGATGGACGAGCCTCTCTCGAACCTCGACGCGAAGCTGCGCGTGCAGATGCGCTCCGAGATCGGCCGCCTCCAGCGCGACCTCGAGACGACCACGATCTACGTCACGCACGACCAGGTCGAGGCGATGACGATGGGCGACCGGGTCGCCGTCATGCGCAAGGGCGAGCTCCAGCAGGTCGCCTCGCCGCAGGAGCTCTACGACGAGCCGGTGAACCTCTTCGTCGGCGGCTTCATCGGAAGCCCGGCGATGAACCTGCTCGAGGCGACGCTCGAGCGCTCGAACGGCGGTCTGACGGCCGTCCTCGGCGACCAGCGTCTCGGGCTCGGGCAGCACGTTGTCTCCGAGCATCCCGGCCTCGGGCGCTACGAGGGGCGCAAGGTGATCCTGGGGATCCGGCCCGAGGATCTGGAGGACGCGGAGGTCGCCCAGGGGCGGGCCGACGACGAGTCCCTGCGCGGCGAGGTCAAGCTCCGCGAGGCGCTCGGCTCCGAGATCATGGTGCACTTCTCCGTGAACGCGCGGCCCGCCCTCACCGACGACGTGCGGGAGCTCGCGAAGGACGTGGGCGAGACGATCACGGAGGGGGAGGATCACACGATCCTCGTCGGGCGCTTCGAGCCCCGCTCGAAGGTCCGTGAGGGCCAGACGGTGCCGGTCGCCGTCGATACACGCTCGCTGCACTTCTTCGACCCGGAGACCGGGTCAGGCATCTATGACCAGACGAACTAGCGAAAGGAACCGCTCGACATGAGACACCGCCGTACGTACTTGCTCACGCTTCTCGCGCTCGTGCTCGCACTTCTCGCTGCCGGCTGCGGAGGTGACGACGGCGGCAGCACCGACGGTGCCGGTGGAGCGACCACCGCGGAGTCCGAAGGGGGCAACGAGGACGTCGAGGGCTCGATCACGATCGCCAGTCTCTGGACCGGTGGGGAGGGCAAGTCCTTCCAGGCCGTCCTCGACGGGTTCGAGGAGGCGTATCCGAACGTCACCGTGAAGTACCAGGCGGCGGGGAACAACTTGCCCACGCTGCTCGCGACGGCCGTCGAAGGCGGGAACCCGCCCGACCTGGCTGCGCTTTCGTCCCCCGGCCTCATCAAGCAGTTCGTCGACAAGGGCGCCTTGACGCCGGTCGGCGACGCGGCCAAGACCGCGATCGAGGAGAACTACTCGGAAGGGTTCATCGACCTGGCGACGTTCGACGACCAGCTCTACGGCGTCGTCTTCAAGGGAGCCAACAAGTCGACCGTTTGGTACAACGTCCAGGCGTTCTCGGATGCAGGCGTGGAGCCGCCCGAGACGTGGGAGGACCTGCTCACGGCGGCCGAGACGCTGGGCGCCTCGGGGACCCCCGCGTACTCGATCGGCGCGTCCGAGGGCTGGACCCTCACCGACCTCTTCGAGAACATCTACCTGCGGACGGCGGGCGCCGAGAAGTACGACCAGCTCGCGGCCCATGAGATCGCCTGGACCGACCAGTCGGTGAAGGACGCGTTCGCCGAGATGGCGAAGGTCTTCAGCGACACCGACAACATCGCGGGCGGGACGGCCGGCGCGCTCCAGACCGACTTCCCGACCTCGGCCACGCAGGTCTTCACGGATCCGCCGAAGGCCGCGATGGTCTTCGAGGGTGACTTCGTCCAGACCTTCATCGAGACGGAGACGAAGGCGAAGATCCCGGACCAGGCGAACGTCTTCACGTTCCCGTCCGTCAACGACTCTGCCCCGGCCGTCGTCGGCGCAGGCGACACGATCGTCATCTTCAAGGACAGCCCGGCGGCCCAGGCTCTCGTCGAGTACCTCGCGAGCCCGGAGGCAGCCGAGAAGTGGGCGGAGCGCGGCGGCTTCTCGTCGCCGAACAAAAACCTCGACGAGGGCGTCTATCCGGATGACACCGTCCGGAAGCTCGCAACCGAGCTCGCAGGGGCCGAGACGTTCCGCTTCGACCTCTCCGACCTCCAGCCGCAGGTGCTGAACGACGCGCTCTTCGCGCAGCTCGCCGAGCTCGTGAAGAACCCGGACAACATCGACGGCGTGGCGGAGAAGCTCGAGTCGGTCGCGAAGAAGGCCTACGCGAAGTAGCTACGACGGGCCTGTGAGCAGCACGAGCAGCGCGAGCGTCGGGGCGGCGCCTCCGGTGACGGAGGCGCCGCCGCCCGGCGCATCCCGGTGGCGGAAGCACGCGACGGCGCTCGCGTTCCTCACCCCTGCCATCGTCTTCCTCACCGTCTGGGTGATCTATCCGGCGATCCGGACTTTCATCCGGAGCCTCTTCAGCGACGGGGGCGACGAGTTCGTCTGGTTCGACAACTACACGGCCCTCTTCAGCGACGAGCGGGTCGTGACGGCGATGAAGAACAACGCGATCTGGGTCGCGGTCGTCCCCGCCGGCGTCACCGCGCTCGGGCTCGTCTTCGCCGTGCTCACGGAACGCGTGCGCTGGGCGGTCGCCTTCAAGTTCGCCGTGTTCATGCCGCTCGCGATCTCGCTCTTCGCGGTCGGCGTGATCTGGCGGATCATGTACGAGAAGGATCCGGACTCCGGTGTTGTCAATGCCCTGATCGCGTCGGGGCGCGACGCCGTCAAGGAACCAGGGGTCCTTCCGACCGCGAAGCCCTCCTCGGAGGCGGTGACCGGGACGCCCAAGGGCGGCATCCGGCTCGACGAGGCGGTCGAGTCGGGCGGGACGGCCCTCATCGGCCTGACGGCGATCCCGCCGCGCGACATGCCGGCGAGCGCGAAGCAGGCGGTCGAGCCCGACGCGCGCGAGGGAGGGATCACCGGTGTCGTCTGGCGGGACTTCAAGCCGGGCGGCGGTACGCCGGGAGCGGTCGAGGCGGAAGAGCTCGGGATTCCGGGCGTGACCGTCGAGTTGCGCTCGTCGGAGGGTGGCAAGGTCGCCGACGCGAAGACCGAGGCTGACGGGACGTTCGTCTTCGAGGGGGTCGAGAGCGGCCAGTACGAGGTCGTCGTCGGGCAGTCGACGTTCGCGAACCCGTTCGGGGGCGTCAGCTGGCTGGGCGAGAAGCTGATCACCCCGTCCCTTCTGATCGCCTACCTGTGGGCGTCGGCGGGCTTCGCGATGGTCGTGATCGGAGCGGGGCTCGCGGCGATCTCGCGGGACGTGCTGGAGGCCGCTCGGACGGACGGGGCGACGGAGTGGCAGGTGTTCCGCCGCGTCACGATCCCGCTCCTCGCCCCGGTCCTCACGGTCGTCTTCGTCACGCAGATCATCGGGGTGTTGAAGGTCTTCGACATTGTGCTCTCGCTCGCGCCCGAGGCGAGTCGCGACAACGCCACCGTGATCGCGCTCGAGATGTGGGAGAAGTCGTTCGCCGGCCAGAACCGCTTCGGATTCGGCTCGGCCATCTCGATGTTCCTGTTCGCTCTCTTCATCCCGTTCCTGATCCTCAACGTCCGTCGCTTCCGGTCGGAGAACGCTTAGTGGCTTCCCGGGCGACTTTCGGCTACCGACGCCACCCGAGGAGCCACTGATGGCAACTGCCGTCGCCCCGGCTCGCACGCAGCCCGTCGTGATCGAGGAAAGCCTCGCGACCAAGGTCGTCCGCATCCTCGGCCGGGCACCGATCCACTTCATCCTGATCGTGATCGCGCTCCTCTGGCTCCTCCCGACCCTCGGCCTCTTCTTCACCTCGCTCCTTCAGCCCGAGGACCTCGGCGAGGGTGGCTGGTGGCAGGTGTTCGCCGAGCCGAGCAAGCTGACCTTCGAGAACTACCGGAACGTGGTCGGAAACGAGGGGATCACGTCGGCGCTCGTCACGACGGCTTACATCACCACCGGCGCGACCATCCTCCCGATCATGATCGCCGCGCTCGCCGGCTACGCGTTCGCCTGGCTCGAGTTCCCGGGGCGGGACTGGTTCTTCCTGGGCGTGGTCGCCCTGCTCCTCGTGCCGCTCCAGATGGCGCTGATCCCGATCTTCCAGCTCTACAACACGACCGGGCTCTACGACACGATCCTCGGCCTCATCCTCTTCCACTCCGCGTTCGCCCTTCCGTTCGCGATCTTTCTCCTGCGGAACTTCTTCGCGGGAATCCCGAAGGACCTGATGGAGGCGGCGCGGATCGACGGTGCCTCCGAGCTGCGGATCTTCTTTCGGCTGATCCTGCCGCTCGGGCTCCCTGCCGTCGCCTCGCTCGGCATCTTCCAGGTCCTCTTCGTCTGGAACGACCTGCTCGTCGGCCTCGTGCTCGCGCAGGACAACCAGCCGATCGCGCCCGCGATCGCGTCGCAGCTCCGCCAGTTCGGGGCGAACCTCGAGGTGATTGCCCCGGCGTCGTTCTTCTCGGCGATCGTCCCGCTCGCGATCTTCCTCGCCTTCCAGCGGTACTTCGTCCAGGGCCTGCTCGCGGGCTCGGTCAAATAACCCGGGCGCAGCTCCTTCGCCGGAGCATCGAGGTGATCCGCGAGCACCAGGCGGCGAGCGGAGCCTTCATCGCGTCTCCGAGCCTGCCGAGCTACCGCTTCAGCTGGCTTCGGGACGGGGCGTTCGTCGCCGACGCGCTGAGCCGAGTGGGGGAGACGGAGAGCGCTGAGGCCTTCTTCGGCTGGTGCGCCGGGGTCGTCGAGGCGCGCGCCGACCGAATCGTGGCCCTCGTCGAGCGACATCGTGGCGGGGAGCAGATCGAGCCCCGTGAGCACCTGCACTGCCGCTACACGGTGGACGGGTGCGAGTTCGAGGGCGAATGGTCGAGCTTCCAGCTCGACGGCTACGGCTCGTGGCTCTGGGCGCTCGGCGAGCACGCACGGCGCCACGAGGCGTCGATCGCGCCGTTCGCGCGGGGCGCTGCGCTCTCCGTTTCCTACGTCGCCGAGTTCTGGGCCGAGCCGTGCTTCGACTGGTGGGAGGAGCGCTGGGGACGGCACACGGCGACGCTCGCCTCCGTGTACGCGGGGCTGGCCGCAGCGCGCGAGTGGGAGGGGCTGCCGGGGGAGACCCGCGAGCGGGCCGACCGCGCGGCCGACCGGATCGACGCGGCGATCCGAGCCGAGGCGGTCGTGGGGGAACGGCTGGGCGGCGAGCTCGGAGACGCGCGTCTCGATGCGAGCCTGATCGCGTGCGCGACGCCGTTTCGGGCCCTCGAGCCGGGCGACCCCCTGCTGGCGGCGACGGTCGCCGCCCTCGAAGAGACGATCGCGCACGGGGGCGTCCATCGCTATCCCGGCGACACGTACTACGGAGGCGGCGAGTGGCTTCTGCTCGCTGCCTTCCTCGGCTGGTGGTACTCAGAGGTCGGGCGCACGGAGGACGCTCATCGGCAGCTCGAGTGGATCGAGGCCCGGGCCGAGCCGAACGGCGATCTCCCCGAGCAGGTGGCCGAGCACGTCCTCTCGCCGGGGGGCCTCGAGGAGTGGACGCGGCGCTGGGGAGCCTCACCGTCACCCCTTCTCTGGTCTCATGCGCTGTACTTGACCCTCGCAGACGAGCTGGGTGTGACATGAGTGAGCCGAAACGGTGCGCGATCGTGGGCGGCGGCCTCGCCGGCCTGACCGGCTATGCGACCCTCCGGCATGGGGGCCTCGACCCGGCCGAGATCGACGTCTTCGGCACGGACCCGGATCCCGCAGCAGCGTGGAGGGAGCGGGCCGCCGCGATCTCCCAGCGCAGGATGCGCTCGGAGAGCGACGGGCATTGCGCGCCGGCATCGTTCCCGGGTCTCGCGATCCGCGAGGCGCTTCGCCGCCGCACGCCGGGCCCGCTCTTCCAGACCGTCGCGGATCGCTACCACCCGAGCGTCGAGACCTTCCTCGAGCACGTCGCCGAGGTGCGAGACCGGAGCGGCTGGAGTGAGAGCTTCCGACAGGCGCGGATCGAGCGCGTGCAGCCGGTCGTGGGAGGATTCGAGCTCCTCGGACACCGGGCCTACCGCCACGTCCTCCTCGCGCCCGGGCACCCCGGCCTTGCCGTCCCGCCGGAGCTCGAGGGCGATCCGCGCGTCGTTCACGCCTACGAACGGCACGAGTACGCCGGCCACGTCGCGGTCATCGGCGCCGGCATGGCGGCCGCGACCGAGTGGTTGAACGCCCTGGCCGCCGGGTCGTCGGTCGTCTCCGTCCGGCGCCGCGAGCCGGCCCGCCGCCCGCTCAACCTGCCGCGGCCGCTCTTCACGCGGCGCGGCCTCGCCGCCTACCACGCGACCGAGCCGGACGAGCGCGTCGCGCGCCTGCGCGAGTGGCTCGCGCCCTCCTACCCGCCGGGCCGTGCCTGGGACGAGCCGATCGAGCGCGCCCTGAGCGCCGGGCGCTTCAGGGTGGAGCCGGAGCTGAACGGCGCCGAGCAAGTGATCGCGGCCACGGGTTTCCGCCGCGGCTTTCGCCATAACCCGCTGCTCGCAAGGCTCGTCGAGGACAGCGGCCTCGAGACGGCCGGCGACTGGATCGTGCTCGCGCCCGACTCGACAGTGCCGAGCCTGACCGACGAGACGCGCACGCTGGCCCTGGCCGGCGTCCCGGCGCAGTGGGCCTTCCCGGCGGCGGACACACTGGCCGGCGCGAAGTACGCGGCTCGGCGCTTCGCGCGGAGGGTGGAGCGGTGTCCTACACGCTAAGGGGCCGGATCGAGTCGCGCCTCGCTGCGGGGCTCCTCCCGCTGATTGCGGCCGCGCTTCTCGCCGCCGGGTTGCGGGAATGGTGGCCGCTCGTCCTCGCGCTCTTGATGCTCGCCGTCGGCGTTGCGCTGGACGCGACCGTCTTCCACCGCTTCCTTCCGTACCAGCCCGGCTGGGCGGCCGTGCCGCTCGGAGTCCTCGAGCTGGCGGCCGTCATGGGGCTCGTGCGGCTCCTCGGCGTCCAGGCGCCGCTTCGCCCGGCCCTCGCCCTCTTTGCGGCCGCCTGGCTCGTGGCCCAGCTCTGTGCCCATGCGCTCTTCCCGCGCGCTCACCTGACCTACGGCGAGGACGGGGGTGAGCTCGGCCGCGCCGGCCACGTGTCCTCAGCGGCGATCCTCGCGCTCGTCGCCTCCGCCGCGGGTGTCGCCTGGGTGACCGCTCCTCCGACGACCCACCTCGAGGCCGGCGTGCACCGCGGCCCCCTCGTGCTCGACCGCGCCCAGAGGCTCGTCGGCGAGCCCGGGGCGATCGTCCAGGGCGGGATCGTGATCACCGCTAGCAACGTTCACGTTCGCGACCTCGAGGTCGTCGGCGGCGAGCACGGGATCGAGATCAAGGACGCGGAGAACGTCGTCATCGAGGACGTCGTCGTGCGAGGGGCCGAGCTCGACGGGATCAGCGCGCGCCAGAGCGAGGTGACGATCCGCGACTGCGCCATTCGCGGCCTTCGAAGCCAGAAGGCGCAGGGAATCGACATCTCGTTCGCCCTCGACCGGGCGCCGAGCCGTGTCGAGGACTGCGTCGTCGAGGGAGGGTACGAGGGGATCGTCGCCCACTTCGCGCACATCCGCCTCGAAGGCAACCGCGTCATGGACACCAGGCTCCGAGGCATCACGGTGACCGAGATGTCGATGGGTGTCGTCGAGGAGAACACCGTCGATCGAGCCCTTGGAGTCGGCATCTTCTGCAGCGACTACTCGCACTGCGAGATCGCGGAGAATCGTGTCGTAGGGACGAGGCCCGACCTCGAGTCGGACAACCCGACGCGAATGGGCGTCGCGATCTTCACGTATTACGGTGCGATGGCAGCACTTCGCGACAACGTCCTGGTCGACAACCCGAGCGACGTCGTCACGCTCATGAACGCAGAAGTCCGCCACGGCCGTCCGTGGTTCGGCCGGTAGGCGACCTGACCAGCGCCTCTTCCGATCCGGCATCGAGCGAGGCCGAGGTCACCCTCGTCTCGTTCGTCCCGCACACCCACTGGGACCGCGAGTGGTACCTCCCGTTCCAGACGTTCCGGATGCGCCTCGTCGACCTCCTCGACCGGGTGCTCGACCTGCTCGACTCGGACTCCCGGTTCATGTTCACGCTCGACGGGCAGCTGGCCGCCGTCGACGACTACCTCGAGGTGCGGCCAGAGGCGGAGGCGCGCCTTCGCGCGCACGTCGTCGCGGGCCGTCTCGCGATCGGGCCCTGGCAGGTGCTCATGGACGAGTTCCTCGTCTCGGGAGAGACGATCGTCCGCAATCTCGAGTCCGGCTGGCGCCGCGGGGAGGAGCTCGGAGGCGTCATGCGGGTCGGCTACCTCCCGGACATGTTCGGGCACGTCGCCCAGATGCCTCAGCTCCTGCAGCGGGCCGGCATCGCCCACGCCGCCGTCTGGCGGGGGGTTCCTGCCGCCGTCGACGCGAGCCCATTTCGCTGGCTCGCGCCCGACGGCTCGTCGGTGCTCGCGGAGTACCTCATCCACGGCTACTGGGGTGCGGCGTACGTCCTCGCGATCCCCGAGCGCCTCCTGGGGAAGCTCGAGCTCCTGGTCGAGGATCTCCGCCCCTTCGTTCGCGACCGGCCGATCCTTGCGATGTACGGGACGGACCACTCGGAGCCGTTGCCCCAGGCGATGGACATCGTCGAGGAGCTCAACGCCTCGCAGAATCGTCTTCGCGTCCAGGTCGAGACGCTCGCTGCGTACTTCGACCGTCTCGGCGAGCCCGGCGAGGACGCGCCTGCCTGGCAAGGCGAGCTGCGCTCGAGCGCGCGCGCGAACATGCTCATGGGCGTCAACTCCGCCCGGATCGACGTCAAGGCGGCCGCCGCGCGCGCCGAGCGGCTGCTCGAGCGCTACGCCGAGCCGCTGCAGGCGCTCTCAGGCGATCCGTGGCCTGCCGAGTTTCTCCGCCTCGCCTGGGAGCGGGTCGTCGCGAACTCCGCCCACGACTCGATCTGCGGCTGCTCTGTCGATGCCGTGAACGACCAGGTGCTTCTCCGCTATGCCGAGGCCGAGCAGATCGCGCAAGGGCTGACCGAGCGAGCGGCAACGCGCATCGGGGAGCGCGTGCCCCGTGGGAGCGTCGCCGTTCTCAACCCTTCGCCCGAGCCGCGCGAGGGGCTGATCGAGTGCGAGTTTCCGATCCCCGAGGATTGGGATGCGGTCATCCTCGAGCTTCCCGACGGACGCCGGGTCGGGACGCAGGAGGTGAGCCGCAGCCGCGCGCTCCTCTCGACCGTCGAGACGACCGGCAGCCGAGTCCCCGAGTTCTTTCGCAGGTTCCACGGGCGAGAGCTCTTCGGACGCTGGCTGAACGCCTTCGCGATCGAGCGCCTCGACGGGGTCTGGCGCCTGACCTTCGAGGTCGACGACGACCCCGACCCGGCCTGGCTCGACGTCGACGAGGTCGAGCGCGAGATCGAGCTCGCCGCGCTCGGCGCCGCTGAGGAGGCGTGGGAGATTCGGGTGGTCTCGCGGCCGCGCCGGCGCCTGCTCGCGACGGTCACCGCGCCGGCGCTCGGGTGGACGGCCGTTCGCCCGCTGCCAGGCTCAGGACAGGTCGAGACGGCCGTCTCGACCGACGCGGGAGGGATGCGGAACGGCCTGCTCGAGGTCACGCTCGCTGCGGACGGCACGTTTCGGCTCTCCGGCGACGGCATCACGCTCGACGGCGTCGGCAGGCTCGTAGACCGAGGCGACTTCGGGGACAGCTACAACTACGCCCCGCCCGCGAGTGATCTGGTCGTGTCCGCCCCCGAGGACACGTCGGTCGAGGTTCTGGCGGAGGGCCCGGTTCGGGGCGTCATCTCGGTCGGCCGGACGTACCGCTGGCCCGTCGCGGTGCGTCCGGACGGCGCGGGCGGGGAGGCCGAGACCCGCCTCGTCCACGTCACGACCGAGCTGGAGCTGCGAGCCGGAGAGCCGTTCCTGCGCGTGCGCGTCTCCTTCGACAACCCGTCGCGCGACCACCGGCTCCGTTTCCACATACCGCTGGCCCAAGCGGCGACGGGCTCGGCCGCGGAGGGGCAGTTCGCGGTGGTCGATCGCGGGCTCTCCGCGGAGAGCGGCCACGGCGAGGTGGCACTGCCGACGTTTCCTGCGCGAGGCTTCGTCGACGCGGGCGGCGTTGCAGTTCTGCTCGACCACGTGCTCGAGTACGAGGTCGTCGATGGGGCGGAGCTCGCCCTCACGGTCCTCCGCTCGACCGGGCTCATCTCGAGAAACATCAACCCGTATCGGGAGGAGCCGGCCGGCCCGGAGATCGACATTCCCGGCGCTCAGTCGATCGGTCCGTGGAGCGTCGGCTTCGCGCTCTTTCCCCACCACGGCTCGTGGTCCGAAGCGAACGTCCTCACGCAGATGGAGCGCTATCAGCATCCGGTCGTCACTGCGGCCGGCACGGGTAGCGACTCGATCGACCTGGTCTCGTCGAGGCTGGAGGTACGGGGAGACGGCGTGGTGCTCTCCTCGCTTCGCCGCAGAGAAGACTGGCTCGAGCTCCGCGTCGTCGCGGAACACGCGTCCCCGGTGACCGCGGTCGTGACCGGCGACTTTTCCACGGCACGCGATGCGGATTTGCTCGGTCGCGCGGGTGCGCGACTTGCGGTGAATTCCGGACGACTCGAACTGCATCTGAGCCCGTGGGAGATTCGTACCGTCCAACTTCGGAAATAGCACTCGCTCGTCGTGCTGCGGTTGAGTTAGTGCTCGAGTAACTCGAGTCACTCGATACTTCTTCGATAAGGACGCGAAAACGAGTACGATGCAGCCTGCATTTTTTCATCGATACCAGGAGGTAAACGTGGCACGAAAGACTGTTCTTGTCTCGGACATGTCCGGAAAGGAGATTGCGGACGGCAAGGGTGCGACGATTCGCATTACCTTCCGGGACGCACGCAAGGGCGTTCGCGAGCTGGATGTGAGCGACGAGGAGGCAGATCGCCTCGGCGGCCGTCAGGTCGCGCGGCGCGGGCGGCGTCCGAAGAGCGCGTCCTAGGCCCCTCCTCGCCGCGCGAAAAGGCGCGGAAACTCGGGCATTCTTCGACATCGGCGGAGTCGGGAGCCGCCGGTGTCGCACCTAGAATCCCGGTGTGGGGCTCTCGCTTCTCGTAGGCCCGGCGAACGCCGGAAAAGTCGCGCTGCTCCTCGAGCGCTACCTGGCCCGGCTCCAGGACGAACCGGTGCTCGTCGTCCCGAACCGCTCGGACGTCGACGCCGTCGAGCGCGACCTCCTGCGCCGCTCGCCAGGGCTGCTCGGAGGGTCGATCGGAACGTTCGACGACCTCTTCGACGAGATCGCCCGTGGCCCGGCCGCGCGGGGGTCGACCCGCCCCGTGATCGGCTCCGCGCAACGGCGGCTTCTGCTCGGGGAGGTCGTCGGCGGCGCGCCGCTGAACGGGCTCGGCCCCTCGGCGCGCTTCGCCGGCTTCTCCGAGGCGCTCGGAAACGCAATCGCCGACGCGGAGTCCGGGCTCCTCGAGCCGGGCGAGGTCGAGGGCCACCTGGGCGAGCTCTTCGCCCGCTATCGAGCCGAGCTCGACCGCCTCGTCCTCTGGGATCGGGAGCTCGTGCGCGCCCACGCGGCCGACCTGGTGGGGCGCGACCTCGCCGCCTGGGACGCCCGCCCCGTCTTCGCCTATGGATACGAGGACTTCACAGGCGCGCAGTGGAAGCTCCTGGAGGCGCTCGCGGGCCGAGCGGACGTCACCGTCTCGCTTCCCTACGAGCCCGCCCGTGCCGCCTTCGCGTCGCTCGAGCGGACGGCCAACGACCTGGGCGGCCTCGCCGCGGGCCCGATCGAGGAGCTCCCGGCCCAGCCGCTCTACCGCTCGGATGCCCTTGCGCACCTCGAGCGCGCGCTCTTCTCCGAGGGAGGCGTGGCCGCCGACGCGCCACCGCTTCAGGGCGGGATCCGCTTCCTCGAGGCCGCCGGCCATCGTGCCGCCCTCGAGCTGGTGGCGGAGGATGTGCTCGAGCTGCTCAGGTCGGGAACGCCCGCGGAGGAGATCGCCCTCGTCTGCGCCTCGATCGAGCGCATCCGCGCGCCCCTCGAGACCGCGTTCGCAGCGCTTGGGATCCCGTACGCGCTCGAGGGGACGATCCCGCTCGAGCGGACGCCGTTCGGCCGCGCGCTTCTCGGCCTCCTGCGCTTCGCCTGGCTCGGCGGGACGCGGCGGCACCTCTTCTTCTACCTTCGCTCTCGCTTCTCCGGGCTCCCGCGCGGCAAGGCGGACTTCCTGGAGGGTCGTCTCCGCGGCCGCGCGGTGACGGAGCCCGCCCGCGTCGAGGAGGAGGTCGCGAAGCTGCTCGGCCGGCCGGCGCCGCTGCTCGGCGAGCTTCGCGCTGCGCCGAGCGCGGCAGCAGGGCTTCAGCTCGCCGCCGGGCAGATGATCCGCGCGGCCTACGGGCTCGAGGCACCGCCGGTCGGCGCGGCGGCGACCCTCGACCTGCGCTCCTACGAGGCAGTCCGGCGGCTCGTCGAGGATCTGGACGGGTGGGCCTCGATCGCGGGCGAGGTCGGACGCGAGCAGGCCGCATCGGCGCTCGAACGCGCGCCCGTCCGGCTCGAGCGGCCCCGCGAGCCCGGCCACGTGGCGGTGCTCGATCTCCTCCGCGTCCGCACCCGGCGCTTTGCTGCCGTCTTCGTCCTCGGGCTCGAGGAAGGCACGTTCCCGCGCCGCGCTGTCGAGACGCCCTTCCTTCCGGACGAGGAGCGGCGCGCGCTCGACGAGCGGGCCCCAGGGCGGCGGCTCACGCGCCCGGATGCCCTCGCCCGAGAGCGCTACCTCTTCTATACCGCGTGCACCCGGCCCTGGGAGCGGTTGACGCTCGTGCGCGAGGCCGCCTCGGATGACGGGCGCCCGCTGGAGGCGAGTCCCTTCTGGGACGAGGCGCGGTCCTGCTTTGATCCGGACGAGGTCGCGCGCTGGACGCGCCGCCGGACGCTCTCCGAGCTGACCTGGCCCGTCGACCGGGCGCCCAGCGAGCGGGAGCGCCTCCGGGCCGCCGCCGCGATCGCGGCCGTCGACGCCGACGAGGCCCGGGCGCTCGGGCGTGCGAACGGCTGGGAGCGGCGGCTCGACCGTGCGCTCGCGGCCTTCACGCGCCCCACGAGGCTCACGCACCCGGCCGTCCTCCAGACGCTTCGAGAGACGGCGCGCTACTCCGTCACCGAGCTCGAGCGCTTCGGCGACTGCTCGTCCATGTGGCTCTTCGACCGCGTCGTCGATCCGAAGGCGATCGACGCGGAGGTGGATCCCCGCCTGCGCGGCGGGGTCGTCCACCAGACGCTCTACCGCTTCTACAGCGGCCTCCCCAAGCACCTGGGGGTCGAGCAGGTTCCGGCCGAGCGGCTCGACGAGGCGCTCGAGTTCCTGCGCGCATGCCTGCGGGAGGCGATCGCGGGTCAGGTGCGACTCGACATCAGCGAGCTCGAGCGCCTCGAGCTCGAGGGCACGATCGCCCGAGACCTCGAGCACTTCCTGCGGCAGGAGGTGGAGCTCGGCTTCCCGCTCGTCCCCCGCCGCTTCGAGGTGACGTTCGGGACGAGCGGGGCCGCCGTCGAGCTCCAGCGCGGGCTCGAGCTCGGCGACTTCACGGTCTCGGGGAAGATCGACCGGATCGACCTCGACCCGATGAGCGCCCGCGGCATCGTCCAGGACTACAAGTCGGGGAAGGCCCATTCGGCCGCGCAGATCGCCTCGGAGGAGCGGTTGCAGATTCCGCTCTACATCCTCGCGCTGCGAGATCTCGTCGGGATCGAGCCGCTCGGAGGGCTCTACCGGGGCCTCGCCGGGGCGCGCGAGGCACGCGGCCTCGTCCTCGCCTCCGCCCGAGACGACGTGGTTCCGGGTCTGAAGAGCGCCGACTATCTCGAGGACGGCGAATTCTGGGGCCAGGTTGACCGCGCTCAGGAGCTCGCGCGAACCGCGGTCGGGCGCATGCGCGACGGCGACGTGCGGCACGACCCGCGGGGCGGGAGCTGTCCCACCTGGTGCGACCTCTGGACGATGTGCCGGATCAGGCGAGCCTGACGTGACCGTCGAGGCGCCGAACCGCGAGCAGCTCGCAGCGATCGAGGAGAAGGGCGTCGTCTTCGTGTCCGCCGGCGCGGGAACCGGCAAGACGACGGTCCTCGTCGAACGGTTCGTCCGGGCGGTCGTCGACCGCGGCCTCGGGCTCGAAGCCGTGCTCGTCATCACCTACACGGACCGGGCGGCCGGCGAGCTTCGCTCGCGGATCCGCGAGCGGCTCGTCGAGCTCGGCCGGACCGATCTCGCCCGCGACATCGACCGGGCCTGGATCTCGACGATCCACGGGTTCTGCCACCGGCTGCTTCGCGGCCATCCCTTCGAGGCGGGGCTCGACCCGAGCTTCCGCGTGCTCGACGACAACCAGGCGCGGGTGATCGCCTCCGAGGCGTTCACGGAGGCGCTCGCGCGCTTCTGCGCCGGCGAGCGGCCCGAGCGCCTCGAGCTCCTCGCCACCTACGGCTCCCGGCGGCTGCAGACGATGCTCGCGGGGGTGTACGAGCGGCTCCGCTCGGCTGGGCGCCCGCTCGCGCTCGGAGCCGCCGGCCCCGGCGGAGTCGCCGGCGCGCTTGCGGCCCTGCGTGAGTGCGCGGAGACGACGTTCGCGGACGCCGCCGGGGAGCCGGACGTCCGTGCGAACGTCGAGCGCGCTCTCGAGCTCGCGGCGCAGGGCGCGACGGCCGAACGCCTGCTCGACCTCTCCGAGCTTCGTCCGCCTGGCCGGTCGGCTCGCTTCGCCGCTTTCGGCGAGGCCCTCGCCGCCGTCGAGAGCGCCGCCCTGGACGAGATCGCGGCACGTGACCGGGAGCTCCTCGGCGAGCTCCTGCAGGGCTTCGATTTCACCTACCGGGAGGCGAAGGCGCGGGAGTCGGCGGTCGACTTCGAGGATCTCCAGATCTTTGCCCGCGAGCTCCTCAGGGCGAACGAGGCTGTGCGGGAGCGCGCGCGCTGGCGCTTCCGCTCGGTCATGGTCGACGAGTTCCAGGACACGAACCGCCTCCAGTGCGAGATCGTCGACGAGCTCGCGTGCGACGAGCTCTTCTTCGTCGGGGACGAGTTCCAGTCGATCTACCGCTTTCGCCATGCCGACGTCGAGGTGTTCCGCGAGCGGCGCGCAGCGAGCGAGGGCGTTCTCGCGCTCACGCAGAACTACCGCTCCCGCCCGGAGATCCTCGCGGTCGTCAACCACCTCTTCGGCACCGAGTTCGGGACGAGCTTCGAGCCGCTCGTCGCCGCAGGGCGTTTCCCTGAGCCGCTCGGGCCCGGGGTCGAGGTGCTGGTGACCGACAAGGCGAGCTACCGCGGCGGCGAGCTGCATTGGCGCGAGGCCGAGGCGCGGCACGTCGCCCGGCGCGTGCGCGAGCTCGTGGACGCGGGGGAGGCGACCCCGGGCGAGGTCGTGCTCCTCTTCGCGGCCGGGACGGACGCCGAGCGCTACGAGGTCGCGCTCCGGGCCGAAGGCTTGCCGACCTACCGCGCGGCGGGCCGCGGCTACTTCGGCCAGCAGCAGGTCGGCGACCTCGTCTCGTACCTGCGCCTCCTGCAGAACCGCTACGACGACGAGGCGCTCGTCTCGGTGCTCGCCTCGCCCTTCGTCGGGGTCTCGAACGACGCCCTCGTGCTCCTGCGCCGCGCCGCGGGCCGGCGGCCGCTCTACGTGGGGCTCGAGCGCGAGCTGCCGCCCGACCTCGGGCCCCGCGACCGGCGGCTCTTCGACGCCTTCCGCCAGCGCTACGAGCGGCTCGCGCGCGGCGCCGATTCCATGGGGCTCGAGCGCCTCTGCGAGCAGGTCGTCGTCGAGCACGACTACGACCTCGCCGTCCTCGCGCAGTGGGACGGGCGACGGCGGTACGCGAACCTGCGCAAGCTCGCGCGGCTCGCGCGCTCCTACGAGAGCCTGCGCGGCCCGGACATCGAGGGCTTCGTCCGCTTCCTGCGCGACCAGGAAGCAGCGGGCGCGCGCGAGGTCGAGGCCGTCGCGGAGGAGGAGGGGTCTGACTCCGTCCGTCTCCTGACCGTCCACGCCGCCAAGGGGCTCGAGTTCAAGGTGGTCATCCTCGCCGACGCGGGGCGGACGCCGCCCTCGCCTTCGGCCGACGAGATCCTCGCCCTGCCGGATGGGCGCTTCGGCTTTCGCATCGTCAACCCGGCAACGGGGCGTCGCGAGAGCGCGTTCGGCTGGGACGAGCTGCGCGAGGCCGAGGCGACGGCCGAGCAGGCCGAGAACCGGCGCCTCCTCTACGTGGCCATGACCCGGGCGATCGACCGGCTGATCGTCTCCGGGGCCGTTGACCCGACGAGCGGGCGCGACTCGAGCGCCCCGCTCCACTGGATCCTGCGCCGGCTCGAAGTGGACGTCGGAAGCGGCGGGGCCGCGGCCACGGAGCTCGAGCGTGGCGCTGCCCGCCTCGTCCTGCGCGTCGACCGCCTCGAGGACGCCCCTGCGCCCCCGTCTCCGAACGGCAGCGGAGAGCCGCAGATGCAGCTCTTCGCGCCTCTGGAGGGCGGCGCGGCGCGCCAGGCGCCCGAGCTCCCCGCCCTCGCGCCCGTGCCCGCGCCACCTGCGCACACCATCCGCCGTCTCTCCTACAGCGCGCTCGCGCTCTTCGAGCGCTGCTCGTACCGCTACTACGCCGAGCGGATCGTCGGCCTGCGCCCCGCCGACGGGGCGGGAGCGGTGCCGGGCGCCGTCGGCCTCGCGGCGACGGAGATCGGTGACGCCGTCCACCAGCTCCTCGAGGTCGACGCGCCGGCCGGCGAGGTGCGTGAGCGCTCGCTCGCCCGCTACCCGGGCGCGACCGAGGACGACCTCACGCGGATCGCCGCCCTCGTCGCGGCCTGGCACGGCTCGGCCCTCGCGCGCCGGCTCGCGGACGCCGCGGGAGTCCGCCCGGAGCTTGGCTTCGCGTTCGAGCACGAGGGCGTCCTCCTCCACGGGCGCTTCGACGTCTTCGCGCGAGACGGAGACCGCGCGCTCGTCGTCGACTACAAGACCAACCGCCTCGAGGACGTCTCCCCCGAGGAGTCGGTCGAGGCGGAGTACCACCTGCAGCGCCTCGTCTACGCGCTCGCGAGCTTCAGGGCCGGAGCTGAGGAGGTCGAGGTCGCCTACGTCTTCCTCGAGCGCCCGGACGAGCCTGTCGTCACGACCTTCACGGCGGCCGACCTCCCGGCTCTCGAGCTCGGGCTGAGCGAGGCGATCGGGGCGATCCGCGCCGGCAGCTTCCGGCCGACGCCGAGCGAGTTCGCGTGCTCCGGGTGCCCGGCGCTCGACGTCGTCTGCGCCGGCCCCAGACTGCTCGTCGCGTAGCGTAGATCCGTGTACTCCCGCTCCGCCCGCGTCTACGACGCGCTCTACGCGACCTTCAAGGACTTCGCCGCCGAGGCCGAGCAGGTGCACGCCCTCATCCAGTCCAGGAGACCCGGAGCGCGCACCCTGCTCGACGTCGCGTGCGGGACTGGGGCTCACCTGGAGCACCTCGCCGGGCTGTACGAGGCCGAAGGGCTCGATCTCTCGCCCGAGATGCTCGCGGTCGCGCGCGAGCGGCTCCCGGCGGCACGTCTCCACGAGGGAGACATGTCGGACTTCGATCTCGGCCGGCGCTTCGACGCGGTCGTCTGTCTCTTCTCCAGCATCGGCTACGCGCTGACCCGGGAGCGGCTCCGTGCTGCCGTCGCGGCCATGGCGCGGCATCTCGAGCCGGGCGGCGTCCTCGTGGTCGAGCCGTGGTTCGAGCCTGACGGCTGGCGTGGCCCGAGCGGGCCGTACTCCCTCTTCGTCGACGAGCCGGATCTGAAGGTCGCCCGCGTCAATCTCTCTCCGGAGGCGCGGGACACCGTCGTGCTCGAGATGCATCACGTGATCGGAACGCCGGAGGGCGTTGAGTCGTTCGTGGAGCGACACGAGCTCGGGATGTTCACGCGCGAGGACTACCTCGAGTCGTTTCGCGCAGCGGGTCTCGAGCCCGAGCACGATCCGGAGGGGCTCATGGGGCGCGGGCTCTACCTCGCCGTCCGTGGCGCGTAGCTACGTCCACGAAGCGCGCCGCCGGGTCGGGCCGAAGCGCGTCCGCATCCATCCGGTGATCGAGCGCCTGGTCGCCGAGCATCCCGACGCGGTGATCGCGCTTCGATTCCTAAACGACCTCGAGCTGCTCGTGTCCGTGCTCCTCTCCGCGCAGACGACCGATGTGACGGTGAACCGCGTGACGATGAGCCTCTTCCGGAAGTACCGCCGGCCGGAGGACTACCTCGCGGTTCCCCTCGAGGAGCTCGAAGCGGACGTGCGGCCGACCGGGACGTTCCGCCAGAAGGCGAGGAACCTCCGCGGGGCGATGCGCATGCTCCTCGACGAGTTCGGTGGCGAGGTTCCTTTGCGGCTCGAGGAGCTCGTCCGCCTGCCGGGAGTGGGGCGAAAGACGGCGAATGTCGTCGCGGCCGAGCGGGGGGCGACGCAGGGGATCGTCGTCGACACGCACGTGCGACGGCTCTCGCAGAGGCTCGGGCTCACGCGGCAGCAGGATCCGGTGAAGATCGAGACCGACCTGAAGCGACTCGTGCCGCGGGCGGACTGGGCCCGTTTCCCCCATTTGCTCATCTGGCATGGACGGCGCGTCTGCGTCGCGCGCGCCCCGCGCTGCCACGCCTGCGTCCTGAACGACCTCTGCCCGTCGAGTCGCGTTTCGGCTAGCCCAGCGCGAGCACGCTGATCCCGACGGCGACGATGGCCGACCCGGCGATGCGAGGCCAGGAGAAGGGCTCCCGCAAGACGACGACCGCGAGAACCGCTGCGATCACGACGCTCGTTTCCCGCACCGCCGCCACCGGGGCGGCCGGGGCGCGCTGAAGCGCGAGCAGGACGAGGATGTACGCGCCGAACATCGCGACGGCCGCGAGCGCCGTCGAGGGGCCGAGCTCGCGGCGCAGAGGCCGGGCGCCGCGGGTCAGCGCCAGAGCCGTTGCGTAGACGACGGCCGGGCCCACCATGAGGAGCACCAGGTACGGAATCGGGTCGGCATGGCGAACTCCCTCGTTGTCCACGAGCGTGTAGGCGGCGATGCACGCGGGGATCACGAGCGCGAACGCCGTTCCCCGTCCGTCGGCCGGCCTCCGGGCCCCGCGAACGGAGAGAACACCGGCGACGACGATCAGGACGCCGACGGCCTCGATCCGGGTCGGGTCGTCGGCGAGGGCCACCGCTGTGACGCCGAGGACGAGCGCGGGCGCGAGCCCTCGTGAGAGCGGGTACACGAGCCCGAGGTCGGCGCGCCGATAGGCGGCTGCGAGGAGGGCGAAGTAGGTGAGGTGCAGGACGCCTCCTGCGACGATGTAGGGGATCGCCTCGCGATCGACGTCCCAGGTCAGGGCGGCGAACGGCGCGAAGAAGACGACCGAGAGGGCGACTGCTACCGCCGTGGCCGCCTCCACGTCTCGCGCCCGCGCGATCAGGACGTTCCAGCCGGCGTGGAGGACGGCTGCGGCGAGGGCCAGAAAGAGTGCCGAAGCGGGCACCGGAAGAGCCTACGCGGCGTTCACCGGCACGCTCTCGGCAGACTTCCTGCGCGATCCGCGCTGTTTCGGGCGTCACTCCGGCCTACGCTCGGTCGATGCGAACGATCGATCTCGCCGTCTTCGCCGACCTCCTGGCCGGGCGCGCCTCGACGCTCGCCGCCCGTCTCGAGCGTGCGCGCGACGCCGTTCGGCACGCGGCGATCGAACGGGAGGCACGCGGCGCCCTCGACCCCCCGCTGGTCGAGCGCCTTGATGGGCTCGGCGTGCTCGGACGCGGAGACGTTCGCGCGCTCCGCGAGGAGATCGCGGGCCTCGCCGCCGACCTCGTTGCGGTCGAGAGCCTCCAGGGCTGGGTCGAGCGGAAGCTCTTCGAGGCGCGCGAGGAGTCGGAGGCCGGCGACGGGCCGCCCGGGCCCCGCGTCTACCGCGGCGCGAGCGCGACGAGCAGTCCCCCGTCCTCGTCGTAGGCGGGGAAGAAGTCGGCCCGGATCCGCTTGGCAACGCCGGCGCGCGTCGTCAGCGTGAGCGCGCGGTCGAGCTGGCGGACACCCCATTCGACCGCCACTTCGGCCGGGTTCGGCTCCGCGGGGCCATTCAGGTGAAGCGCGGCCATGACCTCGCGCCCGATCAGATCCTGCTCGCTGTAGCCGGTCAGCTCGAAGACGCCGCGCCCCGACGCCAGGATCCGCCGGTCGTGGTCGCAGACCACGAAGGCAGTGGCCGGGCCGGGGTAGTAGTCGTCCATCAACTCGAAGAGGAACCCGAACCCGCAGGCCGGACAGCCCACGGCCTGATGGCTCAGGCCTTCACGCCGGTCGTGGTCGATGGAGCGGCGCTTGCAGTTGGCGCAGATGAAGTACGGCACGGCTCGATGCTAGCCGCGCCCCACTGAGCCGCCCCGCGGGAGCCGCGACGATCGGCCCCGCGGACCGCCGCGGTCGGAGGTGTGCCATTTCCCGCACTTTGCGGCTCCGCCTTGGGGCACCCCGGCCCACCACCCGCTTTCGAGCCTAACGCGGAAAAGCGCACGAGTGGTGCGCGATTTGTGTCGCGAGTGTGCCGAGCGAGCGCCGGAAGGCGTTACCAGTTCTGAGGCGTGGCGAGCGCCGCGTCGTCCACGAGCGGATCCGCGGCCGGGCCCTCGAGGGCCGAGAGGTATCGCTCCGCGTCGAGCGCCGCCTGGCAACCCATGCCGGCGGCCGTGATGGCTTGGCGGTACACATGGTCGACGACGTCCCCGGAGGCGAACACGCCCGGCACGTTCGTGATCGTCGTCTTCCCTTCGGTCAAGAGATAGCCCGCGTCGTCGGTATCGAGCTGTCCTGTGAAGAGGCTGGTCGCCGGGTCGTGCCCGATCGCGACGAAGAGCCCTTCAGCCGGGACATCGCGCGTCTCGCCGGTCTTGACGTTCCGCAGCCGCACGGCCTCGACCTTCTCCTCGCCGATGACCTCGTCGACGCGGGAGTCGAGGACGAACTCGATCTTCTCGTTCGCGCGGGCGCGGTCGACCATGATCGGCGATGCGCGGAACGAGTCGCGCCGGTGTACGAGTGTGACCTTCGAGGCGAACTTGGTCAGGAAGACCGCCTCCTCCATCGCGGAGTCGCCGCCGCCCGCCACGACGACCTCCTTGTCACGATAGAACGCGGCGTCGCAGACGGCGCAGTAGGTGACGCCGCGGCCCTGGAGGCGCTGCTCGGATTCGAGGCTGAGCTTTCGGGCCGTGGCCCCCGTCGCGACGATCACGGACTCGGCGCGATGCTCTTCCTCGCCGACCCAGACGCGGAGCGGGCGCTCGGAGAAGTCGACGCGGGTCACGTCGTCGGTCAGGAACTCCGCGCCGAAGCGGCCGGCCTGGCGCCGGAAGTCCTGCATCATCTGCGGGCCCATCACGCCTTCCGGATAGCCGGGGTAGTTCTCGACATCGCTGGTGATCATCAGCTGGCCGCCCCAGGCGAACCCCTCGATCACGAGCGGCTCCAAGTTGGCACGCGCGCTGTAGAGCGCAGCCGTGTATCCCGCCGGCCCGCCGCCAATGATGATGAGTTTTCTCACGTCGTTCTCGCTCACGTGCTTCCCTTCTAGGAGCTCGATCCTGTATCGATTAGAACGCCCGTCCAGGGCTTTCTGTTCCGATTGTGTAGCGTCTCCGCGCGGCGGCAAGGATAGCGACGGCGATGGCTGGATCGGTCACCTGGGACGACCTGCGCAGGCTTGCGGAGGTCGAGGCGGGGTCAGGTTGCGCCATCAGCTTGTACGTCGATCTCGACCCGAGCGTCGCGCCGACTCCCGGGGACGCCCAGACGCGCGTCAACTCGCTCCTCGACGAGGCCGCGAAGTCCGAGGCCGCGACACGAGAAGGCCTTTCCCACGACGCTCGCAAGGCTCTGCGGGGAGACTTCGAGCGCATCCGCCACTACTTCGACCAGGAGTTCGAGCGAGACGGCGCGCTCGGAGCCGCCGTCTTCTGCGGGAGCCTCGACGGAATCTGGGTCGCTCGTGCGCTCGTTGCGCCGGTGCCCGATCGAGCGGCGGTCGGGAGTCAGCTCTTGCTCGCGCCGCTCGCGCGTCTGGTCGGCTGCGGCGACGGCGCCCTCGTCGTGATGGCGAGTCGGGAGCAAGGTCGCTTCTACGAGCTTCGAAGCGGGCGGCTCGAGGAGCTCGTCGACCGGTTCGACCGCCAACCGCGCCGTCACGACCAGGGTGGTTGGTCACAGGTGCGGATGCAGCGTCATGTCGACGAGCTCGCCTCCGAGCACCTCCGCGAGGTCGCCGCCGAGCTCGACCGTCGCGTCCGCGCGTTCGGCCAGATCCAGGTCGTCGTCGTCTCCCCGGAGGAGACCTGGGCTGAGCTCTCGAGCCTCCTCTCACAGGAGGCGCGCGGCGCACTCGCGGGCTGGACGCACGCGGAGGCGCATTCAGGCCCGGCCGAGCTCCTCGAAGTCGCGCTTCCCGTGGTTGAGCGCGCCCGCGCCGCCGAGGAGGAGCGTCTCCTAGAGCGTTGGCGCGAGGAGGCGGGGCGAGGTGCACGCGCGAGCGCGGGCTGGGCCGACACGCTCGCTGCCGTCTCAGACGGGAGGGTCGAGACGCTTCTCGCGAGCGACGGAGCGGCTCGCGAGGCCTGGCGCTGTCCCCAGTGCGGAAGGCTGAGCGCGTCCGAGGGGGCCTGCCCGCTGGACGGCACGGCCATGGGGCTGATCGCAGACGGGGTCGACGCCGCCGTCCAGCGGACGCTCGTCCAGGGCGGAACCGTCCGGATCGCGGTACAGTCCCGCGCTCTCGACCCGGTCGAGGGCATCGGGGCCCTGCTTCGGTTCTAGCCCGGACTAGAACCTCTAACGGAATAACGCTTCGTCCTCGGGGTGCGCTGGGCGGTGCGAGACAAGGACGCACGCGGCCGAGGACGCAGCATCGCGGCGTTCAGCGCGGCCCGAGGGCTCAAGGCTTCGTTCTGTTAGGGGTTCTTAGGCGGCGTCGAGGGCGCGAGGCAGCTCGAGCACCTGCTCGGGCAGCGCTTCCTGCGGTGCCTCGACGAGCTCGGACTCGGCGGCGCGCTCGAGCTTCGTCTCGAAGCGGGAGAGCCGCTTGTCCGCGTCGCCGAACTTCGTCTGCGCGTTCCCCAGGTGCTTGCCCACCAGCTCGAAGTCGGCCTTGAACCGCGAGAAGTTGCGGCCGAGGTCGGCCACATAGGTCATGACCTCGCGGGCGTGCTGCTCGATCTTCAGGCCCTTGAAGCCGAGGACGAGGACGAGAAGGTAGGCGTGCAGCGTGGAGGGCGAGACCGGGATGACGTTTCGCTCGAGCGCGTAGGTGAGCGGGCTCGAGGTGCCGCCGAGCCGGTTGCAGACGAGCTCGTAGTAGACCGCCTCGGCGGGCAGGTACATGAGCGCGAACTCGTAGGTGCCCTCGTCGGGGCGGATGTACTTCTGCGCGATCGCGTCGACGTGGCCCTTGACGTCGCGGCAGAACTGCTTCGCATAGAGCTCTCGGTCGACATCGCTCTCGGCGTCAGCCATGCGCTGGTAGTTGTCGAGCGGGAACTTGGCGTCGACCGGTACGAGCGCTCGGTCGAGCCTGATCACCGCGTCCACGCGCTCGCCGCTCCGGAACCCGTACTGGAGCGAGTACTTGTCGGCGGGGAAGGTGTCGGAGAGCAGGTTCGCGAGGAGCAGCTCGCCGAAACCGCCCCGAGCCTTTGGTGGACGGAGGGCTTGCTCGAGCTTGCCGAGCTCGCGGGCGCGCTCGTTCATCTGCGTCGTCGCAGCGTCGAGCTTGCCGAGGCGCTCATGGATCTGCGTTGACGCCTCGGAGGCCGTGGCGAGACGGCGGTCGACCTTCGTGTCGAGCTCGCCGAGGCGGCGGTCCATGGTCTCGACGACGGCGCGGAGTCGCTGGTCGACCTCAGCGCTTCGCTCGGCGAGTTGCGTCCCGCTCGTGACCTTGAGCTCCTCGAGCTGCGCAGCGCTGTCGCCGCGCAGGCGCGCGAACTCCGAGCCGAGAAACCGGACGAGCCAGAGGAGACCGCCCGCGATCGCGAGGAAGCCGAGAATGATCAGCGCGTAAACCATGGGTCTACGAACGCTAGAGGTGTTGTCGGACGGAGCGGCCGCTGCCCCGTCCGACCGAGCGGTCTGCTCTAGGGGTTGGCGCGCTCCTGCTCGGCGCGCTCCTCGGCAGCGCGATCGCGCATCTCGTTCGCCTGCGCCTCGTGTTCCGAGGCCGCGTCCGCTGCGTGCCCAGCCGACTCCTGGTGGCGGCCTTCCTTCTGCAACGAGGATGAATCCATCGCGTCGCCCGCCGCCTGCTTGCCCTTGCCCATCAGCTTGTCCAACCAGCCCATCGTCTTCCTCCTGTTTGATCGCACCCGCGAGTATCCGTTAGAACGGACTCATGCGCGAACGCGTGACCGTGGCGTGCGTCCAGGCCGAGCCGGTCGTGCTCGATCGCGAGCGCACGATCGACAAGCTGGCCGAGCGCACGGCGGAGGCGGCCGAGGCCGGCGCGACGCTCGTCGTCTTTCCGGAGGCGTTCATCCCCGTGTACCCCTCCTCCGTCTGGGCCAAGGCATTCGCAGGCTGGGGCGATCCGCGCGCCAAGGCGGCCTTCGCGTGGCTCGCGCGGGAATCGGTAGAAGTCCCCGGGCCCGCGGTCGACCGGCTCGCAGGCATCGCTCGCGACACGGGCACGTGGATCGTCGTCGGGGCCACCGAGATCGACCCCGCCCGGCCCGGCACGCTCTTCAACAGCCTGCTCGGCTTCTCGCCGGAAGGGACGCTCGCTCTTCGCCACCGCAAGCTCGTCCCGACGAACCACGAACGGCTCGTCTGGGGCCCGGGCGACGGCTCCGGCTTGCGTGCGATCGACACGCCGATCGGCCGGATCGGCGGGCTGATCTGCTGGGAGAACTACATGCCCCTCGCCCGCTTTGCCCTCTACGAGTCGGGCGTCGAGATCTACATCGCCTCGACCGCGGACGACGGGGACGCCTGGCAGGCGACGCTCGTCCACATCGCGCGGGAGTCACGGTCGTTCGTCGTGAGCCCGTCTCACTTCCAGCGCGCGGCCAGCTACCCGGACGACTTCCCACTGCGGGACGAGCTCGAGGGGGTCGACGTGATCGGCCGCGGCGGGAGCGCCATCCTCGGCCCGGACGGCGCGTACCTCGCGGGGCCGCTCTACGACGAGGAGGGGATGCTCATCGCCGAGCTCGACCCCGACCGCCTGTACGAGGAGCGCCAGCGCTTCGACCCAGCCGGGCACTATCACCGCCCCGACGTGCTGGGGCTCACGGTGCGCTCGCCCGACGCCTGAACGGGGTTCGGCAGGCCTGACGCTGGTACCGTTTTCGCGTGGCCAAGAAAAGCCGAGCACCTGCGCCGCCACGCGCCGTTCAGGCTCCTAAGAGGCGCAGCGAGCCGCGCAAGCCGGGCCGCGGCCGCCTCTGGCTCGCCGTCGGCCTCGGGGCCCTGCTCCTCGCCGCCGCGATCGGCGCCGGCGCCTACTTCGCGCTTGGCGGAGACGACGCGTCGGCCGGCGGGAGCGACATCTGCCCCGTCGAGACCGTCGAGGCGCAGGGCCAGGGGCACGTCGACAAGCTCCCGAAAGACTTCGAGCCCGCGTCCTTCCCGCGCGTGAGCGGGCCGCACGGCCCGCAGACGGTCATCTACGGCGAGTACGACTCGCCCCTCACCCAGCTGAACGTCGTCCACAACCTCGAGCACGGCGCCGTCGTCGCGCAGTGGGGCGCGGACGTCTCGGAGGAGACGGTCAACGCCATCCGCGCCTGGTACCGAACGGACCCCCGCGGGATGGTGATCGCTCCCCTGCCCGAGAACGACGAGGCCGCCAAGCTCAGCAACAAGATCATGCTGGCGGCCTGGGTCGCCGAGCGCGATGGCGAACGGATCACGAAGCAGGAGGGGAAGCTCGCGGCGTGCTCCCGTTTCGACGAGGACGCGTTCAACGACTTCATCGACTCCTACCGCGCCAAGGGGCCCGAGGGTTTCACGCTCGATCAGATGGCTCCCGGCTCGCAATAATCGGTCGGGCCGGGGTGGCGGAACGGTAGACGCGGGGGACTTAAAATCCCTTGCCTTCGGGCGTGTGGGTTCGAATCCCACCCCCGGCACCTAGCCGCCCATGCTTTTCATCGGCGCCCTCTTACTCGCGTACTTCGTCGTCCCGTCGCCGTGGGGCTACGTCCTCGTCGCGCTCGCGGCGGTCTTCGAGGTCGCCGAGACCTGGTTCTTTATCAGGCTCTCCCGCCGGCGGAAGATCCGGGTCGGGGCTGAGACGCTGGTCGGCGCACATGGCGTCACGCTCTCGGACTGCCGGCCCGACGGGCAGGTGCGCGTCGCGGGGGAGATCTGGGGCGCGCGCTGCGAGGAGGGGGCAGACCGCGGCGACCCTGTGCGCGTCCTCTCGCTCGAGGGCTTGACCCTCGTCGTCGAGCCGATCGCTTAGAGATCCAGCTTGGCCGGGTCGAGCTCGCCGCTTCGCCCGAAGACGTAGCGGTTCAGGAGCCAGAGGCCGACGCCGACGGCGAGGAGGACGCCGAGGATCATGAACACGGTTCCGTCCTCGTCGCTCGCGCGCTTCACGAGCAAGACGAGCGAGATCAGGAGGCCGAGCACCGGGAAGACGCGCGGCGCCTGGAAGTGGCGGTGCTCGACCCGGTCGCGCCGCAGGACGAGCACGGCCACGTTCACGGCGGCGAAGACGATGAGCAGGAGGAGCACGGTCACGACGGCGAGCTCGTCCAGCTTCCCGATCGAGATCAGGATCATCGCGAGCAGGGTCGTGAAGATGATCGCGACCCAGGCGTCCGCCGGCCCTCGTGCACGCGGGCCGTGATGCCGCGGAAGTTCACGAGGGCGACGAGGACGATGAACGCGAGGGCCGCGAGCGTCGTCGGCACGTCGACGAACTCCTTCAGGTAGTCGCCGCCGAAGGCCCGGGAGAGCGTCGCGGCCGAGGTGACACCCGAAGCCATGACCGCGAAGGCGATCATGAAGGTGACGAACGGGATCCGGAACGCGCGGTTGACGTAGAGCGCCGCGCCGCCTGCGCGCGGGTACTTGGTCACGAGCTCCGCATAGGCGAACGCGGTGAAGAAGGAGAGGAGGAGCGCGACCGCGAAGGCCGTCCAAACGGCGCCGCCCACCTCGCCCGCCACCTCGCCGACGAGCGCGTAGATCCCCGCCCCGAGGATGTCGCCGAGGATGAAGAAGAGCAGCATCCGGCGGCTGATCGCGCGCCGAAGCGGCCCCTCTCGCTTGGGGTCGGGGACGCCGCCCGCCGCGCCCGCCGACGCTTCCATCCGCCGTAGCATTTCGCATCCGCGTGAGGAACGGAAACGCCCCGCAGCGGCGAAAGTAGACTCGCGCCCGTGTCGAGCCCTGCGACCACCTCGACCGCCGACCTGCCGCCCGAGCTCGACGACCCGCTCTTTCGCACCGCGCTCGGGCAGCTCGACGGTGCTCTCGCCTTCGCGGACGTCAGCCCGCACGCGGCCGAGGTGCTCCGCTATCCGGAGCGGTCGCTCGCCGTCTCGGTGCCGGTGCACATGGACGACGGCTCGCTCTCGGTCTTCCCGGGCTACCGCGTGCAGCACTCGAGCGTCCTCGGCCCGACCAAGGGCGGGATTCGCTACGACCTGGCCGTCACGCTCGGCGAGTGCGCCGCGCTCGCGATGTGGATGACTTGGAAGTGCGCGCTCCTCCGCCTCCCCTACGGAGGCGCGAAGGGCGGCATCCGCTGCGACCCTCGCGCGCTCTCCGAGCACGAGCTCGAGGGCCTAACCCGTCGCTTCACCGCTGATCTCCTGCCCGTGATCGGCCCGCAGCGCGACATCCCGGCCCCCGACATGGCGACGAACGAGCAGACGATGGCCTGGATGATGGACACGTACTCGATGCAGGTCGGGCACGCGGTTCCGGAGATCGTCACGGGGAAGCCGCTCTCGGTCGGCGGCTCGGTGCTTCGCCCCGAAGCGACTGGGATCGGGGTGGTTATGGTCGTGGAGGGCGCGGTCGCCCGCCTCGGCTGGAAGCTCGAAGGCGCGCACTGCGTCGTCCAGGGCTTCGGGAAGGTCGGCGCGGTGGCAGCCCACGAGCTCGCCGTGCGCGGTGCGCGGGTGATCGCCGTCTCGGACATCCACGGCGGCGTGTTCGCCGACGACGGCCTGGATCTCGAGGAGCTCGACCGGCTCCATCAGGCCGGCGGCATCGCGGGGGCCGAGGGGACGCGCCCCCTCACGAACGCCGAGATCCTCGAGCTTCCGTGCGATGTCCTCGTCCTCGCCGCGACCGAGCGGCAGGTGACCGAGGAGAACGCGGGGAGGATCGCCGCGCGGCTCATCGCCGAGGGCGCGAACGGCCCGACGACGCTCGAGGCCGACGACATCCTGGCCGAGCGCGGCATCACCGTCCTGCCGGACATCCTCACGAACGCGGGCGGCGTCGCCGTCTCGTATTTCGAGTGGGTGCAGGACATCCAGCGGCTCTTCTGGACGCGCGAGGAGATTCGTACGCGGCTGGCCGACCTGATGGGTCACGCGCTCGATCGCGTCTGGACGCTCTCCGTGGAAGAGAGCCTCTCACTGCGAAGCGCCGCGCTCGTCCGGTCGATCCGCGAGGTCGCGGGCGCGCTCGAGACCCGGGGGATCTACCCGTGATCGTCCGCGAGGCGATCGTGGCCGACCCGCGCGTCCTTCCGGCCGAGGCGAGCGTGCGCGAGGTGGCCGAGCTCCTCACGCGCCCCAACGTGAAGCGCGCGCTCGTCGTCGACGGCGAGCGGTTCCTCGGCTGCGTCACGACCGAATCGCTCGTGGCCGCGCTCGCGCGCGCCGACGACGCCTCGCGGCTTGCGGCCCGGGACCTCGTGGAGGACGACCGGACGACGATCGGGCCCGACGCGCCGCTCAACGAGGCCCTGCGGCTGATGGGGGAGACAGACCTCGACCGGATCGCCGTCGTCGACGGTGACCGCTTCCTCGGCGTGCTTCCCAGGGACGGGCTCGTCCGGCGGATCGCCGAGGACGAGCCGCCGGCCGGGGACGCCTAGGGCATTCCCGGCCGGCGGTTGGAGCGAGCAGCGCCTAGCTGGCTGCCGGCCGGCGAAGCCGCCTGAAGCCGAGCGCCGCGCCGTAGGCGAGCGCGAGGAGCCCACCGCTCGCGAGCGCGGCGAGCACGTTGCCGAGGCCCGACGGCCGCTCGGAGGTCCCGCCACGACGGCGTCTTCGTCGTCGTCTCCGCGATCTCGCCGCCGGGGCTCTTCGGCGCACGAGGCCGCATCGCGGTCGAGGTCGACGTTCTGAAGGTTCGGCTCGTTGTCGAAGAGGTTCACCTGCGCGACGCAGACGTCCTGCCTCCCCGAGTCGGCACGGATGCCGGCGCGGAAGCTATCGGTCACGCTCGTGTCCCAGACGGTCCCGGACGAGTCGTCCGAGAAGGAGATCCCCGCGCCGGGCATCGGCATGGCAGCGCGTGGGAAGTCGTTCATGGGGCTGCTCGGCGTCAGCCCTCCGACCCGGCGGCCCGTGGCCTGCACGTCGGACTCGGTGATCGAGGCGGCAGCGTTGTCTCGCACCTCGATCCCGTAGTCGGTGTTGTTCTCGATGCGGACGCCGTCGATCGTGACGTGGGAGTCGCCGAGGACGCGGATGCCGCTCCGCCAGTTCCTGGAGACGATGTTCCGGATGACGACGTGCCGGTCGCTCGGCGCGTTGACGACGATCCCGGGCGCGTCCTGGCGACCGGCGTTTCCGGGAGGAGTCGCATCCCCCTGGAGCACGGCGTCGATGTTGGCCTCGACGCCGGGGACGGCCTCGAGCGTCACGTTGCCGTTCGCCGCCGTGATCGCGACGATCTCGGGGTACGTCCCGCTCGCGACGATCACGACGCGCCCGTTCTAGTTGGCGCCGGTGCCCGCGGCCAGTCCCGGCCCGAGGGCGCCGGTGATCGTCCCGAACACGCGGTCTGGCGCATCGAGGTCTTCCGCCGTGCCGATGCGCCCGTCGCCGTCGTAGTCGCCGCAGGTGTTGGGAAGGACCGCGGTGCGGGCGGCGGGTCCGGGGCAGTTGCCCTCGACCAGGACCGGGTGATTCGCCCAAGCGGGCCCCGCAGCCGCGAGCAGCGTTGTCAACGCGGCGCCGAGGACGCCGCAGCGAACGAATCTCATGCTTGCTCCTTTCTAGGAGGTCGCGCGGATCATCTGCCTCTGACGGGTGATGGGAAGCCGTTCAGGCGGGAACGCCGGCGAGGACCGGAAGCGCCCGGGCCAAAATCTCGTCCACGACCGTCTCGTCCATCGGCGTCGAGATCGAGGCGAGCCCGACCGGCGCGACGAGCACGCCGGCGTCGTAGAGCCGCCACCAGCTCTCGTTGCCCGTGCCGAGCTGGAGGAGCGATCCGCGCCCGACGGCTTCGACGCCCGCTTCTCGCAGGCCGGCGAGGAGCCGCTCGCCCAACTCGTTCAGGCGCGCGATTTCTGGGTCGTCGAGAAGCTGAAGCGCAGCGAGGCCCGCGCGCATCGTCACCGGGTTCGCCGAGAAGGTGCCTCCGTGGGGGACGGCGGAGGGCCCGCGCGGATCGAAGACCTCCATGATCTCGGCGCGCCCGCCGAACGCCCCGACCGGGAAGCCGCCGCCGATGATCTTCCCGAAGGTGACGAGGTCGCCGTCGATCCGGTAGAGCTCCTGGACGCCGCCGCGGGAGAGCCGGAAGGTGATCACCTCGTCGACGACGAGGACGATCCCGCGCCGGGCCGTCTCCTCGCGGACGAGGCGGGCGAAGCTCTCGCTCGCGCGGCGAAGGCCCGCGCGGTTCGGCATCAGGTCGAGGAGGACGCAGGCGAGCTCGTCGCCGCGCTCGTCGAGGGCTGAGAGGAAGGCCTCCTCGTCGTCGAAGGGGATGACGACCACGTCGCGCGAGACTGCCTCCGGGACTCCGGGAGAGGTGTCGGTCGCGACCGCGTCGGACGTCCCGTGGTAGGCGCCGTCGAAGCGCAGGAGGCCGGAGCGGCCGGTGAAGACGCGCGCGGCCCTGACCGCCATCATCACGGCCTCGGTGCCGGAGTTCGTGAAGCGGACCCGTTCGAGCGCGCCCACTCGGCGGCAGAGCTCCTCGGCGAGCTCGATCTCCCACTCGGTCGGCAGGCCGAACGCCGTGCCCTCCCGCAGGGCCTCGCCGGCGGTCGCGACGATCGCCGGGTGCGCGTGCCCGTGGATCAGGGACGTGTAGTTCGCGTGCAGGTCGATCACCCGGTGGCCGTCGGCGTCCTCGAGCTCGTAGCCCTCGCCGCGGGCGGCGTACGGAGGCCGCGGCGGGATGAAGAGCGTCGTCCGTGTGTTCCCCCCGGGGAGAACGCGGCGCGCGCGGTTGAAGAGCTGCTCGGAGCGCTCGCCCATCAACAGCAGGTGAAGGCGCCGGGCGGCGCGGCACCTTCTTCGACAGGAGGAAGCTCGGCTGCGGCGAGCGCGCCGCCGTGCAGGATGTCCTGCTCGCTGACTTCGAGCTCGTCGAGGCCGAACAGCGCGAGCGTCTCCGCCACCACCGCGATCCCTGCGACGAGCACTGGTGCGCGATCGGGATGGATCCCGCGCTGGCGGGCGAGGGCACGAACCCTGAGCCCGGCGAGGCGGATGAGCTTCCGCTCGATCCACTCTCGCGGGATGCGGTGTCCGTGCAGCCGCTCGGGGTGCTCTTCGTCGAGCCCGAGGTGGAGCGTCGCGAGGGTGGTCACGGTCCCCGCCACCCCGACGGCAGCGCGCGGCCAGATGCTGTCGGGAACTCGCTCTTCCAGCACCGAGCGGATCGCTCGCCGACACCCCTGTAGCTCGGTGGCGGTCGGCGGGTCATGTGCGAGCCAGCGCTCGGTCAGGCGGACGCAGCCGAGGTCGAGGCTCTCGTGAAAGGTCACGCCGTCCGGCCCGCCGAGGATGAGCTCGGTCGAGCCTCCGCCGACGTCGACGACCAGCGTGCCCTTCATGAGCGGGCGGCCGGCGGCGACCCCGCGGTATGTGAGGAGTGCCTCCTCGCCGCCTGAGAGAAGGCGCGTGGCGAAGCCGTAGCTCCACTCGACCTCGCCCAGGAACGCCTCGCCGTTCTCGGCGTCCCGAACGGCGCTCGTCGCGAGCGCGAGCGTGCGCTCGGCGCCGAGCCGCTCGGCCCCGCGGCGATAGTCGACGAGCACGTTTCTGACGCGCGCGAGAGCCGTCGGCAAGAGCCTGCGCCGCGCGTCGACTCCTTCTGCCAGGCGTGTGATCGCGAGGCGACGGTCGACCTCCCGTATGACCCCGTCCTCGACGTCGGCGACTAGGAGCCGGGTGGAGTTGGACCCGAGATCGACGACGCCGACGCGCACGCTCCGACCTTACCCCCGAGGTCGCGCCTCAAGCGCCCGCGTCGTACGCTCCTCTTCGTGAGTGAGATTCGCGCCGACATCGAGGCCGAGGCCGAGCGGCTGCTCGAGCTTGCGGAGCGCGAGGGTGTCCCGCTCCGGCTCCTCGGCGGCCTGGCG
>Ga0136613_10000034_pt1 | contig 45123 bp, 45 predicted proteins | sample AntDrymUQ2722106_2_FD_106649 | JGI IMG/M metagenome (GOLD analysis project Ga0136613, IMG submission 106649) | Polar desert sand microbial communities from Dry Valleys, Antarctica - metaG UQ272 (21.06) | ecosystem: Environmental > Terrestrial > Soil > Desert | place: Antarctica: Dry Valley... | reverse complement strand
CTTGTCGCGCAGCTGGACGACGTCGACGCCGCCCGCCAGCGCCGGGGCGAGCACGTCCTCGAGCGCGCGGCCGCCCGGTCGCAGGTCGCAGACGAGGTACAGGCGGGCTTCCCGTATCCGGGCGCGGCGGTCGTCGAGGTCGGTCATCCACGGCCATTGTGACGATGGCCGGCGGCCTGGCCGCAACGTGCTCAGGACGAACGCGCCCGCGCGGCGTGCGCACGGCCGTTGCGCGGCTGAAAGCCGGTCAGGACCTTCGCGATCGCGAGCGCCGCGAGCCCGATCAGGACGCCCGCGACGTCGTCGAGGACGTAGTGCCAGCCGAGGTGGACGGTGGCGACGGCGCTGAGGACGAACAAGACCCACAGCGCGATGCGGACCCGCGGTGCCAGGCCGATCAGGTGCGCGGCGAGCGCCGCGGTGAAGAGCAACGAGCAGTGCAGCGAGGCGAAGGCCGCGATGTTCTGCGCCACGCCCGGCGCGGACGGATCGGCGAGGAACTCCCGGCGCTGGTCGAGCAGAAGACCCTGCAGGTGGGAGGCGTGTGAATCGGGCAGGTTCGCGAAGTCGCCCGGCGCGAAGTAGATCGGCCCGCGCGCCGGGATCAGGAAGTAGCTCGCGGCGCCGATCAACCAGTTGATCGAGAGCGCCGTGGCGTAGTAGATGCCCCCGCGCAGGTCCGGGGAGAACACGAGCGCGATCGCGAGCGACAGCGGCAGGAAGAAGACGAACGTGACGTACACGGTCGACAGGATCTGCGTCGAGACGCCGGTGCCCAGGATGGTGTGCAGCAGCGTCGCGGGGTCGCTGCCGCCGAACAGGCTGCGGTCGAGGTCGGCAAGCTGGCGGTCGAAGAGATCGCCGGGCCGCAGCAGCGGAACGACGCTCTTGAGGTTGCGGTACGCGACGTAGGTGACGTAGAAGCTGACGAGGGCGCTGATCGCCGCCACGCCGCGATGCCGCGTCCAGCGCTCGCCGCGCACGTTGCGGATGGCGCTCAGCGAGGGGATCGCCGAGCCCGAGCGCCGCGCGGCGCGCACGACGATGTCGAGCACCACAAGCACCGCGACCAGGCAGCACACGATCGCCAGGCGCCGGGCGCCGACGTTGTCGGGATCGCGGAACGAGACCCCCGCCTCGTGCGTCGCGACCAGCGCCGCGAGCACCGTGATGATCGCCACCACCGGACCCGCGAGCACGCCGCGCCACGCCACGTCGTCGACGCCCGCGCGCGCAGTGATGCCGACGCCGCCTCCCCCGGAGTCCATACCGACGGCAATCTCGCGCACTGACGCCGACAAGGCAAGTCACAGCCGAGCCGGCTGCCGGCCGCTGATCGAGAGCGGACGCCCGGCGACCTCTACGATGGATGCATACGGGAGCCCGTGTGCGCGGGCTGAGAGGGCGACCACGCCGACCGTCAACAGCTGATCCGGATCATGCCGGCGAAGCGAGGTGTCATGCCGCAGGACCCAACCGCAACGAGCGACGTCGCCGTCATCGGCGGTGGCGTCATCGGGCTCGCGATCGCGTGGCGCGCCGCGCAGCGCGGCCTCTCGGTCTGCGTGCTCGAGCGCGGCGAGCTCGGTGGCGGCGCCTCGCACGTCGCCGCGGGCATGCTGGCGCCGGTCACCGAGGCCGACGCCGGCGAGCAGGCGCTGCTCGAGCTCGGCCTGCGCAGCGCACGCGCCTGGCCGGCGTTCGCGGCGGCGCTGACCGACGCCGGCGGCGCCGATCCGGGGCTGCGCGACAGCGGCGCGCTCGTGGTCGCGCGCGACCGCGACGAAGCCGCGGCGCTCGAGCGCGAGCTGGCGCTGCGGCTCGAGCTGGGACTCGACGTGCGGCGCCTGCTACCGAGCGCCGCGCGGCGCCTGGAGCCGGCGCTGGCACCGACCGTTCGCCTCGCGCTCGACGTCCCCGGCGACCACTGCGCCGACCCGCGCGCGCTCGCGCTCGCGCTCGCGCTCGCGGCGCGTCGTGCGAGCGTGACGCTGCGCACGGGCAGCGCGGTGCGCAGCGTCGAGCACAGCGGCGGGCACGTGACGGGCGCGGTCCTCGCCGGCGGCGAGGTCGTGCGGGCGCAGCGGATCGTCGTCGCGGCGGGCGCCTGGAGCGGCACGATCGCGGGGCTGCCACGAATCCCGCTGCGCCCCGTCAAGGGCCAGATCCTGCGCCTGCGCGATCCCGCCGGCGCGGGCCTGCTCGAGCGGATCGTCCGCTTCGAGGGCGGCTACCTCGTCCCGCGCGGCGACGGGCGCTACGTGCTCGGCGCGACGATGGAGGAGCGCGGCTTCGACACGACCGTGACGGCCGGCGGCCTGTACGAGCTGCTGCGCGACGCCGGCGAGCTCGTCCCCGGCGTGCACGAGCTCGTCGTCGAGGAGATGGCGGCGGGCCTGCGGCCGGCCACGCCCGACAACGCGCCGCTGCTCGGTCGCGCCACCGAGCTGGCCGGCCTGCACTGGGCGACCGGCCATCACCGCAACGGGATCCTGCTCGCGCCGGTCAGCGCCGAGCTCGTCGTCGACGGGCTGGAGGGTCGCGGCGCCGGCGTTCCGCCCGCCTTCGCCGCCGCGCGCTTCGCGGGGGTGCCGGCGTGATCTTCGTCAACGGCGAGCCCCTCGACGCCGGCGGCGAGCCGACAATCCGCGACGTCCTGCTGGCGCTCGAGATCGACCCGGAGACGGCGGGCATCGCGGTCGCGGTGAACGCGGAGGTCGCGCGCCGCGGCGTCTGGCGCACGCGCACGCTGCAGGACGGCGCGCAGGTCGAGATCGTGCGGGCGGTGCAGGGCGGATGACGCGCGCGGGCTCGCCGGCGCTGCGCATCGCCGGGCGCACGTTCTCCTCGCGCCTGCTGCTCGGCACGGGCGGCTTCACCCGCATGCAGACGCTCGCCGCGGCGATCGACGCCAGCGAGACCGAGCTCGTGACCGTCGCGATGCGGCGCATCGAGCCGGGCGCCGAGGGCTCGCTGCTGGACGTCATCACCGCCAGCGGCGTCGACGTGCTGCCGAACACCGCCGGCTGCTTCACCGCCCGCGACGCCGTGCTGACGGCCCAGCTGGCGCGCGAGGCGCTGGGCACCGATTGGGTCAAGCTCGAGGTCATCGGCGACGAGCGCACGCTCCTGCCCGACGCACCGGAGCTGCTCGTCGCCGCCGAGCAGCTCGTGGACGACGGCTTCGTCGTGCTGCCCTACACGACCGACGACCCGGTCCTGGCGCGCCGCCTGGAGGACGTCGGCTGCGCCGCGGTCATGCCGCTGGGCTCGCCGATCGGCAGCGGGCAGGGCATCGCCAACCCGGCGAACCTGTCGCTCATCGTGCAGGCTGCGGGCGTGCCGGTGATCCTCGACGCCGGCGTCGGCACCGCCTCGGACGCGGCGCTCGCGATGGAGCTCGGCTGCGACGCCGTGCTCTGCGCGAGCGCGATCTCACGGGCGACCGACCCGGTCGCGATGGCGCACGCGATCCGTCACGCGGTCGTCGCCGGCGTGCTCGCGCGCGACGCCGGCCGGATCCCGCGCCGCACGCACGCACGAGCGAGCTCCCCGCTGGAGGGGATGGCGGAGTTCGCCGAATGACCGCCGGCCGGCGCTCGGCGGCCGCCGCCGGCCCGCCGCGTGGCGCGGTCTCGCGATGAGCGCCGCCGCGCGGCGCCTCGTCGAGCGCTTCGAGGCCGCCTGGTCAGCCGCCGACCTGGCGCAGGCGCTCGGGGACACCTGCGCGCCCGACCTGCACTACGAGGACCCGCTGACGTTCAAGGGACCGCTTCAAGGGCCGGCCGCGCTCGCCGCGCACGCCGCCCTGCTGCGCACGGCCGCGCCCGACGCGCGCGTCGAGGGCACCGGCCCGCGGCTGAGCAACGGGCGCTTCGTCGCCGCGCCGGTGCGGGTGCTGGCGACGCACACCGGCGAGCTCGAGGCGCTGCCCCCGACCGGCCGGGCGATCGTCGTGCAGGCGATCTTCTACTGCGAGCTCGACGAGGCCCGGACGCGGCTGTGGCGCGTCCGGGCGTTCTTCGACCTGTACGACGCGGCGATCCAGCTCGGCGTCCTGCCCAAGCCCGGATCCGTCGGCCAGCGCGCGCTCATGCTGCTGCGCGGCTTCGGGTTGCGCCCGACCTAGTGCATCGTCCGGACTGGGGAACGGTGCACTGGCATAGGTCTACTTCGTCACGTCGATCTCGCCGTTCTGCCCGGTGTGGATCGTGCAGACGTACTTGATCGTGCCGGCGACCGTCGGCGTGTACTCGTAGGTGTCGTCCTTCTGCAGCGTGTCAGAGGAGAAGTCCTCGCCGTCGGTCGCGGTGACGTTGTGCGGGACGTCCTCGTTGTTGGTCCAGACGATCATCTGCCCGACCTTCGCGGTGATCTTCTCGGGCACGAACTTGATGTCCTTCATCCCGACGCTGACGACGTCGTTTGACTCCTTCGCCTCGCTCTGCGTGCTCGTCTGAACCTCGGGCGTCGGGTTCGTCGTGACGGCCGCCCCGTTCTCGCCGGCGTTGCGGCCGGAGTTGCTCTCCTTGTCGTCGTCGCCGCAGCCGGCGACGACGAGCGCGAGCAGGATGCCGGCGAGCGCGATCATGGGAATGCGGAACATGGTTCTCCTGGGGGGGTTCGGGGGGTCGGCCGAGGTTAGCCGGACAGGGTGCCCGCAGGCGCCAGCGCGCAGACGATCACGGGCGCATGGTCGGAGAGGTTGGCGTGGTCGGGCAGCTCGGGCGTGCCGGCCGCCACGAAGCCGCGCCCGAGTATGTGGTCGACGCCGTGGCCGCCGAGCGGCTCGAAGCCCGGCGCGACCGGGGCGCGGACGTTGAAGTCACCGCCGAGCAGGGCCGGTGCGTCGCCCGCCCAGGCCAGCAGCACGCGGGCCGCCCGCTCGATGTCGGCCTGCGCACGCTGCGGCGAATGGACCTGTGCGTGGAGGTTCGCGACCCAGGCCATGCCGCCGGCGGCCAGCGCCACGGCGTGGCAGACGCGCCGCTCGGGCCAGCGGCGCAGCAGCACGCGGCGATGGTCGGCGATCGTCCCCGCCACGCGCCGCACGAGGATCGCGTTCGCGCCGCCGCCGTTTGAACCGATGAGGTCCGGGGCGCGCCGCGCGATCGCGCGGCGTACCGCCAGCAGCCCGTTGCGTGACGTCAGGACCGTGCGTGCCTCGGCCTCGCAGGCGCGCGCGAGCGCGGGCGGCCACCAGGGCGGAACCTCCTGCAGCAGCGCGACATCCCAGTCCCAGCCCGCGAGGGCGGCGGCGAACTGCGGCTGCAGGTCGCGCCCGGCCGGTGGCAGCGCGCGCCCGTGGAAGAGGTTCCAGGTGAGGACCCGCATTTCGCGCTTCCATCACCATAGACTGCCCGACTTGACGCGCCACCTGCTCACGGGCACCGAGCTCGACCGTGACGAGCTGCTCGCGTTGCTCGACCGCGCCGACGCGCTGAAGGCCGCGCCGCTGTCGTCGCGCGCGCTCGAGGGTCGCAGCGTCGCGCTGATCTTCGAGAAGCACTCGACGCGCACGCGGCTGTCGTTTGAGGCCGGGATCTTCGAGCTCGGCGGCCAGCCGATCGTGCTGCGCCGCGACGAGCTGCACCTCGCCCGCGGCGAGTCCGTCGGCGACACCGCGCGCGTGCTGTCGCGCCACGTGGCCGCGATCGGCCTGCGCACGGGTCCCGACGCGCTGCTCGAGGAGCTCGCGGCGGCGTCGGACGTGCCGGTCTTCAACATGCTCACTGCCGGCCATCACCCCTGTCAGGCGCTCGCCGACCTCATGACCCTGCGCGAGGAGTTCGGTCGCCTGGAGGGCCTGAAGATCGCCTACGTCGGCGACGGCAACAACGTCGCGCGGTCGCTGGCACTCGTCGGCGCGATCGCCGGCGTCGAGGTGGCGGTGGCGTCGCCGGAGGGCTATGAGCTGACCGGCGACTGCGCCGGCGCGCTGCTGACGAGCGACCCGGCCGAGGCGGTCGCGGGGGCGCACGCCGTCTACGCCGACGTCTGGGTCAGCATGGGCGACGAGGAGACCGCCGACGCTCGCCGCGCGGCGCTCGCGCCGTACCGCCTCGACGATGCGCTCCTGGACCGCGCGGCGGCCGGCGCGATCGCCCTGCACTGCCTGCCGGCGCACCTGGGCGAGGAGATCACCGCCGAGGTGCTCTACGGTCCGCGTCAGCGCATCTGGGACCAGGCGGAGAACCGCCGCCACGCGCAGAAAGCGTTGCTGCAGCTGCTCGTCGACTAACGTGGCGATTCCGGGAGATCGACCGGCCAGGAGACTCCGATGCCGCAGCCGAAGAAGTCAGCCTCCGCCGGCGCATCGGACGGCGCCCAGGAGCGTGACACCCAGCGCCGCGAGGACCAGCTGCTGGCGGCGATCACATCGCTGCGCGACGTGCTCTCCAAGGGCGTCGTGATCACGAGCGACCGGCTGCAGGAGATCGTCGACGAGGCCGTCAAGCGCGGCCGCATGACGCGCGAGGACGCCGAGGAGCTCGTCCAGAACCTCGTCGCGGTCGGCCGGCGCCAGTCGCAGGACGCGCTCGCCGACATCGAGGACCTCGTCGGGCGCTCCGCCAAGCAGACGCGCCGCGAAGCGCGCGCGCGGGCCAAGAGCGTCGGTGCCGCCGCGCGCCGCGCGCCCGGTACCGACCGCGCGCTGCGGGCCGTCGATCGCGTGCGCCGCGCCGCCGGCCTCGGGCACGCGTTTCCGATCATCGCCTACGACGACCTGACGGCCGCGCAGGTCAGGGAGCGCCTCGGCGACCTCGACGCCGCCGAGCTGCGCAAGGTGCGCGACCACGAGCGCCGCAACGCCAACCGCAAGTCGGTGCTGACGGCGATCGAGCGCAAGCTGCGGTAGGGGTCTGCGGGCGGTGGCCCGCCTGCCAGACTGCGGCCAGTGCCGCTCGGATTCCGCGATGCCTTCCCGATCCTTCAGGTCGCCGACGTCCCGCGCTCGCTGGTGTTCTACCGCGACCTGTTGGGGTTCGCGGTGATGTACGTCTTTCCCGCCGACGGCGAGCCGCAGTTCGTGTCGCTGGCGATCGACGGCGGGAAGCTGGCGCTGGGCGCCACCGAGGAGCCGGTGCAGAGCGCATCGACGGCGCTGTGGCTCTACGCCGACGACGTCGATGCCGCGGTGGCGCACCTGCGCGAAGCGGGCGTGCGCGTCGTCGCCGAGCCCGCAGACCAGCCGTGGGGCGAGCGTGTCACGTCCGTCGCGGATCCCGACGGCTACACCGTCCACATCGGCGCGCCGGTGACCTAGCGGCGGCGATCGAGCGCAAGGGACTATCCGACCGGCCCGCGCCGGGCCGCGCCCGCCATCGCGCGGGGGAGCGCGCCGAGCTCGCCGAGGATCGCGCGGCCGATCGCGATGCGCGCGGCCGCGTGCTCGGGACGCGTGATGTCGAGGTTCAGCGCGAACGTCCATGACTCGCTGCCGGACGCGACCCAGCCGACCCACCAGCCGACGTTCGGCGACGTGCTGAACACGTAGCCGGTCTTGCCGCGCAGCACGACGCCGCCGGCGCGCTCGAGGACCATCATGCTGCGCACGTCACGCATGGCGCGCCGCGAGACCGGCAGCGCGCCGCGTCGCAGCCGCTCGAGGAAGCTGACCTGCTCATGGGCCGAGATGGCGAACGGGCCCTCGAGCCAGAAGCTGTCAAGCGCGGCGCCGTCGACGCGGCGGTTGCCGTAGTCCATCGCCCGCACGGCGCGCGCGTAGACCGCGCGGCCGAGCTGCCGGGCGATGCGCTGGTAGATCGGGATGCAGGAGAAGCCAAACGCGGTCGCGAGCGTCAGGTCGCCCTCGCAGGCGGCGGGCAGAAACGGCTTGCCGTCCACGAGGAAGTTCGGGTTCGGGCCCGGATAGGGCTGGCTGGGGCCGGACGCCACACCGCGGTCGATCGCCAGCAGCGAGTTGGGGATCTTGAACGTCGAGGAGGGCAGGAACCGCGTATGGCTGCGGCGCGCGCCGACGACGACCGTCCGCGGCCGCCGGCCCGCGTGGCGGACGACCATCGTCCCGGTCGTTCCGGCGTCGGTGAAGTACCGCAGCAGATCGGGCCGCTGGATCGTGCGCGCCGGCGCCGCCGGCGCGATGAAGACCAACCCGACCGAGGCGACGAACGCGACGACCGCGAGCAGGCGACATGCCCTGGCGGATCGATCGCCGGGCGTGGAAGCGAGGAGCGCGTTGACCATCGCGGGATGGTGCTCGACGCGCGCGCGGAGGACAAGCGCAGGCCCTCCGAAGGCGCTCACGCCCAGAGCTGGCGCGTTTGACAGGTCTTCTGTGCTGCACGTCCGGGCGGCGCGCACCAACGGGCTGACGGAGGCCCAGATCGCGGAGGTGCTGCTGCACACCGCGGTGTACGCCGGCGTGCCCGCGGCGAACGCCGCGTTCGCGGTCGCACAGCGCGTCCTGCAGGACGACGAGGACGGGCCCGGCTGAGGCGACAGTAGCCGCGCCACGCGACAGCGCGGCGCAACGGTTCGGCTTCGACCCGGGCGGAACCGAATCGCGTTGCGTCGGCCGACCGGCGGGCGCCACCTATGCTGGACCGATGGAGTCCTCCACGTTCACCCGCCCCGAGAAGGGCGCCGAGGTCGACCTCACCGTCGACGCGCTCGCCTACGGCGGCAACGGCGTCGCGCGGATGGAGGGCTACGTCGTCTTCGTCGCCGGCGCGATCCCCGGCGACCGCGTCCGCGCGGTCGTCACTAAGCGCAAGCGCGCCTACGCCGAGGCCCGCACGCTGGAGGTGCTCGAGCCGAGCCCCGACCGCGTCGCGCCCGTCGCCGACCATCCCGGCGCGCCGTGGCAGGTGCTGCCCTACGAGCGCCAGCTCGCCGTCAAGCACGAGCAGGTCGGCGACGCGCTGACGCGGATCGGCCACCTCGACGGCTACGAGCTTGACGACATCGTTCCCGCCGTAGAGCAGTGGCGCTATCGCAACAAGCTCGAGTACTCGTTCGGCACAGGCGCCGACGGCGCGCTCGTCTGCGGCTTCCACGCTCCCGGCAGCTGGCACGAGATCGTGCCGATCAGCGACTGCATGCTCGCGTCGGAGCGCTCGAACGCCGCCCGCGACCAGGTGCTCGCGTGGTGTCGCGAGCAGGGCCTCGAGGCGTTCGACCGCCGCACCCACACGGGCTTTCTGCGCAACCTCGTCGTCCGCGAGGGCCGGCGCACGGGCGAGCTGCAGGTGCGGCTGGTGACCGGACCGGGCGAGCTGGACGGCATGAGCCTGGCCGCCGCCGTCGCATGCGAGGGGCTCATGTGGACGCGCACCGACGCGATGGCCGAGACGACGCAGGGCGGCGTGACCGAGATCGTCGCCGGCAACAAGTCGCTGCAGGAGCAGCTGTGCGGGCTGCGGTTCTCGGTCTCGCCGCACGCGTTCTTTCAGACCAACACCGAGATGGCCGAGCAGCTCTACGCGATCGCGGCGCAGCGCGCGGACCTCAAGGGCTGGGAGCGCGTCTACGACCTGTACTGCGGCATCGGCACCGTCGGCCTGAGCTTCGCGGCGCGCGCGGGCGAGGTCTGGGGCCTGGAGATCGTCGAGCAGGCGGTCGCCGACGCGATCTCCAACGCCCGCCGCAACGAGATCAAGAACGCGAAGTTCTTCGCGGGCGACGTGCGCCTCGCGCTGCGCGAGCTCGTCGAGCAGGCCAGCCGGCCCGACGTCATGGTCGTCGACCCGCCGCGCGCGGGCCTGTCGCAGAAGATCGTGCGGCGCGTCATCGAGGCATCGCCACGGCGGATCGTCTACATCTCCTGCAACCCGACGACGCTCGCGCCCAACGCCGCCCAGCTCGTCGAGGCCGGCTACGCGCTGCGCCGCGTCACGCCGGTCGACATGTTCCCGCAGACGCCGCACATCGAGTGCGTCGCGCTGCTCGAACGCGCCTGACGGCGCCGTCAGCGTTTGGCGCGCGTGGGGGGCGGCACACCGCCGCCACTAGCGTCCGCGTAGCGCGCGCAGCTCCGCGCGCAGCTGCGCGACCTCGTCCTCCAGCCGCGCGACGCGGTCGGCGAGCGGCAGCTCGACGCGCCGCAGCTCGGGTGCGGCCGGCATCGGCCGCCCGGGCGCCGCGCGCACGACCGGCGCTGGCGTGGGCGCGGCGGCCGCGGGCTGCGCGCCCGGTGCGCCCGGCACCGCGGATGCGTACGCGGGCGCGGGCGCGGCGTAGCTCGGCTGTGGCGCCTCGTCGTCGGACAGCCGATGCGCGTAGCGCTCCTCCTTCTGCCCCGGCCGGCGAGGCAGCTGCTCGACGAGCTCGCGCCCGATCAGCCGCTCGAGCGTGGCGTGGATCGCGCCGAGGTCGGCGAACGGGTGCAGGCGCTCGGTGCGCCCCTTCAGCTCACCCGGCGTCTGTGCGCCGCGCAGCATGAGCACGCAGAGCACCGCGAGCTCGTCGGGCGCGCGCGTCAGCGACTCGTCGAGCAGGTGGCGGTACTTCGATGCGCGGCTGCCGGCGCCGCTGGCCAGGCGCGCCCAGCGGCGGCGGCTCAGGCGCGTGATCGCGTCGCGGATCGTGGCCTCGTCGTAGGCGACGACGGGATCGCGGTTCGTCGACTGGTTGCACGCCGCGCGCAGCGCGTTGAGCGTCAGCGGATAGGCGTCAGGCGTCGTGCGCTGCTTCTCGAGGAGGCAGCCGAGGACGCGGATCTCGGCCGCGGAGAGGTCCATCGCGCCGACATTCTCGCTAATCGGGGGGCTTGGGGCCGCCCTTGGAGGACTTGTCCTCGTCCTGCAGGTTGCGCAGCCAGTCCGACAGCTGCTGACCGGCGCCCGAGACGTGCTCGCCGGCCTCCTTGAAGAGGTCCTTGAAGCGGTCGGAGTAGTGCGTCGCGGCGTCGGCTGCCTCCTCGCGCACCGGTCGCTCTTGGCCGCGGCGGACGTACTCGCCGCCGATGATGCGGTCGTACTCGCCCTCGCGCACCCAGGCCAGCAGCTCGTGGACGCGCTTGACGGGCAGCGAGTGCGTCTGGCGCAGGTCGGTCAGCAGCCGCTGCAGGCGGTCCAGTCCCTCGCCGGTCTCGGTGTACTCCATCGCCTGGCGCATGAACGCGTCGAGATTGAGGTCGTCGGCCTTGGCGCCCGCCGACATCGTCATGAGCATCTTGCACACGGTGCGCGGGTCGCGCGTCACGATCGCGGCGGCGCGGTCGCAGGTCAGCTCGGTCGCGCGCGACCACTCCAGCAGCGCGTACTGCACGGCCATCAGCGGCAGGCCCGCGACGCTCGGCAGGCGCGCGGTCGCCGTGAGCCGCAGCAGGATCTGCAGCGCCGTGCGGTACAGGACGTGGTCGGAGAGGATGTGCGCGACCTCGTGCGCGATGACGCCCTCGAGCTGGTCGTCGCCGAGCAGCTCCACCGTCGCGCTGTTGAGCACGAGGATCGGCTTGCCCGCGCCGATCGCCATCGCGTTGAGGATCGGCTCGGCGGTCAGGTACAGGTCGTACTCCTCGGGCATGTCGAGCACGCCGAGCACGTGCTGGTAGCGCGTCCAGATGTCCGGCAGCTGGTCGGTCCCGAGGCGCACGCCGGCGCCGAGGTAGGTCTGGCGCAGTGCCCGCTCGTAGCCGAACTCGATGAGCTTGCGTACGACGTAGTCGAGCATCGGGATCGAGCTGAGCGCGGCGGTCGCAGCTCGGTCGGCCGGGTGCTCGTAGGCCTTCGGCGAGATGCCGGTCAGCCGGTAGGCCTCCGCAGGCGTCGACACAGCGGTCAGCTTAGCCTGAATCGCCGCGGATCTCCGTCGTCCTATCGCCGGGTGGCGATGCCGGGGGACCCGCCGCGAGACGCGTGGACCCCAACATGGGACCAAGCGCTACCCGGCGAAGAGTACCGCCAGAGTCAGCGCGGCCGCGTCGGCCCGTCGTTCGTGCGCAGAGGATCATTTGATGACACCTACGCGGCCGATGGCGGTCGGGCACTCCCCCAGGGGGTTTCCGATACTGGTTCCCCAGTCTCCCTGGCACTCAATGTGGTCGTCCAACCGGAACGTCTGCCCACGAGCAGTCCCATCCGTCCCACCGGGGCGCGACGCCGCTCGCCCGCGTACACGAACCCACGCATCAGCGCGAGCACCAACGGGCGCTCCGACCGCCGATCGCGCCGCCGACCGACCCAGCCTTACCGCACGACCTCGACACGCTCATCTTCGGGCGACCCCGCAGCCAGATCGGTGGATTCAGGTTTAGACTCAGGCCCGTGCGTGCCGCCACGATCCGCGACGGCGAGGTTCTCGTCGAGGAGCATCCCGACCCTGAGCCCGGCGCGGGTCAGGTGCTCGTCCGCGTCCGCGCGGCGGGCGTCAACGGCGCCGACATGCTCCAGCGCCGCGGGCGCTACCCGGCTCCCGCCGGCAGCCCGCAGGACATCCCCGGCCTCGAGCTCGCGGGCGAGGTCGAGGCGCTCGGCGACGGGGCGGCGCGGTTCTCGGTGGGCGATCGCGTCATGGGGATCGTCGGCGGCGGCGGGCAGGCCGAGCTGGCGGTCGTCCACGAGCGCCAGCTCATGCCGGTCCCGGACGCCGTGGCGTTCCCAGATGCGGGCGGGCTGCCCGAGGTCTTCACGACCGCCCACGACGCGCTCTTCACGAGCGCCGGACTGCGGCCCGGCGAGCGCCTGCTCGTGCACGGTGCGGCGGGCGGCGTGGGCACCGCGGCGGTCCAGCTCGCCCACCGGCTCGGGGCGCACGTGACCGCGACGGTACGCAACCCCGATGCGCGCGACGCCGTCTCGCAGCTCGGCGCCGACGCGGTGATCGAGCCCGAGGGCTTCGAGGCGCACGGCCCGTTCGACGTCATCCTCGAGCTCGTCGGCGCCCCGAACCTCGCCGCCAACGTCAAGGCGCTCGCGCCGGAGGGGCGGATCGTCGTGATCGGCATCGGCGCGGGCGCGAAGGCCGAGCTGAACCTCGCCGCGCTGATGGCCAAGCGCGGGCGCATCATGGCCTCCACCCTGCGCGCCCGGCCACTGGAGCAGAAGGCGGCGACCGCCCGCGCGATGGAGCGCGAGGTGCTGCCGTGGTTTGCGCGCGAGGAGCTGCGCGTGCCCGTCGCCACGACGTTCGCGCTGGACGACGTCGCCGCCGCCTACGACCACTTCGCCGCCGGCGGCAAGCTCGGCAAGATCATCCTCGAGCCCTAGGCTCCTCGCGCTCCTCGCGCCTCACCAGGCCGCCGATGCGATCGGCGTTCGGCAGCAGATAGCCGGCGGCGATCAGCGGCAGGGCCGGGATCGTCGCGTCGAACGCGACGCTGAGAGCCGGCGTTGCGAGCAGCCCGAGCAGCATGCCCACCAGCGTCGCGCCGCGGCGCAGGTCGTAGCGCTGCGTCCAGACCGCGAACATCGAGAGGAAGATCGCGTCCGACAGCCCGAGGTGCCCGGCGCTGCCCGCGTCGCCCCAGGCGGGCAGGTCGAAGCTCAGCGGGTCGACGCGGTCGGTGCCGTCCTCGACCAACCGCGCCGTCGGGCCGTTCCAGACCGATGCGATGTCCACCACCGCGACGAACAGCGGCACCGCGACGGCGCTGGCCGCGGCCGTGAACAGGCGCGCGAGGATCTGCCCGAGGGCGCCGGCCAGCAGCGCCTCTGGGACGTTCGTCGCGGCGCCGACGCCTTCCGAGCCGCCGAGGTTCAGCGCCGCGACGAGCAGCCCGCTGCCGAGGGCCACGAGCAGCGGCGCGATCAGCGTCTCGTGCGCGGGCAGCAGCGCGAGCGTCGGGGCGGCGACGACCAGCACGCCGGCGCCGCCCGCGACGAGGACCGTCTCGTCGCCCGGCGCCAGCGCGGGCAGGGCCGGGGCCGCGAGGTAATAGGCGAGCGCCGCGAGCGGGACCGCGAACGCGAGCGTGATCGGCCCGGGCCGCCGCCTCAGTAGGGCGGAAGGTCGGCGTACCACTCGCCGAGCACCCTGAAGGCCGACCAGAACGCCCGCTTGGCCGACTCCTCGTCGAGCGCCTCGTCGATGTTCGGCACGTAGAGCGCCTCGATCGACGGCGTCATGCGCTGCACCTCGCCGGGCTGCTCGAGCACCGGCCGGGCGAGCGGCAGGCCGAGGTCGTTGAGCACGGCCAGCGCGTCCTCGCCCATGACGACGACGATCTTCGGCTGCACGATCGCAAGCTCCTCGGCGATCCGCGCGACGCACTCCGGGCCGGCGAGCGACGTGTCGCTGACCGGGCACTTCACGCAGAGCGTCCCGTACACCGCCAGCGGGTCGATCGCCAGGCGCTTGAAGGCCTTCATCAGCGCGGCGCCGGCGCGGCCGTAGAACGCGACGCCCTCCTCGATCTCCGGCGGCATGGGGGCGTGCTTGAGCAGGAAGACGTCCGCCTGCGGGTGGCCGGAGCCGAGCACCGGCATGAGCTGGCCGCGCGGGCAGTGCGTGCAGGCCTGCAGATCGCGCGTCAGCGTGTTGAGCTCTCGGATCGCCCGCTCGAGGTACTTCTCGCGGATCTCGTCGTCGGTCGCGGGCATTGTCGCCGGTGGTTTCGACGGCTCCGACGGCCGACCCTGCGCGTGCATCACGACTTGCGCGTCGCTCTTCGCACGCGCCGGTCGCGCACTGCGCGGCGCGCGCTCTGCGGCGTCGCCTTGGTCTCGAGGAACTTCAGCGCCTGCACGTAGAGCAGCGACGAGGGCTTCGTCGTGATCTGCGCATCGCGCAGCGCCTCGAGGAACTCCTCGGGACCGTCGAAGTCGGGCATCCGCACGCGCACCGATCCCAGGCCCTGGGCGACGTGCGAGTCCGAGCCCGCGCCCGCGAGGATCCGGTACTTGGCGGCGAAGCGCTCGGCCTCCTCGTTGAACGAGCCGATCGCGACGCGCGGGTTGTAGACCTCGATCGCGTCGATCTCGTCGACGATCGTTAGCAGGTGCTCGTAGTCGGGGACCGAGTGCATCCGATCAAACGGATGGGGCACGTAGACGAGGCCACCCTGGCGCTTGATCTCGGCGACGGTCTCGGCCAGCGACATCCCGCGCGGGATCTTCTCCTCGATGAACAGGCCGATGACCTCGCCCTGATCGGCGGTCTTGACCTCCTCGGCGACGATCACCTTGACGCCGAACTCGGCCGCCTTCTCGCGCGCCTCGAACGCCCCGGAGACCTCGTTGTGATCGGTCACGGCGATCGCGCCCAGGCCCTGCTCGCGCGCGGTCGCCAGCAGCACCTCGACCGGCGTCGCGCAGTCGTGCGAGTGATCGGTGTGCATGTGCAGGTCGACGTCGATGCGCGGTCGCCCGCGCAGCCGCTCGGCGATCGCGGGGTTGCCGGCGAGCGGGTGACGGCGGGCGACGAGCCCCGAGTAGACGTCCTCGAGCTCGTCGGCGACGCGCTGCCAGGTCAGGCGGCTGCGGATCGGTGCGGCGGCGCCGCGCAGGCGCTCGAGCAGCGGCGGATCGGTCGCCAGCCGCGCGAGCTGAGCCGCGAGCGTCTCGATGTCGCGCGGCTCGAACAGCAGCCCGAGCTCGCCCTCGCCGAGCGCCTCCTCGTAGGCGGGCAGGCGCGAGGCGAGCGGAACGGCGCCGGCGTTCAGCGCGCGCAGCAGCAGCCCCGGCGCCGGCACGGCGCCGTCGGAGGCGGCGACGAGCACGTCGGTCCGGGCGAGGAACTCGGCCTCGGGCAGCTCGTCGGGCGTCGCGTAGCGAATGCGCGCCTCGAGCTCGGGGCGCAGCGGCGTGCTGCTCGACGGGCCGCGCGCCGACACGATCGTCACCTCCCACGGCGCGGCGGGATCCAGGCGGCGTAGCGCGCGCAGGAACAGCCGCAGCGCGGGACGCTCCTCGTCGTCGACGAAGCCGAAGCGCACCCGCCCGTCGGCGGACGGCACGCGCGGCGCGGCGGCGTCGGCGCCGGGCGCCACCACGCGGTAGTCGGCGGGGAAGAAGCGCTGCATGAGCTCGCGCGTCGCGCCGAAGCTCGCCGTGCGCGCATCGAGCCGGCCCAGCACGAGCTGGACGACCTTGCGCGCGACCTGGGTGGACAGCAGACGCTCGCTGGGCCGGTGAAACGTGCCGACGTTGAGCGCGCGCGAGTGGCGTAGCGCGGCGCTCGACGTCGACGGGGCGAAGGGCTCGTGCACGTGGCAGATGTCCAGCGGCAGGATCGTGAGCAGGTTCTCGATCGTGCGCGACACGTCGACGGGCAGCGCCGGCGCTCGCCGCGCGCCGCCCGGCAGGTCGGGCAGCGCGTCACCGACGGCGAGCACGCGCGGGGGCGCACCCGGCTCGGGCAGCAGCGCCGCCGGATCGTCGCGCGCGGCGCTGATCGCCTGGCGCGTCTCGCGGACCGCCTCGCTGGAGCGCGAGGGCGCCACGATCAGCACCTGATGGCCGCGCGCGGCCAGCTCGGCGGTCGTCCGCTCGACATAGGTCGTGATCTCGTGGCGGCCCGCGCCCCACGGATAGGGCGTCACGTGGGCGATCGCGAGGTGGTCCTCCAGCACGACTCCGGAGGATAGGGAGCGCGCGGCGGCGATTCGGGCCGACGAGGACTGCGAACGCGCCTGGACGAATTTCCGATCCCCGCGGCGCGAGAAATTCCCGCGGGCTCGAGACCCAGGAATATGCTCGCGCCATCAAGCGGCCCGGCAGGCCGCGACACGGAAGTCTGATCCTCGGGGAAGGCGACCCACATGCACACCTCTTCACGCAGCCGTCTGGCGCTTGCCGGCGGCGTCATGCTCGTGTTCGTCTTCAGCCTCGCCTGGAGCGCGAGCGCTCCGGCCGCGGTCAAGAAGCCGCCCGCCCCGGCGAAGGCGCTGTCGAGCCTTGTCAACCAGACGGTGAAGCTGCCCACCTCGTCGGTCGCGACCGCGCGCCGCGCGCGGCTGCTGCGCCTGGCGCGTCGCGCGCGCCGGGTCCAGGCGAAGCTGCCCTGCCGCTCCGTCCGCGACATGACGAGCTACCGCAGGACGCTGAAGGCCACGAAGGTCAAGCCGACGCTGCGCCGCGCCCTAGGCCGGCGCGCGATCAGCGCCCTCTCCAAGCTCAACGCGTCCTCGACGCAGGCGAGCCGCAGCCTGCTGGCCTCCAAGCGCACCAAGCGCTGCGGCGGCGGCGCGACGCCGAGCACGCTGGCGGAGGCCAGCGCGAGCGTCCTCAAGAGCGACGAGAACGGCATGACGCTGCGCGTGAAGCTGCCGCAGCTGCAGTTCGTCTCCGAGGACGGCGGCGGCAAGACGTTCACGAAGCTCGTCGCGCCCGGTGCCGAGGCCCCCGGGGCGCCCGGATCTCCGGGCATCCCGGTGTCCAGCGAGATCATCGCGGTGCCCGACGGGGCCAAGCTCGAGGTCAAGGCGACGAAGACCGAGGGCTTCACGATCGGCGGTGTTGACGTATTCCCCACGCAGCCCGACCCGGTCGACCAGGCGGCGGGGCAGACGCAGCCGCCGAACTTCCTCGCCGCCCCGTTCGCCGAGGCGCCGTTCGTCAAGGAGGCCAGGGCGGACGGGCTCGTTCCGGCATCGGCAGCCTCCGGCAAGGTGCTCGGCCAGGCGCGTGACCTCACGATCGCGGGCTTGGACTTCCCGTCGGCGCAGTACAACCCGAAGACGGACTCGCTCAAGGTCTTCACCCGGCTCGACGTCCAGGTGACGTTCAGCGGCGGCGCGAAGACCTTCAGCGATGCCGTCGGCTCGCCGTGGGAGACGGCCCAGAACCGCATCGCGCGCGGCCTGCTGAACTCGAGCGTCGTCCGCAAGATCGAGCGGCCGATCATCTACCAGCCCTGCGGCGAGGAGCTGCTGGTCATCACCAACTCGGCGACGCTGAGCGCCGCCAACGCGTACGCCAGCGCGCGCCGCGCCGCCGGCTACCTCACCGCGGTCCGCCAGACGGGCGCGGCGGCGGGGCAGATCGGCACGACGGCGGCGCAGATCCAGACGTTCATCCGCTCGCGGGTCAACCACCCGTTCTGCATCCGCCCGAGCTACGTGACGATCATTGGCGACGACGAGCTCGTCCCGATGTTCACCACCGGGCCCGGAGGGATCCCGTCCGACAACCCGTACTCGACGAAGAACGACACCGACGAGCTGCCCGACGTGGCCGTCGGCCGGGTCCTCGGCAACACGCTCGCGCAGATCGACGCCCAGCTGGCGAAGATCATCCACTACGAGACGTCGCCGCCCACCGGCGCGATGCTCAGCAGGGCGACGATCGCCGCGCAGTTCCAGGACACCGACGACGTCGGCGAGGTCAACGACGGCCAGGAGGACCGTACCTTCGTGCAGTTCGCCGAGACGGCGCGCAACGGGCTCGTCAAGCGCGGGGTGGCGGTGGACCGCATCTACGAGGACAGCCCGAACACGGACCCGCTGAAGTTCAACGACGGCACCGACCTGCCGGCCGCGCTGAAGAAGCCGACCTTCGCCTGGGACGGCGATGGCGCGGACGTCAGCGCGGCGTGGAACCAGGGTCGCTTCATGGTCATCCATCGCGACCACGGCTGGTCGGACGGCTGGGGCGACCCGTTCTTCACGACGACCGAGGTCGACGCGCTGACGAACAACAACGACAACCTGCCGGTCGTGCTGAGCATCAACTGCGCGAGCGCCCGCTACGACGACGACGAGACCTCGTTCACCCAGAACGCGCTCGTCAAGCCGGTCGGCGGCGCCGTCGGCGTGTTCGGCGACACGCGCAACTCCCCGTCCTGGCACAACTCGCAGCTCGCGCTCGGCTTCGTCGACGCGCTGCTGCCGAGCGTGCTCGCGGGCGAGGGCCCGGCGGCGAAGCAGCGCGTCGGCGAAGCGCTCGTGCACGGCAAGCTGCGGCTCGCTGGACTCGCGCCGCCGTCGGGCCCGGGCATCGCCGGGGGCGACGGCAACACTCGCAACGAGCTGTACCTGTGGCACTACTTCGGCGACCCGACGATGCAGATGTGGGGCGGCGGCTCGCGGCCGATCGTGTTCAACCCCGCGCACTTCGTGGCGGTCTACAAGGAGCTGCCGATTCCGAAGCCCGGCGATCCGCCGCCGTTCTTCGTCGAGCTCACGATCCCGAAGGGCCTCGCCGGGCAGCCGGTCAGCCTGCTGCGTAACGGCCAGGTGATCGGCAAGGCGCTCGCGGGCGACGGCGTGGCGACGGTGCCCGCGACGTTCAACGACGGCCAGCCGAAGCCGGGCGAGCTCGAGGTCGCGCTGGAGGCCGATGGCGCGGCGCCGGTGAAGGTCCCGGTCGGCGGCGTCCAGGCGGCGCCGACGACGCTGACGCAGAACTGCCCGACGGCCAACCAGCAGGTTGCGTTCGGCAGCAGCGCCACGGTGACCATGACCGGCAGCCTCGCCGGCGCGCCGGCGGGCTCGGTCGTGGACGTCTCCTTCAAGCATCCGGATCCTCCGACGAGCGGTCCGCCGATCACCGGCCGGACAGAAGTCGTGCAAGCGGTGACCGATGCCGCCGGCAACTGGAGCGCCTCGGTGACGTCCACGACGTCCTCTGATGCCGTCGGCACGTGGCAGGTGTCCTCGTCGTTCGCGGGTACCGCGCAGTACGCCGCCTCGTCGGTTCCGGCCTGTCCGGTGATCGTGTACGACAACAGCTGACGAGCCGGCGTGGCCAAGGCTTGATCACCTGGAGCACAAACGACGACGGCGGCCCTCAGGCCGCCGTCGCGAACTCCTCGGGCCGAGCCGCCTACGCGCTGACGCAGACGACCCAGACCTCCGGCCTGATGCCCGCGACCACGCCGCCCGGAAGGTTGCGCGCCGTGATCCGCCAGCCGGTGAAGCCCTGACCGCTGGCCGGCGGCTCGGTGTTCGCTGCGCTGATCGCGGGGCGCAACGACGTCACCGAGGTCTCCTCGGAGTCTGTGGCGTCGCCCCGCGCACCGCCGGCGATCGCCTGCTGCCCGGCGGGGCAGAAGACGTTATAGGACGCGCTGGTACCGTCGGCGAGATCGGCGGGGGCCTGCAGAAACTGCACGGTGGCCGGTCCGGTGGTTCCGGTGGCGCCGGGGTTGCCCTTCGGTCCGGACGCGCCCGTCGCACCCGTCGCCCCCTTGGGCAGCTGGCCGGCCGCGAAGTCCGCGGCCAGCAGCGAGGCGTTCCTGACCTTGGCCGTGGTGACGGCGTTTGCGCGCAGGTCGCTGTTGGCGACGGCGCCCTTCTTGATCTGCGCGCTGCCCACGCTGTTCTTGGCGAGCGCGGCGTAGCTGGTGCCTGCCATGGCGAACACGAGCGCGCTGAGCGACGCGACGTTGGCGAAGGACAGGTGCCGGCGGATCCGTTGCGGCATGGTGGTACCTCCTGGGCCGGCGACGGCTACCAACCGCGGCCGGATGTCGACGAGACGGTCTAACCGTGACCGGTCTGCCGAATATCTCCGCGCCAGGCGGCGCTGTCAATGCACCAGAAAGTGACATCCGGCACACGACGGCTTGGACGCTGCCAGATCGCGCTACCCCGACGCCGTGGGGGCGGCCGGTCCGGTGCCGTCGTACAGCCGCTTGAAGTCGTCGGCGTAACGGTCGTAGACGACGTTGCGCTTGACCTTCAGCGTCGGCGTGAGCTCCTCGTCCTCCTGCGAGAGGTCGCGCTCGAGCACCGCGAACCGCTTGACCTGCTCGATGCGGGCGAACCTGTCGTTGACCGCGTCGACGGCGGACTGCAGCTCGGCGCGGACCGCCGGGTCGCGTGCGAGGACGGCAGGGTCCTGCGAGCTGGCGCCGACCTTCTCGGCCAGCGCGCCCGCCTCGTCGGGATCGAGCGTCAGCAGCGCGACGAGGTACGGCCGGCGGTCGCCGTAGACGACGGCCTGCGAGATCCAGCGACACAGCTTGAGCGCGTTCTCGAGGTTCGACGGCGAGATGTTCTTGCCGCTCGACGTGATGATGAGGTCCTTCTTGCGGCCGGTGATGCTCAGGAAGCCGTCCGCGTCGATCTCGCCGAGGTCGCCGGAATGCAGCCACCCGTCGACGAGCGTCTCCTTCGTGGCCTGCTCGTCGTTGTAGTAGCCCGTGAAGATGTTCGGGCCGCTCATCAGCACCTCGCCGTCGTCGGCGATCCGCACGTCGCAGATCGGCAGCGGCCGCCCGACGGTGCCGAAGCGATGCTCCTCGAGCGTGTTGAGCGATTCGACCGCGCACGTCTCGGTCATGCCGTAGCCCTCCAGCACCCAGATGCCGGCGGCGTGGAAGAACTCGAGGATCTCGGTGTCGATCGGCGCGGCGCCCGACAGCGCGAGCTTCAGGCGCCCGCCGAAGAGGTCGCGGATCTTGTGCAGCACGAGCTTGTCGGCGAGCGCGTGCTGGGCCTTGAGCACGAGCCCGGGACGGCCGCCGCGGTCCTCGCGCCCGGCGACCTCGCGGCCGACGCCGACCGCCCAGTGAAAGAGCTTGGCCTTGACGCCACCCGCCGCGTCGGCCTTGGCGGTCGCGGCGGTGTGGATCTTCTCGAAGATGCGCGGCACCGACGGCAGGTGCGTCGGCTTGATGATCTGCACGTCCTCGACGATCTTCTTCGGGTCGCGGCGCCAGTAGGCCATCTCGGCGCCCGCCTCGACAGCGATGAACTGCACGATCCGCGTCAACACGTGGGCCAGCGGCAGGAAGACGTAGACGATGTCCTCGCCCGACACGAAGTCGATGCGCTGCAGGGTCCCGTCGATGTCCGCGCAGAGGTTGCCGTGCGTGAGCATGCAGCCCTTCGGCGGGCCGGTCGTCCCGGACGTGTAGACGATCGTCGCGAGATCGTCGGGGCCGATCGCGGCGACGCGCGCGTCGAGGTCGGCGTCAGGCACGTCGGCGCCGGCGGCGCGCAGCTCGGCGAGGGTCAGCGCATCGCCGCCGCTGCCCTCGAAGCGGATCACGTGGCGTAGCTCGGGCAGCGCGTCGCGGACCTCCGCGACCTTGGTGAGCTGCTCGCCGTCCTCGGCGAAGAGGACGGTCGCGCCCGCGTGCTCGAGCACGTACTGACACTCCTCGGGCGAGTTGGTCTGGTAGACCGGCACGACGACCGCGCCCGCGCAGATCACGCCGAGGTCGGTGAGCGTCCACTCGGCGCGTGTGTTGGAGAGGATCGCGACGCGCTCGCCCGCCGTGACGCCGAGCGTGATCAGGCCCTTGGCCACCGCGCGCACGTCGGCACCGAGCTGCGCGTAGGACGTGCGGCGCCAGTCGCCGCCGGACTGCGGGTAGCGCATCGCCGTGCCGCCGTGACGCCGGGCCGCGTCGAGGGCGAGCGTGGCCAGCGTCCGTGCGGGCGCCGCCGCCGGCTCCTGCTTGGGCGCTGCGGTGCCGGTGCTGCTGTCGTCCGTGCTCATGGCCAGATCCTACGCTGCACCTTGCGCCGACCCGACGTCGACGGGCCACGCGCCCCTGCGCCGGGCGCCGTCCGCGACGAACGCCCAAGAATCTCCCCGATGCTCTGGTTCCCGGCATATGCTCGCCGCGACAAGCGGCACAGTCGATCTCAGGGGGCCCGCATGACACGCATCCTCGGCAACGGGCGGTACGCCAACGTCACCGCCACGATGGCGCTCGTGGTGGCGCTCGGCGGCACCGCCTACGCGGCGAACACGGTGCGCAGCAAAGACATCAAGAACGGCGAGGTTAAGCGCGTGGACCTGGCCAGCAACGCGGTCACGTCGGGCAAGGTCAGAAACGGCAGCTTGTTGCGCAAGGACTTCAAGCGCGGAGAGATCCGCGACGGGCAGACGGGCCCCGCGGGCGCGCCCGGCGCGACCGGACCGAAGGGCGATCCGGGCCCGAGCGACGTCTTCCAGGCGTTCCGTAACACCATCTCCCCGCCGGCGCTGCCGGACAACGCCACGACGACGCTCGTGACGCTGCCACTCGCGGCCGGGAGGTACGTCATCTTCGGCAAGCTCGACTTCGACGGTAGCGGCACGATGACGTGTCGGCTGCGGGCCGAGGGCGACAGCGACAGGATGCTGGCCAGTGGCGGTGGAGTCGGCGGCTGGAACTGCAACATGCAGCTCGTCCACGAGTTCGCGGCGGCCGGCTCGGCGATCCTTGAGATCGACACGCCGACCCGGGCCGGTGACGCGAAGGTCACCGCCATCCGCGTCGGCTCGCTGAGCAACATCGCCGTCACGGGATGAGGTGACGGCCCGCCGACCCGGCGGGCCGTCAAGCCTTGCCGCGCGGCGCTACTCGCCGGAGGTTCCGCCGGCCGCTGCCGGCCGCCGCTTGGCCGCCTTGGCCTTGGCGGGAGCGTTCGCAGCCTTGGAATCGGTGCCCGGCTTACGGCCGTACTTCGCGATGAAGGCCTCGGTCGCCTGGTGCGCCTCGTCGTCGGGACGCTGGTTCATCGGCGACTTCATGAGGTACGACGACGGGCCGTCGAGCTGGCCCGTGAGGCCGTGGTTGAGGGCCAGTTTGCAGCAGCGCACGGCGTCGATGACGATGCCGGCGCTGTTGGGCGAGTCCCAGACCTCGAGCTTGAGCTCGGCCGTCAGCGGCACGTCGCCGAAGGAGTTGCCCTCCAGGCGGATGTGCGCCCACTTGCGGTCGGTCAGCCACGGCACGTAGTCCGACGGGCCGACGTGGACGTCCCCGGCCGGCAGCTCGTGACCCATGATCGACGTCACGGCGTTGGTCTTGGAGATCTTCTTGGACTCCAGCCGCTCGCGCTCGAGCATGTTGTAGAAGTCCATGTTGCCGCCGACGTTGAGCTGCGACGTGCGCATGAGCTTCACGCCGCGGTCGTGGAACAGGCGCGCGAGCGAGCGATGCACGATCGTCGCGCCGACCTGCGACTTGATGTCGTCGCCGACGATCGGCAGCCCGGCCTTCTTGAAGCGCTTGTTCCAGTAGTCCTCACGGGCAATGAAGACGGGGATGCAGTTCACGAAGCCGCAGCCGGCCTCGAGGACCTGCTCGACGTACCACTTCGTCGCGTCCTCCGAGCCGACGGGCAGGTAGGAGACGACGACGTCGGTGTGCGTGTCCTTGAGGATCTGCACGATGTCGGCCGTCTCGCCGGGGGCCTTCTCGATCTTCTCCTTGAGGTACTTGCCGAGGCCGTCGTGGGTCATGCCGCGGTGGACCTCGACGCCGAGCTTCTTGGGGACCTTGGCGAACTGGATCGTGTTGTTCTGGCCCGCGTGGATCGCCTGGCCGAGATCCTTGCCGACCTTCGTCTTGTCGATGTCGAAGGCCGCCGTGAACTCGATGTCGGAGATGTGGTAGCCGCCGAGGTCGACGTGCATGAGGCCAGGCACGTCCTGGCTGGCGTCGGCGTTCTTGTAGTACTCGACGCCCTGGACGAAGGCCGACGCGCAGTTGCCGACGCCGACGATCGCGACGCGCACCTTGTCCTGCTGGTAGCGCGCAGCGCCGTTGGTGGAGGCGGCGTCGTGGCCCTTTCCGTTGGTGGGAGTCATGTCAGGTTCAGTTCCTTTTCGTCTCAGCGTTCGGGGGTCTAACACCCCGCGTGCGATGGCTCGTTACAGGGCCGGCTGCGTGAGCTGGCGCTTGACGTGCAGGATGCGCTGCACGACCGTGATCGTCGACAGCGCCGCCAGCACGTAGACCGACGGCTCGAGCAGCCCGAGGTTGGCGCCCACGAGGCCGGCCGACAGGATGAGGACGCGCACGAGGCGATCGGCGATGCCGACCTTGCACTCGACGCCCAGCGCCTCGGCCCGCGCGCGGGTGTAGGAGACGACGAGCGACGACATCACCGCCACGACGACCGCCGCGACCGCCAGCTCGTCGCCGCGCTCGGTGAACGTCGTGGCGACCGCGGTGAGCACGATGCCCTCGACGATCCGGTCCAGCGTCGAGTCCAGGAAGGCGCCGAACGGTGTTCCCTTGCCGGACATTCGCGAGTAGCCGCCGTCGAGCGTGTCGCAGATCGACCCGATGATGAACACCACCCCGCCGATGAGGAACTCGTGCTGCCACACGAGCACGGCGGCGATGACGTTGAGCGTGAAGCCCGCCATCGAGATCTGGTTCGGCGTCAGCCGCGAGGCGATCAGCCGGTCGCGCAGCGCCTCGAGACGGTTGCCACCCCCCGCCGGCCGCGCACCGCGCGGCGGTACGCCGGCACCGGGTTCGGCCGGCGGCGCGGGCGTGCGGGTGTCGGCGGGGCTCAAGGCGCCGCCGTCGCCTCTGCCGTGCGCGCCGGCAGCACGGGCGCGTCGGCGCCGTGCGTGGACGCAAAGCTCCACGCGTCGGGTCGCGTCCTGGCCATGGCGCGCGCCGCGACCGCGCCGAGCCCCGCCGCGACCGCCCCGAGCACGGCGTCGGCGATGAAGTGGTTGGCGGTCACGACGATCACGAACACGACGATCAGCGGATAGATCGCCCAGAAGACCTTCAGCGCCCGCCAGCGCACGAGCCGCGCGAGCGGAATGCTGATCATGAGGGCGAAGGCGACGTGCATCGAGGGCACCGCGGCGTACGGGTTGAAGAGCTCGTTGATCGTCACGCTGTCCTGCGCCACGCCGGTGAAGTCCGAGACCGCGTCGAAGAAGCCCCACTCCGGGAAGAAGCGCGGCGGCGCCGTCGGGAAGACGATGTAGCCGACGAGGGCCAGCCCGAACGCGACGAGGAACATGTTGCGCACGAAGTAGAAGCTCTCGTTGCGAAAGAGGTACAGCCACGTGAGCGCGCCCAGCGTGATCGACGTCTGCGCGTTGATGTACATCCACGAGGCGCCGTCCAGCAGCCAGCCCTGCCCGGATGCGAAGGCCTGCATCGACGGCTCGATGAAGATGTTGAGCGCCTGCTCGGCGTGGATGAGATCGCGCGCGTTGGAGAACGCCGCGTTCGCGGAGCCGGGGTCGTCGGCGAGCCCCCGGACGAGGCGGTAGAGCAGGTAGGCGGCCGTGAACAGCACGACCTGGCGCACGATGTCGAGCGGGCCGTGCGGCAGGAGGCGCGCCTGGACCGTGCTGAGGCGGGCGGACATGACGGACAGGTCATGTTACGAAAGATCACAGTTGGGTCTCGGGGCGTTCGCGGACGGTCCCCAGCGTCGCCGCGATCGGCCGGTGGATGGGTCGCCGCAGCCATCAGGCGCGACACCGTAGCGCCGCCGCGGCGCACGCGTGTAGCGCGGTTGTCATCGCCGGCACGACGCGCCCGTCAGGCCCGCCTCGATCCGCACGACGCCCGCCTGCAGCACCCGTACGCGCGTGTGCTCGCCGGCAGCGGAGGACACGCACGCGCGGCCCGCGGTGACGCGCCACCAGCGCGTGTGGTGCACGCGCACGACGACGTCGCCGGGACGGGTGGCCCGCAGGCTGAAGGCGCTGGCGCTGAGCCGAGCGGTCGCGCCGCCGTCGGCGAGCGGCCTGGGCCTGCGGACCGCGAGCACCCGCCAGTGCTCGTCGCGCCAGACCTCGCGCAGATAGGGCAGCCCGCCCGCGACGAGCCGCGCCTCGTCGCGCCCGGCGTAGTCCAGCGCGACGTCGGGCACGGCGACATAGGCCACGGCGCGCTCGTCCAGCCAGGCGCGGTAGCTCGCCGCGTCGAGCCGGCCGTCGTAGAACAGCGCGCCGTAGCGGCGGTCGAGCTGGCGCTCCCAGCCGCGGGCCAGCGCGATCCGCGGCGCGACGTGGCGCGCCTCCCAGTGGTTCTCGGTGAACGGGATCTCGACGCGAAACCCGCCCCGGTCGGGGCGAGTGCCGAGGTACTGCAGCAGCGGCGCGTAGTAGCCGGCGTGCAGCGAGGGGTCGCCGCTGGCGCGCGCGACGTCGCGCACGGCGGGATACAGCGGCCAGTAGGCCAGCGGCAGCGCCAGCGCGGCGAGCAGGACCGGGCTGCGGCGGCCGCTGAGCGCCCCGAGCACGACCGGCCCGGCGGCGAGCGCGCCGAGCCGGCTGGCGTTGCCGCCCAGCGGCGTCGTGACCACGAACGCCAGCACGAGCGCCGCGGCGTACAGCAGCGCCGCGATCCGCAGCGTGCGCTCGCCGGCCGGCAGCAGCGCCGCGACGAGCAGCGCGCCGGCCAGCGCGGGCCAGAAGGCCGACGCGACGAACGGCTCGCTGCCGCCCTGCGGGAAGAGCACGAGCAGGACCGCCGTCGGCGTAAGCGCCGCCAGCGCGATCGCCGCGCCCGGCACGGCGCGCCGGCGACGATCGGCGAGCGCCCAGGCGACCGCCGCCAGCGCCACGAACAGCCCCGCGACAGGGCTTGCCAGCGTCGTCAGCGCGGCCAGCGCAGCCGCCGCCGCGCGGCGCTCGTGGGCCAGCGCGAGCAGCGCGCCGACGCCGATCGCGACCCCGAGCAGGAAGGTCAGCCGCCCGGTCAGCAGCACCGCGCTCGTGCCGGCGGCGAACCACAGTGCCGCGGCGCCGGCGGCGGGGTCGCGCTCCCAGTGGCGGTGCGCGAGCGCGGCGAACAGCGCCGCCGCCGCGACCGCCGCCAGCGCGCCGAGGGGGCGCACGCCGAGCGCGCCGGCCAGCGGCGGGAACAGCACGCTGTAGCCGGGCGTGTGGTGGCCCGCGTACCAGCCGTTGTTCCAGATCACGAGCCCGAGGTCGGCGCGGTACTCCTGGGCGGCGAGGTCCGCGCTCGGCGGGGCGACGAGCAGGTAGGCGACGGCGCCGAGCGCCGCGACGAGGCACGGGATCAGGATGCGGCGCGGCACGCCGCAACCCTCGCAGGACTCAGCCGGCGCCGAGGTGCTCGACGATCCGCGTCGCGAGCTCGGGCCGGTCGATCCACGGCCAGTGGCCGGCGTGCTCGACGACCTCGAGCGTCGCGTCGCCGAGCGCCGCCGCGTAGCCCGTGCCGAAGCGCTGCTCGATGTACGGATCTTCCTCGCCCCACAGGATCAGCGCGGGTGCGGTGACAGCGCCGAGGTTCGCGCCGGCCCGCGCGAGCAGCTCGGGCGACGCGCTGCGCAGCAGCTGCAGCGTTGCGCGCTCCGTGCCGAGGTCGAAGGACTCCGCGACGTTGGTGAGGAATGGCTCGGGCATCGGTCCGCGGCCGGCCGACGCGCGCCGTGAGACGCGGCGCAGGATGCGCTTCGTCGCAGCGCCGACGGCGATCGGCCCGACGAGCGGCATGCGGACCAGGCGCGCCGGTCCGCGCCAGCGAAAGCCCGGCAGCAGCGGTACGGCGTTGATCGCGACGAGGCGCTGCACGCGCTCGGGCTGCTCGCTGGCCCAGGCGAGGCCGACCGCCGCGCCCCAGTCGTGCATGCACAGCCGCACGCGGTGGAGGTCGAGCTCGTCGAGCAGCCGGTCGAGGAAGCGCACGTGGCCGGCCAGCGAGTAGTCCAGGTCGCCGCGCTTGCCGCTGTGCCCGTAGCCGGGCAGGTCGACCGCGATGCCGCCGCCGAGCGCCAGCGGCGAGAGCCAGTCGTACGAGCTCGTCGGGATGCCGTGCAGGTAGACGATCGGCACCTCGTCGTCGCCCGAGCGGCGCAGGAAGACCGGCTGGTCGTCGATCTCGATGGTCTCCTCGATCAGCGTGGGCACGGCCGCGGAAGATAGCCTCCGCGCGTGGGTATTCGCGGCCGGGACGACTAGGTGCGGACGCTCTGCTTCGGCGAGGCGATCGTGGACCTCACCTGCCGCCGGCCGGTCGCTTCGCTGGTCGACGCGGACGCGTTCGTGCCGACCGCCGGCGGCGTCAGCGCGAACGTCGCCGCGACGGCGGCCTGCCACGGTGCGTCCGTCGCGCTGGCGGGCGGCGCGGGAGACGATCCGTGGGGCCGCTGGCTGCGCGAGCGGCTCGAGGCGGCGGGCGTCGACCTGTGCTGGTTTGGCCTCGCCGGCGGCCACGCCACCGCGGTCGCCTTCATCACGCTCGACGAGCGCGGCGAGCCGACCTGGCAGCTCTACGGCGACGGCGCGGCGGCGACCGTCGCGGCGCTCGACGGGCGCCTGCCCGATGCGGTCGAGGCGACCGACGCGTTCTTCTTCACCTCCAACTCGCTGGCCGGCAAGCCCGAGGCGGCGCTGACGATGGCCGCCCGCGAGCGCGCGCTCGAGCTCGGCCGGCCGATCGTCTTTGACCCCAACCTGCGCCTGCACCGCTGGGGCGGCAATCCCGGTCGCGCCGGAGCGACGGCGGGCGCCTGCGTGCCAGGCGCCTTTCTCGTGAAGTGCAACCAGCTCGAGGCGCGCCTGATGACCGGCGAGAGCGAGCCCGAGGCGGCGGCCGCGTCGCTGCTCGCGGCGGGCGCGGAGCACGTCATCGTCACGCGCGGCGTCGGCGGCGCGATCCTGCGCGCGAAGGGCATGCGCCTGAGCGTGTGTGCGCAGCCAGCACGGGTGCGCAGCACCGTCGGCGCCGGCGACGTCTTCCTCGGCGTCCTGATCGCGCGGCTGGGCCAGACCGACTACTACCCGTCCGCGCTCGCCGCCGCGCTGCCCGAAGCCGCCGAGGAGGCCGCCCGCGCATGTGAGCGGTGGGGTGCCTTGGAGTGACCCGCGCCGACTGGCGCCCGCCCGCCCGCGCGCGGGTGGCGCGGATCCGCGAGCGCCTGGCGCAGGTCTACGGCGTGCCGGTCGCCGAGCCGCACGGCGACGCGCTGGCGGAGCTCGTCCTGACGGTCCTGTCGCAGTCCACCAACGATCGCAACCGCGATGTCGCCTACCTGCGCCTGCGCGAGCGCTTCCCGAGCTGGGAGGCGGTGCGCGACGCGCCGCTGGAGGCGATCGAGGAGGCGATCCGGCCGGGCGGCATCTCGAAGGTGAAGTCGGCTCGCATCCAGGCGATCCTGCGGGCGATCGGCGACCCGCTGGACGTCGGGTGGATGCGCTCGGCGCCCGTGGCACAGTCGCAGCGCTACCTGTGCGAGCTGCCGGGCGTCGGGCGCAAGACGGCGGCCTGCGTGCTGCTGTTCTCCTTCGGGCTGCGCGACGTGCCGGTCGACACACACGTCTCGCGCGTCGGGACGCGGCTGGGCTTGCTGCGCCCGAAGGCGCCCTTCGAGGAGCTGCACGACTCGATGCTGGCGCTGACGCCGCCGGGCGCCGAGCTGGAGTTCCACGTGAACCTCCTGCGCCACGGGCGCCGGACGTGCCACGCCCAGCGCCCCGCGTGTGCGCAGTGCGCGCTGCGGCGGATGTGCCCGAGCCGGCAGGACCGGGGGTAGTGGGCGTGGGGGTGGGCGTGGGGTGTGGTTGCGGGCGCGGTTGCGGGCGTGGGCGTGGGCCGTTGCCCTGGGCGGTGGTCGGACCGCGGCTGCGGGCGGGGGCCTAACGTGGTCGCCCACGGCGGCGGTCGGACCGCGGCTGCGGGCGGGGGCCTAACGTGGTCGCCCACGGCGGCGGTCGGACCGCGGCTGCGGGCGGGTACCGGCCTGTGCGAACGGCAGCGATGAGGGAAGGTCCGTCGCGTGGGCGTCGGGCGCGGGCGGCCGGGACGCAGCGCGTCGCGTGGATGTTCTATGTCAGCACCTTCACGACACGCTGCCTGTCGGGCGGGCGGTTGTGACGCAGCGCGTCGCGCGGATGTTCCATGTCAGCACCTTCACGACACGCTGCCTGTCGGGCGGGCAGTTGTGACGCAGCGGGTCGCGTGGATGTTCTATGTCAGCACCTTCACGACACGCTGTCTGTCGGGCGGGCGGGCTGGGACGCAGCGACGCGCTCGCGTCGGGCGTCCGTCACGTCTGCACGCATGTCATGCAGTCGTGACGGAGCACCGCGCGGACGGCGTGGTTTCCGTCACGTCTGCATGCCACGCGACGCCCGCTCGCGCTGCACTCTGGCGCGAGCGCGTCGTCCCGATGCTCCACGTGACCACCTTCACCACACGCCGGCGTCCGGCGGGCGCGCCGCCAGGCCCGGCCCACCCCTCCTTTGTCGCTGCCGTTCGCAAGCGCCAGAAGGCCCGGCCGCCCGGCGAGTCCGCCAGAGCCTCAGGGCAGGAGCATCTCGCGGCGCCCGATCGCCAGCCCCGCCGCGGCCACCGCCGCGGCGGCGGCGAGCACGAGCATGTCCACCACGCCCCCGCGCGCGAGCGCGCCGCCTGCGGCGGCCCCCGTCGCCATCCCGGCACCCTGGGCGGTGGTCAGCCAGGTCAGCGCCTCGACGGCGCGAGCCGCATCGACGACCTCGTCGAGCAGCTCGAACAGCGCGACGGTCAGCAGGCCGAAGCCGGCGCCGGCGACCAGCAGCACCGCGCTGATCCCGGCGAGCGTCGGGACGGCGACGCAGAGCGGCAGCGGGGCGGCGAGGACGACCGTGCCCGCCAGGTAGCGCTCGCGGGCGGGATGCCGGGCGCTGCCCGTGCCCGACCACAGCGACAGCGCGACGCTGCCCAGCGCGAACAGCGCGAGCGGCAGCGCCGCCAGCGGGGCCGCGCCGCCGGACGCGGCGATAACCGGCGCCGCGACCTCGAGCGCCCCCAGCGACATCCCGAGCGCCAGCTCGCAGCCGACGAGCGCTCGCAGCCCCGCGCTCTCTCCCAGCACGCCGAGCACGCGATCCGCCGGCCGGCGGCGGACCGGCGCGCGCGCCTGCGCCGGTCGCGCTGCCACGGCGAGCAGAACCGCGCCGGCGGCGGCGCCAGGAACGAGCACGCCGAGGGCGACGAGCGGCGAGGCGAGCGCTGCGAGCAGCCCGGTGAGCACCGGGCCGGCGACCCGCGCGAGGTCGCCCAGCACCGCGTTGACGGCGTGCCCGGTGCGCCCGAGATCCGCGCCGGCGACGGCGGGCCACAGCGAGCGCGCCGTCGCGATCAGCGGCGGCACGCAGGCTCCGGCCAGCGCGGCGGCGGCGACGATGAGCGCGCTGCGCTGCGACGACGCGCAGGCGGCGACGAGCAGGCCGAGCGCCGCCGCGTGCGGCGCGGCGAAGCACGCCACGGCCCGTGGCCCGCGCCGGTCGACGAAGCGACCGCGCGCGGGCGCCAGCAGGGCCGAGCCGGCCGAGAACGCGCCGATCGCCGCGCCCGCGACGGCGAACGAGCCCGTCGCGGCCTGCACCGCGAGCACGATCGCCAGGCCGTAGCTCGAGAACGACAGCCAGCCCAGCGCGCACGACAGCGCGACGGTGCGCGCACCACGGCGCGCGAACAGCGCTCGGTACGACGACATGCTCACTCCAGACCCGCCGTCGGTGCGGCGGCGTTGCTCGACAGCGCTCGAAGCGATCGCCCGGCGCAGCGCCGGTCAGGCGCTGCAGGGGGCGGCGATCACGGCGGCGTCAGGCGCAGGTGAGCGGACACGCTGCCCGCAAGCCTACGCGGCGGGCGCGCGTCACGCGCTCGTCTCGTCGAGATGCTGTAGCAGGTCGTAGGCCGCGCGCTCGACGGCCTTGTGGCGCCACTCGGCGGCGCGGTACACGCAGGCGATCAGGCCGCTGCGATGGACGCGGCGGAAGTCGCCGTAGACGAACGCGTAGCGCGCCTTCGTGTGCTCCGCCGCGCCCTCGGTGAGCCCGAGATGCCAGGCGGCGTACTCCTCCCACGAGTGGCGCTCCAGGTACGCGTTCTGGTCGGCGGCCTTGGGCTGGACTTCGCCCCAGTCGCTGTCGAGCACGTACTGGCGCGCGTCGATCAGCTTGCGGGCGTGCTCCACGGCGCGCTGGTTGACCGCATAGGAGGCCATCGCCCGCCGCCGGCGCTACGCGGAGGCGCGCAGCTCGCCGAGCGCCGCCAGCACCTCGTCGTCGTGCGTCTTGGGCGAGGCCTTCGGGATGACGTGCCTGATGCAGCCGTCGGAGTCGACGATGAACGTCGCGCGCTGGGCGCCCATGTACGTCTTGCCGTACATCGACTTCTGCACCCACACGCCGTACAGATCGCAGACGGCGTGGTCGGCGTCGGCCAGCAGCGTGAAGTTTAGATCGCGCTTGTCATGGAACTTCTTGACCTTCTTGACGGGATCCGGCGAGACGCCGATGACCTTCACGCCGGCCTTGGCGTAGTCGTCGGCGCGATCACGGATCGAGCACGCCTGCGTCGTGCAGCCCGGAGTGTCGGCCTTTGGGTAGAAGTACAGGACGATGGTTCGACCGCGCAGCGCGCCGAGGCGGACGGGCTCGCCGTCCTGGTCGGGCAGCTCGAAGTCCGGGGCTGGGGTGCCTGGGCCGATCATGGTTGTCCCTTCGCTGGATCGAGGTTCGTCGGAATGAGTACGGCTTCAACAGCATCATGCATCCGGCGGGCGATCGGCATCGTCCGCGTCAGCCAGACCAGCGGGCGGGAGGGCGAGTCGTTTGTGAGCCCGGCCGAGCAGCGCGATCGCGCGGCCGCCGCCTGCGAGCGCGGCGGGCCGATGCTCGTGGAGATCATCAACGAACTCGACGACGTCTCCGGTGCAACCGCGCTCGAACGGCGCCCAGGACTGCGCCGCGCCGTCGCGGCGATCGAGGCAGGCGAGGCCGACGTCGTCGTCGCCTACTTCGACCGGCTCGTGCGCTCGCTGCGCGTGCAGGACGAGCTGGTCTCCCGCGTCGAGCGCGCGGGCGGACAGGTTCTCGCCGTCGACGTCGGGCGCGTGACGAACGACAGCGCTGGCCAGTGGCTCTCCAGCACGATGCGCGGAGCGCGGTGCGCATCGCCGACGCCGAGGACCGCGCTTCAGCTGAGGCGAGCGCACGTCAGGCCGCCGAAGATCGTGACCGGGCGCAAGCTGACCTGACGCCGCGATCCGCGCGTTTGCCGGCGTCGCGGACGAAGCCGCGGCCGAACGCATCGCCGAGCTTCGTGCCGTTCGCGACGCCGCTCAGGACCGCGTGGACGGCCTAGGCGGCGCGCCGGCCGCGGTCACGGTCAACGCGGCGGCCGACTGCGAGCGTCTCTCGCTCGATGCGCGCCGAGCGCTGATCCGCGCGACGGTCGGACGTGTCGCCGTCGCTCCCGGTCGCGGCATCGGGCGCGTCACGGTGAAGTTGTTCGGCGAGTAGGCGCCGCGCTTCGGCGTCGACGATGCGTTGCACCTTGGCGCGCAGGTCACGCGGGAGGTCGGCCGCCGACCATCCTCGAGCGCGCCGGCTGGTCGTAGAGGGATGCCGTCGCGGCTCGGCGTTGCTGTCGGGATATGAGATGGTCGGTCGAATGACCGCTGAGGGGGTGCGTCGGTACGGGTGCGCCTGGCCCGCTCGTGTTCGTTACGCGGGGCCCTCGCGGCGTACGCCGTGAGGGCCCGCCGTTTCGTATCGCCGGATCGTGGCGGCGCGATCCGGATAGGCATCGTCGACGCCTTCTCCCTCAGCTGCTCGAGCTGCTCTTCTTGCCGCCCTTGCGACCCGCGGCGGCCTTCTGTGCCTTGGTGCCGCCCTGGCTGGAGTTCGATCGCGTCGTGCCGCTGCCTGACGCCTTGCCGCCCTTCTTCGATGAGTCCGGGTCGTTGGCGATCGCGGCGGCGCGCGACTTGCTCATGCCCTTCTTGCGCAGCCCTTCGTATTGCTTGTCGTTCTTGACGCTGGAACCGTGGTCTTTGGCCATCGTGTCCTCCCGGGGATTACGGTGGCACACGCGGTACCCGGCCACGGTCTGGCGCTCACGTCATCGCAGTGCTGCCGGGCTCGCAGTGCTGCTGGGCTGAGTGAGCGGACAGCGCGTGTGGACCGTGGTCCCGTTGACGCGAACGACGCGCTGGCCGCCGCGGATCGGCTGCGAACACAACGGGCAATGGCGCACGGTGACGGGGCGTCGCGTCAGCCATCCTGCCCGCGGCCCAGCAGCGACTCACGGTCAGATGCGTTTTCACGGGAAACGGGCTCGGTCGCCACAGGAACCTCCACCACCGATCTTGGATGCTCCTGTTGTCAGCTGACGCCCATTCCGACGCCATCGGCTACCAGGGGACTACGCGACGATTCGTGCGGGGCACACGCGTATCGCCGCGGTCGTTGTTCCCACACGTAGCGCGAAGCATTCGCACCGGGTTGCGTAGTTGATCGGCGGACATGCGCGGCGTCGGCCCCCACGAACCGCGCCGTCTTGCGCATTGCTTCTCAAGGACGTGACGCAGACGCCCGGAACCGGCGGAGTCTGGACGGCCCGTGCCGGATACCGCGCGTCGCAAGCCGCCTGCCCAACGGATCCCCGATCTTGGGGACCACGCACCCCGTACGCCCGTTGCACGCGCTGGCCCCGAGCGCGTCGATGAGCACGGGCCGTAGGGGAGGAGGTCGAGACGGCGGCGCTCGCCGACGTCGTGCTGCCCGCGGCGAGATTGCCTACAGCAACGCCGAGGCCACGATCTGACCAGCGTCCACCCGGACGCCGACAGCGGACGCGTCGATGCCAGCAACCTGAGTTGCCATCCGCGGAGTTCCACGACTCCCAAGGCCGATTGGCTTCATGGGTTGATGAGCACCTTGAACGTCCCGTCCTGCTTGGCTGAAACGTCTCATAGGCCGTCGGAGCGTCGTCGAGCGCGACGTGGTGCGTCGCGAAGTTCTCGACGCCGAGCGGGTCGTCGTCGCCGCACACCAGCGGCATGATGTCGTCAAGCCAGCGCCGGACGTTCGCCTGGCCCATGCGCAGGTTGACCTGCTTGTCGAACATCTGGATCAGCGGCATCGGGCTGGCCGCGCCGCCGTAGACGCCCGACAGCGAGATCGTGCCGCCGCGCTGGACGAGCTCGATCGCGGTGTGCAGCGCGCTGAGCCGGTCGATGCCGAGCTTCTCGGTCATCGGTGCTGCGATCGCGTCGGGCAGCATGCCGGCGATCTTGTGGGCCAGCTTGCCGACCGGCGCCCCGTGCGCCTCCATCCCGACCGCGTCGATGACCGAGATAGGCCCGCGTCCGCCGGTCATCTCACGCACCGCCTCCGGCAGATCGCCGTTCTCAAACTGGGTCAGGTCCAGCGCCTGCACGCCGTGCGCGCGGGCGCGCTCCAGCCGCTCGGGCACGAGGTCGATCGCGATGACCTGCCCCGCCCCGCGCTGCTGCGCGACGCGCGTCGACATCTCACCGATCGGGCCGAGGCCGAGCACGAGCAGCGTCTCCCCGTCGGGGACGTCGGCGTACTCGACGGCCTGCCATGCCGTCGGTAGCACGTCGGAGAGGTAGACGAAGCGGTCGTCGGGCGGACCCTCGGGCACCTTGATCGGCCCGTACTGCGCCTGCGGGACGCGCAGCAGCTCCGCCTGGCCGCCGGGGACCTGGCCATAGAGCTTCGTGTAGCCGAACAGCGACGCGCCGGTGTCCTGCTCGTGGACCTGCGTCGTCTCGCACTGCGACTGTAGGCCCTTGTCACACATGTAGCAGCGCCCGCAGGAAATGTTGAACGGGATGACGACACGATCGCCAGGCTTGATATTGGTGATCCCGGCGCCGACCTCCTCGACGATCCCCATCGGCTCGTGTCCGAGGATGTCACCCGTGTCGATGAACGGGCCCAGCACCTCGTAGAGATGCAGGTCCGAGCCGCAGATCCCGCTCGAAGTCACGCGGATGATCGCGTCGGTCGGCTCCTCGATCCCCGGATCGGGCACGTTGTCGACGCGTACGTCGCGGGTTCCGTGGTAGGTAAGTGCTCGCATGCCGCGCGGTGTACCCACTCGGCAGGCCAGACAGCAAGCCGTCCCCGTGTGAACCGGTCCGCTGTCGCGCCAGCTCGACCGAACGGGTGGCGACCGTTCGCGGCGGGGCAAGTGCGGGCGCGCCAGTCGACGCTTCACGGTCTCGGGCGGCGGGAACGCCGCGCGCCATGACCACATCATGCGTCTCTACCTCCACGCGCGATCTAGCCGTCGTCACGGGCGCTTCCAGCGGCATCGGCTTCGAGCTCGCCAAGCAGTTCGCCGAGCACGACTTCGACCTCATCATCGCGGCCGAGGACGCAGCAATTCACACGGCCGCGACGGAGCTCGAGCAGTTCGGCGTCAGCGTGCAGCCCGTCCAAGTCGACCTCAGCACCGACGCCGGCGTCGACGAACTCTACGAGCGAATGAGCGCCGCGGGACAGCGGGTACGTGCGGTGGCGCTGAACGCCGGCGTCGGGGCGGGCGGCGCGTTTGCCACGGACACGGCGCTTGAGGATGAGCTGCGGATCATCGACCTCAACGTCCGCTCCACCGTGCATCTGGCTAAGCATGTCGTGCGCGACATGATCGACCGCGGCGAGGGCCGGATCCTGTTCACCTCGTCGATCGCCGCAACGATGCCGGGTTCCTTCCAAGCGGTCTACAACGCGTCAAAGTCCTTCGTGCAGTCCTTCGCCCTCGCGCTGCGCGAAGAGCTGAAGGACTCGGGCGTGACGATCACCTCGCTCATGCCCGGTCCGACCGAGACCGAGTTCTTCGAACGCGCCGGCATGCTCGATACAAAGGTCGGCGCGAGCGACAAGGACGATCCGGCCGACGTCGCGCGACAAGGCTTCAAGGCACTCATGGACGGCGATCAACGTGTCGTGGCCGCGTCTGTGGCGACGAAACTGCAGGGCCACGGCAGCCGTCTGCTACCTGACAGCGCCAAGGCGGCAATGCACCGCAAGATGGCCGAGCCGGGCTCAGGCAAGCCGTAACGCGTCAAATGCGCGGATCGCGAGGGGTTGTGCTCACGCGCGGCTGGTGGGGATCTGACACGCGGGGCGGACGCGCGACCAAGACGACCTCACCGCTCGGCCGCTCGGGCAATCGCTTACGGTAAACACACCCCGATACGGGAGCGGCTCCGTGCATTCCGGTGAGGACGTTGTCGCGATCGCCAGGATTGGCTTCGAGCCGCCGGCGTGATCACCACCCGCCTCGAGTCGGACCACAGGCCACCCCGGAGCATGCGGCCGCCGGTCGACATTCGGCGATGTCGTCGAGAAGAGCGGCGGGCCGCAGATCGAGGGCACCCGGCGAGCTTGACGATGGTGCGCAGTCGTGGTTCTCCGCCGGCGCGTTCGAGGTGGGCCGATCATCGGCGGATGATCGCACTTGCGTAGCCTGCAACGTGAACCGTGGCGCATCGACACAACGCATGCGAGGTATGAGCGTGAACATCAAGATCCACGAAGAGACCGCCCCCCTTCCCGCCAGCTCCCGCGAGGACGTGCCCCAGACGCGCGGCTACGACGCCGCGGTCAGCGCTGCTATCGAGGCGCTGCTGAACTGCTACACCCGCGAAGGCGGCGAATGGCGCCCCGTGCCGGCCGCGAGCGTCCCGGAATTCGCCGAGGAGGGCGACGAGTTCGTCGCGGTGCTGCCCTTCCCGGACGAGCGCACCGCCGTCCTTGCCGGCGTGCGCCACCTCTCGCCCACGCATCGCCATCGCTTCCGCACCCCCGCGTCTGTCGCGATGGCTGGCGGCAAGCCGTGGGTGATCGGGATCGACACGCTCATGGGCATGCTCGCCGACGAGCTCGGCTCGAGCGCGTCGGTCTACGACGACGACATCTCGGCGGCCGGCACGCGCGGTCCCGACCCGACCTTCCTGCTCTCGCGCGTGCGCCAGCACATCGCCATGCTCGGCGCGTTTCTCGACGCCCGCGCAGACGACATCGACCAGCTCTGGAGCGCCGCGCCGCTGAGCTTCGTCGACAGCGAGCAGGCCGGGCTGCTGGGCAACATGGCCCATCCCTCCGCGAAGAGCCGCTGGGAGCTCGATCCCGCGCAGACGAACGCCTACGCGCCCGAGGCGCAGGCGCACTTCGCGCTGCGCTGGCTTGCGGTCGACCCCGCGCTCGTGCGATCAGACCATGCCGGCGAGGCGAGCGCCGCCGAGCTCGTCGAGCGGCTGCTGCGCGAGGACCCGGCCGTCGACGCCGCGGCACTCGACGCGGCGCTCGCCGATCTCGGCGACCGCGTGCTGCTGCCCGTGCATCCGTGGGAGCTCGAGCACCTGCGCGGGCAGAAGCTCGTCGCGACCCTGCTGGAGGACGGCCGCATCGCCGATCTCGGCGCGCTGGGCAGCCAGGTGTCGCCGACCGCGTCGCTGGCGACCGTCTACAACGCCGACTGGTCCTGGCAGCTCACCTTCCCGCTGCACGTGCGGCTGACCGACGACGCGCACATCGCCGGCCCGCAGGAGCTGCAGCGCGCGGTCGACCTGGCGCGCGAGCTGGACGGCGAGGCCGGTGCACAGGCCGGCGCGGTCGCGCCCCAGCTCACCATGCTGCAGGACCCCGCCTACCTCGCGGTGCAGATCGACGGCGTGCCGGTCGAGGGGCTGTCCGCGCAGCTGCGCGAGAACCGCTGGCGCGGCGACTGCGACGCCGACGTCAGCGCGCTGGAGGTGCTCGTCCAGGACCACCCGTTCGGCGGCACGAGCCGCCTGGGGCAGATCGTCGCGCGGATCGCGCAGGAGAGCGATCGGCCGGTCGCCGAGGTCGCGCGCGAATGGTTCGCCCGCTACACAGAGGTCACGATCGTCCCGCTGCTGCGCCTCTACGCCGAGCTTGGCCTGTCGGTCCAGACCGACCGCCAGAACACGCTGCTCGAACTCGACGGCGGGTGGCCGGCGCACGCGGTGCTGCGCGACACGCGCGGCTCGATCGTCGGTCAGGCCGCGCACGACGACATCGCGGTGGGCGGCGCGGGGATCGGCGAGGGTCCGTTCCTCGACAACGCGCTCGGCGTCATCAATGCGCTGGGGGTGGCCGGCGCGATCGAGGAGGGCGAACTGCTCAGCGACCTCAAGGCGCTGCTGCGGCGCGAGCACGAACGCGGCGACAACGCCGCGACGCTGCTCGAGCGCCTGCTCACCGCGCCGACGTGGCCGTGCAGGGCACAGATGCGCACGGGCCTCAACGAGGAGACCACGTACATCCAGCTCCCCAACCCGCTGCACGGGGTGCGCGACTGACGCGGTCGCGCTACTTCAGCAGCCGCGAGAGCCGCCGGTCCTTGAGCACCTTGCCCTGCGTCTGCTCGGCGGGGCAGTAGCACATGACGTAGTCCTCGTAGTGGACCTGCTCGATGGTCGTGCCGCAGCGCGGGCACGGCTCGCCGCCCTTGCGGTGAACCTGCAGCGGCAGCGGGAGCTTGTCGGGGATCGGCAGCGCGATCACGCGCTCGTAGTGCTCGATCGCACCGTCCAGGACGGTGGCGATCGCCTCGCGCAGCGCGAGCGCCGCTTCGTCGGAGAGGTCGTCGCCGCGCTTGAACGGCGACAGCCGCGCGGTCCAGAGGATCTCGTCGACCCACGAGCGCCCGATGCCCGCGATGACGCGCTGGTCGCGCAGCATCGTGTGCAGCGGACGGGGCGCCTGCAGCCTTGCTCTGAGGTCATCGGGCGGCTGCGGCCAGGCCTCCGGCCCGAGTGTGGCGATGAGCTCCTCGTCGTCGACGGCGTCGGTCGGCAGGAGCTTGACCCAGGCGGCCTGCTTCGTGCCGAACTCGCGCAGGCGCAGCTCGCGCGCGGAATGGTCGGGATCGGCGATCCGCAGCAGCAGTCGCGACGTGCGGTCGCGCGGGCCGGCGCGCTTGTCGTAGAGCTGCAGGCGCCCGGCGCTCATGAGGTGCACGAGCAGCGCGAGGCCACCGCTGAACTCGATCACGAACTGCTTGCCGCGCCGGTGGACCGAGGTGATCGCCGACCCCTCGAGCGCCGACAACGGGGGATCGAACGTCTTGAGCGCGTTGATCCCGGGGGCACGCGCCGACTCGATCGTCGCACCGCGCAGCGCCGCGTCCAGACGGCGCGCGGTGATCTCGACCTCGGGCAGCTCGGGCATCGGTCGTTCAAGCGTAGAGCGCTGGTGCGGGGGGTGGGTCGAGCTGTTCACGTCCCACGACACAGATCGACCCGGTACGCACCCTGCCGCCGCGCGCCGAGCCCGGGGTCGAGTTGTTGGTGCCCTACGACAAGAAATCGCCCTTACACGGAAGCCACGTAGCGCCGTTCATGCGAGCCGCCCTGCGGGAGCCGGGGCGTGAAGGTGGCGCTGGCACAGGGCTTCAAGCAAGCTGCCAACCGACGGCCCGAGCACCCCCTCCTTCGAACAGAGGTGCGCGACGATCTTCCCGAGCGAGCACGGGAGATGCTCGGCAATGCGCGGTTCTGGTTCTCACGGCTGACGCTCGTCCACGCCCTGTGCCTGTGGGCGTTGCCCGAGACGCCGACGTACAGCAGGCGTGGAAAGCGGCCAGTCGCGCCCGCCGGTTTCGATCCCGAGGCGCTCGTCGATCGCTGGCTGGGACAGCCCGCGGGGAGCGAGGGCATCCGTTCGTCGTCGAGGCGTGCAAGCTTGCGGTACTGGCGCTCGAGACGGGCCAGCCAGAGCGGTTCATGTGGATCGACGAGAGCGGAGTCGTCATGAAGGTTGGTACCCGTGCCGCGCGACCCGGCGTGCCGCGCAAGCACCAGCTCTGGATCCCGCCATCCACGGGGCGGAGCAGCCTGCATCCGCAGGCGCAGCGGCTGGTCGGCGACGTTCTGCTGCTGTTGAACCTCGCGGAGCGCGGTCGGGATCCGGAGGTTCGTGACCGGCGCCTGAACCGGGCCAGGCGCAACGACCTACCACCCTGCCTGACCGCCGATCGCGGTCCGCTCAACCCGACGCAGACGATCGGAACCGCGAAATCCTCCGCCCCTGGCACCAACTGCCAGCACGGGTGCGCGTTCGATCTGTCAAACGGCGCGTCATCTGCGCTGAACACCCCGTGACGCTTCGCAACCACCGATGAGTGTTACGGAGGTCGCGCGGGGCGACGTGTTCACGTCCACGACAACACGTCGCCGTGTCCCGGCGTCCCCGGTAGCCCGCCACCAGCGCCGCCCCCGCGCCGCCGTGAACGCCCGCTCGCGCCCAGCAGGGCCGGCCGGCTCGCCCCGGCCGCGTACGCTTCGCCGCAATGGCGCAGGAGCGACTGGCGATCGTCGGCGGTGATGCGGCCGGCATGAGCGCGGCGAGCATTGCGCGCCGCCGCGACCCCGACCTGGAGATCGTCGCGTTCGAGCGCGGGCCGTACACGTCCTACTCGGCCTGCGGGATCCCGTACTACGTCGCCGGGCTCGTGGACGAGGCCGATCGGCTGATCAGCCGCAGCCCCGACGAGCATCGGGCCAACGACATCGACGTGCGCACGCGCTGTGAGGTCGTCGCCATCGACCTCGACGCCCGCCGGCTGACGGTGCGCTCGGCCGCCGGCGAGGAGACGCAGGAGCCCTTCGACCAGCTCGTCGTCGCGACGGGCGCGGAGCCCGCCCCGCCGCCGATCCCGGGCGCCGAGGCGATCGAGCCGGCACAGACGGTCGACGGAGCCCAGCGGCTGCGCAGCGCCCTGGAACGCGGCGGGCGCAGCGCCGTGGTCATCGGGGCGGGCTACATCGGCATGGAGATGGCCGAGGCGCTCGTCGACCGCGGGCTGAACGTCACGATGATCGAGCAGGCACCGCAGGTGATGGCGACGCTCGACGCCGACATGGCCGAGCACGTGCAGGACGCCGCCGAGGCGCATGGCGTGCGCGTCGTGCTCGGCGCCTCGATCGAGGAGATCGCGCTCGACGAGGCGGGCGCGCCGGTTGCCGTCCGCACGGCAGACGGATCCTTCGACGCCGACCACGTGCTGATCGGCACGGGCTCGCGACCCGCGGTCGCACTCGCCGAGGCCGCCGGTCTCGCCGTCGGCGACAGCGGCGCGCTGCGCGTCGACGACCGCCAGCGCTGCCCGGGCCGCGACGGCGTGTTCGCGGCCGGAGACTGCGCCGAGAGCCACCACCGCGTGCTCGACGCGGACGTCAACATCCAGCTCGGCACGCACGCCAACAAGCAGGGGCGCATCGCCGGCGTCAACGCGACCGGCGGCGACGACCGCTTCCCGGGCGTGATCGGCACGGCGGTGTCGAAGATCTGCCGCTACGAGGTCGGCCGCACCGGGATCGGCGAGCGCGAGGCGGCGGACGCCGGGATCGAGGTCGTCAGCGCGACGATCAAGGACCGCACGCGCGCGGGCTACTACCCGGGCGCCGGGCCGATCTGGGTCAAGCTCGTCGCGCAGCCGGGTAGCGGGCGACTGCTCGGCGGGCAGATCGTCGGCGTGGAGGGCGCGGCGAAGCGCATCGACGTGCTGGCGACCGCCGTCTGGGCGGGCCTGCCCGTGCAGGAGCTGGCGCTGCTCGACCTCTCCTACGCGCCGCCGTTCAGCGGCGTGTACGACCCGCTGCTGATCGCCGCGCGGGCGACCGCGAAGCTGCTCTGAGCAAGTCGTCGTCCACTAGCCGGCCTGCGCGATCAGGCTGATCTCGCGCGGGCGCAGCAGGACCAGCAGCTCGCCGCGCCGCTGGCTGCGCATGCGCACGGCCGCGATGGCGCCCTTCTTCAAGTCGACGTCGCCGCCCGTGAGGTCGTGCACGACCTCCTCGAAGTCCGGGTTGTGGCCGACGAACAGCACGCGCTTCTCGGCGCCCGTGGCGACCGCCAGCGCGAGCGCGTCGTCGACGTCGAAGCCGCTCGACAGCGAGTCGTCGATGAGGATCCTGTCGCTGTCGAGCGCGTCGCACGCCAACCGTGCCGTGTCCAGCGCACGCACGCGCGGGCTGGAGAAGACGGCCTGAAATGACACGCCGAGTGCGGCCAGCGCCCGCCCGCCCGCGCGCGACTGCTCCTCGCCGCGCGCGGTGAGCTGGCGATCGGGGTCGGACCGCGCGTCGTGCGGCTCCGCCTCGCCATGTCGCAGGAACCACAGCTGCTGTGCCATCGCCTGGAATCTAGCGGGCCGCCGGTGGTCCCCAGTCAGAGCGGCCGCACGCTGATCCAGCTCTTCACAAGCGGGCCGGCGCGCTCGGCGACGGGGGCACCGAACAGCGCGGTCATCTCCGCGCGGCGCAGCAGCTCGATCTGCTCCCACTCACCGGCGACGCCCAGGCGCCAGTACGGGCGCCGGATCGCGGGCGGGAGCCAGTGCGCGACCGGCAGCAGCGCGTGCGGCTCGACCGGAAACGAGAAGGCCGGCGTCTGGACGTACCAGCCGCGCGCGACGCGGCGCAGCTCGGCTGCGAACGCCGCGCGGTCGTCGGGCGCGATGTGCTCGATGACGCTCGAGCAGTATGCGAGGTCGAACTCGCCGTCGGCGAACGGCAGGCCGTCGAGCACGTCGGCCTGCACGAACGGCCCCGGGTACTCGGGCCGCGGCACGCGGTCGACGCCCGTGACCTCATGCTCCGGCGCGTGGCGGCGCAGGCCGAGGCGCCCGCAGCCGATGTCGACGATGCGCGTCCGGGCCGTCGCCCCCGTGAGCGCGAAGAGGCGCTCGTGGCGGATCCGCCGCGCGCGCGCCGAGGCACGCGCGGCCGCGCGCGAGCGCAGGCCCTGCTTGGCGGTGCCATAGACGTTCTCGGCCGACCAGCGCGACATCGGACGAGCCTACGCGGCAGGTGGTTGACTGCGCGCGGCTCATGCGCGACGTGTCCGGCGAGTGGGACGTGCTCGCACCGTTCGCGGCGCCCCGAGCGGCCGGTAGCCTGCGTGGCCTGAGCGAGACCTACACGCCCGACAACCTGCTCGACAACCTCAGCGCTCCCGCGACGCTGGCCGAGCAGTACGAGCGCGGCAAGCGGCGCGAACGCGAGCTGCTCGATCGCCACCTCGGCCTGGCCGGCGGCGACGCGCTGTCGGTCGGCTGCGGCTGGCATCCCGGCCGCCACCTGCTGCCCAAGCCGGCATGGCGGCTCGTCGCCGCCGACATCGACGCCGAGCGCCCGCGCCACGCCGTCGCGCAGGGCGAGGCCGACGACGGTCTGCAGGGGGCCGCCGGCCAGCTCGACGCGCTGGCCGACGCATCGTTCGACGTCGTCCTGCACCGGCTCGTGCTGCATCACGTCGCCTACGCCGGTCCGCTGGAGCCGGTCCTCGCCGAGGCGCGCCGGCTGCTGCGCCCCGGCGGCGCGCTCGTGGCGATCGAGCCCAGCGTCTACCACCCGATCGGCGCCGCGCTGGCGCTCGCCAACCGCGCCGGACTCGGCGTGCGCGTGCACGGCACGCCCGACGACATCCCGCTGTCGCCGCGCAGGCTGGCGGCGGCGGCGCGCGCGGCCGGGCTGACGCCCGAGCTGCACGCCGTGAGCTACTCGTGGCGGCGGCTGCCGGTGCGCACGCAGCGCGCCGTCGGGACGCTCGATCGCTTCGGCTCGGCCCCCGGCCTGCGCTGGCTGGGGCACACGTTCATGCTCATCGCGCGGCGCTGAACAACTCACCTACGCCGACGCTTCACTGATATGGACGCGCGTTTGTCAAGTGCCCAGCACCCGATGCCCGCGGCGGGGCGGGCATCGGTGTCGGTCAAGGGGGCGGCGGGTCCGGCTGGTGCGCGACGCGCGGTCAGACTGATATG
>Ga0136613_10000032_pt1 | contig 45608 bp, 42 predicted proteins | sample AntDrymUQ2722106_2_FD_106649 | JGI IMG/M metagenome (GOLD analysis project Ga0136613, IMG submission 106649) | Polar desert sand microbial communities from Dry Valleys, Antarctica - metaG UQ272 (21.06) | ecosystem: Environmental > Terrestrial > Soil > Desert | place: Antarctica: Dry Valley... | reverse complement strand
GAGTCGCTGCCGACCGCCCCGGTGACGAGGCGTACGGCGGCCTCCCGGTTCTCCCGCCCCCAGCATACGAACGCACCGGCCCAGTGCGACGGGATCAGTCGCAGGTAACTGGCGGTCGTCGGGCAGCCGACGGCGAGCAGTGCGGGCAGCCGTGCCAGCACCCCGGCGGTGAACGACGACGCCTCGTCGGTCAATCCGAACTGCCCCTCACCACCGCTCATGACGGAGGAGCCGTCGCGACGCAGGCTGACGTGCACGTGTCCGCCGTTGCCGACGCCTTCAGTCAAGACCTTGGGGGAGAACGACGTGCGCAGGCCGTGCGACATGCCGACCGCCCGGATGGTCTCGCGCACCAGCACAGACGTGTCCGCCGCCGACACCGGATCCTCCGCCGCGACCGAGACCTCCAGCTGGCCGGCGCCGTACTCGGGGTGGAACTGGTCCACGACGACCCCCTCGGCGGCCAGGGCGATCAGGACGTCCCGGGAGTAGTCGGACAGCTCGACGAGGCGGGTCATGCCGTACGCCGGCCCGGAGCAGGCCGGTTCGAAAGCGTCGGTGCCGGCCCGGCCGACGGTCCACTCGACCTCGAACGCCATGGCCGCCTCGAGCCCCTTGGACCGCAACCGCTCGGCCATCGTGCGGGCGAGCGAGCGTGCGCATTGCGGATGGACGTCGCCGTCTTGCGTGTAGCGGTCGGCCGGCGCCCAGGCCCAACCGGGTTGGGCGGCCAGCAATGTCAGTCTGCTCAGGTCCGGGTGCAGCCGCAGATCGCCGACCGGGCTGCCGGCGTACCGACCGGACATGATCGAGTCGTCGATCAAGAAGGCGTCGAACGCGGGGGTGGCCCCGATGCCCCAGGCCGCGGCGTGCTCCAGCTTCGGCAGCGGAACTGCCTTGACCCGGGTGATCCCGCTGTTGTCCACCCACGTCACAGCGACGCCGACGATGTCGTGGCCTGTCAACTTCTCCGCGGAGCTGTGCGCCTGCGCGGCCCGGCGTTCGCGCTCCTGTGAGTCCAGCATCGGGTCAGTCTCGGCGATCGCTGCCGGTCGCGTCGAGCCCGGGCGGTTATGGTCGCGACTGTGCCTGTGCCGTCCGTGCTTGAGGGTGTCGATCTTGTCGACCACCACTGCCACGGGGTCGTCCGCCGCGCCCTCGACCGGCCGTCGTTCGAGGCGTTGCTGACCGAGGCGGGAGCGGGCGACGGAGTCTTCGACTCCCAGATCGGGTTCGCCGTACGCCGCTGGTGCGCCCCGGTGCTCGACCTGCCTGCGCACAGCTCGCCGGAGGACTACCTCGCTCGACGAGCCGAGCTGGGTGTCGACGAGGTGACCCGGCGGTTGCTCGGAAGGACCGGCACGACTGCCTATCTCGTCGACAGCGGGTTCGAGCCTGAGCCGATCACGAGCCCGGCTGAGCTGGCCGGCCTGACCGGTACGACGGCGTACGAGATTGTCCGGCTGGAGCGCCTGGCCGAGGAGGCGGTGCTGGCGGGCGCAACGGCGACGGGGTTCGCGGACGAGGTACGCCGGCTGCTCTGGGAGCGGACACGGGACGCCGTCGCGGTGAAGTCGATCGCGGCGTACCGGGTGGGACTCGACCTCGCTCCAGATCGACCGAGCGCTGCCGACGTGGTGGCCGCGGTGGAGGGGTGGCTGGCCTCGGTTGACGCGGGCGGGCCGGTGCGCTGCGCCGACGAGGTGCTGACCCGGTTCCTGGTCTGGGAGGGGCTGGGCCGGGGACTGCCGCTGCAGTTCCACGTCGGGCTGGGCGACTCCGACGTCGATCTGCATCGCTGCGATCCGTTGCTGCTCACCGGGTTGCTCAGAGCCACCGAACCGCTTGGGGTTCCGGTCATGCTGCTGCACAACTACCCGTTCCACCGGCATGCGGGGTACCTCGCGCAGGTCTTCCCGCACGTGTACGTCGACGTGGGACTTGCCACGCACAATGTCGGGCGGGCAGCCGGGCGGGTGATCGCGGAGACCCTGGAGCTGGCGCCGTTCGGGAAGTTCCTGTTCTCCTCCGACGCGTTCGGGCTGCCCGAGCTGTACCACCTGAGCGCATCGCTGTTCCGCCGCGGCCTCAACGACTTCCTCACCGGTGGGGTTCGCGCTGGGGACTGGTCGTCGGCCGACGCCGCCCGCGTGGCTCGGCTGATCGGGCACGAGAACGCCCGTCGGGCATATCGGTTGGAGGTGCCCCCAAGGCCTGCGAAGAACCAGGGAGCTGGACAAGGATGACGACTCGTGGAGGTGCCTGCAGTCGTCGTCGCCTACGACCCGATGTGGCCGGTCGAGTTCGAGGAGCTCCGCGGGCGCGTGGACGCAGCGCTGCGCGGCATCGATCGCTTGACGTCGTCGTGCCACGCCACCGCGAGGTCCGAGCGGCGACGGTCGCTCTGACAGGAGCCGGCTGGCGGCACAGAGGTGATCTGGGAATCGCCGGACGCGACGCGTTCGATCCGCCAGCCGACGGGTGCTATCACCATCTGTACATCGTCGTGGCGGGCAGTACAACCCACCGCGATCACGTCGACCTGCGCGACTTTCTGCGTGCGAATCCCGATGAGGCGGCGCGGTACGCCGCGCTCAAGCACGGTCTCGCACCCCTGTTGGCAGTCGACCGGTCTGCGTACGTCGAAGCCAAGAGCGCATTCATCAAGGAGCTGCTCGAGCGGGCACGGGGGCAGGCGGCGACATAGCTCCTTGACGGCGGCCCAGTGTCGCCGATGGCGGCAACGGCAGACACAGCGGGCCTTTTCTGAGCCTGGGATGTCTGCCGTTACGCCGCTCTCCCGCGCGGCGGGGACGTCGGACTCAGCCGGCCAGGCGGAAAAGCTCATACCGCTCGTCGAGGGATGCCGGATCCGGGCGGGATGAGCGGGCGGACGGGATCGTGAGTGTCCGGCCGTTCATCTCTTGCAGGCCATGTCGCAGCATCGGGCCGTCGATCTCGCGCAGGATGTCGGCGCGGACCTCCACCCGAAGGTCAGGCCGGACGCCGAGGATGTTCCGGTCGTAGGCCGCGTGGTGGATCTTGCACCCAACCCGTTCGGTACGACGGGAAGCCCCCGCGGGTGACCGTCCGGGAGGATATGCACCGCATCCAGCAGGTCCGCGTGCCTGAGCTGGCACATCGAGCACTGCGTGCGGTAGGCGCGGAGCACGGTTGTCGGGATGCAGCGGGTCAAGGCCCCGGTACTTGTCCCGGACGAACCCGTCCCTGCCCAAAGCGTCCTCGTACGGCGGCAGTTGTCCCGGCTGGGTATACGTCGTGCGGATCGTCAGCGCGGCGTCAAGGAAGCGCGGCTTACGGATGCCCGGCTGCACGACGAGCCGGACCGGCATCCCGTCGACCTCGAACCGATTGATGTCGACAGAGTGCAGCCCGTCCGGATGCCGGCTGCAAGGCCGCCAAGGTGAGCGAACATGGCGGCGCGCACCCGCTCCTCTAGGTCGCTGCCCGGCACAGGATGATTACTACATCGGCGCTCGCTGCGTGGGAAGCGTTGGTGTGGACACCTGAGGCAAGGGAGAGAGCAGTGGCCGGACGGCTGGATGGCAAGGTGGCCCTGGTGACCGGCGCGTCGTCGGGAATCGGTGAGGCCACCGCGATGGCGTTGGCTGCCGAAGGGGCGGCCGTGGCGATAGCGGCGCGCCGCACCGATCGATTGCAGGCGCTGCGGACCAAACTCGACGAGCAAGGGACATCAGTGGTCGTCCTGGAACTTGACGTGACCGACGAGCAGGCCTGCCGCACCGCCGTACAGTCCACTGTGGACGAACTCGGCGGCTTGGACATCCTGGTGAACAATGCCGGCGTGATGCTGCTCGGTGCGATCGAGGGCGCGGACACCACGGATTGGATCCGCATGGTCGAGACGAACGTGCTGGGGTTGATGTTCATGACTCACGCTGCCTTGCCGCATCTCCTGGAGAGCGGCGGCCAGGTCATCCAGGTCTCCTCGGTCGCCGGCCGGGTCCCCTCCAAAGGTGCCGGGGTCTACAACGCCTCGAAGTTCGCCGTCAACGCGTTCAGCGAGTCGCTGCGGCAGGAGGTCACCGAGCGCGGGGTGCGGGTGGTCCTGATCGAGCCGGGCATGGTCGCGACCGAACTGCGCGACCACATCACCAATGCGAAAGCCAAAGAGTCGGCGAACGCGCGAGCCGCCGAGATGCGACAGCTCCAGTCAGGCGACATCGCCGCCGCCATCGTCTACGCGGCCACCCAGCCGGATCACGTTGCGGTGAACGAGATCCTCGTCCGTCCGACCGATCAGGGTTGGTAGCCGGTCAGCCGGCGTCGGCGTAGCAGCCCACCGCCGAGACGTCGAGCGGGAAACGCACCGGCGTGTCGCCGAACAGCAGACGTCCGGCCTCACGGGCGCCGTCGTACAGGATGCTCGTGACGGTCTCGGACACGTCGGCCGGCGCGTGCACAACCAGCTCGTCGTGGACGAAGAAGACGAGTTCGGCACCGTCCACTGTGGACAGTAGTGACCGCACGATCGCCAACCAAGTCAGTGCCCACTCCGCAGCCGTGGCCTGTACGACGAAGTTCCGGGTGAACCGGCCGCGGGCGCGAGCTGCCGGACCGGTGCTGCTCCAGTCGTCCCGGACCGGTGGACACGTCCGACCCAGGTGCGAGCGCACCAGACCGCCGCGTTCTCCGAGGCGCGCAGCCTCCTCCAGCAGGTGCAGCGCCACTGGATACTGCTGCCGCAGCACGCTCAGCGGTGCCGCTGCCTGACCACCGACCTGGCCGTACATGGCACCGAGCAGCCCGACCTTGGCGCGAACGCGGTCACCGCCAAAGGAGCGGACGGCGATCGCGGCGTACATGTCCTCAGCCTGAGCGGCGGCGGCCATCGCGGAATCCGCTGACAGCGCCGCGAGCAGGCGAGGTTCCAGCTGACCGGCGTCGGCGACGACGAGGACATGACCGGCGTCGGCGCGCACCGCCCCCCGCAACACCTTGGGGATCTGCAGCCCACCGCCACCACGGGTCGCCCACCGCCCCGAGACGACACCGCCAGGAACATAGTCCGGCCGGAACCGGCCGTCGCGAACCCAGCGTTCCTGCCAGGCCCATCCGTTCGCGGCGAGGATCCGGGCCAGTTTCTTGTAGGCCAGCAGCGGCTCGACGGCGGGGTGATCGACAGCGCGCAGCACCCAGCTTCGCGTGGACTCGATCGGCCGGCCAGCTGCGGAGAACGCGGCCATCAGGTCGGCCGGAGAGTCCGGGTTCGTCCGCCGTCCGTCGAAAGCCGCGTCGACCTGGGCGGCAAGCTCCGCCAGTCGGGTGGGCCGGACACCGGCGGGCGTCCGCACCCCGAGCAGCGAACTGAGTGTTTCCCGGTGAACGTCGGCACTCCACGGCAGCCCGGTCGTGGTCATCTCGACTGCCGCCAGCGCACCCGCGGACTCGGCGGCGACCAGCAGCCCGAACCGGACCGGGCAGTCCGTAGCGGCGATCCGCCGGAGCTGGTCGGCGTACACCTCCGCAACGGCTGCCATCGGGTCGACGCCGGCCGGAAGGGCGGACCGAACGGGCTCGAACAGCGTCGGCTCGGCGCTCGATTCACCCTGACCGATGTCGATGGGAACGGGCAGACCGTGCAGGCGCGACCAGGCGGCAGCGACCGATCGCGGTTCGCCCCACCGACCTTCGTATCCGAGCAGAAGGGCCTCGGTGAGTGCGAGGTCGTGACAGCGCGCGATCCGACCGCCGGCAGCCAGCAGCGGCGGATAGCACTCCGCGGTGACGGCCCAAACCCACCGGGCATCCGGGGATTCTGCGGTCAGGGCGGCGGCTACCGTCGTGGGTTCTCCGGTCGGGGTGCCGTCGGACCCCACCCGCTGGACGGGGCCGCCGCCAGCAGGGACGAGGAGCGTCGGCACACCGTGGAGTCTGCCGCTGCGCCGTTGTGTCCGTGCGATCGGCTGGTATGGCGCTCAGCTTTAGGGACGCAAGGCACTGACCGGCAGGCCGCGGATCGAGGCGTCCAGGACCTCGACGGTGTGCGCGAGCACGATCGACCCGCCCGCGCGTTCGACCGACGCGGCGACCTGCATCAGGCAGCCGGGGTTGGCAGTGACGAGCAGGTCGGCACCGGTGGCGAGCACATTCGCCGCCTTGCGGTCACCGAGTTCCCGCGCCGGCTCGGGAAACAGCACGTTATAGATACCCGCCGAGCCGCAGCAGATCTCCGGGTCGGCGATCTCTCGCAGTTCCAGCCCCGGAACCCCGCGCAGCAGCTCGCGCGGCTGTGCCCGCACACCCTGCGCGTGGGCGAGGTGGCAGGCGTCGTGGTACGCCGCCGTGACCGGCAGCGGGTGCCGTAGCGCCACCGGCCCGAGTTCCACCAGGATCTCCGAGACATCGCGCACCTTCGCGGCGAACGCCGCTGCCCGATCGGCGTACGCCGGGTCATCGCGTAACAGTTCGGCGTACTCCTTCATCGACGATCCGCAGCCGGCGGCGTTGACGACGATCCACTCGACATCTGCGTCAGCAAAGGAGTCGATCAGGGCGCGGGCGAACCGCAACGCCTCCGGTTCGCGTCCATTGTGGACACTCAGCGCACCGCAGCAGCCTTGCGAGGCTGGGAGAACGACGTCGCAGCCCTCCGCCGCGAGGACCCGCGCGGTGGCCGCGTTGACCGCAGGAAAGAACTCCCGCTGCACGCACCCGGTCAGCATTCCGACGACCGCCCGCCGAGCACCGACGGCAGCCAGCCGCTCCGGCAGCCGGTCGGCTTTGTCCAGCCGCGGAGCCAGCCGCTCCATCGCCGCCAATCTGGGCGAGAACCGCTCCAACACACCGGTACGCCGAAGCAGCCGGTCGCCGCCGATCCGCTGCCACACCCGCAATGGGCCGCGCAGTGCCCGCAACCGCTTCGGGTACGGGAACAGCGCAAAGATCGCACCGCGCAGGGCCCGGTCACGGCGGGTCCGCTCGTGCCGTCGCTCGACCTGCGCGCGAGTCGTCTCGATCAGCCGGTCGTACTGGACGCCCGACGGGCACGCGGTCACGCAAGCCATGCAACCCAGGCACGCGTCGAAGTGCCCGACCATGGAGTCGGTGAGCGGCTCGCCCTCCACGCCCTGTTTCATCAGGTGGATCCGCCCGCGAGGGGAGTCCATCTCCTCGCCCCACAGCACGTACGTCGGGCAGGTTGGCAGGCAGAACCCGCAGTGCACGCAGTCACCGATCAGCGCGGCGCTGGGCGGGTGGTGTTCGTCGAACGCGGGGAGGGACAGGTCGGTCATCAGATGCCTCCCACGAAGCGGCCGGGGGCCAACAGGCGATGCGGATCGAACTGCCGTTTGACCGCTCGCATGAGCTCCAGCGCTGACACCGGTCCCCAAACGTCCACTGTGGACTTCACAGCGGCGGGCGCGTCCAGGACGACAAGACTGCCACCGGACGCCGTGCAGGTGGCGCGCAGCGCGGTCACCGCGCCGGTAACGTCCGCGTCGACCGGAATCCCGCCGTACAGGACGCCGACCCCGGCCGACCCGCGCACAGCCACGCCGAGCGCAGCCGCCTCCCGCAGGACGCGTTCCACACCGGACAGGGCGCAGCTGAGCTTCAACAGCACCCCGTCTGGATACCGCCCCCACCACCGCGGCAACTGCTCGAGCACGTCGACGTCGACCTCAGCTGGGCCGGCTCGGGCAAGCAGCTCGCGAGCCGCCGCCGTACGACCCGCCACGCCGGCCTCGGTTCCTTCGAGCAGTACGGCGATCCGGCCGCCGGCAGCCGACCAGTCAACCTCGACGGCCGTCGGAACGACGTCGGAGTGCACGATGGCCCGGACCATCGCCGCGAGGATCCCGCTGTCGCGGATGTCCGCGCTGAGGACGCCGCTCGCGGCCGGCAGGGGATGCAGGCGGAAGACGGCATCGGTGACGACGCCGAGGGTGCCGAACGAGCCCGTCATCAGCTTGCCGAGGTCGTAGCCGGCGACGTTCTTGACGACCCGCCCGCCGGACTTCGCGATCACGCCGTCAGCGCGGACGACCGTCGTACCGATCATCAGGTCGCGGAACGTGCCGTTCAGCATCCGGCGGGGACCGCTGCTGTTCGTCGCGATGCCACCGCCCAGCGTCGACCCCGGCAGCGTCTCGTCGATGGCCAGTCGCTGTCCCGACGCGGCGAGCGTCTGCTGCAGGTGGGCGATCGGGCAGCCGGCCTGCGCGACCGCGACCAGGTCGCCGGCGGCGTGATCCAGTACGGCGGCCATCCGGGTCAGGTCCAGCATCAGGCCCACGCGCTCGGGCGGGGTACCCCAGGTCAGTTTCGTTCCGGCACCGCGAGCCACCACGGCCAGCCCGCGTTCGGCGGCGACCCGCAGCACACCGGTCGTCTCTTCGGTCGATCCCGGCCGAACCACGAAGCCGGGCTGCACGGCGTCGACCGCGTCGGCGTCGGTCGCCTCCCGCACGTCGTCGCACGCCGCCGCCAGCGACGTCACGGCAGTGGTCCCAGCGTCCACGGCCATCAGAAGATCTCCGCGACCCCGGACTTGGCCAGCGGATGCTCGCCCCTGTGCCGGCCCGGGACCTCACCGCACAGCCGCGGGGTCGGGAAGATCTTGCCGGGGTTCGCGATGTTGTCGGGGTCAAAGGCGCAGCGGACCATCTGCATGGTGTCGAGATCGTCGTCGGTGAACATCCGCGGCATGTACGCCGACTTGTCCACGCCGACGCCGTGCTCCCCGGTGATCGACCCGCCGGCCTCGATGCACAGGTCGAGAATCTTGCCGCTGACCTCCTCCGCCGCCTCGCCCTGACCCGCTCGGGAATCGTCGAAGAGCACGAGCGGGTGCAGGTTTCCGTCCCCCGCGTGGAACACGTTGGCGACCCGCACACCCGACGACGAGGACAGCTCGGCGATGGCCCGGAGCACCTTCGGAAGCGCGGTTCGCGGAATGACGCCGTCCTGGACGATGTAGTCGGGGCTGATCCGGCCGACAGCGGCGAACGCGGACTTGCGCCCCCGCCAGATCAGCGCGCGTTCTACGTCGTCCTTGGCCACCCGGAACGCGAATGCGCCGTGTTCCCGGCAGTGCCGCTCGACCTCGTCGAACTCCTGTCGGACCTCGTCCGTGGGACCGTCCAGCTCGACGACGAGGACGGCGCCCGCACCGTCGGGATAGCTGCAGTGCACGGCCGCCTCTGCCGCCTCGATCGCGAGCGCGTCCATCATCTCGATCGCTGCCGGTACGACGCCAGCGCCGATGATGGCCGACGTGGCCGCTCCTGCGTCGTCGGTGGACTCGAAGCCGGCCAGCACCGTCACCACGTCCTCGGGCTTGCGGGTCAGCCGGACGGTGACTGCCGTCGCGATGCCCAGCGTGCCCTCGGACCCGATGACGGTCCCGAGCAGGTCGTAGCCGGGGGCGTCCGGTGCCCGGCCGCCGAGCTGGACCACCGATCCGTCCGGCGCGACGAACTCGGCGCCGGTGACGTGGTTGGCGGTGAAGCCGTACTTGAGGCAGTGCGCCCCGCCGGAGTTCTCCGCGAGGTTGCCCCCGATCGAGCAGATCTGCTGGCTGGACGGGTCGGGGGCGTAGTAGTAGCCATGTGGTGCCGCCGCCTTGGTCACGTCGAGGTTGACGACACCCGGCTCGACCACGGCTCGCTGGTCCTCCGGTGCGACCTCCCGGATCGCTCGCATCCGGGACATCACGATCAGTACGCCGTCGGCGCGGGGGAGCGCACCCCCCGACAGGCCGGTGCCGGATCCGCGGGCGACGAAGGGGACCCGCTCCTCCGCGCAGATCCGGATCACGGTGGCGACTTGGTCGACGGAGTCGGCCAACACGACCAGCGCCGGGGTGACCCGGTAGTTCGCGAGCCCGTCGCACTCGTAGGTGCGCAGCCGCGCGTGGTCGGTGACCACCACCTCGGCTGGGAGCAGGTCGCGGACGCGTCGGCGTACCGCCTGGATCTGCGGCCCGTCACCATTCTGGCCGGTGGCCGCGGTCTGCTCCGGCGGCGTGGGACCGACCTCGGGTCCGGCTGTCTTGGTCGTCCCGTGCGTGCTGGTCATCCCGGCCGCCAAGCCTTCCGTGTTGCGTCCGCTACGGACGTAAAAATCATCATCGTTCCCCTGTCACGGCATGCGGGCGTACGCCGGCAGGGTCAGAAAGTCGGCGTACTCCTCGGACAGTGCCATCTCGGCAAATGTCGACCGCGCGTCGTCCCAGCGGCCGCCGACGAAGGCCTGCTCGCCGCGGGTGGACCGGATGGTTGCCATCTCCTCGTCGATGATCTGCTCGACCAGCTCGCGCGTCACCTGTTGTCCATCGGCCAGGACAATCTGGTTGTAGATCCACTGCCAGACCTGGCTGCGGGAGATCTCCGCGGTGGCGGCGTCCTCCATCAGGCTGTTGATGCCCACCGCGCCCGATCCGCGCAGCCACGACTCGAGGTACTGGATGCCGACGCTCACGTTGTTGCGCAGCCCTGTCTCGGTGACCTCGCCCGGCGTCGCGGCGACGTCGAGCAATTGGGTTGCGGTCACCGACACGTCCTCGCGCAACCTGTCCCGCTGGTCAGGGCGGTCGCCGAGCACCTCGTCGAACACCTCCCGGCACACCGGGACGAGGTCGGGGTGGGCGACCCAGGAGCCGTCGAAGCCGTCGCCGGCCTCTCGCGTCTTGTCCTCGCGAACCTTGGCCAGCGCCACGGCGTTCGCCTCGGAGTCCCGCCGGCTCGGGATGAACGCGGCCATCCCGCCGATGGCGTGGGCGCCACGTTTGTGACAGGTGCGGACGAGCAGTTCGGTGTAGGCGCGCATGAACGGCACAGTCATGGTCACCGAATTGCGGTCCGGAAGCAGGAACTCCTTGCCGCGGGTGCGGAAGCACTTGATCACGCTGAACATGTAGTCCCACCGGCCGGCGTTGAGTCCGGCCGAGTGTTCGCGCAGCTCGTAGAGGATCTCCTCCATCTCGAATGCTGCTGGATAGGTCTCGATCAGCACGGTCGCCCTGATCGTCCCTCTCGGAATGCCAACGATCTCTTGCGCGCGGACGAAGACGGCGTTCCAGAGCCTCGCCTCGAGGTGACTTTCCAGCTTGGGCAGGTAGTAGTAGGGACCGGCCCCACGGTCGATCTGCAACCGTCCACAGTGGATGAGGTACAGCCCGAAATCGACCAAGCTCCCGGACATCGGCTCGCCGTCCACCAGGATGTGCTTCTCCGGAAGGTGCCACCCACGCGGTCGTACGACGATGGTCGGCAGCTCCATGTCGTCCTTGAGCGCGTACTGCTTTCCGTCGGCGCTGGTGAAGTCGATCCGGCGGGTGATGGCGTCGCGCAGGTTGAGCGGTCCGCCGACGACGTTCTCCCAGAGCGGGCTGTTCGCGTCCTCTTGGTCGGCGAGCCAGACCTTGGCGCCGGAGTTCAACGCATTGATCGTCATCTTGGCGTCGGTGGGGCCGGTGATCTCGACCCGCCGGTCTATGAGGCCGGGTGCCGGATCGGCCACCTGCCACGAGTCGTCGTCCCGGATGTGCCGGGTGTCCTCGAGGAAGTCCAGTGTGCCGCCGGCGGCCAGCTCGGCATCGCGCTGCGCGCGCCGGGCCAGCAGATCACGCCGCTGCGGGTCGAACTCGCGGTGCAGAGTGCCGAGCAGTTCCATCGCGGGCGCCGTGAGGACGTCGTCGTACCGGTCGTGCATGGGGCCTCTGACCTGGACGCCGCCCATCTGTCCTCCGCAGCCGCTCGGTGATCGGTTTGCCGTTGCCCCGACCGTATCGCCCGCAGGTCCCCGCCGCAGAGACAGCAGGCCGCTGGGCTCAGCCCAGGGCTTCGTGCTGATACTCGTACGCCGTCGCCACCAGCTCACGGAAGCCGACCTCGTCCACTGGCTGATTCGGCACCAGGCTCAGCATCCCGAGGCTGACCACCCGTTCACCGTCCACGACATCGGCGGACAGCATGGTGGTGACGAATTTCTGGCCGTCCGGCGTGACAGCGGTGCTGTCCATCCGGCGGCCCCCACTCAGATCACCCAGGTCGCCGACATCGAGTGCCGAAAATGCGATGCTGACGATCGTCCCGTTGGGCAGCGTGACCGTCCCTGACTGGCACTGTCCGAGGCCGCCAGCGTATGTCCTCGGATCCTGCGGCGTTCCCTCGAACGGGGATTGGACGGTCTGGACGTAGAGGCGGCGCAGGCCCAGCACCACGCTCTGACCGGCGTAAACATCCGGGTCGGGAGGTGCCGGCTCCGACGCTGTCGCGCACGCCGGATCCGAGAAGACGGTGCCCTCGGGCAGCTGCCTGCGGTCGCTGTCGACCTGGTCGGCCGCGCTCAGGGGGTCAGCGACGGCATCAGGGCCGAATTGTCCGGCCGGGAGCAGGCCGGCGGTGAAGTCCGCTGCGGCGTCGCTGTCTGCCCCGCCCTGGCTGTCGCTGCTTCCGGGCATGTTCGCCGTCCGGGCGAGCGTCCCGGCACCGGCGATGTTGCTCCCGCATCCGGTCAGCGCCAGCCCCAGCACCAGCCAGAGCAGGCTGACTCGGCGTGCAAGCATGACCGACCCCCGATGGTTTCAGACAACGACGGCCAGCATAGAGGGCAACAGCAGCACGCGGGGTCAGCACTCGGTCACACTGGGGTGACGACTCACATGGGGCGGTAGCGGGACTGGGCGAAGGCGAACAGCCCGAACGCGACAAAGCCGAGGGCGACCGCGGTGAGCAGGAAACGCCCGAACGGCTGCGCGGCGATCGTCCGCATGGCTCCGTCAAGGCCGCTGGCCTTTTCGGCGTCGAAGGTGACGGCGGCGTAGCCGAGCAGCAAACCGACCACGGCCAGCGCGGCGCCCTTGCCCGCATAACCCGCCTGGCCCAGCCGGGTGATCGTCTTCCGCGCGGCGGGCGTCATGGCGGACGTGTCGATCTCCTTGAGGAACTTCTTGGTGAACGCCTTGCGCACGTGTCCGACACCCACTGCAACCACGATGAGGGCGGCGGCAACGACGAGAGCCCGGCCGAGGGGCAGGCCCAGGACGCCGGACGTGGTGCTTTGTTGTGACTGGGAGCTGGACTGGCCCGAGCCCATCGCGAATCGGGCCGCGCTGATCGCCAGCAGCAGGTAGACAACTGCCTTGGCCCCGGCAGTCACCCGCCGCCGTACCCGCTTCTTCGCGTCCCCGCCCTGGAATCCCCAGGTGGCTTCGCTGGCCTGCCAGATCGTCAGGGCGGCCAGACCGAGGGCGATCAGCCACAGCAGAGCCGGCCCGTACGGCTGTTCGGCCAAGTTTTGCAGTGCGCCGGACTGGTCAGCGCTGTCCCCGCTGCCACCCCATGCGACTTGCAGTGCGATCCACCCGACCAGCAGGTGCACGACGCCATAGGCGACCAGTCCGACCCGGGCGAGTACCTCCAGCCACTTGCTGTCCGCGGCCTTGCGAGCCGTGTCACCAGCGTCCCTCGCGGTGTTCGCCATTGGTACCCTCCGTACGTCCTGGGGAGGGGACAGTCTTGCAGGTGCCCGAGGCGCGGAATGTTCCTAGTTCTCCATTCGAGGGCATAGCTCTCGAGCCGCTGCTCTAGCGTGACCACGCCAACCGGCAAGGAGGTGCCTTATGGACGAGCACGATCAATCCCAGGGCGAGACCTACAATCCCTGGACCATTGTCAACGTGGTGTTTCACCATCTGGCCAGCGAGGGTCTGCATCCGATCCTTGGCAGTGCCGGGGACCCTGGGCCGCCAGCAGTGGCGCTCCTGCTGGCGCTGGGGATCCAGCCGGCCGCGGAAGGGAACCGACAGCATGCCGAGGACATCCGGCAGCACCTGGCAGAGATCCGGGCCGCCGCCTTCGGCGAGAGCTGATCAGCGCGCCGACTGCTTCGGTACGGCGATGCCGTAGTCGCGGACCTTGCGGTAAATCGTGGCCCTGGACATGCCGAGGTGGCGCGCTGCCTTGGCCCGGTCACCATCTGCGCTGATCAGGGCCTCGACGATCGCGTCACACTCAATGGACTCCAGCGGGCTGAGCAGCCTCCGGGTGATCGCGAGGCAGTCTGCGGGAAGGTCGGCCAGTCCGATGACGCCGGTCCGCCGGTGAGCGACGACCTTGCGCAGGGCCCCAAGCAGCTCCTCGACGTTGCCCGGCCATCGATTGCGCATCAGCACCCGCATCGCGTCCGGGGAGCAGACGAGGCTCCCTCGCTTTGTCAGTCGGGCGAGGGAGAGGTCCACGATCTCAGGGACGTCCTCGACATGATGACGCAACGGCGGCACCTCGACCGAGCCCGCGAAGCACCAGATCAACCGCTCGAGTTCGCGGCTGACCACGGCCCCGCTCCAGCGGGTGCAAGCGACCCAGGGGCGGGTGCCGGCGGCGGCCAGCGAAGCCTCGAGCACCGCACTGAGCGACCTCATGACCGTGGCGGGCAAGCGGTCGATGTGGCGCAGGATCAACGTCCCGGTTTCGCCGGCGAGTGCCCGGGCGACCTCATCCAGCCAACCGCTGGCCGCCGCTGGGCAGTCGTCGGCGTCCAGGACACCCAGGTGCGCGGCCGGAGTGTGCGCCAGGTGCATTCCGCGGGCGACCGCCAACTTGCCGACACCGGCCTCACCGACGAGGTCCAGCCACTCGCCGGAGGTGAAATGCGCCTCGACGTCGTTGCAGCACTTCAGCCATCGCGGGCTGATGCCGACGGTGCCGGTCGGTGTGTGCCCGGTCCTGCCAGGCAGGCCTCGTGACGCCGCCGGTTCGGGTGCGAGCAACTGCACCTGAACGACGCCACCGACAAACCCCGGCTCGTTCGGCTGGCAATGCACCTGCGCCGTGGCACCGCTGGGAAGAATGGTCGAGAAGACCCGGGCCTTGCCGGCAGCCAAAGCCTCGGTGGCCTGGCCGAGCAGTGCTTCTTGGTCCCGCGAGTCGATCAGGTCACGTGCGCTGTCGTTCATCATCACCAGGTCGTCGCTGATCGCCAGCGCCGGGTTGAGGCTACGCCGGGTTGCGGCCAGATACTGGCGCAGCAGGGCGAACTCGCGACGCCCGACGTCTTCAAGGATCGCCTCCTCGATCCGGTTCGCGAGGTTGGTCGCCGTGACGAGTAGCTTCGGGTCGGCGTCGCGTCGCCAGCAGGTCAGGTCGACGACACCGAGCAACTTGCCGGTGACCGGGTGTCGGATCGGCGCCCCGGCGCAGGCCAGCTCCTCCAGGTGCTCTACGTAGTGCTCGTGCCCGAACACCTCCGCCGGACCCCGACTTTCCAGGGCGGTGCCGATGCCGTTCGTCCCGGCGAACTGCTCGGCATAACTGAAGCCGGGAGCCAGGCTGACCTGATCGAGCTTGTGCTGCAGCGCAGCGTCGCCCGTACGGCGATCGAGGACGATCCCCGCGGCGTCGGTGAGGATGATGGACACCGGCTCGTTGGCCAACCCGGCGTGCGCCTCGGACAGGACCGCCGCGGCGCTGTGCGCGAGCTGGGATTCCCTGTTCAGGTTGGGCTCGTACGGCAACTCGAACGGATCGACCGAGACCTGCCACTCCTTGCACCGGACCCAGGATGCCGAGATGCTCTTCCGGACCGTGTTGGGGTCGACCGCGTGCTCCGACATGAGGTCGACCACGTGCTCCGACATGAACAACTCACGGGCGCGAGCGGGCGTGATTCGAGGGCGCCGCCGACTTTTGGCGGTGCTATTGGCCTCGTTCATGGGCTCTCGCCCGCCGTCCACGCGGCTGCCTCCTCGGGACCCCCGGTGGTCCGTGTAGACCCCCAAACTCGCTGGGGGGCACCCCCCACGTCGCTGTGGTACCGGGACCGTAAGCCTAGCGCCGAGGGGCGGTGTCTCATGTTGAGACCGCCGTGTCGGCCGCCAAGGGGTGTGCTTCAAGGAGGACAAGGCTGCGGGCAGGGTGTCTCAGCCGACCCGAACGAAGGGTGAGGAGTGCTTATGAGTCGCCAGAGTGTGGCCAAGGCCCATCAGAAGATCCAGGAGTTGTCCTGGGAACCGCTCTACCACGAGCCCGTGGCCCAGTATGGAACTGATTACACGTTCCAGAAGGCGCAGAAGAAGGACCCGCTCAAGCAGGTTCTGCGGTCCTACTTCCCCATGCAGGAGGAAAAGGACCACCGCGTCTACGGAGCGTCCGACGGGGCCATCCGCGGCAACATGTTCCGTCAGGTGCAGGAGCGCTGGCTGGAGTGGCAGAAGCTCTTCCTGAGCATCATTCCGCTGCCGGAAATCTCCGCCGCCAGGGCGATGCCTTTGTTGTTCCGTAACGTGCCGAACCCTGAGCTGCACAACGGCCAGGCGATCCAGATGATCGACGAGGTCCGGCACTCGACGATCCAGCAGAACCTCAAGCGCCTGTACATGAACAACTACATCGACCCGGCCGGCTTCAACAACAGCCTGCGCAACTTCCAGAACGACTACTGCGGGTCGATCGGCCGGCAGTTCGCCGAGGGCTTCATCACCGGTGACGCCATCACCGCGGCGAGCATCTACCTCACGATCGTCGCCGAGACGGCGTTCACGAACACCCTGTTCGTGGCCATGCCGGCCGAGGCGGCCGCCAACGGTGACTACCTGCTGCCGACGGTGTTCCACTCGGTGCAGTCCGACGAGTCCCGCCACATCAGCAACGGGTATGCCACGCTGCTGATGGCGCTGGCCGACGAGGGCAACCACCAGCTGCTCGAGCGCGACCTGCGTTACGCGTGGTGGAACAACCACCGGGTGGTGGACGCGGCCATCGGCACGTTCATCGAGTACGGGACCAAGGACCGCCGCAAGGACCGGGAAAGCTACGCGGAGATGTGGCGTCGGTGGATCTACGACGACTACTACCGCAGCTACCTCATCCCGCTGGAGAAGTACGGCCTGGTCATCCCGCACGATCTCATCGAAGAGTCCTGGAACCAGATCTGGAACAAGGGATACGTGCACGAGGTCGCTCAGTTCTTCGCCACCGGCTGGCTGGCGAACTACTGGCGGATCGACGCGATGACCGACAAGGACTTCGAGTGGTTCGAGTACAAGTACCCGGGATGGTACGACCGCTACGGTAAGTGGTGGGAGAACTACAACCGCCTGGCAACCAAGAACGGACACAAGCCGATCGTCTTCGAAGACGTCGACTACGTGTACCCGTCCCGCTGCTGGACCTGCATGGTGCCCTGCCTCGTCCGCGAGGACATGGTCATGGCGGAGGTTGACGGTCAGTGGCGCACGTACTGCCACGACATGTGCCGGTGGACCGACGCAGAGGCCTTCCGGCCGACCTACCAGGGCCGGGCGACCCCGAACATGGGTAAGCTCATCGGCAAGCGCGAGTGGGAGACGCTGTACCACGGCTGGAACTGGGCCGACATCGTCACCGACATGGGTTACGTGCGCGACGACGGCAAGACGCTCGTGGCGCAGCCGCACCTCAACCTGGACCCCAGCAAGATGTGGACCACGGACGATCTGCGCAAGTGCCCCGAGATGGCGAGCCCGAACGTCATCCTGAACGCGATGTCCGCGGAAGAGCGGACGGCGTTCGCTGCCGACTACAACAAGCAAGGGCCGGCAGGCCGGCCGGCTCCGGCGACCGCCTGATTTAGGGCACCCAGTAGTAGCAGGAAGCAGGGCCCGAGGCCCCCACAACCTCGGGCCCTCCTTCCCGTTTCCGGTCAGCACGGCGCACAGCGAGGGAAGTCATGGCTGACAAGCACGTCGTTCGATTCGAACCGGTCGGCATCGAGATCGAGGTCGCCGAGGATCAGAACATTCTTCGCGCGGCAGCAGAGCAGGGAATCATGCTCATGCATGGCTGCAAGGAGGGCCAGTGCTCAGCCTGCAAATCGTTCGTGCTGGAAGGCGAGGACATCGAGCTCGACAAGTACTCTACCTTCGCCCTGCCCGACTACGAGAAGGAGGAGGGCTTCACGCTGCTGTGCCGGGCGCATCCGTATGAGGACCTCACGATCGAGCTCCTCAACTACGACGAGGACATGATCCGCTCCGGGCTGCCGATCCGCGAGGCAGTCGTCGAGGTCGTCGCGAACGACAACGTCACCCACGACATGCGGCATCTCGTCCTGCGACTGGTCGAACCGACCGAGATCAACTTCTTCCCCGGCCAGTACATCGACATTATCGTCCCCGGTACCGAAAAGACCAGGTCCTTCTCCATGGCCAACACGTCCAGCCGGGAGAGCGGCCAGCTCGAGTTCGTCATAAAGGTCTACCCGGACGGGTTGTTCTCGCATTTCCTGGATGCCGACGTATCGATCGGGGACAAGCTCGACATCACCGGTCCGTTCGGAGTCTTCACGTTGCGGGAGGGTCAGGACTCCGACATCATCTTCGTCGGCGGCGGGGCCGGCATGGCGCCGATCCTGTCGCTGCTGCGATCGATGGCCGAGCGCGGGCTCCAACGGAAGGCCACCTTTTACTACGGCGCCCGGGGCGTGAAGGATCTGTGCTTCGAGAAGGAGCTTCGTGAACTCGAGGCGTCGCTGCCCGAGTTCAAGTACGTACCTGCGCTGTCCGAGCCGGCCGACGACGACGACTGGGACGGCGAAGTCGGCATGATCACTGACGTTCTCAAGCGCTTCGAGTCCAATCTCAAAGGCTTGAATGCGTACGTGTGTGGCCCGCCCCCGATGGTGGAGGCGGCGATGCCGCTGCTGGCAGAACTCGGAGTGCTCGAGAAGCACATCTACTACGACAAGTTCACCACCACTGGTGACCCAGACGAGTGAGGAGGGTGCGACGGAACGGAAGCCGGCCCGGCACTGGGCCGACCGGCGATGACATCGGCTGAACGAGGTGGAGGGAACTATGACGAGCACAGAAGAACGCAGCCTACCAAAACCAGTATTTACCGACGCTGAGGCCGGTGCCAAGGAATTCCCGGACTCGACCGCACGGAATTACAACTACTACACGCCGCAGAAGCGCAAGCAGACTCACTACGAAGACGTCACCGTCGAGGTTCAGCCCGACCCGCGGCATTACCTCGCACAGGGTTGGCTATACGGGTTTTCCGACGGCCGGGGTGGCTACCCGCTGGACTGGACGGCCCTCAAGGCATGGGGCGTGGACCGTGGTGACCCCGAGCGCGGCCCCGGATCGGGCGGGAAGGGCTACGACTGGCCGGCGCACGGCTGGCACGAGTTCCGTGACCCGAACGAGGAGTGGGAACTCACCCTCTACCGGTACAACTCCAACGTCGTCCGACAGCTCAACCAGAACGTCGATGCTGCCCGGCAGGCGAAGGCCTTCGAGCAGTGGAACCCGAACTGGGTGCGCTTCGTGGAGCGCAACGTCGGTGCCTGGATGCACGTCGACCACGGCCTCGGGCTGTACCTGTTTGCGAACGCCCAGCGTCGGGCACCCACGAACATGCACAACAACGCGATCTCGGTGAACAGCATGCACCGGATCCGGTCAGCGCAGGACCTTGCGCTGTACAACCTCACCCTCACCGAGGAGATCGACGGGTTCGACGGCGCGGCGCACCTCGAGGCGTGGAACGAGGACCCGGCCTGGCAGGGCGTTCGGGAGGTTTCCGAACAGCTGACCGGTATCGACGACTGGTGCGAGGCGATCTTCGCGGCGAACGTGGTGTTCGAGCCGCTTGTCGGCGAGCTGTTCCGCAGCCAGCTGGTGCAACAGGCTTCTCCGCGCAACGGCGACTACGTGACTCCCACCGTCGTCGGTGCCGAGGAGTACGACTACGCCGAGCGCGACCTGCGATACACCAGGGTGATGTTCGAACTGTTGACGAACGACAAGGAGTTCGCGGAGCAGAACAAGGCGCTCATGCAGCAATGGCTGTCGGTGTGGACGGCCAGGAGTATCACCGCCGCTCGTGCGCTGCAGCCGATATGGTCGCAGCCGGACGCGAAGCCGCCTCGCTTCGAGGACGGTCTGGACCGGGTGAAGAGCCGGTTCAGCGACATTCTGTCCGATCTGGGTCTCGAATCACCGAAGGAGTTGGCACAGTGACGACGTACCAGGTCAATGAAAGTCCCTTCAAGTCCGACAACACGGCTTCGAACAGGTGCGGGGTCACGCTGATGAACAATCAGGTCGGTGCCGTCGTCGCCAATGTGATGCGGACCAAGGAAAACGTGACGGTGATGCCGCTGCCATCCATGATCCGGGTCGACGCGGTCGGGCGCATGGACTTCGAGTACGACGAGATCTCCGAGGCGCTCGGCGAGGAGTCCGGCTATTTCGACGCCGCGGAGTTCGAGGAGAACATGTCCACACACTACGGGCGGATGATCCACCAGGACGACCGGACGATCATGTTCGCCAACCCGGAGGATGCGGCGGAGTACATCGGATTCGACCTGACCGCCCGCTAAAGCCCTACAGAGAAGCACTCGAGCCAGCCCTCTAGGAGGACATTGTGTACGAGAAAGACGGCGAGAAGTACTTTGTGGTGGACAGCCACATGCACCACTGGGACGCCTCCCCCGAGAACTGGGTTGCCGGCGCCGAGCAGTATGCCAAGGGCTGGATCGAGTGCTTCCACGCTTATCAGAGTCTCGCGCCCGCGGAGACACATTGGACCATCGAGCACTTCCAGAAGGCTTCCGAAGAAGACTTGATGAAGAACGTCTTCGAGGACGGGTACGTCGACGTGGCGATCTTCCAGTCGACGTACCTGAAGGAGTGGTACACGACGGGCTTCAACACCACCGAGCGCAATGCGGCCCTGGCCGAGAAGCACCCCGGCAAGTTCATCGTCAACGGCCGCTGGGACCCGCGCGAAGGCGACGCCGGGATGAAGCAGCTGGAGGCCGATGTCGAGCGCTACGGCCTCAAGGGCGTCAAGATGTACACCGCCGAATGGCGGCAGGGCTCCCGGGGCTGGACGCTCAAGGATCCTGAGGCCTACCGGTTCCTGGAGAAGAGCCAGGAGCTCGGGATCAAGAATGTTCACGTCCACAAGGGCCCGACGATCTGGCCGTTGGACAAGGACGCGTTCGACGTCTCCGACATCGACCACGCGGCGACGGACTTCCCCAACCTGAACTTCATCGTTGAGCACGTCGGACTGCCGCGGATCGAGGACTTCTGCTTCATGGCGACGCAGGAACCGAACGTGTACGCGGGGCTCTCGGTCGTCATCGGTGGGCTCATGCACGCCCGGCCCAAGTTCTTCGCCAAGGTGATGGGCGAGCTGCTGTTCTGGGTCGGCGAGGACAAGATGACCTTCGGCAGCGACTACAGCATCTGGGAACCGAAGTGGCAGATCGAGGGCCTGGTGGACTGGGACTACCCCAGCGACGAGTTCTCGGACTACCCGCGGGTCAACGTCGCCACCAAGAAGAAGATCCTGGGCCTGAACGCGGCGAAGCTCTATGGCATCGAGGTTCCGGCCGAGTGCCAACTGCCGGCCGAGGACGCCGGTGAGCCGGCCGCACAGGACGACGCGGTACTGGTTGGGCCGTGAGACCTGCGGCGACCGCCGCAGCCTCTCGCGTCCTGGTCGCATTGGATTCCGTGCGCGACCCCGAGCTGGACGAGTCGATCACCTCGTTGGGTTTCGTAGCGTCGTGCACGGTCTCCGATGACGGCGTGGCGCAGGTGCGACTGCAGCTTCCGACCTACTTCTGCGCGCCCAACTTCGCGTTTCTGATGGTCGCTGACGCGTACGACGCGGTCAGCGCGGTCAGCGGTGTGAGCCGTGCGGAGATTGTGCTGGAGGATCACTTCGCCTCCACCGAGATCAACGGTGGGGTGGCCGCACGGGCCGGCTTCGTCCAATCCTTCGACGGGGAGGCGGTCGACGAGCTGGAGGGCTTGCGGGCCGACTTCGTCCGCAAAGCGGTCTGGGCCGGAACGGATCGGGTCTGCCGGCCGCTGATCGCGGCCGGACGCACCGGTGAGGAGTTGGTCGGTCTGACGCTCGGCGAGGTGCCCGCCAGCGGCGATCTCGATCGGCTGCGGAGCCGCCGCGCCGAACTCGGACTGCCCGCCGGTGATAGCGATCCGTTGCTGATCGACCCGAGCAGCGGCACGGCAGTCGAAACTGACGACCTGCCGCTGCACCTGCGCAAGGCCCGGGTCACCCGGGTGAGCGTGGAAGCGAACTCCAGCATCTGCCGGGGCTTGTTGCAGGAGAGATACCGTCCAGTCGGCGCACAGGGAGACTCCAGATGAAGGCAGTTCGGCTGCACGAATACCACCAGCTACCTGTGGTCGAGGAGGTGGCCGAGCCGAGCATCCAGGGTCCGCTCGATGTCATCGTGAAGATCGGCGGCGCGGGAGTCTGCCGCACCGACCTGCACATCGTGGAGGGCCAGTGGGCCGAGGCGATGGGCGTGGCGCTGCCCTACACCATCGGCCACGAGAACGCCGGCTGGGTGCACGACATCGGCGCCGCGGTCACCAACGTGGAGGTCGGCGACACGGTCATCCTGCATCCCACGCCGACCTGTGGGCTCTGCCGGGCCTGCCGCGCCGGCAATGACATGCACTGCAGCAACAGCGCCTTTCCGGGCCTGAGCACCGATGGCGGGATGGCTGAATACCTGCTCACCTCGGCGCGGGCGTGCGTCAAGCTCGACCCGCAGACCAAGCCGGAAGACGTGGCGGCGCTGGCCGATGCCGGCATCACCGCCTATCACGCGGTCCGCAAAGCCATCCCGCTGCTCTATCCCGGTACGACGTGCGTGCTCATCGGCGCGGGCGGGCTCGGGCACATCGGCATCCAGTGTCTCGCCGCGCTCACGGCGACGAGGATCGTTGTGGTCGACCGGAATCCGGATGCGCTCAAGCTCGCTGAGCAACTGGGAGCAGATCACACCGTGGTCGCCGATGGCGGCCAGGTCGATGCGGTGATGGGCCTCACCGACGGCACGGGCGCCAACGTCGTGCTGGACTTCGTCGCTGAGCAGGGCGCCGAGCAGGACGGGTTCGCGATGACCGGGGGTGGCGGTTCCTACTACGTCATCGGCTATGGCGGCACCGTCAACATTCCGACCCTGGACATCATCTCGACCGAACGCAACATCGTCGGGAACATTGTGGGCACGTACAACGATCTTGCCGAACTCATGGTCCTGGCCCAGGCGGGCAAGGTCACGCTGCACACCAAGACCTATCCGTTGGACGCCGCCGTCGATGCCATCAACGACCTCGACGCCGGCAAGGTCCGGGGTCGAGCGATTCTCGTCCCATAACTCGTCTCACCAGCAATCCCACGCAGTTCCGGTTGCGGTACCCACGGCTCAGGAGAATTCATGGCTAAGGAACTACGCTTCGGCGAGGAAGCGCGCGCCCTGCTGCTTGCCGGTGTCGACCAGTTGGCCGAGGCGGTGAAGTCGACGCTGGGGCCCAAGGGTCGCAACGTCATCCTGGAAAAGATCACCGGGTCGCCGGTGATCACCAACGACGGCGTGACGATCGCACGAGAAATTTACCTGAAAGACCAATTCGAGAACATGGGTGCGCAGCTGGTCAAGGAAGCTGCGATCAAGACGAATGACATCGTCGGCGACGGCACCACGACAGCCACCGTGATAGCGCAGGCGATCTTCCGAGAGGGCACCAAGGCGATCGGCGCCGGCGGCAATCCAGTGCTTGTGAAGCGAGGTGTCGATCTGGCCATCGGCCGGCTCGTCGAGCACCTGCGCAGCGTGGCGCATCCGGTGGTCACCGAAGAGGACTACAAGCGGGTGGCAGCGATCTCGGCAAACGACGACAACGAAGTCGGCGCCGTCATCGCCAAGGCGCTGCACACAGTCGGCGACGGCGGAATCGTCACAGTGGTAGAGGCGGCGGCACGGGGGATGAGCGTCGACTTCATCGAAGGCTTCGAGTTCGACAACGGGTACATGTCGCCGTACATGGTGACCAACCCGGCGGCCCTGGAAGCGCTCGTCGACAATCCGTACATCTTGCTGTGCAGCGAGAAGATCACCAAGGTTCAGCAGCTGATGCCGCTGCTGGACAAGATCATGCGCGCTCCCCGACCGTTGATCATCCTGGCCGAGACGGTCGAGGGGTCAGCACTGAGCATGCTCGTGCACAACCACGTCAACATGATCTTCCAGTGCGTCGCGGTGAAGGCGCCTGGCTTCGGCGACCGTCGACTGCACAAGCTGGAGGACATCGCCGCGATCACCGGCGGCGCGGTCTACAGCAAGCACTCAGGGTTCACCCTGGAAACGATGTCCCTGGATCAGCTCGGCCAAGCCACCCAGGTACGGGTCACAGCCGACCAGACCGCGATCATCGGCGGCGGCGGATCCGCCGAGGATGTCGAGTTCCGGGTCGCCCAGCTGCGCGCGGAGTTGGAACGTGCCACCTTCGGCGTCGACGAGGACGTCATCACCGAGCGGATCGGGGCCTTGACCGGCAAGGTCGCTGTGATCAAGGTAGGGGCGCCGACCAACGCCGAGCTCAAGGAACTCCAGCACCGGGTCGAGGACGCCGTGTCTGCCGTCCGAGCCGCCATGGCCGAAGGCATCGTCGCGGGCGGCGGGGCCGCGCTGATGCACGCCGAGCCCGCGCTCAACGACCTGCAGGTCAAGGACGACTACGCGATCGGGGTGGAAATCGTGCGCCGTGCACTCACCGAGCCTGCCTACCTCATCGCTGCCAATGCGGGCTACTCCGGCCAGGAGGTGGTGGCTCAGATGTCGACGATGGATGTCGACGGGGGGTTCGATGCGCTGGAAGGGCGCTACGGCAACATGATCGAGATGGGCATCATCGACCCGCTCCGGGTCGCGCGTGCTGCGTTGGAGAACGGCGCATCGGTGGCCGGGCTGCTGCTCACCACGAACACCTTGATTGCGGAGGAGCAGACCGCCTGGGGTGGTAGCGCCGCGCTCATGACCGAGTTCGGTTCGCTGGACGAGGGCCTTCATCAGCCTTCCCCTGACGCCAGCACCCCGCAGTCCCTCGGGCTCGGCCCCTCGGTCGGCTGAGCGGTTCGCCCTCAAGGTGGTGACTTCGCTGTCATCGGGCCACACTGGCCGGGTGGAAGCTGGCCCTTCGACCCGTAAGACCATCGCCTCGGTCGATCGCGCGCTCCGGTTGCTGTTCATCGTCGCGGCTGCCTCCGACGGCATCACCGCCAAGGTGATCGCGCGGCGGCTCGATGCGAACTTGTCCACGACGTACCACCTGCTGCACACCTTGACCGATCGGGGACTGCTGGTTCGGCTGCCGGAGTCTCGTGGTTACGGCATCGGATACGGATCTGTCGAACTGCACAACGGGCTGAACCGGCAGTTGTCCGTGACGCCGGAGATCGCCGACCTCGTGCGGAGGGTTCACGACCAGGCGCGGGCCGCGGCCTGCTTCGCCGTCTTCCGCGAAGGTCAGATCGTGATCGCCTACGTGGCGGAGTCGCCGGCGTACCCGATGCCCCCACCACTCGACGTCGGTTTCAGCGATGCGCCGCATTCCACCGCGTTCGGAAAGGTGATGCTCGCACATATGCCGGAGCGGGACAGGGCAAGGCTGATCGACGTCTGCGGCATCGCCCCGGTCACCGACAAGACGGTCAGCGAGGTCCCCGCTCTGGAGGCTCAGCTGGCCGCCGTCCGGTCCGACGGCATCGCCGTGGAACTCGAGGAGTTCCAGACTGAGCTGGCGTGCCTGGCGGCTCCCGTCCGTCGCAGTGGCAGCGTTATCGGTGCCATCGCCGTCGGCACCAGGCCGGCCTCGATGCTGCGGCGCCGCGATGAACTCGAGAACGTCGTACGTTGCGCCGCCACCCAAGCCAGCTACGCGGTCAGCCACGCCGACCGGCTGACCCAGCTGGCCTGACCGTGCCAGGCGGACCGACCCAACAAGCGCGGGACGTTATTGGGAAAGTTTGTCCACAGCCCAAGCCTGGTCGTCCACAGGTCTGATCCGAGGCTGTCCCGGCCTGGCCGCAACAGCCAGGCTCGGGTCATGTCAGCGATCCCGACGTCTCGCACGAACCCGGCTCCGGCGATCCGTCTGCGCAGTCCGGGGCAGATCGTCGCTGCGGTCCCTTACCTCGTCGGCTTCCACCCCTGCGAGTCCGTGGTAGCGGTGGGACTCGGCTCGCAGGCGCCGCAGGTGTGCCTGACCATGCGGGTGGACCTGCCGCCGCCAGATTGTTCAGGCGAGCTGGCTCAGCTGATTGCAGCCCATCTGCAGAATGCCGGTTCGGGCGGCGTCTTCCTTGTGGTGTTCAGCGAGGGTCCGGGCGAACCACCCTGCCCTGACCTGGTGGAGGCGATCCAGGAGTCGTCGCGAGCGCTGGGGATCGAGGTCAAGGACGCGTTGTGGGTCCGAGGCGGTCGCTGGCGGTCCTACCGCTGCCAGACGCCTGCCTGCTGCCCTCCTGAGGGCACGCCCGTGGAGCCGGATGAGGTGTCGGAGCTGGCGGCGGCTTCGGCGTGGCTGGGCGACGTGGTGCATGCCTCCCGGGAGGACCTCGAGCGCTCGCTCCGACCGGTGGGGCTGTTTGTCCGCGCCTCGTTGGAACGGACCTTCGAGTGGGTGAGCCGGCAGCTCATCGCCGAGTTGTCCGAGCGAGGCTGGAACGCCGTCGCGGCCGGCAGCCGCGCGCTGCTCCGGGCGGCGGTCGAGTCCCGGGCCGAGGTCAGCGTCGAATTGAGAGCCGCCGAGGTGGCCCGGCTGGCACTCGGCCTGGCCGACGTCGCGGTACGTGACGACGCTCTGATGTGGGTCGGCACCGACCTCGAACATGCCGCGGAGTCACTGTGGGTCGAACTCGTCCGCAAGGCGACTCCGCCGTACGACGCTCCTCCTGCGACGCTGCTGGCAGTGCATGCCTACCTCCGCGGCAACGGGGCGTACGCACGGATCGCGCTGGACCGGGCGCTGGCCAGCGACCCGGACTACTCGTTCGCGGTCTTGCTGACCGAGGGCCTGGATCGAGGGGTGCCGCCCAAGGCGCTGCGAGCTGCGCTGGCGCTCAGCGCAGAGGCGGCCTGAGTGCTGGGTCGAGCCGTGCGCTCAGAGCAGGTCCGGGCGCAACCACTTCTCGCCCATAACGTGCTGGGCGAGGAACGCGAAGACGGTCTCGTACCAGACCCGGGCGTTCCCGGGGGTGAGAACCCAATGGTTCTCGTCGGGGAAGTACAAGAACTTGGACTCGACACCGTGCCGGCGAAGGTCATACCACAGCCGCAGCCCCTCACCGATCGGCACCCGGTAGTCCTTGTCCCCGTGCACGACCAGCATCGGCGTGGTGATCTTGGCGACCGAATAGTGCGGGCTGTTGTCTTCGTAGCGCTGGCGGTCGTGCAGCGGGTCGCCGAACTCGCGCGCCCAGTACCACGCGTCGTCCGTTGTCCCCGAGAACTGGTCGAGCTGCCACAGGCTTGCGTGGGTCACGATGGCGCGGAACCGGTCGGTGTGCCCGGCCACCCAGTTGGCCATGTACCCGCCGAAGGAGCCGCCCATTGCCGCCGTCCGGGTCTCGTCGATGTCCTCCCGGGCAACTGCCGCGTCGGTGATCTCCATCAGGTCGGTGTACGGCGAGGCTCCCCACGCGCCCCAACCCCGGCGGACGAAGTCCTGCCCGTAGCCGGCAGACAGGGCCGGGTCGGGCAGCAGTACGGCGTACCCCCGAGCCGCCATCAGCCACGGGTTCCAGCGCCACGACCAGGCGTTCCAGCTCATCAGTGGGCCACCGTGGATCCACAGCAGCAGGGGTGCCGGCTGTCCGGCCGAGGCCCCCCGCGGCAGCACCAGCCACGACCGCACGGTCGAGCCGTCGGCGACTACCGTGCTGACCTCGGTCAGCGTGCCCGGGAGGTCGTCCACCTGGCCCGGGTTCGGGAGCACCGAAGGCTCCTGGCCGGCCTCCAGCCGGACCGGCTGCGCGGGGGCGTCCACGGTCGTCCGCAGCGCGAACAGCCGCTCCCCGTCGGGGTGCACCTGGAGGTCGCTGAAGCTACCGCGATCGGTGAGGCGGAGGACCGCCCCACCGTCCAGTTCCGCCCGGAAGACCGGGTGGTGCCCGGCCTCGTCGGACACGAAGAACACCGCGTCACCGTCGGCGGACCACACGGGATGGGCCGGCCAGTTCGGGAAGTTCGGCGTCAGATCGCGTCCCTCGCCGCTGCCGACATCGATGACCCACAGCGTCTGGTCACCGGGCTCCTCCCAGCTGCTGTGCTTGCCCCGGATGCAGGCCAGCCGGCTACCGTCCGGGGAAAAGGCCATGTCGCCGTAGTCGTGGCCCTCGTCGTCGGCGAGGGTCCGATGATCGCCGGTCTCGACGTCGACCACGTCGATGCGCTGCCGCCGGGAGGCTGCACCGTCCGGTACGCCGACTGCGACGGCGAGCAGCCGGCCGTCGCGGCTGAGCGCGAGGTCCTCGATGTCCTGCACGGCCGGAGTCTCGGGGGTGACGTCTCTGGGGTTGTCCAACCGACCGTCTGAGTCGCTGTCGGCCCCCCCGGCAGCGGCGAAGACCCGGGTATGCGCGGGGCCGAGGTCGTGGTCCCAGTGCCGGACGGGGTAGTCCTCGAACAAGATCGCGCTCACCCCCGCCTCCTTACGCGCCTTGACCAGTTTCTCGTCGTCCTCGGCCGTCCCCGCGTCGGGCATCGCCGCCGCGGAGAAGACGATGGTGCCGCGGTCCGCGGCCACCGTCACGCCGCTGACACCCCCGGGATAGGCGGCGAGCAGCCGTGCCTCACCGCCGTGGGCGGGCAACGCCCACAGCGACGGCTTCGGCTCGTCGGCACCCTTGCCGGCCTCGGGATCGGGCCGCGCGGAGGTGAACAGGACCTCACCGGTCGGCGCGAAAACCGCGTTCGACTCTCCGGGGGCACTGCGGGTGAGCCGTCGGGCCGGAGCTTCTCCGGCGGGGTCGACCGACCACAGCGCGGTCATCCACTTGGTCTTGTCCGCGTTCAAGGTGGCCACGGACGTGACGAGCCGGGTGCCGTCGACGGACAGGGCCAGACCAGCGAGCCGGGGCAGCGCGACGTAACCGGCCAGGTCGAGGAAGGGGTCGGCTGGGGCATCAGTCATCCGGTTGTCTCCCAAGGCGTGAATAGTTCGCGTTGCTAACGTATCTCGTCCGGCCGTCACCCGGTGAGCCGAGGAGGAGATGTGCTGAGCTCAGCAGACGTCAGGGTCATGCGCGCTGATCTGCCGTCAGTCACCGCCCAGGTATACCTGAACGCCGGCACGTTCGGACCGCTCCCGTCGGTGGCGCGGGATGCCATGCGCCGGCATCTGGACTGGGCGGCCACATCGGGCCGGATCGGCTCGGCGGGGCTGGATCTCTGGCATGAGCTCGAGGCGCAGGCTCGGGAGGAGCTGGCCCTCGTCCTCGGCTGCGGATCCGAGCAGCTTGCCCTCACCCATTCCACGACAGACGGCGTCAACTCCGTGCTGGCCGGTCTGCCATGGCGGGCCGGTGACGAAGTCGTCACCGGTTCGGTGGAGCACCCGGGCCTGACCGAGCCGCTGGCACACCTGACCGCCAGCCGCGGTGTCGTCGTGCGCACCGTCGAGACCACCGCGGGACGAGCGGTGGCGTCGGTGGCTGCCGCGCTGACCGACCGCACCCGGCTGGTGGCCTGCTCGCACGTCCTCTGGTCGACTGGCGAGGTCGTGGACCTGCCCGGCATCCTGGCCGCCGCCGGCGCCAGGGGCGTGCCCGTTCTGGCCGACGGGGCGCAGTCCGCAGGCGCGATCGCGTTGGACCTGGCCGCGCTGGGCTGTGACTTCTACACGGTGTCGGGGCAGAAGTGGCTGTGTGGGCCATCGGGCACCGGTGCCCTGTACGTGCGGCCCGACCGGTTGGAGCACCTGGTGCCCGCCTGGCGCGGCTACGTCACACATGACCGGAGCCCGGGAGCGCCGGGCACCGAGCTGTGGCCAGGTGCCAGGCGATACGACGTGGGCTCGATCAGCCTGGTCGCGCTGGCCGGCCTGGTCGCCTCCTTGCGCTGGCGCAGCGGGCACGGGGTCGCCGCGGGCTGCGACTACGCCGCCGCTCTCGCCGGGCGACTGCGCGTCCAGTTGGCCGACGTACCTGACCTCGACGTGGCCGACCCCGGCGGGCCGACGCCCTTTGCCGCAACGAGTCCGCCCCCTGCCGTGAATCCCGACGCCCTGGTGCGGCAACTGGAGTCCGACGGGATCCTGGTCCGCTGGGTTCCCGGTCCACGGCCGCTCCTCCGGGTCAGCGTCGGCCCGTGGAACACCGACGAGGACTGCGCTCAGCTCGTACTCGCCCTGCGCGCCCTACCTCGGGGCGGCTAGGGACCGTTGCCTGCCGACTCGGGTTGACGCCGGTCAGCCACCCGAAGTGTTGGTCGCGGGCTCTAGCGGGCAACCGTGACGAACACGTGTTCGGCGACCGTCTGGGTCAGGTCGGTCTGATCCACCCGGACGCCGCTGCCGATCGCCGTCGCAGTGACCTGCTCGCCCGGCTGCACCCGGGCATCCTTGAGCACGCGCATCAGGTCGGCGTCGGACTGCAGTTGCTCGGAAATCCGGCGTACGACGACCAACCGCCCGGCCGTCGTGGCCGACGTGCTGAGCTGCACGATGTCCTCCGGCGCGGTCTCCTCCGGATCGGCGCCAAGCTCCTCCAGGCCGGGGATCGGGTTCCCGTGGGGACACTGATGCGGGTTGTCCAGCAGCGTGATGAGCCGGCGTTCGACGGCCTCACTCATCACGTGCTCCCAGCGGCAGGCCTCGATGTGCACGTCTTCCCAGTCCAAGCCGATGACGTTGACGAGGAGCAGTTCAGCCAGCCGATGCTTACGCATGACGGCGACCGCCAGCTTGCGGCCCACGTCGCTCAACCGCAGATGCCGGTCACCCTCGACCGACAGGAGCCCGTCGCGCTCCATCCGGGCAACGGTCTGGCTCACCGTCGGGCCGCTCTGGTGCAGCCGCTCGGCGATCCGCGCCCGCAGCGGGACCACGCCCTCTTCTTCCAGCTCGAAGACGGTGCGGAGATACATCTCCGTTGTGTCGATCAGCTCACTCACGTGACCACCTCAGCTCGCTCGGATGGTACCGCCGCCGGTAGCGTCAGAGGTCGTGAGCGAGCGCAGCGAGCGAACACATGGGTACCGGAGCCGCGACCGCGGCCGCCGAGCGCAGTGAGGCACGCCAAGTGAGTGACTCCGTGGCGGTGGTGTGGGACGAGGCGTTTCTCGGTTACGACATGGGCCCGCAGCATCCGCTGCATCCCGTGCGGCTGGACCTGACGATGCGGCTGGCGGGATCCCTCGGCGTACTGGACCGCCCGAACGTCACCATGCTGGCGCCGGTGGCCGCCGACGACGACGTGCTGACCCTCGTCCACGACCCGGCCTATCTCGATGCGGTACGGCGCGCGCCCGAGGAACCGTGGCGGGCCGGCTTCGGCATGGGTACGCCGGACAACCCGGTGTTTCCAGGGATGCATGAGGTGTCTGCGTTGATCGCCGGGGGCAGCGTCGTCGCGGCTCGGCAGGTTTGGGAGGGCAGCAGCCAGCATGCGGTGAACATCGCCGGCGGCCTGCACCATGCGATGCGCAGCCAGGCCTCCGGTTTCTGCGTCTACAACGATGCCGCGATCGCCATCGCCTGGCTGCTCGCGCAGGGCGCCGAGCGGGTCGCCTACATCGACGTGGACGTGCACCACGGCGACGGCGTCCAGGCCGCATTCTACGATGATCCGCGGGTTCTCACGGTCAGCGTGCACGAGAGCCCGCTCACGCTGTGGCCCGGCACCGGCTTTCCGGACGAGAACGGGGAGGGCGACGCCGTCGGTACGGCGGTGAACCTGCCGCTGCCCGCGGGAACCGCCGACGGCGGTTGGCTGCGCGCTTTCCATGCGGTGGTGCCGAGCACGGTGGGGGCATTCCGGCCCCAGGTGCTCGTCACGCAGTGTGGCTGCGACACCCACCGCGACGATCCGCTGGCCAACCTTGCGCTGTCCGTCGACGGTCAACGCACGGCATTCGCGGCGCTGCACGCGTTGGCGCACGAGGTCTGCGACGGGCGTTGGCTAGTCCTCGGCGGCGGCGGCTACGGGCTCGTGCGATGCGTGCCCAGGGCGTGGACTCACCTGCTCGCCGAGGCAACCGGCAACCCGGTGGACCCGCGGACGCCAATACCCGCCGACTGGACCGATTACGTCCGCGGCCGGGCACTGCGCGCCACTGCACCTCAGACGATGGGCGAGGACGCCGACCTGGCCTGGCAGCCCTGGGACGTGGACAGCACGACACCTCTGGACCGGGCGATCGCGGCGACCAGGCGGGCGAGCTTCCCGCTGTTCGGGCTGGACCCCGATGATCGCAGGGACTGAGCCGCCCGATCGACGGCACGCTCGCCTGATCCCCCGCCCTGAACCGCTTGCTCAGCCGAGGTAGTCGCGCAAACCGCCCGTGCGGCTCGGCTCGCGGAGCTTGGCCATCGTGTCCCGCTCGATCTGGCGGACCCGCTCACGCGACAAGCCGAACTCCTTCCCGATCTGCTCGAGCGTGCGGGGCTTGGAACCATCCATCCCGTACCGCAGCCGCATCACTTCGCGCTCCCGGTCGTCCAATGTGGACAATGCCGCCTGGACACCGGAGCGCATGAGGTCGAACTCGACGGCATCTTCTGCCATCGGAGCGTCGGCGTCCTCGATGAAGTCACCCAGCCGGGACTCCTCCTCGGTGCCGACCGTCTGATCCAAGCTGACGAGGTCGCGGGCATGGCGCAGCAGCTCGCCGACCCGGTCGGTCTCCAGGTCCAGCTCCAGCCCGATCTCTTCCTCGGTGGGTTCCCGGCCGAGTTCCTGGTGCATCCGCCGGCGGGTACGGATCACCTTGTTGACCTGCTCGGCGAGGTGGACCGGTAGCCGGATCGTCCGCCCGCTGTCGGCCATCGCCCGGGTGATCGCCTGCCGGATCCACCAGGTCGCGTACGTCGAGAACTTGAAACCCTTGGTGTAGTCGAACTTCTCCACCGCTCGGATCAGCCCCAGGTTGCCCTCCTGGATCAGGTCCAGGAACGCCATGCCGTGGCCGGTGTAGCGCTTGGCAACGGAAACCACCAGGCGCAGGTTGGCCTCGAGCAGGTGCTGCTTGGCGGCGGCGCCGTCGCGTGCCAGCACCTTCAGGTCGCGGTTTCGCGCCGAGCTGAAGGTGGTGGGCGAGTCGGCTAGCAGCCGGCCGGCGTACAGGCCGGCCTCGATCCGCTTGGCGAGGTCAACTTCCTGCTCGGCGGTGAGCAGCTTGGTCTTGCCGATCGTGTTGAGGTAGACCCGAACCAAGTCGGTCGAGACGGTGGTCGCCGTCGAAGCCCCGGAAACGCGGGTATCCTCGGAGCCGGGTCGTAATCTGCTGGTGTCAGTGTCTTGGGTCAGTGTCATCAACTGCCCCTTTCGCAAAGTTGCTGAGCAGGGGGGTCATGCCCCTTGCCTGTTCAACGCCGCGCGTGTTCGGGTGTTCCCGCGCGCCGGCAGGCGTTATGACTTCGTGAGCCGCGGGGCTCAGAACTCCAGGACGAGCGTCACCGGCCCGTCGTTGACCAGCGCAACCGCCATGTCGGCGCCGAATCGCCCGGTCTGGACGCGGGCGCCACGCTCGCGCAGGGCTGCGACGGCTGCCTCGACCAGCGGCTCGGCCACGCTGCCGGGTGCGGCGGCCAGCCATGACGGCCGGCGCCCCTTGCTGATGTCTCCGTACAGCGTGAACTGGCTGACGACCAGGATCTCGAGGTCCAGATCGGCGATCGAGGAACGGCCGTCGTCGAACAACCTCAGCTCGTGCAGCCTGCGGGCCAGCGTGGTGGACTTCGCCAGGTCGTCGTCGTGCGTGACACCGACGAGCGCGACCAGTCCCCGACCGATTCCGGCGTACCGCTGGCCGTCGATCGTCACCGACGCCTCCGACACCCGCTGTACGACGGCGCGCATGGGGACATCCTGCCCCTCGCCCCGGACCGCGCCCGCATGCCACCCTGAGCGGATGCCCACGGTGCGACTGTCGATGTCCGAACCCGCAGACGAGCTGCTCTCCAGCGACCCGTTGGCGCTGCTGATCGGAATGCTGCTCGACCAGCAAGTGCCGATGGAAAAGGCGTTCGTCGGCCCTTATGTGCTTCGCGAACGGCTCGGCCACGACCTGGACGCCCGCGAGCTGGCTGAGCTGCCGTCCGAGCAGGTGGCCGAACTGTTCACGGACCGGCCCGCGATACATCGCTTCCCCGGCTCTATGGCCGGCCGCGTGCAGGCGCTGTGCGGTCACCTCGTCGAGCACTACGACGGCCGGGCGGAGGCCGTCTGGGCGGACGCTTCGACGGGGGAGGAGCTGCTGCGCCGGCTTTCGGCACTGCCCGGCTTCGGTGCCCAAAAGGCGAAGATCTTCATTGCGCTGCTCGGCAAGCAGTACGGCGTACAGCCGGCGGGTTGGCGCGAGTCGGCCGGCACGTACGGCGACACCGGTGCGCACCGCTCGGTCGCCGACGTCGTCGATGCTGCTTCGCTGGCGCTGGTGCGGGAGTACAAGCGGCAGGCCAAGCAGGCAGCGAAGCATTCCTAGCCGGCCGGACGTCGGGCGGGGTGCGTCATCCGGGCTCGAGTGGCAGCATGGGTGGTGGCCGGGAGCCGTGCCCGGTATCGGGAGGGTCAGTGGATTCGCACAGACCCGACTCGGCGCGGCCGGTGCTCATCACCGACGCACAGCAGAGCCGGATCGACGAGCACAACTCGCGGCGCAAGCGCTACACCATCACGATGGGGCTGCGCATCGTGTTCCTCATCCTCGCGGCCACGTTCTACGAGATCGTGTGGCTCATGCTGATTCTCGTCGGCCTGGCCTGCGTGCTGCCGTGGATGGCCGTCCTCATCGCCAACGACCGGCCGCCCAAAAAGGCCGAGCGGATCAATCGGTTCGGCCATCCAGCGCCGGAGCGGGCACTCGGCACGGCAACGAGCAGCAGCCGAATCATCGACGGCTGAGCCTCGTTCTCAAGCCTCTCAGCCGGGTTGGGCGCCGACGTGAGTGACTGCGCGGGCGGCGACCACCGCCCCCGCCCGCACGGCGTCGGGTAGCGGCCGCCCGGCCAGCCAGGACGCGAGCAGGCCGGCGGCAAAGGCGTCGCCGGCGCCGGTGGTGTCCACCACACGGGCCGGTTGCGCCGGCACCTGGCCCGCCGCCTTGCCGCCGCCGCCGCCGCCGCCGTCGGTTGCCCAGGCGGCGCCTTGTGCCCCGCACGTGACAACAGCGGCGCCGTACCGTTTCGCCAGTTCCTCGGCCGCCGCATGGGGATCGCTCCGTCCGGTGAGGAGTTCCGCCTCGGACCGGTTGGGCAGTAGCAGGTCGGTGCCCTCGGTCGCCGCGAGGAAGCGGTCGGTCCCATAGGCGAGGATCGGCGCGGTGGATGCGGGATCCACCGAGATCGTCATTCCCGCCGCGCGGGCCAGCGTCAACGCCTGCACCGCCGCTGCCCGGGAACCGGCATCGAGCAGCGGGTAGCCGGACAGGTGCAGGTGGTCGCCGGGAACGAACAACCGCTTGTCCACGTCCGCCGGACGCAACCCCAGGTTCGCCCCCCGGTCGGGGACCATGCTGCGCTCGCCGTCGGGATCGACCAGGACGATCACGGTGCCCGTGGTCGCCTCCGGGTCGACCGCCACGGACAACTCGACGCCGGCCGCGGTCAGCGAGGCCAGGCAGCGGTTCCCCGCGTCGTCGGCGCCGACCCGGCCGATCAAGCTCACCGGTTCGCCGAGGTCGGCGAGCCAGGCGGCGACGTTGGCTCCGGCTCCGCCGGCGGCGTACCGGATGTGGGCGGGGCTGTCGCTGCCGCTGGCAACCGGCACCGACATGGCGGCGACGACGTCGACGACGATGTCGCCGAGGACCACGACCCGGGCCACGACGCGGGTCACCTCAGCCTGCGGCGAGCGCGCCGGCGATCCGGGCGGCGAGCTCGGCGTTGCGCTGGATGATCGTGACGTTGGCGCGCAGACTCTCACCGCCGGTCGCCCGATGCAGGCTGTCCAACAGGTACGGCGTCACAGCCTTGCCGGTGATCCCGTCGGCGGCGGCCGCTGCAAACGCGGCGGCGAGCACCCGGTCGTGCAGGCCCGGATCGAGTTGCTCGTCGGGGGGCAGCGGGTTGGCGACCACGACGGCGCCGGCCTGGAGATCGGTGCGGGTCCGGAACACAGCGGCGGCCTGGTGCGCTTCCTCGATCCGCCAGTCCAGCGGGAAACCGGAGTCGGTCAGGTAGAAGCCGGGGAAGCGGTTCGTGCGGTAACCCAGCACTGTCACCGACAGGCTCTCAAGCCGCTCGAGGGTGGCCTCGATGTCGAGGATGGACTTCACGCCGGCGCAGACCACCAGGATCGGCGTACCGGCCAACGCGGCCAGATCGGCCGACTCGTCGTAGCCACCGCCGCGGTGGACGCCCCCGAGTCCTCCGGTGGCGAAGACCGCGATTCCTGCCTTGATGGCGAGTAGCGCCGTACTCGAGACGGTGGTCGCGCCGCTTCCTCCGCTCGCCAATGCCACTGCAAGGTCGCGGATGCCGAGCTTGGGGATCGCGTCGTCGCAGGCGATCCGCCGCAGTCCGGTGTCGTCGAGTCCGATGTGGACGGTCCCGTCGAGGACGGCGATCGTAGCGGGCGTGGCGCCATACCGGCGGACGATCTGCTCGATCTCCCGGGCGACGGCAAGGTTGTCCGGTCTAGGCAGGCCGTGGGCGATCAGCGTGCTCTCCAGCGCTACGATCGGCTCGCCGTTCGCCTGTGCTTGTGCGACCTCGGGGGAGGTGGACAGAGGCAGCGGCACGACCGGCAGGCTACCGCTGGCATGATGGACGGGGCCGTCGAGGGAGGTAGTCGTGAGCACGGAGACCGTCGAGCGTCCCGACGTCAGGGACAGCGGAACCGACGAGGGCGAGCAGGTCTTCCACTACGTGCGCAAGAACCGGATCGCCCAGAGCGCGGTGATGGGCACGATGGTCGAGGCGTTGTGCGGCGAGATCTTTCCGGTCACCCGTTCGCCGAAGCCGGGATCGCCGGTGTGCGAGCGGTGCAAGAAGATCTACGCGCAGCTGCGCAAGGCTTGAGTCGACGGGAGCCGTCAGAGCACGAGCAGCGGTACGCCGCTGCGCTCGGCCACCATCGCCTCGCGGGCCAGCCGCCGACGCTCGCTGCGGCTGGGGCGACTGGGCCACATCTGCTGGATCGTGGCGTTCAGCTCCGCGCCGAAGATCACCGCGAACCCGATCAGGAACAGGAACAGCAGCGCGGCGATCGGTGTGGCCAACGCGCCGTAGCTGAGCGCCTGCACCAGGACAAAGGCGATGTATTCGCGGACGACGATGCCGCCGAGGACGAAGATCGCCACCGCGAGCACAGCGCCGGGCAGTTGGCGATGCCACGGCGGGCGGCGCGGCAGCACCCCCCGGTACAGGCTCGCCAGCGTGACGACGAGCAGCACAATGAGGAACGGCCAGTACACCGCGTTGATCAGCACCTCGGCAGTCGGCTCGAAGTCGGCCGGGAAGATGTCCCGGAGTAGGCCCGGGCCCAGCACCAGCAGCGGCAGGCTGATCACCAGCAGCAGTACGAAGACGACATACAGGCGCAACGCCAGCAGCCGGCTGCGGACGGCTCCTCGCGCGTCACGCTGGTCGTAGGCGATCGAAATCGTGTTCACGAATGTCGACATGGCCGAGGAGCCGGCCCACAGCGACAGCACGAAGCCGATGCTGACCACCTGGAGCTGGCCCTGCCGCAGGACCTGCTGCAGCGTCGGTTCGATCAGCTGGTCGATGACCTGCGGAGTGAAGGCTCCGCTGGACACCTCCAGGATGTTGCGCTCGATCGAGGTCAGCGTGTTCGGACCGAGGAAGCCGCCGAAGTACCCGAGCGAGCCGAGCACGGCCAGGATCAGCGGCGGCAGGGACAACAGCTGCCAGAACGCCGCTTCGGCGGACAGGCCGAGGATCCGGTCGTTCCACGCGGCGGCCACGGTGCGCCGCAGCGCCCGGATCGGTCCGCGCCGGATCGTCGGCGTCACGGTGCGGTGGACCACGGCACCGACCCGCTGAGTCCGCGCGCGAGCCCGGGCACGACGTGGTTGCGGCACCACATCGCGCCTAGTCAGTGGGTCGACCGTCGTCAGGTCGACCCTGCCGGGGTCGACGTTGGCGCTCACCGGACCAAGTGTGCACCCCTGGACCGTGGCGGTGGCGCAACCGCCGCGCAAGGGGCGCTGTCAGCCGGGTTGATCCCCGTGCCGGCGCAAGGGCAGCCGGCGCCAGAGCAGGCAGCCGACAGCGGTGATGGCGGCGGCCGTGCCGACTCGTTCGATGAGCAGCCCGGTGAACACCGCCTGCGCGCGCTCGGCCAGCTCGGCGTCGCCTTGCATCGCCACGCAACTACAGGCAAGGGCCGGGCGAGCCACGCCCGCCCGGACCACGCTGAGCCCGAGCAGGACAACGAGCCCCAATCTGCCGATCCGAGTCTCGAAGCGCCCCTCCCGGTCAGTGTGACCCTGCTTCGACGCGCGCAGCTGCGTGCCGGTTCCCTAGCCGGTACGCCGGCGCCGCCAGACCAACAGCGCCGCGGCTGCGCCCACAGCGGCCGCCGCGCCGACCACCAGCACCGCTGTCGACCCCGTCGTCTCAACCGGTGGCTCCGGTGTGGCGGCAGCCGGGGTTGGGCTGCTCGCTGTGGTCGGAGTCGCAGAGGGTGCCGATGGATAACGCGTCGCCGGCGTACCCAGCCCGGGATCGGGCCCAGCCGCCGACAGCGGTCGGCTGCCGCCGCACAGGTCCGCCAACAGCTGATCGTCGTTCGGGGACTGCTCCTGCGGCCGCGGGTCGATCCGCGCGAAGACCAGGTGCGGCCCGCTTCCGGCCAGTTCGAGACCGCACGAGGCGCCGTCGACCGCCGTGACCACCTGTTGCTCGTCCGCGACGTCGCCCTTGTACACGGCGCTCACCACGAAGGTGAGGACTTCCGGGTCCAGCGAGGAGGTGTACGGCGTCGGTTGCTGACGGGCGACGAGCCGACCCACGAATACCGCGTCGGCACGCGCGGCGTACGCGACATCGTCCGGCGAGTTCGCGCAGTCGCAGGCGAATGCCGGCGGCGGACCGGATACGCCCGCGGTGGCAAACCCGAGGGAGAGCAGCAGGACGCCGCCGAGGCGGCCGAGCAGGCGGTTCATCAATCGGATCGCCGACGTCGCCAGGGTGCGGCGTACCCGACAAGGACAGCACCGGCGACGGCGATCGCGATTATGAACGGCAGGGGACCTGCCGGCAGGGGAGCGGGTAAGGATGGCTCCCCGAGCGCCGGATCCGGATCCCCCGCGGCGACCGTCCGGCTTGGACTGCACGGAATCGCCTGCAGGTAGGAGAGAGACAGATCTTCGCCGTACACCTCCCGAGTTGCGAAGACCAGGTGCGGGCCGGCGCCGTCAGGTTCGTAACCGCAGCTGTTGCTGCCGAAACTGATGATTCGCTCCTCTTCGGCGACCTCGCCCTTGTAGACCGCACTGACCTCGAAGTCCAGGGTGCGCACCAGGGTGACGGCGTCGATCTCCTGATCCGCGAGCACTCCGACGAACACGAGGTCGGCGCGCTCGGCGGCGGCTGTGTCGCTGGCCGGTGGCGCGCAGCTGCAGGCGTAGGCAGTCCGCGGTGCGAGGTTCAGCCCGATGCTCAGCGCCACCGCCGCAAGCAGGAGCACTGCGAGCCGGCTGGACAGCTGCACCGCCATGCTGTCACCTCCTGGCAGTGGCCAGTATGCGCCGAACGGGCGCGGTCAGTGGCCGCGGAACGCCTCCTCCAGCCACCAGGACGGGCCCTCGGTGACCTTCGCGTCGACCAACAGCGGCCGGTCGCGTGGCCCGTCGAGCCAGCGGCGTACACCGTCGAGGTCGGCCGGGGTGCGGACGGTGCGGGCGTCGCAGCCGAAGCCGCGCCCGATCGCAGCAATGTCTGTCTCCGGGAATCGGACGGTGTCCAGCGGATACCCATCCGGGCCGAAGTGGTGGACCTCGGCGCCGTACGCCTCGTCGTTGTAGACCACGACGACCATGGGCAGGCCGAGGCGTACGACGGTGTCCAGTTCGCAGATGGACATCAGCGCTCCGCCATCGCCGAGCGCGGCGACCGACAGCCGGTCGGGCCTGGCCAGCGCGGCGCCGATCGCGGTCGCCAGCCCGAGCCCGATGGACTGGAAGGACTGGGTGAAGCAGAACCCGTCGTCGTCCGGCACGTCGAGGAACATGCTCGGATAGCCCATGAAGTTGCCGGAGTCGACTGCCACGGTCCGCTCGTCCGGCAGCATGTCGTCCAGGCCGATGGTCAGCGTTCGCGGGTCGATCCGCACTGGTGTCGACGTGTCCTCGAACGGTACGTCGCGCCAACGGCGTTCGTGCGCCAGACGTCGCGCGACCTCCTCCGTCCGATAGCCGACCGGTCGCGATCCGGTCAGCTGGGCCATGGTTCGGACGGCCACCTCCAGGACGTCGCCTACGATGGCGTGCCGCACCGGCCGCTGCCGGCCGATCGCGCCCGGGTCGGAGTCGACCTGCACGAGCGCCGCACCGTCGGCGATCAGCCGCCCATGCCGCGTGGTCCACATCGTCAGCGAGCATCCCCAGGCGACGACAACGTCTGCCGCGGCGATGAGTTCCGCGGCCAGCGGCGTGGAGAACCCACCGCTGACATCCAGATCCCAACGGTTGCCTCGGAAGAATCCCTTGGCCACCGCGGATGTCGCGAGCAACGCCCCGCATGCCTCGCCGAGGCGCTCGAGCGCTGGGCGCGCTTTCGCCAGTCGTGCGCCGCGGCCGGCGATGAACACGGGTCGTTCAGCCGTGGCGAGCAGGCGGCTCAGCTCGTCGACGGTGTTCTGGTCCGCGGCCGGCGTCGGCGGAGAGAGGGGCAGCTCGGGTGCCGGCTGGGCGGGCCCGGGCGCCGCTTGAATGTCCAGCGGCAAGCTGAGTACGACGGTCCGCCGCTCGTGCACCGCGCGCGCCCAGGCGCGGACTGTGTCCGCCGCCGCCGTCTCCGCGGAATGCACCCGCTCTGGAAGCGCACCGACGGCTTCGGCAAGCGCGTTCTGGTGGACGAAGAAGTTCGACGTCGGGGACCCGGCCTCGGCGGCGAGAACGAGCAGCGGCGTGCGGCTCTTGGCCGCCTCGGTAATGCCGGTGAGCGCGTTCGTCAGGCCGCAGCCCTGGTGCACCGAGACCGCGCCGAGCCGGCCGCTGACCCGCGCGTAGGCGTCGGCCATCGTTGCGGCTCCCGCTTCGTGCCGGGCCGCGACGAACCGCGCGCCGCCGGCGACCAATCCGTTCGTGACATGGAAGTTGCCGCTGCCGACCACGCCGAACACCAGGTCGACGCCCAGCTCGGCGAGCGTTCGCCCGACGACGTCCGCGACGCTCACGGCTTTGTGGTCGGGCATGAGCGGGTCAGCGTTCGACGAGGCCCAGAACCCGGCTCGGGCTGCCCGACCCGCGCACGATCGGCAGCGGCGCGGCGATGAGCAGCGCGCCGGTCGCGGGCAGCCGAGCGAGGTTCTGCAGCTGGGTCAGCCCGTACTTGTTCGCGCCGAGCAGGAACGAATGGCACGGGAAGGCCGGGTCGAAGGAGTGTGCGGCGCCGGCGTCGGTACCCACCGTCTCCACGCCGACACCCGTGACCGTGGACTCCTCGGCCAGCCACCGCGCGCACTCCGCCGAGATCCCTGGCGTGTGCGATCCGGTCTCGTTCACGTTCAGGAAGCGGTCGGAGTCGTTCGACCGGTCGTCCCAGCCGGTTCGGTACAGCAGCCAGCCGCCGTCGGGAAGCGCGCCATTGGCGGCCTCCCACTCCCGGATGTGCTCGATCTCGAGCAGGAAGTCGGGATCGGCGCTCACCCTGTCCGCGAAGTCCAGGACCGCGGCCGGGGCGATGAGCTTGCCCGCCGGAACCTGCGACACGTCGTCGCCGTCGCGGCCGCTCACCCAGTGCACCGGCGCGTCGAAGTGTGTACCTACGTGCTCGCCGGTCGTGAAGTCGTTCCAGTACCACGCCGGGCCGCGGTCGTCGTACCGGCTCAGCTCCGTCCGGGAGAACCGTTGGGTGTTGGCGAACGGCGGCGGCAACTGCAGGATCGGGGTGTCCTCCGACAGCGGCGCGGTGAGGTCGATGACCTCAATCGAGCCACCGGCCAACGCACCGATCAGGTCTTGCAGAACACTCATGACGGCTCCTTCGCCGGTCGGTAACGCATGTGCCGTGTCGCTGGAACTCCCTCGCGAATGAGCTGCAGCCGAGGTTTCGGCCCGTCGGTGCGTCCGGCTTGCGGGCGCCGGTTGCCGGCCCGATACGGATCCGGCCACCGCGCCCCGGGTCCGGCGTACTCCTGCTCGGCAGCGGCGTGCAGTGTCCACTGTGGATCGTAAAGATGCGCGCGTCCGATCGCGCAGAGGTCGGCCCGGCCGGCGAGCAGGATCGAGTTCACGTCGTCGTACGACGAGATCGCGCCCACCGCAATGACGGCGACGCCCACCTCGTTGCGGATCTGGTCGGCGTAGGGCGTCTGGTAGGAGCGCCCGTATGCCGGCCGCTCGGCCTTGACAACCTGGCCCGTGGACACGTCGACCGCGTCCACGCCGTGCTCAGCGAACGCTCGCGCGACCTGTACGGCGTCGGCCGCGGTGATGCCGCCGTCGATCCAGTCGGTGGCCGAGATGCGCACGCTGGTCGGCCGGTCCGCCGGCCACACCGCCTTGATCGAGTCGAAGACCTCGAGCGGGTAGCGCAGCCGGTTCTCCAGCGAGCCGCCGTAGGAATCCGTGCGCTGGTTGGCGACCGGGGAGATGAACGACGAGAGCAGGTAGCCGTGGGCGCAGTGCAGTTCGAGCAGGTCGAAACCGGCTCGGGCGCCTCTCTCGGCGGCCGCCACGAAGTCCGAGCGGATCAGGTCCATTGCGGCGCGGTCGAGTTCGCGCGGGATCTGGTTCGCGGGGGAGTAGGCCAGCGGCGAGGGGCCGCAGACCTCCCAGTTGCCCGCTGCGAGCGGTTCGTCGATGCCCTCCCACATGAGCCGGGTCGAGCCTTTCCGGCCGGAATGGCCTAGCTGCAGGCCGATGGCAGCGTCGCTGCGCAAGTGCACGAAGTCGGTGATCCGGCGCCAGGACGCCTCGTGCGCGTCGTCGTACATTCCGGTGCAGCCCAACGTGATGCGCCCTTCGGGCGACACACAGACCATCTCGGTCATCACCAGGCCGGCACCACCGAGGGCCTTGCCGCCGAGGTGTACCAGGTGGAAATCACCGGGCAGGCCGTCCGTGGCGACGTACATGTCCATGGGGGAGACGACGATGCGGTTCGCGAGTTCCAGCGCGCCTAGCCGGAACGGTGTGAACATCGGCGGCCGGGTGCCGGTCAGCCGCGGTGTGACCCCACGGCGCGCCTCGTGCTCGGCGAACCATTCGTCGACCCGTTCGACGAACTCGGGGTCGCGCAGCCGCAGGTTGTCGTAGGTGACGCGGCGACTGCGGGTCATGATGTTGAAGCCGAACTGCAGCGGCTCCTGGTCGACGTACTGGCCGAGATTCTCGAACCACTCCAGGCTCGCCTGCGCCGCCCGCTGAGTGGACAGGACGACCGGCCGCCGCTCGGCGTCGTACGCGGCCAGCGCGCTCTTGACGTCCGGCTCTTCGGCCAGGCAGGCGGCGAGTGCCAACGCGTCTTCCATCGCCAGCTTCGTCCCAGAACCGATCGAGAAGTGCGCGGTGTGCGCGGCGTCCCCGAGCAGGACGACGTTGCCGTCCACCCAGGACTCGTTGCGCACCGTCGCGAAGCTGATCCAGCGGGAGTTGTTCGCCCTGACCTCATGTCCGTCGAGGACGTCGGCGAACAGCTCGCGGACGAGCGCGATCGATTCCTCGTCGCTGTCGCCAGGTCGGAACGTCCGGTCGGCGAACCCGTCGAAACCGGCGCGTCGCCACACCGCGTCGTTCATCTCGACGATGAACGTGCTTCCGGTGGCGTCGTACGGGTAGCCGTGGATCTGCATGACGCCGTACGGCGTCTGCGCGATGTAGAACTTGAACGCGTCGAAGACGAGGTCGGTGCCGAGCCACATGTACTTGCAGCGCCGTACGTCCAGCGTCGGGGCGAAGGCCTCCGCGCGGGACCGGCGGACGGCGGAGTTCAGCCCGTCCGCGCCGAGGACGAGGTCGTACGCCGCGGCCAGCTCGTTCACCGGCGGCGCCTCGGTCCGGAACCGGACGTCGACGCCCAGGTCGGCGCAGCGTTCCTGCAGGATCTGCAGCAACCGCTTGCGACTCATCGCGGCGAAGCCGTGCCCACCGGAGGTGAGCACCTCGCCGCGGTAGTGCACGTCGATGTCGTCCCAGCGGGCGAACTCTCGCTGCATCGCCTCGTACACCGCCCGGTCAGCGTGCTCGATGCCGCCCAAGGTCTCGTCGGAGAACACCACGCCGAAGCCGAACGTGTCGTCGGGAGCATTGCGCTCCCAGACGGTGATCTCGCTGGCCGGGTCGAGCTGCTTGGTCAGGGCGGAGAAGTACAGCCCGCCGGGTCCGCCGCCGACCACCGCGATCCGCATCAGGCGGTGTCCTCCGCGGCCGCTTCGTCACTGGCGACGTCCTCGGCCGCCGCGGCGCGCAACCGGAAGCGCTGCAGCTTGCCGGTGTTCGTCTTGGGCAGTTCGGCGACGAACTCGACGATCCGCGGGTACTTGTACGGCGCGATCTGCGTCTTCACGAAGTCCTGCAGCTCCTTGACCTTTGCCTCGTCGCCCACCGCGCCTTCGCGCAGGACGACGTACGCCGACACGACAGTGCCGCGGTCGGGATCAGGGGCCCCGACCACGCCGCACTCGGCGACGTCGGGATGGCCGAGCAGGGCCGCCTCGACCTCGGGCCCGCCGATGTTGTAGCCGGCCGAGATGATCATGTCGTCGGAGCGGGCCTGGTACCAGAAGTAGCCGTCGGCGTCGCGGCGGTAGGTGTCGCCGGTGAAGTTCCAGCCGTTCCTGACGTAGGTGGCCTGCCGGTCGTCGTTGATGTACCGGCAGCCGGTCGGACCCTTGACGGCCAGGCTTCCCAGTTCACCGTCGGGCACCGGCTCGCCGTCCGGGCCGAGCACGGCCGCGGTGTAGCCCGGTACGGCGCGGCCGGTCGAGCCGGGACGGATGTTCGCTCCGGAGCTGCCGATGAAGATGTGCAGCATCTCCGTCGAGCCGATGCCGTCGATGATCTTGACGCCGGTGGCCTCGTGGAACGCCTCCCACACTGACAGTGGCAGGGTCTCGCCGGCGGAAACACAGCAGCGCAGGCTCGACAGTTGGGCCGCCTTTTCCGCGGTGATCATGGCGCGGTAGGCCATCGGCGCGGTGGACAGCGTCGTCACGCCGTGCTCGGCGATCAGGTCGGCCAGCTCCGGCGGGGTGGCCCGCTCCACCAGCAGGGTCGACCCACCCGACCGCAGTGGGAAGAGCAAGAGCGCCCCGAGTCCGAACGTGAAGGCGAGCGGTGGCGTGCCCGTGAAGACGTCGTCGGGGCCGGACTTCATGACCATGGCGGAGAAGGTGTCCGCGGTGGCCAGGATGTCGCGGTGGAAGTGCATGGCGCCCTTGGGGCGGCCGGTC